>Ga0164241_10004619_pt1 | contig 13243 bp, 12 predicted proteins | sample OricomyardsoilBY_FD_108780 | JGI IMG/M metagenome (GOLD analysis project Ga0164241, IMG submission 108780) | Backyard soil microbial communities from Emeryville, California, USA - Original compost - Back yard soil (BY) | ecosystem: Environmental > Terrestrial > Soil > Unclassified | place: USA...
CGTTCGCCGGCAAGCCGCCGGGCGGCGACCGCTCGTGTACCATCGCCCGGATGCGACGACGGCACGGTCATTCGCTCGAGGCAGCGGCGTGAGCGGATTCGTGCGCCGCACGGCGCCCGTCACCACGGAGGAAGAATGGCTCGAGGCGGACGGGCTGGGCGGCTTTGCGAGCGGGACGACCTCGGGCATTCGCACGCGCCGCTACCACGCGCTCCTCCTCGTCGCGGCGCACCCGCCGGCCGATCGTCGCGTCCTCGTGCAGGGGTTCGTCGCGCGGCTCGAGACGCCGGAGGGTTCGGTCGAGCTCTGGCCGCAAGCGTACGCGGGCGGCTTCACGGCGCCGGCCGCCGCAAAATCCATCGATTTCGCGCTCGACCCGTGGCCGTGCTGGCGCATCGCGACACGGCTCGGCGTCGTCCATGTCGAGATTTTCGTGCCGCACGGTGAGCCCGCCGTCGTCATCGCTGCGCGCCTTTCGTCGCCGGTGTCGGGCGCGCGTCTCGTGCTCCGGCCGCTGCTCTCCGGGCGCGACTTTCACGCGACCCATCACGAAAACGCCGCGTTCGCCTTCGCTCCCGAAGCGCGCGGGAACGCCTTGCGCTTCGCGCCTTACGCGGACGTGCCCGCCGTCCTCTCGCTTTCGAACGGCGAGTACCGCCACGCGCCCGACTGGTACCGTCATTTCTATTACAGCGCGGAAGCGGCGCGCGGCCTCGACGCCGTGGAGGATCTGGCGACGCCGGGTGAGCTTTGCTTCGACGTCGCGGCGGGGGAGGCGCTCTGGATCCTCGCGGCGGACCTGCCCGGCCGCCTACCGCTCGAGCGCCGTGAGGTTGCCGCGCTCGTCGAGCAGCTACGCATCGGCGAGCGCAAGCGCCGGGCTGCGTTCACGGGGCCGCTCGAGCTCGCGGGCGACGCGTACATCGTGCGGCGTGGCGAAGGACGGACGATCATCGCGGGCTACCCGTGGTTTGGCGATTGGGGGCGCGACACGTTCATCGCGCTGCGCGGCTTGTGCCTCGCGACGGGCGATTTCGGGACGGCGCGGGCCATCCTCGGGGAGTGGGCCGGCGTCGTCTCGGAAGGCATGCTGCCCAATCGCTTCCCCGACGCCGCGACCGCGGCGGCCGAGTACAACTCCGTCGACGCGTCGCTCTGGTACGTGCTCGCGGCCGACGAGCTCTTGCGGGTTCCCGTCGTGGCGAGCGGGCTCACCCCTCGCGAAGCCGAGCGCCTCGGGGCGGCCATCGTCGCGATCGTGTCCGGCTACGCGCGCGGCACTCGCTACGGCATTCGCCGCACGGAGGACGGCCTGCTCGCGGCGGGTGAGCCCGGCGCGCAGCTCACGTGGATGGACGCGAAGGTAGGCGACTGGGTCGTGACGCCGCGCAGCGGCAAACCCGTCGAGATCCAGGCGCTGTGGGTGCACGCGCTCGCGACCGCCGGCCGCTACGACGCCCGCTTTCGACAAGGGGCGGTCGTAGCGCGTGCCGCCCTGGAGGCGCGCTTCTGGAACGACGAACGCGGGATGCTGTTCGACGTCGTGGATGTCGAGCACGAGGCGGGACGCGTGGACGCCAGCTGCCGTCCGAACCAGATCTTCGCGGCGGGGGGCCTGCCGCTCACGCTCCTTTCACCCGAGCGAGCTCGGCAGGTGGTCGCTGCCGTCGAGCGGGAGCTCTGGACGCCGCTCGGGCTTCGGACGCTCGAACGCGGGCACCCCGCGTACGCGGCGACCTGTCGGGGCGGCGTGCGCGAGCGCGACGGCGCGTACCATCAAGGGACGGCGTGGCCGTGGTTGCTCGGCCCGTTCGTCGAGGCGTGGGTCAAAGCGCATGGCGCGACGCCCGCCGCGAAGGCCGAGGCAAAAACCCGGTTCGTCGCGCCCTGGCTCGAGCACCTCGGCCACGCGGGGCTCGGTCACGTGAGCGAGATCATCGACGCGGAGCCGCCGCAGCGTCCCGCGGGCTGTCCGTTTCAGGCGTGGTCCCTCTCCGAGCTGATTCGGCTCGAGCGCGTGGTGCTGGCGGGCTGACGCGGCCGTGCTCTCGGGCCGCGCTCTCGCACCGCGGCTATTCGATGCGTACGAGCGCGCCTTCGGGCAAGGACGCCACGAAGGTACGCGCGCCGCGCTCCACCGCGTCGGCGTCGCGGGCGTCGAACGTCACTTTCGTCTTGTACGTGGGCTCGAACCAGCGCGGGTAGGAGCCGACCTCGACGTCGGGGTGGGCGGCGACCACGGCGTCGATCAGCGTCTTGAGCCGGGCTTCCTCGAGGCGCGTGAACACGGAGCGCGACACGAACGGCGCGGGGCCACGCACCCAGGCGCGCACCGTATCGAGCTTCTCCCGAAATACCTCGGGGACGCCGGGCAGCATCCACACGTTGCGATAGACCGGGGTCGGCCAGGCGCCGGGGATGGTCGGGGCAAGGATCGCGCCCTCGGGCACGAGCGCCATCCGCAGGTGATCGGGCGTGACGCGCTCGCCGTAGGCGCCGCGGATCAGCTCCGCGAGGCGGGGGTCCTCGACGACGCGCGTGTCGAACGCGAGGGCGACGGCCTCGATCGTCACGTCGTCATGGGTCGGCCCGACGCCTCCGCTCGTGAAGACGAGCGGGAAGGCGGCCGAAAGCGCGCGGATCTCGCTGACGAGCAGGGGCAAGTCGTCCGGCAGCACGCTCGCCCGCGCGAGCCGCACACCGAGCGGACGCAGCGTGCGCGCGAGCTCCACGAGGTTCGCTTCGGCGACCTTGCCGTTCAGGATCTCGTTGCCGACGATCAGCACCGCGGCGCTCTCTGCGAGGACGGGTTCCATGCGCTATTCGGGGTCGAGCTCGCGACTCACGGGGTCGCCATTTTGGTCCGCGGCGATCAGCTCCTCCACGCGCTTTTCGGCCGCGTCGAGGCGCGTCTGGGCCGCGCGCGCCAGATGGACGCCTTCCTCGAAGAGCGCGAGCGACTCTTCGAGCCCGAGCTCGCCGTTCTCGAGCTTCTCCACGATGTCCGTGAGCCTCCCGAGCGACGCCTCGAAGGGTGCGTCCGCGGCTTCGGGGCTCGAGGGGACCCGCTCTTTCTTCTTCAGGCTCATGCGTGGCCGAAGCTTTTTCCTACCGGGCGCGCGCCGCAAGGGGAAGCGCCGGCCGGGGCTCCCCTGTAGGGCGAATCACGCTCCGCGCGCGGTGTTGCGCGTCATTTCGATGAAGGTCGCGCGGAAGCCGTGGCGGGCGAACAGGCGCTGGGCTGCCAAATTCGTCGGCATCGTGGAGAGGACGATGCGGGGAGCGCCGAGCCGCTCGAGCGCCGCGAGCATCGCCGCGAGCAGGAGCGCCCCGACGCCCGAACGCCGCTCGCCGTCGGCGACGTAGATATCGTGGACGGCGCCGTGCTCGTCGAGCAGGAGGTTCCAGTCGCGCTCGCCGAGTGCGCCGTACGCATAGCCGACGATGAGCGGGGCGCCGCCCGCCGTGCTCGCCTCGGCGACGAGGATCACGGCGCCGTTCCGCGCGAGCTCGCGCTTGAACCACCACGTGTAGCCTTCGACGACGTTGTCCGGCAGAAAGAAGCGCTCCGGATCGGTGTCGTGGTGGAGGCGGGCGAGCTGCCCGGCGAGCGCGGCCGCAGCGGAGAGATCCTGTTCCGTCGCGGGACGAACGACGACGTTGCTCATGGTGCTTCCTTCCGATCGCCCGACGCGGAGCCCAACACTCGTACGTGAAGCTCGCCGCGCGGGAGGTTCGTGACCGTCACGCTGCCGTCGGGATCGGCGACGAGCGGCAACGAAAGCCCGTCCGGCGTCGTCACGAGCGCGACCGTGCCCGCGGACCGAGGCTCGGGCACGAGCCTCAGCCAGGCGGTGCCGGGGCCCTCGGGCTCCGGCAGCTTCCCGTCGAGTCCGAGGCGCGGCAGCGCGCGCCGGGCGCTGGCGCGGGTCGCGTCGTCCGGATCGAACTCGGCGGCGAGCTCGAGCGTCGGTTCACGGGCTCTCTCGGTGCGCGCGGCGAGCGCCGCCACGAGCGCGGCCCGTACTCGTGGCTCGACCTCCGCCCGGTAGGCCGCGGCGAGCAGACCGACGGCGCTCGGCTGCTCACTCTGGCCGAGGCCGAGCGCCGTGTGTGCACGGAGCGTCGGATCAGCCGACGCGAGCATCTCGAGCACGCGCGGCCGGAGCGCCTCCGTGTCGCGCCGCGCGAGCGCGTACGCGGCCAAGTAGCCCTCGGCGGCGCCGCGCTCGTAGAGCTCGAGGAGGGTCTGGGTCGAAACCAGATCCGCGGCGGCCGGCACGGTGAGGGCCCTCGCGAGGGCCGTCTTGAGCTCCGGCTCCTGCGCGGCGTCGAGGCGCCGCGCCGCTTCCGGCGCCAGGTCGGCATCGAAGGCCTGGCGTGCGGTCGCCGTGAGCAGCAACGGGGCGGCGCCGCGCGCGAACTGCGCGCGGGCGCGCTCGGGGTCGAGCACGGCGCGACACCAGGCGCTCGTGGCGCGATCGGCCGGGCTGCCGCGAGCCAGCACGTCGAGTGCAGGCTCGAGCCCGCTCGGGCGCGCTGCGTGGACCACGCCGCGCATGACGGCGGCCCGAGCGGCGTCACGCCGCGTCGCCGGTCGATCGAGCGCGCGTTCGAGCACGCGACCCGCGTCCGGATCCGTCGAGAGCGCGAGCGCGTACGCCGCGGACCAAGCGTTTTCCGGTTGCGCGAGCTCGCGCTCGAGCCGCCCGAGCGCGGCTTTGCCGCCCGTGCGGCCGAGCGCCGCGACGAGCTGGTCCACGTCGACCTCCGCGCTGGGCACCGCCGCGAGCACCGGACCGAAGCTCTCCGTCGGGGCTTCGAGCGCGATGGCGAGCGCTGGCGCGCGCGTGCGTGCATCGGCCAAGAGCGCGCGCAGCGCTCCGACGGCGCCGGGGTCGGCCATGAGCGCCAGAACGCGCGTCGCGGCCGCCCGCACACGGGGATCGCCGTCGTGGGTCAGCGCCGCGTGGCTGGCAGGCAGCGCCGCCTCGGGAGCCACGCGGTAGAGCGCCGCGAGCGCGCGCTGCTTGAGGTCGGGAGCGCTCTTGGCAGCGAGGTGTTCGAGCAGCGGGCGCGCGCGTGCGTCGCCGAGCTCGCCCAGCAATTCGACCAGCGCCGGCGTGGGCGCGCCGGCCGCCTCGAGCAGCGGTTCGAGACGGACGGGTCGGTGCGCGCGCAGCGCCACGCGGGCATCCTCCGAAACGCGTCCGGGTTGACGAAGCGCGCGAGCGAGAGCCGCGAGCGCGAGCGGATGGTGCGAGGCCGCGAGCGCGAGAGCCGCGGTGCGTTCCACGAGCTCGTCGCGTTCGGTAGGCTGACCCTCGAGCCCGCTGAGCGCACGGATCAAGGCGTCCTGGGCGGCGGCGAGCTTCGCGTGCGGAGCGAGTGCGCGCACGACGACCAGGCGCTCGCGGGCGTCGCGGGCCGCTCCTCCGCCGTCGAGGGCGCGCGCGAGGAGCTCGAGGGCGCGTGCCGTCCCCATGGCTCCGAGTCGTTCGAACGCGCGCCTGCGGTCTTCAGTCGAGTCGGCGCGCAGCCAAGCCTTCGCCGCACCCACACCCACCGAGCTGCGCAAGCTGCGCGGCACCGTGCGGGCGTTCGGATTCGGTGCCGCGTTCGCGCCAGGCGCGCCGCTCGAGACGGCACTGACCGCCAGCAGCGCAGCGACGGGCCAACGTCTCATCGCGGCTCGGCCCACGGCGGCGGCGCGGCTTGGGGCGGCACGGCTTGCGGCGGCACGGCTTGCGGCGGCACGGCTTGCGGTGGCACGGCTTGCGGCGGCACGGCTTGCGGCGGCACGGCTTGCAGCGGCGCGGCGACGCTCGGCCCCTTCGCTTCGAGCGGCGCGAGCACGAGGAACCCGATGCCTGCCGGCGTCGTCGCTCCCGGTACCTTCACGACGGCTTGCCAACCGATGACCTCGGCGGCTTCATCCCGGTGCGTGAGTGCGCGAAGCTCGTTGGCGAGGGTGAACGCGCGAGTGAGCGCCTGCTGTGCCGCCGCGGGCGCGCCTCCGGCCGGGCGCGTCGCCACCATGAGCACCATCTCCGCGTGCGCGTTGAGGACGCTCGCCACGGCGCGCACGACGGGCTCGGACGCGGGCGTGAGCTCACCTTCCTTCGTGAACGCGATGGCCGTCGCGAGCTTCAGCACGAAGCGCGGCCTTTTCCCGCCCGTGGTCGCCGTGAGCGCCGCGAGCGGTGGCCGGGGGGGCGTTTGCTCGGCGTCGTCGGGGCAGCCGTCGTCGTCGCTGCTGCCGTTGAAGTTCTCCGCCGCGTCGGGGCAGCGATCGAGCGCGTCGTCGTAGGTATCGCCGTCGCGATCGGGGCTGGGGCAGCCGTTGAACGCGGGGTCGGATCGACGCTGGCCCGCGACGAGCGGGCAGCGATCCTCGCGGTCGGGGACGCCGTCTCGATCGTTGTCGGGGTCGGGGCAGCCGTCGTCGTCCTCGAAGCCGTCCTGGTCCTCGGCGCGACCGGGGCAGCGATCGCGGGCATCGACGATGCCGTCGCGATCTCGGTCGAGTCTTGGGCAGCCGTTGAGCTTCGTATCGGGATCGTTCGCGCCCGCGTCGCGCGGGCAGGCGTCGCTCGCGTCGAGGATGCCGTCACCGTCGTCGTCGGGCTCGGGACAGCCGTCCTCGTCGAGGAAGCCGTCCACGTCTTCGAGCTCCTTCGGGCATTTGTCGTCCTGATCGGGGACGCCGTCGCCGTCGTTGTCGAAATCCGGGCAGCCGTCCGCGTCCTCGAAGCCGTCGAGGTCCTCGGCGAGCTCCGGGCACTGGTCGCGCGCATCCCCGACGCCGTCGCTGTCGGCGTCGTGCACGCGCGGCGCCCACCCCGCCGTCAGGATGGCCCGAACGCGGGGCACGCCCACGGCGTGATCGAGCGGCGCTTCGACGCCGAGCCCCAGGTGCGCGTCCGCGAACGCCCGACGCACGTGCAGCCCGAGCGCGGCGGGCGACTGTTCAGCGGCACCGAACGTCGGCGAGAGCGCGATGGCGCCGTGGCCTTCGAGCTCGATCAGGTAATTGCCCTGCGGATCGATGCCGAACATCTGCGGCTTCAGCACGATGCCGAGCCCGAAGGGCAGGTCGTCTCCGTAGGTGTGGCCGGCGAAGTCGCCCTCGGCGAGCCGAAAGCGCGCGCCAACGCTCGCGCGGAGGGCGGAGCCGAGCACCCCGAGCTCGCCGAGCAAGCGGAAATCGGTGCGCACGTGGTCCTCGGCGACGTACGCGTGTGGCGTGCCCGTCGGCAGGCTCACCCGCGCGGCGACCGCGAGGCCGAAGCCGGAGGCCGATTCGTGACGAACGATCGAGGCGCGCGCGTCGAGGGCGGCGTTGCCGACGGCAGGGGACGGCGGGGGGCTCGCGCCGGCCTCGGCAGGCGGCCGATCGCCGTCCTGGAACAGGATGGTCGGCACCACCAGGCCGAACCCGACGCCTTCCCCGAGGCCGATGCTGCCCACCCAATCGACGCCCACCTGCTGGCGGACGGCGTCATACCCGGGGGTGGTGGGAGTGGAGCCCGCGACGACGGGCCGGTACGCGTAGGTCGCGAAGGCGCCGACGTTCCATTCGCCGGCGCCCGGGGTCGTCGTGGGCTCGAGCCGCGTCATGCCCTCGGGGTGGGTCGGTGCTTCGTACCCGCGCAGGTCGAGCGAAGGCCGGGGATCGGCGTGCGCCGTCGCTCCGACCAACAGAAGAAGGACTCCCAGGCGTACGCGCCCACGCAACGACCCGCGCATTTCGCCGCCGTAGCCTACTCGATGTAGAGTCCCCGGCCATGGATGCGATTCGGGTGCGCGGCGCACGTGAGCTCAGAGGCTCGATACGGGTCGGCGGCGCCAAAAATGCGGCCCTGCCCATCCTGTGCGCCACGCTCCTTTCCGACGGCGAAAGCCGCCTGCGCAACGTACCCGGGCTCCGCGACATCCAAACCACGAGCGAGCTCCTGAGGACGCTCGGGCGCGGGGTCACGGTCGATATCCCCGAGGTGCGGGTCCAAGCCCCCCGGGGCCAAGTGGTGCCGGAGGCGCCCTACGAGCTCGTGCGCCAGATGCGCGCGAGCGTGCTCGTCCTGGGCCCGCTGCTCGCTCGGTACGGCCGGGCCAAGGTCTCGCTGCCCGGCGGCTGCCAGATTGGGGCGCGGCCCGTCGACCAGCACCTGCTCGGGCTCGAGGTGCTGGGCGCGAAAATCGTCGTCGAGCACGGCTTCATCGTGGCGGAAGCGCCGCGCCTGCGCGGCGGGGAGGTCGTCTTCGACATCCCGACGGTCACCGGTACCGAAAACCTGATGTTGGCGGCGGCGCTCTCGAATGGCCAGACGACCCTCGTCAACTGCGCTCGCGAGCCGGAAATCGAGGAGCTCGGCCGCGTCCTCAACAAGATGGGCGCGCGCGTCGAAGGGGCGGGCACGTCGATCATCCACATTCACGGGGCCGACGAGCTCGAGCCCTTCGATCACGCCATCATCGCCGACCGCATCGAGGCGGGGACGTTCATGGCCGCGGTCGGGGCCGCCGGTGGCGACGTGCTCCTCGAGCACGCGCCGCTCGACGATCTCGAGCCGGTCATCGTGAAGCTCCGGCGGGTCGGCCTCGAAATCGAGCGGGAGGGCGAGCACGCGCGCGTGCGCCGGCTCGGTCCGCTCCACTCCGCCGACGTGACCACGGCGCCGCACCCCGGTTTTCCGACCGACATGCAGGCGCAGTTCATGGCCATGATGTGCGTCGCCGAAGGCCGCTCCGTCGTCACCGAAACGGTGTTCGAGAACCGCTTCATGCACGTCCCGGAGCTCGGCCGGATGGGCGCGCGCATTCAGATCCACAACAACACGGCCATCATCGACGGCGTGGGCCGCCTGTCCGGGGCGTCGGTGATGGCGACGGATCTGCGCGCGAGCGCGTCGCTCGTCGTCGCCGGGCTCGTTTCGGAGGGCGAGACGATCGTGCGCCGCGTCTATCACCTGGACCGCGGCTACGAGGCCATCGAAAAGAAGCTCGCGGGCGCTGGCGCCGACGTGACCCGCATCCAGCTCGAATCCGAGCCCGCCTGACCGGCGCCGCTCGTCGCCGTCAGATCGGGCCGCCCGTGAGGCCCGTCACGCACTGACCCTCGCCTTTGGTCGGGCCGACCTTCGGCATGCACGTGCCGCCCACGGGCGGGAGGCACGCGATTTTGGGACAGACGGCCATGCACCGCAGGCCTTGCTTGCGGAGGCGCTCGAGCTCGGCAAGGGCCTCCGTGTTGGCGGCGTTGACGACCACGTCGCACCCGCACGTGAGCGACCCGGGGACCAGCTCCGTGCATTGGTCCTTCCCCGAGCCCGCGTTGCAAGCCCGAGCGGCCTGGAGCGTCTCCTCATATTGCTGGCTGAGCTCGGGGCAGTTCGGCGTGCCGGCGTTGCCACCCGAGCCCGGCGTCCCACCAGTCCCGCCCGTCGTCATGCCCGCGCTGCCACTCGCGTCGCCCGAGCCGCCCGAGCCGGGGTCGGTGCCGCCCGTTCCCGCCGTGCCGCCCGTGACCATCACGTCGCCGCCGGTGCCGCCCGTGGCCATCACGTCGCCCCCGGTGCCTCCGGTCGCCGCGAGGTCGCCCGCGGTGCCGCCGCTCGCGTCCTCGTCGCCTGCCGCGCCGCCATTCGCTGAGCCGCCCGGGCTCGCGGCGCCGGTCCCACCCGTCTCGGACGGGCCCGTGCCGCCCTCGGAGCCGCCCGTGGTTCCGCCGCTGCCGTTGCCGCCGGCGCCGCCGACTGCGCCGCGCCCGCTCCCGGCGATCGGATCACCGAAATTGTTTTCGGAGGCTCCGCCGCAGGCGACGACCCCCGCGATGGCCCAAACGCAGCACAGTCCGGCACGATTCATCATGGCGGGAGCCTCATCAGCGCGTCGGGCCGAGCTCGAAAGTAAGCAATCGCCCAGCCTTACGAATATAGCACTTTCGCCCGTCGCGGATTAGCCTCCGCTCGCGTTCTCCCGAGCCGCACGCGGCGGCTCTCGCTTCATCCACGAGCGCTTTCGTCGTCTTGCCGTCTCCGTCACGTTAGCCTTCTCACCCGGTTCCACCTCGACTCACGTTGTCCCACATGGCGTCCGCTCCCGCTCCCATCACCATCGCTGTTCCGAAAGGTCGCGTCACGCGCGCGCTCGCGCCGTTCTTCGAGCGCGCCGGCATCGATCCGCAAACGCTCCTCGCCGACGATCGGCGGCTCATCCGCGTCAGCTCGGATGGGCGCTTCCGTTTCATGCTGCTCAAGCCCGACGACGTGCCGACCTACGTCGAATACGGCACGGCGGAGCTCGGCGTCAGCGGACGCGACGTGCTTCGCGAGCGGCGTTACGATCTTTACCAGCCGCTCGACCTCGGTGTCGGGCGCTGCCGCATGGTCGTTGCGGGCCGGCCGAACGCCGTCGTTCCCGCCGTGCCGCGCGTCGCGACGAAATACCCGCGCACGGCCAGCGAACACTTCGCTTCGAAGGGCGTGCAGGCCGAGGTCATCTACGTGCAAGGCTCGGTCGAGCTCGCGCCCCTCGTGGGTCTCGCCGATCTGATCGTCGATTTGGTCGAATCCGGCGCGACGCTGAAGGACAACGGCTTGGTCGAGCGCGAGACGATCGCAGACGTGTCGAGCGTGCTCATCGCGAATCCGTCGCTCTACAAGTTGCGGCACGCCGAGCTCGAGCCGCTCCTCGTACGGCTGCGTGCCGCCGTGCAAGCGCCGCGCTGAGCGCGCCGGGGCGCCAAACGCTCCCTCGGATGGACGGGCCCGTGCCGTCCCGCGCTCACGACGGCTTGGGCTCGTCCAAGACGACGTGCGCCTCGATCTTCTTCAACCCCTTCGGTCCGATACCTTTCACGCGCAAGAGGTCGCTCACGCGCTTGAAGCGTCCGCCGAGCTTTTGGCGCAAGAGCACGATCGCTTCCGCGCGCTTGGCGCCGATGCCGGGCAAGCGCCGGAGCTCGCTCGCGTCCGCGCGGTTCAAGATCACCTTACCGTCGGCGGTGACGCCCGGCGACGACTTCCCCGGCTCTGTCGCGCCCGCGTCGGGTAGCTCCTCGAGCGGCGTGGCGCTCGCTCTCGCTGCCGGGCCCGCGGAGACGGGTGTGACACCGGCGACGGCGACGCGAGGCGCGGGCGCCGCCGCTTCGAGTGGTACGCCCGACCCCCGCGCGAGCGACGCCGCGCCGATGGCGGCGAGCGCCAGCATGCCGGAGAGAATGGCGAACGCCTTCCCGAGCACCGGCGCCCACACGCTCTTTTGCACTGCCCGCAGCCTGGCCGCGAGCATCCTGCGTGGAACGAGCGGGCCGGCCGCAGTGAGGCCCCGCGGGCGAGCCTCACCGCAGCCCGGGGGCGAAGAGTTTCCCGTCGATCGCCGGTCGGCGCGCTCGCTGCGCGCGGAAGCGGTCTCGAAGAGCTGCATCTTCGCATTCCTCACGTTCGAGTCAGGCCGTTTCCGAGAAGCCGTCTTCCGCGTGACCGTTGCCGGCCTTGCGCAGCGACAGCGGCGCGCTCGTCTCTTCGCGGTCCTCGCGCGGCACGTAGTCGCGCACGTGGATTTCGCCCGTGACGGGCACGGCGTCGAGCTTCACGTTGAACGACCCGTCGCGGTTCACGAACGCGACGCCGATGCGCGTCCAATACTTGTTCGTGCCCCGCTGCGTGACGACGTAAGCGATCTTCATCTTCGATTGATCCATGTTCATTCTCCTCGCGCTCGCGACGTTGCGGGCGCGCCGGTCGAGAGTGCGAGCCGCGTGCCAAGCGCTCGCGTTCGCGAATCAGCGGACAAAGGCCGGTTCGTCGCGCCCGCTGCGCGCTGGCCGCCGTTCCTCGCCACGGGGCGCCACCGACCGGTTGGGTGGCCCGCCCCTCCAGCGGGGGTGGAACTTGGGCCCGCGAGGGGTCAAAATACCGAGCGGGCCGTAGGATGCACTCAGGCGCCATGCATGTCGTGAAAGAGCTTCTGCCTTGGGCGGCGCTGGTCGTGCTCGGCGCGGGCTGCTCGGCGAGCGCGCAGACGCCTCCGTCCGCTCCCCAGCGGCCGCCGACCCCGACGAGCGTGACCCGCAAGGAGCCGGGCGGCGACGCTCCCGATCCGACGCGCGCGGCGCTCGAGCGGCTGCTGCGCGAGCCGTGGGGCGCGCGCACCGACAAAGACGAGCAACTGCTCGCGCCGATCCCCGATTGGGAGAATTGGAAGCGCCTCCGCTACTGGGGCTTCGACAACCTCGTCGGGTTTCGCTACGGCAACGAGTATCGCGCCATGACCGTCGCGCACGTGCAGGTCATGCCCGAAGGAACGCCCGTGAAGAGCGAAACGTGCATGCGTGCCTTCGAGGACTGGGCGCGCCCGCAGATCGCCGGTTTCGACGTGAAGCTGCAGCCGTTTCGCGTGAAAATCGCACGCTGGCGCGACCAGCCGCTCGTCATCCAAAGCGTCGACGGCTGGGTCAGCTGGGGCATCGGCAGCGCGGATTTTTCCGCGGCTTGGACGGCTTACCCGGCCTACAAGGACGCCTGCCTCATCTACGGCGTCGCCGTGCCGTGGCGCGATCACGAGGCGCTCGCGAAGAAAGTGCGCGACCGCTTCGTGGAGGAGGGGCTCGTCAACTTCCAGGCGCTCACTCCCGAGAAGCCGTATCGGCACACGAAGGAGAACACGCCGCCGCCTGCCGCGAGCGACGGAGCCGGTGGTACGCCGCCCGCGGCACCCGCGCAGCCGGCCTCCGCGGCGAAGCGCACGAGAGGCGGGGCGCTCGCGCGCGCGTTGAGCAGGCTGCCGTTCGCCGCGTCGTCGCGAACGCCGAGCCCGCGCAACTAGATCCCCAGATTGACCTTGGACGTCGCCGTAGGGGGCGGCGGCGGAGCAGCTGTCTTTTCGACCTTCCGTGGCGCGGGGCGGGCGCGCGCGGGCGCCGAAATTTTGGCGCTCGGCGAGAGCGATACGGCAGGCGCCGCGAGCGGCGCGCTCGCGCTGACGCCGGGCAACGACGGCGTTTCGCCGGGTAGGACGGGTGCATGGCTAGCGGCCGCGCTCGCGGCCAGCGAGGGCGCGGCGCGAGGCACCTCGGGCGCGACTTCGACCGGCGAGCGGCGTGTCGCGAACGCGACGGCCGCCGCCACGCTCGTGAGCACGACGACGCCACCGAGCGCGAAAGCGAGCGCCGGTGTCTTTTTGACGGGGGCCGGCGCGGCCGGCACGGCGCCCGTGGGCGGTACGGCGACGAACGGCGTGA
>Ga0164241_10004620_pt1 | contig 13241 bp, 12 predicted proteins | sample OricomyardsoilBY_FD_108780 | JGI IMG/M metagenome (GOLD analysis project Ga0164241, IMG submission 108780) | Backyard soil microbial communities from Emeryville, California, USA - Original compost - Back yard soil (BY) | ecosystem: Environmental > Terrestrial > Soil > Unclassified | place: USA...
CAGGATGCGCCCCTGGTACTCGGGCACGCTGCCCACGACGATTTTCGGATTCTGGTAGTGGATGGTCCCGCAGTGGTCGCAAACGTGGCGCGGAAGGAAATCCCCCTCAGGAACTTTGAGGGCGACTCGGTTGCCACAATTGCTACAAAAATTCATTACTCAGAATGGTGCCGGGAGAGGGAATCGAACCCACACGCCTTTTTAGGGCAACGGATTTTGAGTCCGCCGCGTCTACCAGTTCCGCCATCCCGGCGCGGGGGCGGAAGTATAGCCAAGCCCATCCCGCCTTTTGCGACCTTTCGCCATCCCCCGGCATCTAGACCTTCAGAAATGCAAAGACTCTCGGAAATCCAGGTATCCGCCGACGAGCTCGCGGCCGCACGAGCGGGCGACGTCGCCGTGCGCGGCGCGCTGTTCGAACGGGTGGCGCCGCCCACGCTCGCCATCATCCGGCGACTCGTGGCGCAGCGGGCCATGGCCGAGGATCTGTTGCAGGACACGCTCATCGCCATGTTCGATCACCTGGCCGACTACCGTGGCGAAGCGCCGTTCGGCGTCTGGGTGCGCAGCATCGCCGTGAGCCGCTGTCTGATGGCGTTCCGCTCACCCTGGCATCGGGCGCGCGTGGCGCTCGAGTCCTGGACCGAAGACAGCTGGGCGAGTCCGGAGGTCGAAAACCGCACGTCCGATCTCATCGACCTCGACCGCGCGCTCGCGCGGCTGTCGCCGGTGACGCGAGCCGTGGTGTGGCTCTACGACGTGGAAGGCTGGTCTCACGAGGAGATCGCCAAGGCATTCGCCCGCACCCTGAGTTTTTCGAAATCGCAGCTCGCGCGCGGTCATGCGCGCCTGCGGGAAGACCTGCAGCCTCCGGAACGATCCGGCGTAGGCCTGCCATTGAGGAGTGAGTTCGATGGACACTGAATCAGTCGACCTCGTCGCGCGCCTGAAGCGGCTCGATGCCGCCGCCGCGCCGAACGTGGGCTACGACTACGCGGCACTGATCGATCGTCATGCCAGCCGGCAGCGGCGCAGTCGACGTCGCCGGGCAATTGCCCGCGGCACGGCCACCGCGCTCGTCGTGTCGATGCTCGGCATCAGCCTCTGGCGGTTCGAGGGGCAGCCCGCCGACGCGCCACAGGTCCATGTGGACGCGGCGCCCGTGGCCGACGCGCAGGCCAACCAGCCGCGCATCGTGCGCGCCGACACCTATTTCGCGGTCGCAGCGCTCGAGGATCACATTGCGAGCATCGATGAAGCACTCAACGATGCGCGCCTCGGTGGCGGCGCGGCCGACGTGGCGCGCCTGGAGCGCACGCGGGCGATGTTGGTGGATTCGTATGCGAGTGTGCGTTACGCCGAAATGGTGAGCGCGAACTTCTGATGGTTTGCCGGAGAATTTTCATGAAACAGTGGATGCTGATGGTTTTGTTAGTTGCGAGCGCGGCGTCGTACGCGCAAACGGCCACGGTCGAGAAACGCGGCGGCAAGAATTCCGAGGTGGCTGACGTCGAGCTGAGTCGCGCCGACGCGGCGAAGCGCGAGGCCGAAGAGGCCAAGACGCGCGCGAAACTGGAAGAGGCGAGGGCGCGCCTCGACGAGGCGGCGCGCGAAGTCGCCGAGCTCTCGAGCCAACTCGGCGCGCGAGCGCGCCACGATGTACGGTTCATCGCCGGCGGTCCCCCGCGCGCCGTGCTCGGAATCCAGGTGGATCCGCGCAGCGATGAAAAAGGCGTGCGCGTGCTCGGCGTGAGTCCGGGAGGTCCGGCGGCCGAAGCGGGGCTGCGCGAGAGCGACGTCATCATCGCGCTCGACGGCAAGCCGATGACGGGCCGCGATCCCGATCGCGCGCTGGTCACGCAGATGCGTGCGGTGAAGCCCGACCAGAAAGTGAAAGTGCGCGTGCTGCGCGACGGCAAGAACAAGGACCTCACGGTGGTCGCCCGGCCCATGATGTTCGAAGAGCGCATCGTCGACGTGCGCGGACCGGAGGCCGGTGTTCGGCGCATCGAAGGTTCCGGCCGGATCATGCCAATGGGCGACATGCACGCTGAAAATCCCTTCGTGCAGCACTTCCGCACATTCCTCCCCGGTGAGTTCGGCGGCATGGAACTCGCGAGCATCACGCCGAAGCTCGGCGCCTATTTCGGCGTGACCGAAGGCGTGCTCGTGGTGCAGGCGCCGGACAGTGACGCGTTCAAGCTCGAAGACGGCGACGTGCTGCAGGCCATCGACGGTCGCAAGCCCGAGGATGGCGGACACGCGATGCGCATCCTGCGTTCGTACAAGTCCGGTGAGAAGCTCAGCCTGACCGTGCTGCGCCAGCGCAAGCCGCTGACGCTGGCGGTGACCATGCCGGATCGCCCGGAGCTGGAAGACCACTTCATGTTCGATTCGATGGCGCCCATGCCGCCGATGCCGGGCATTCCGCCGTCGCCGCCGGCGCCCACGCCGCCCGGCGGCGCGGGCGGGGGCACCAGCACGCTCGAGTGAATCGCGCCTGAGCCGAGCGGAGCATGGCGGTAAACTCCGCGCCGTGCGCCGCTCCGACTTCACTTACGAACTCCCCCCCGAACTCATTGCCCAGCAACCGCTCGCCGAAAGATCGGCGAGCCGCTTGCTGACGCTCGATGGCGCCACCGGCGCGCTCGCCGACCGCCAGATTCGCGAGCTGCCGCAGCTCGTCGCGCCCGGCGACCTCCTGGTTTTCAACGATACGAAGGTGATTCCAGCGCGGCTGTTCGCGATCAAGGAATCCGGCGGCAAGGTCGAGATGCTGCTCGAACGGCCGCTCGAGTCACCCACGGCGCTGGTGCATGCGCGCGCCAGCAAACCGCTGCGGCCCGGGATGTCGTTGCAGAGCCGCGGCGGGGACATCAGGACCGTCGAGAAACGCGGTGACCTCTGGGTGGTCGAACTACCCGAACCTGCGCTCCCTTTCTTCGAGCGCTACGGCCAGATGCCGTTGCCACCGTACATCCGGCGTGAGCCCGATGCGTCCGACGCCACGCGTTACCAGAGCCTGTTCGCGCGCAGGCACGGCGCCGTCGCCGCGCCCACGGCCAGCCTGCATTTCGATCAACCGCTGCTCGCGGCGCTGGGCGAACGCGGCGTGCAGACCGCATTCGTCACGCTGCACGTGGGCGCGGGCACATTCCAGCCCGTGCGCACGGACGCCGTCGGCGCCCACGTGATGCACGCGGAATTCGTCGAGGTGGGCGAAGGCACAGTGAATGCCGTTGCCGCCGCGCGCGCTCGCGGCGGACGCGTGATTGCCGTGGGAACCACCGTGGTGCGCGCACTCGAAAGCGCGGCGGGGTCCGGAACGCTGGCGCCGTACGTGGGCGACTCTTCGCTGTTCATCGTGCCGGGGTTCCGGTTCCACGTCGTCGATGCCATGTTGACCAACTTCCATCTGCCCGAATCCACGTTGCTCATGCTGGTGAGCGCGTTCGCCGGCCGTGACGCCGTGCTGGCCGCCTACCGGCACGCGGTGGCGGGGCAGTACCGCTTTTTCAGTTATGGTGACGCGATGTTCATCACCCCCGCGCCGGACGCGCACGCCATCAACAATGACCGCTGAATTCACTTTGTTAGGCACGGCAGGCCACGCGCGCCGCGGCCGCCTGAAACTCGCGCACGGCACCGTCGAAACACCGGCCTTCATGCCCGTGGGCACTTACGGCACGGTCAAGGCGATGACGCCCGAGGAACTCGAGGGTCTCGGCGCCGACATCGTGCTGGGCAACACCTTCCATCTCATGCTGCGCCCGGGCAACGAGATCCTGCGCGCGCATGGCGGCCTGCACGGCTTCATGAACTGGAAGCGGCCGATCCTCACCGACTCCGGCGGCTTCCAGGTGTTCAGCCTCGAAAGCCTGCGCAAGATCACCGAGGAGGGCGTGCAGTTCCGTTCGCCCATCGACGGCAGCGCCGTGCGCCTGACGCCCGAAGACTCGATGGATACGCAGCTCGCTCTGGGCTCGGACATCGCGATGGCGCTCGACGATTGCACGCCGTATCCGGCCACCGAACAACAGGCGCGCGATTCGATGGAGCGGTCGATGCGCTGGGCGGCGCGCAGCCATGCTCACTACTATTCTTCGGCGGGAAGCGGCGACCCGCCACCCGGCGAGTTGTTTGCCATCGTGCAGGGCGGCATGCACCTGCCGTTGCGTCTCGCGTCGCTCGAGACGCTGCAGAAACTGCCGTGGAAGGGTTTCGCGGTAGGTGGGCTCGCCGTGGGCGAGCCGGAAGAGGATCGCCTGCGTGTGCTGGAAGGTTTGTTGCCACACATGCCCGCCGACAAGCCGCGCTACCTCATGGGCGTCGGCCGGCCGCAGGACATCATCGCCGCCGTGCTTCGTGGCATCGACATGTTCGACTGCGTGATGCCCACGCGCCACGCGCGTAATGGCCACCTGTTCACGTCTACCGGCGTCGTGAACATCCGCAACGCCGCCCACCAGGCGGATACCGGGCCACTGGACCCCGCCTGCGCCTGCTACACCTGCCGGAATTTCTCGCGTGCCTATCTGCGTCACCTGGACCGCTGCAACGAAATCCTCGGCGCGCGGCTCCATACCATCCACAACCTGCACTACTACCTCGAGCTCATGCGCCGGCTGCGCGCGGGCATCGAGGCTGGGTCTGTAGAAGCCGTGATTCGCGACTATGTGCGCGAGGCGCCAGACCCCCAGCAAGTCTCAGTGGCATAAATTTAGGTTTAGGCCAAAATACGCGGCCGCGCCGCCTCCCCGGGCGCCGCTTTTTTTTGTAACGCGTGAGATAACACCATGAATTCATTGATCCCCGACGCCATGGCACAGGCTCCTGCCGGAGCGCCTCCCGGCGGCGGACTGTCCATGTTCGTGATGATGGGCCTGTTCGTCGTCATCTTTTACTTCCTGCTCATCCGCCCCCAGCAGAAGAAGCAGAAAGAACATGCCGCGATGCTGGGCAAGCTCGCTGCCGGCGACGAGGTGGTCACCTCGGGCGGCATCGTCGGCAAGATCACCGATATCTCCGACAACTTCATCACCATCGAGATCGCCGAGAACGTGCGCATCAAGGTGCAGCGTTTCCACGTCACCTCGCTGGTGCCGAAGGGCACGCTCAAGGGAGCCTGAGGTCTTACATGCTCGAGTACGCGCGCTGGAAATACGTCGTCGTCGCCATCGTTCTGGCCGTGGCGTTGTTGTTCGCCCTGCCTAACTTGTTTGGCGACGACTTCGCCCTGCAGATCGCGCGCAAGGATCGCGCGGAAATCCTGGCGCCGGAGCTCGCGACCATCGAGTCGGCGCTCAAGGGCGCTGGCGCGGAGTACTCGACCATCGAGCTCGATGACGGCAATGTCATCGTGCGGTTTGCCACCAGCGAAGCGCAGCTCAGGGGCCGCGACATCGTCAAGGACGACAAGACCGGCCTGAACAAGGACTACGTGAACGCGTTGATGTACGCGTCACGTGCGCCGCGCTGGATCCAGTGGCTGGGTCTTCGCGCCATGCCGCTGGGTCTCGACCTTCGAGGCGGCCTCTATCTCCTGTACCAGGTGGATGTGAACGGTGCGGTCGCGAATCTGCTCGAGACTTACGACCAGGATTTCCGCCGCGCACTCACCGCCGACAAGATTCCCTTCTCCGACGTCAGCACGCTCACCGTCGATTCGGATATTCCGAACGGCCTGCGCGTGATCCTGCCGGCCAATGCCGACCTGGACGCCGTGCGCGCGGCCATCAAGAAGGTGCAGCCGGATCTCGGCTGCCGCGATGCCGTCGTGACCGACGGCGCGGCGGTCGATTGCCTTATGACGCCGGTGCAGGTGAACGAGCGCCGCAAGTTCGCGCTCCAGTCCAACATCACCACGCTGCGTAACCGCGTCAACGAGCTCGGCGTTTCCGAACCCATCGTGCAGCAGCAGGGCGCTGATCGCATCACGGTGCAGCTGCCCGGTGTGCAGAACTCCGCCGAGGTGAAGGACATCCTCGGCAAGGTGGCGACGCTCGAATATCGCCTGGTCGATCCGCGGCCCATCCCGCCGACGGGCCGCGCTCCAGTCGGTGCCAAGATCTATGACCGTGTCGATGGTGGCGTCGTCGTGGGCAAAGTCATGCTGAAGCGCGACATCATCGTCACTGGCAACCAGCTCGTGAACGCCACGGCGACCTCGGGTCAGAACGGCCCGCAGGTGGACGTCACGCTCGACAGCGCGGGCGGCGAGGAAATGCTCAAGACCACGAAGGCCAACCTCGGCAAGCCGATGGCCGTGGTGTTCATCGAGCAGCGCAGCGAGACCACCGAGGTCAACGGCCAGCCCGTCACGCGCAACATCAAGGAAGAGAAGGTCATCAGCGTCGCCACCATCAATGGTGTCTTCAGCAATCGCTTCCAGACCACCGGCCTCACGATGAACGAGGCGCGCGAGACCGCGCTGCTGCTGCGCGGTGGCGCATTGGCGGCGCCCATTTCCATCGCAAACGAACGCGTCATCGGCCCGCAGCTCGGTGCCGCGAACATCAAGAAGGGCGTGACGGCGCTGGTCGTCGGCATGGCCGCGCTGTTCCTGTTCATGATCCTCTACTACCAGATGTTCGGCATCGTGGCTGACCTCGTGCTCATCGCGAACGTCGTGGTGCTGGGCGCGTTGCTCACCATGATGGGGGTCGCGCTGTCGTTGCCTGGCATTGCCGGCATCATCCTCACCGTCGGCATGGCGGTCGACGCGAACGTGCTGATCTACGAACGTATCCGCGAAGAACTGCGCAACGGCGTGTCGCCGCAGGCGGCCATCAAGGCGGGTTTCGAGAAGGCCTTCTCGGCGATTCTCGATTCGAACGTCACCACCTTCATCGCAGGTGTCGTGCTGTTCGTGTTCGGCACCGGCGCCATCAAGGGCTTCGCCGTCGTGCTGTCGCTCGGTATTCTCACGTCCATGTTCACCGCGCTCATGGGCTCACGCGCATTGCTCACGCTGATGTACGGCGGCAAGCGCAAAGTCTCGAAACTGGCGATCGGCTGAGGATTCAACACGTGGAATTTTTTCATAAGAAAACCAGTTTCCGGTTCATGGCCACACGCAAGGTGTGGTACACGCTTTCGGCCGTGCTCATGATCGTGAGCTTCGTGTCGTTCTTCACCAAGGGCCTGAACTTCGCCATCGACTTCACCGGCGGCATCAGCGTCGAAGCCACGTTCCCGACCGACGCCAGGATCGACGAGATCCGCAAGGGCATCGAGGCGGCCGGGTACCACGAACCGCAGGTGCAGTCCTTCGGTTCGACGCGTGACATCACCATCCGGCTGCAGTCCACGGGTGAATCGGCCGAAGTGCTGCGTCCCAAGTTCCAGAAGATCCTCTCGGCGGTCGACCCCGGCGCCAGGATCTCCGATCTCGCGGTCGTGGGCCCGCAGGTCGGTGACGAACTGCGCAGCGCCGCCATCACGTCGCTGGCCGTTACGCTGGCGCTGATCGCCATCTACATCATCCTGAGTTTCCACACGTGGCGACTGTCGCTCGGCGCCATCATCGCCGTGATGCATGACCCCATCCTGGTGCTCGGTGTGTTCTCGGTCACGCAGACGCTGTTCGACCTGTCGGTGGTGGCGGCCATCCTCGCCGTCATCGGTTACTCGCTGAACGACACCGTGATCGTGTTCGACCGCATCCGCGAGAATTTCGAGAAGAACCGGCGGCTGCCCTCCGACCAGACGCTCGACAACGCGATCAACCAGACGCTGTCGCGAACCATCATGACCAAGGTAGTCACATCCATCGTCGTGGTGACGCTGCTGCTGCTGGGTGGTTCGGCGCTGCGAGGATTCTCGGAAGCGTTGCTCATCGGCATCATCGCCGGCACGTATTCGTCCATTTACATCTCGAGCGCCATCGCGCTGTCGTGCGGCCTCAAGGCCGAGCACCTTTTCCCGACGGTCCGCAAGGACCCGATCGATGAGCTTCCGTAAACGGGCCACCAAGAGGACGATTCCCTCGCCGTGATGGAGATGCTGACCGATCCCCAGGCCTGGATAGCGTTTCTCACGCTGTCCGCGCTGGAGATCGTGCTCGGCATCGACAACATCATCTTCATCTCGATCCTGGTGAGCCGGCTGCCGCCGGAGCGCCGCGAGTCGGCGCGCATCACCGGCCTCGCGCTCGCGATGCTCACGCGCATCGCCCTGCTGTTCTCCATCGTCTGGCTCACGAAGCTCACGAAGCCGCTCATCTCGGTGCCGTTCCTCGACAACGCGTTTTCGGGGCGCGACATCATCCTGTTGTTAGGCGGCCTGTTCCTGTTCGTGAAGAGCGTGACCGAGATCCACGAAACGCTCGAGGGCGTGGAGAGCGAGCGCCACACGCGTGTGTTCGCGAGCTTCACCGTGATCGTGGTCCAGATAGCGATCATCGACATCGTGTTCTCGCTCGACTCCGTGTTCACCGCGGTGGGTCTCGCCAAGCCCGAACAGCTGCCCATCATGGTGGCCGCCATCGTGCTCGCCATCCTGGTCATGATGTGGGTGTCGGGTTCCATCAGCGCGTTCATCGAGAAGCACCCGACCATCAAGATTCTCGCGCTGGCATTCCTTATTCTGGTCGGCGTCGTACTGGTCGCCGATTCGTTCCACTTCGAAGTCCCGAAGGGTTACCTCTACTTCGCCATGGCATTCTCGGTGGGTGTCGAAATGGTGAATATCCGGCTGCGGCGACTCATGGACCAGCGCCGGGAGCCGAAAGACGAAGAGCAGGGATGATCTGGTGGGGACAGGCTGAAGCCTGTCCCCACATGTTTAGCCGCTCGCTAAAGACGCTTTGCGTCCCTACAATCCTCCCACTACAAGAAATGCGGGGTCTCCGATGAAATGGAACTTGCGAACGAAGTCCATTGACCAGGTGCAAACCGAATTCGACCGAGGCGAGCTGAAACGCACGCTGGGGCCGATCCACCTCGTCCTTTTCGGCATTGGTTGCATCATCGGTGCCGGCATCTTCGTCCGGACGGGCACCGCCGCCGCGCAATACGCGGGTCCGGCCGTCATCATTTCATTCGTCATCGCGGGCGTCGTTTGCGCACTCGCGGGCCTCTGTTACGCGGAGCTCGCTTCGATGCTCCCCGTCTCGGGCAGCGCCTACACCTATTCGTACACGACGGTCGGCGAGTTCGGTGCGTGGATCATGGGCGCACTCCTGCTGCTCGAATATGCACTCGCCGCGTCGGTGGTCGCGGTGGGTTGGTCTGGCTACGCCGTCAGTCTCATGAATGACATAGGGTGGGAAATCCCCGCCGCGATGACGCAGCCGCACGGCAAGATGGTCGTGGCCGCGATTTCCCAGATCGCGCTCACGGATCCCATGGTCGCGCTGAACGGCGTCAACGCCAACCTCGCCGACGGCTCTGCCGTGCAGTTCTTCTCGAACGGCACCGCCACCATCCTCGGCAACTTCACCACCTCGATCGCGCAGTACGACGTGCTCGACAAGGCGGTAGAGGGTGGCTTTGCGCTGACCAACTCGCTCGACATCGTCGTGAACTCGGACACGCAGGCGACTCTCGCCGCGGCCACCAAGGTGATGGATCCGGCAACCTCGAACCTGCGGGAGCTCGCGGCGGGCACCGTCGTCGCCGTGCCGGCGCAGTCGGTCGTTCAGCTGCCATCCACATCGATCGTGCCGATCGCCGCGTCAGCCGTGGTACCGGCGCTGTTCAATCTGCCGGCCGTCATCATCGTGCTGGCGTGCACCGGGCTCCTGGTTCTCGGCGTTTCCGAGTCGGCGACGGTCAACAACATCATCGTCGCCATCAAGGTGTTCGTGATCCTGCTGTTCATCGGAGTGGGCGCGTTTTTCATCAACTCCGCGAACTGGCATCCGTTCATCCCTGAGCCGACCGGCGTCGAAAATCAGTTCGGCTGGGACGGCATCATCCGCGCCGCGACGATCGTCTTTTTTGCCTATATCGGCTTCGAAGCTGTCTCGACGGCGGGACAGGAAGCCAAGAATCCGCGCAAGGACATGCCGATCGGCATCCTCGGCTCGCTCGTCATCTGCACCATCCTCTACATGCTGACGGCGGCCGTGCTCACGGGCGTGGTGTCGTTCACCAAGCTCAACGTCGCGGCGCCGGTCGCAACAGCGGTGGACACCTTTGGCCCGCAGTGGGGTTGGCTGGCGAAGCTCATCAAGATCGGTGCGATCGCGGGCCTGTCGTCCGTGGTGCTGGTGCTGATGTTCGGCCAGACACGCGTGTTCTATTCCATGTCGCGTGACGGGTTGCTGCCGAAGGCGCTGGGCAAAGTGCATCCGAGGTTCAAGACGCCGTGGATCAACACGATCATCGTGGGCGTCGTGGTGTCGTTCGCCGCGGCGGTATTCGACATCAACTATCTCGGCGACATGACTTCCGTGGGAACGTTGGTCGCATTCGGGTTGGTGTGCTTTTCGGTGATCTGGCTGCGCCACAAACGGCCGGATCTGCCGCGCCACTTCAAGGTGCCGATGTACCCGGTGTTGCCGGCGCTGGGCGTGCTCGCTTGCTTCGTGCTCGCCTGGATCGGCGTCGAGGCGCACATCCGATGGTTCTTCTTCAAGTTCCTGGTCGGCGCGGTCGCGATCTATTTCATGTACGGCTACTGGGCGAGCCCGCTGCGCAACAAGGCGGCCGACGCCAGCAAGGCGTAGTTAGCCTGCCGGGAAATGAAATAAAGCATGGATGAGAAGCGCCGGGCGATGCCCGGCGTTTTTCATTTGAGGGCTGCAGGAATGTGCGGCGAGAGTGCTTCGACCAGCGCGGCGAAAACCTTCGGGGTGCCGGCGACGATGTGGCCTTCCTGCTTGTAATCACCACCCGCCAACGTGCCGACGCGCCCGCCGGCCTCGGTGATGAGCAGCGTGCCCGCCGCGGTGTCCCAAGGCTGGAGGCCGATTTCCCAGAACCCGTCCACACGGCCCGCGGCCACGTAAGCGAGGTCGAGCGCGGCCGCGCCGGGGCGACGCAGTCCCGACGCCTTCAGCATGACTGCCTTGAGCATCGCGAGATATTCGTCGAGGTAGGGCGCATCGTTGCGATACGGGAATCCCGTGGCGATCAGGGACCCCTCGAGCGTGGCTTGCTTGCTCACCCGCATCTTGCGGCCTTCGCACTGCGCGCCGTCACCGCGTGATGCGGTGAAGATTTCCTGGCGCATCGGGTCGAACACCACCGCGTGCTCCAGCCGGCCACGGATCTGGCAGGCGATGGAGACGGCGAACACGGGGTTGCCGTGCATGAAATTCGTGGTGCCATCGAGCGGGTCGATGATCCACACCACGTCATGGTCGCCCGAGGCGCCGCTTTCCTCGGCAAGGATGGCGTGGTCTGGATGCATCCGCCGGATGGTCTGGATGATGTCGGCTTCCGCAGCCTTGTCGACTTCGGTGACGAAATCGTTGCGGCCCTTGCTTTCGATCTGGACGGCTTCGAGGCGCGGGATGGCGCGGACGATGATGTCGCCGGCGCGGCGCGCGGCCTTGACCGCGATATTGAGTAGGGGCTGCATCTAGGAGGAGGCTCCAAAAAGGGCCGCTATGATACAGGCCATGCCGCTGACCGCCATTCGCATCGTGCTCGTCGAGCCTTCCCACCCCGGGAACATCGGGGCGGTGGCGCGCGCCATGAAAAACATGGCGTTGGCCGAGCTGGTGCTGGTCCGCCCGAAGGCATTTCCGCACCCGGAGGCGACGGCGCGTGCTTCGGGCGCGGACGACCTGCTGGGCAGGGCCCGCGTCGCGGACAGCGTGGAGGAGGCGGTGGCCGATTGCGGCTTTGTCGCCGCCACCACGTCCCGTCCCCGTGACCAGAACTTCCGCGCGCTCGACCTCCACGAAGCGGCGGCGCGCATATTCGACATGAGCGAGCGCGGCCCTGCCGCCGTGTTGTTTGGCGCGGAGCGTACGGGCCTCACCAACGAGGAACTGTCGCTGGCGCACCTGCTGATCCGCATCCCCGCGAACCCCGACTATCCCTCGCTGAATCTCGCCATGGCCGTGCAGCTTCTCTGCTACGAGCTGTTCCGGGCCGCGGGAAGCCCGGCGAGTGAACGTCCGCTGTCCGAGCTGTCGGTGCCGCTCGCGCCGGGCGAGGAGATGGAGCGCTTTTACGCACACCTGCAGGAAGTCATGGACGAGGTCGACTTCAGGGACCGTACGCCGGCCGGCACGAATCTCATGACGCGCATCCGCCGGCTGTTCCAGCGTTGCGAGATGGACCAGAACGAAGTGAACATCCTGCGCGGTCTGCTGACCTCGGTACAGAGCAAGCGGCGGCCGGCCGGCAAGGCGTGATGGCTATCTACCTCGACTATGCCGCCACCACGCCGGTGGATCCGCGCGTCGCCGCGGCGATGGCCGAGTGCCTGTCCGACCCGCACGCGCAGGCGAATCCGGCCTCCGTCACGCATGGCCCGGGCCTGGCGGCGCGGCAGCGCGTCGAAACCGCGCGCGCCGAAGTGGCGGCGTTGATCGGCGCGAATCCGGAGGAGGTCATCTTCACCTCCGGCGCCACCGAGGCTAACAACCTGGCTCTGCTGGGCGTGGCGCATGCCGCCCAGCGCGCGCGGGCTGGCCGCGGCCATATCGTGAGTTCGCGCACCGAACACAAGTCAGTGCTCGACACTTGCAAACAACTCGAGAAGGAAGGCTTCGCGGTCACGCTCGTGGAGCCGGACGCGAGCGGGCGCGTGACGGTGGAGACGGTGCGCGCAGCGCTGCGCGCCGATACGCTGCTGGTGTCGCTCATGTGGGTGAACAACGAGATCGGCACCGTCTCGGACATCGCCGCCATCGCGGAGATCTGCCGCGCGCGAGGCGTTCTCGTGCACACCGATGGGTCGCAGGCCGTGGGCAAACTGCCGGCGTCCGTGGATGCTCTCGGCGTCGATTTCCTGAGCCTGACCGCGCACAAGTTCTACGGTCCGAAGGGGATCGGCGCGCTGTACGTGCGTGAGAGCGCGCGCCCCAGGATTGCGCCGATCCAGTTCGGCGGTGGACACGAACGCGGCCTGCGTTCGGGCACGTTGCCCACGCACCAGATCGTGGGGTTCGGCATGGCAGCGGCACTGGCGCGCGCGGAAGGCGAGCGCGATGCCGCGCACGCGCGCGATCTCGCGTCGAGGCTGTGGCGCGAGCTGGAGCCGGTCGCCGGCGCCATCTTCAACGGCCATCGCGAACACCGCGTGCCGGGCCTCATCAACGTGTCCTTTCCCGGCGTCGA
>Ga0164241_10004621_pt1 | contig 13240 bp, 9 predicted proteins | sample OricomyardsoilBY_FD_108780 | JGI IMG/M metagenome (GOLD analysis project Ga0164241, IMG submission 108780) | Backyard soil microbial communities from Emeryville, California, USA - Original compost - Back yard soil (BY) | ecosystem: Environmental > Terrestrial > Soil > Unclassified | place: USA...
TAGGGCCTTATAACAAGGAGGCACTTAAAAATTTATTTGCAGACCTCGAGTTTAAAACGTTGGGAAAAAGAATTCTTGGAGAAGAATACAGTGTTTTTGATACCGAAAAGAAAATAGTGCAGGGAGACTTATTTGGCAACGTACCGGAAGCGGCGCCATCATCGCCTTCTGAAAAACCAGTGCCGCAAGAAAAGACCGGCCTTGCCGCGGATAAAAATATCAATAACACACCGCACAATTATTTTTTAGTTGAAGGTGAAGAAGCCATAAAGGCGCTGGTAAAAAAATTATCAGTTGAAAAAGAAATTTCGTTTGATACTGAAACTACCCACATTGATCCTAACGAAGCGGAATTGGTTGGGCTTAGCTTTTCCTTCAAAAAAAACGAGGGCTATTATGTCCCCTGCCCGCCCGATCAACAAGAAACAAAGAAAATATTACAACATTTTATACCTGTATTCAATGATGAATCAAAACTCTGGATTGGTCAAAACATAAAGTATGATCTAATCATGCTGAAATGGTATGGCATTGAAGTAAAAGGTAAATTGTTTGACACAATGCTGGCACATTATGTAATAGAAAGTGAAGGACGAAGAAATATGGATTTGCTGAGTGCACAATATCTTGGGTACGTGCCGGTTTCCATCACAGAACTAATTGGCAAAAAAGGTAAAGGTCAAGGGAACATGCGCGACGTGGAATTGGAAGATGTTAAAGAATATGCGGCCGAAGATGCTGACATTACCTTACAGTTAAAAGAAGCATTTTTTCCGTTGTTAAAAGAAAAAGAAGTAGAAAATGTTTTTGAAAAGGTAGAGATTCCGTTGCTGAATGTGCTGATGGACATGGAGTTTGAAGGTGTCAATGTGGATACCGAGTTCCTAACCCACTATTCAACAGAACTGGAAGCACAAGCAAAAAAAAGTGAAGAAAGTGTTTATCAACAAGCGGGTATCCGGTTCAATCTTGCATCGCCAAAACAATTGGGTGAAGTACTCTTTAATAAAATGCAAATCGGAACGACCATAAAAAAAACCAAAGGCGGTCAGCATGCGACAGGCGAAGATGTACTGCTGAAATTATCAAAGGAAAATCCGATAGTAGAAGATATTTTGAATTTCAGGGAACTCACTAAACTTAAATCAACTTACGTAGATGCACTGCCCCAATTGATCAATAAAAAAACCGGTCGCGTTCATACAAATTATGGGCAGGCCATCGCAGTTACGGGTAGATTGAGCAGCAACAATCCCAATCTTCAAAACATACCTATCAGGACGGCAAGAGGACGAGAGATAAGAAAAGCATTCGTTCCCCGCGATAAAGACCATGTGATTATATCGGCAGATTATTCCCAGATAGAATTGCGTATCGTCGCCGGTATAAGTGGCGATCCTGCTATGGGCGAGGCTTTCAAGCTGGGAAAAGATATTCATACCGCCACAGCAGCAAAAGTCTTTAATGTAAAAGAAGAAGAGGTGACCAAAGAAATGCGTTACAAAGCCAAAAGCGTAAACTTTGGAATCATCTATGGACAAAGCGCGTTTGGCCTTGCTGAAAATATCGGCGTAAGCAGAACCGAAGCCAAAGAAATCATAGACGCTTATAAAAAAGAATTTGCCAACATTCAGAAATATATGGACGAAACCATTCAGTTTTGTAAAACGAACGGTTATGTAGAAACGATTATGGGACGCAAGCGCTGGCTAAAAGATATAAACTCTTCGAACTGGACGGTACGTGGATTTGCTGAACGGAACGCCATTAATTCTCCCATACAAGGAACTGCCGCTGATATGATAAAACTGGCGATGATTGATGTTCATCGCGAATTTCAAAAACATCATTTTAAATCCAAAATGATTTTGCAGGTTCATGATGAACTGGTTTTTGACGCGCATAGATCTGAGGTGGAAATTATAAAACCAATCATTCTTAATTCAATGAAAAATGCGATGAAACTGCCGAACGACGTTCCTGTGGAAGCAGAGTTGGGCGTTGGCGAAAACTGGCTGGAGGCGCACTAAGGAATAACATAATAATTCAGAATAAAGAATTTCTGTTGGCAATTAACTAAAAATCAAGACAGATATGATTGCGGCAAAGACGTACGATGTAATAACATAACGGCTAATTTTCCCGTGGCGGTCCGGCTAACACCTCCAGCTTAACTCTGAGAACTCCATAAGTCATAAGGTTTAATTTTTTAGCAGCAATTTTAGATAGATCTATCATTCTTTTATTTTGGGGATTCATGCGGTCGTTAATTTTTACCACGACTGATTTATTGTCCTTAATATTTGTAACTCTTATCCAGGTATCTAACGGTAAGACATTACACGCGGCTGTATACTTTTCGGGAAGATATATTTCCCCATTAGCCGTTTGCCTGCCTTTGAATTTATCGGCATAGTAACCTGCCACGCCATATTTTACATTTATTTCACTATTAGATTTTTTTTCGGAAGAGAATAGGGTATCTTCTTTACTGGATTGAGCTGTGCTATTGTGGTGAAATAAAATAAAGATAGACAGGACAGTAAAAATTCTGAACATAAGTCGGATTTTATATGGACAAAATTGATTCTTTAAACGGCCAAAATAATGTTTTAATATTTACTATATAAAATAAAAAAAGGGGCCGGATAAAAATCCACCCCTATTATAATCCAATATCCTATGAAAAACCGAGTTTAATCCGCTATACGGATTCTTATATTTTTAAAGCTTTTGTTTTTTATTATTATTTCAAAAGCAGTATTTTTTTGATCCAACTGATATATTAGATCACTTTCGACTTCAAAACGTTGCATGGGTTTAAAAATTATTTTAAAAAAAGGGGCGACGAATGGAAATTCACCCCCTATTTTAATATAGTCTCCTATTAAAAACCGAATTTAACTATCTACGTAATTTTTATATTTTCGGATTGCCTTCACCATGTTACTTTAAAATTTTTTGAAAATTCACCAAAATCCTCAGCGTTGTAATTTCCCTCTCCGAAATATTTCAAAATTACTTCTATTTCTTTTGGTTGCATATAGCCCGGAATGGACGCTGGCTGCCGATCGTTTTTTGGAAAAATAATGGTATTTGGAAATGCCAACCGGCCCTGCGTTACATAAATAGCAAAATCGTTTACTTTATCATTTGAATTATACGCATATTTTCTATCGTTCCAAACAATTGTATCTTTTGTCTCAGCATTCAACTTCACAGCATAAAAATGGTCGTTTATATATGAAATCACGTTAGGACTATTATAAGTTTTTTTATCCATTACTTTACACCAATAACACCAACCCGTGTAAAGATCAATCAAAACCGGTTTGGATTCCACTTTCATTTTAAAAGTTGCTTCGTCAAGGCTTACCCAGTTAATTTTTTCCTTTGCAGTTGGTTTAACTTTGCCAAAAGAAAAAACAAAAAAACAGGCTGTTAAAGCAACAAAAGCTTTTTTGTCCATGAATAGTAATCGAACTCTATTTGGTTTTATTTGATCAGGAATCAAAATATTAAAATCTAAATTTAAAGCAGTGAACAAAATTATTATTGCAATTTCAGGTGCGAGTGGTTCTATTTACGCAAAGGTATTGTTAGATAAGCTTTATTTGATAAAATCACAATGGTCTGATTTAGGTATAGTTATCACAGATAATGCCAAAATTGTGTGGCAGACCGAACTTGATGAATCCAGTTTCGATAAATACGATACAAAATATTACGATAAGAATGATTTCATGGCTCCGTTTGCTTCCGGGTCGGCGAACTATAATATAATGATCATAGTACCATGCAGCATGGGAACTATTGGGCGGATTGCTTCGGGCATTTCCAATGACCTCATTTCCAGAGCGGCAGACGTAATTTTAAAGGAGAGAAGAAAATTAATTTGTGTGGTTCGCGAAGCACCTTACAATTTGATTCATCTGCGAAACATGGAAACAATTACACAGGCAGGTGGAATTATTTGCCCCGCTACGCCGTCATTTTACAGCAAACCAAAAACAATTGAAGAGGTGGTGGGTACGGTTGCAGACAGAATAATAAGCCTTGCCGGGCTGGAAATTGATATGTACAGATGGGGAAATGAAAAAAAATAAAGAATACGAAAGACAAAAATAAAAAACCAACAAACATTTATCTCAGATCTACTACTTCTACTCCGGGATAATCTTTAGCATTAAAAACAAACATAGAATCAGGAATTTGGCCATTCACTTTCATTGATGCAATACTATAAACATAGCGGTTGCCGTTTTTCTCATACACTTTTGTTGAAACGATATTTTTTGAGACTTTATCAATTTCAACTAACACCTTGAAAAAAGCCTTCGTTTTATCTACCGGCGTTAACTCTATTTCCTGGATCGTTTTGCCACCTTTCTTTGTTTCTCCATTCAGCTTATACAAAAAATCCTTGTCATAGAAATTAGTGAACATTTTTTGCGGCGTGATCGTGTTGGCATCCGGATCTAACTTCGTAATCTGCACTTCATTGGCAGATTTGTCATACGTCCAGATATTATCTCCATCGCTGTAAATTTCCTGGCCGGAAACGCTTACTCTGTACTTGGACCCACTCATGTAAACTATTCCTTTCTTCGATCCCTGCACATTATCAGTTCCATTTGCGATAGTGAGTGTAAAATTGGCCGTAACTGTTTTATAGGTTTTAAATTTTGCGCTTACATTATCCAAAATCACTTTTGCGTCCGGACCACTTTTCCCGAGAGAATTGAGTTGGGAAAAAACCGTGTTGCCACAAAATATAAAAAAACTGAGTATGAATATTTTCATTGTAAAAATTTAAACTTACCAAAGATAAGAATATGGACTTTGCTATTTTGTTATGGTTTAATTGGCTAAAATATCCGGAAATCAATATTATGCTTCCGTTTTTACACCGGTGGCCTCGCTTTTGGCTTGGTTTAAATGGCTGAAATCCTTTGCTGCCTTTATAAAATGTACAAAAACAGGCTGAGGGTTTTCTACAGTGCTTTTTAATTCCGGATGATATTGTACACCGATAAAAAATGGATGGTCTGTAAGTTCCATAATCTCTACAAGGCCGCTTTGAGGATTGATGCCGCTGGCAATCATTCCAGCTTCTTCAAACTGGGCTAAATATTTATTATTAAACTCCCACCGATGACGATGACGTTCATTTATTTCTGTGGCTCCGTAAATTGAGTAGGCAAGCGTATCTTCCTTTATCCTGCATGGATACGAGCCCAGCCGCATTGTACCGCCTTTTATGGTAATTTTTTTCTGCTCTTCCATCATGTCTATCACGGGATCTGGGGTATCAGGGTTCATTTCTGTAGAATCTGCGTCTTTAATTCCTAAAACATTTCTTGCGAATTCAATTGCCGCCATTTGCATGCCGAGGCAGATTCCAAAAAATGGAAGATTATTTTCACGTGCATATTTCACAGCGACAATTTTTCCGTCTACACCTCTGAAACCAAAGCCTGGGGCCACTAACAGGCCATCGAGACCAACCAGCTTTTCGTTTACATTTTCTTCATCAATGTACTCGCTATGCACATTTACTACCTGCACTTTGCAATCGTTCATGGCGCCGGCATGAATAAAAGATTCAAGGATAGACTTATAAGCGTCCTGCAGTTCGATATATTTTCCTATTAATCCGATCGTAACTTTTTTTGTAGGATGTTTCACTTTGTCAAGAAACTCTTTCCATTTGGTTAAATCCGGTTCGCGATAATCAGTAATATTTAATTTTTTCAAAACAATCAGGTCCAGCTTTTCGCGAAGCATATAAATAGGTACCTCGTAGATAGTAGATGCATCGGCGGCTTCGATTACAGAATCTTCTTTTACATTACAAAACTGGGCCACCTTTCTTTTTAACTCATCGCTCAAAGGACGCTCGGTGCGGCAAACCAGTATATCGGGATGCACACCATTCTCACTCATTAATTTTACACTATGCTGGGTAGGTTTGGTTTTTAGTTCTTTGGCCGCTTTTAGATACGGTATCAATGTAAGGTGTACCACCAGGCAATCTTCATCCGGAAGTTGCCATTGAATTTGCCTAACCGCTTCTATAAATGGAAGGCTTTCAATATCGCCAACAGTTCCACCAATTTCGGTAATTATAATGTCGTATTGATTTTTCTCTCCGAGCAGCATCATCCTGCGTTTGATCTCATCCGTAATATGCGGAACTACCTGGACGGTCTTTCCGAGGTAATCTCCCTCGCGTTCGCGGTTAATTACCGTCTGATAAATTTTACCTGTAGTTACATTATTGGCCTGGCTGGTATTGATGCTTAAGAATCTTTCATAATGACCAAGGTCCAGATCGGTTTCTGCGCCATCTTCCGTTACAAAACATTCTCCATGTTCATAAGGATTTAAGGTACCGGGATCCACATTAATGTACGGGTCAAATTTCTGGATTGTGACACTCAAGCCCCTTGCCTGTAAAAGTTTTGCAAGCGAAGCCGCTATGATACCTTTACCGAGGGAAGAACTAACCCCACCTGTAACAAAAATGTATTTAGCCATTGTTAATCTTTTGTTTTAAAAAATAAAATTGTCCTTCATAACAACCAGGTAATTCAAATTGTTGCAATGAACGACGATGTAAAAAACTGACCGCGGAGCGAAAAATGAAATATAAATCCGTGAGGTCGTGCAAACTTACGGCTAATAATTAAACCGGAAAAGTAATAAAACGTTTTGTGGAAAAAGAGTACCCAGGATTTATAGTTGTTTAGTGAATGAACAATAAAATGAGATTTTTATTTAAGATATCAATAAAATTTCCCCTTTGAAAGATAATCCCTTACATATTCTCCAACGCCGTCTTCTAAAGAATAGAAGGGTTGGGCATAACCTGCGGCCCGAATCTTACTCATTTCAGCCTCAGTAAAGTATTGATACGTATCGCGGATATCTTCAGGCATGTCAATATATTGTATTTGGGTTTCTTTGTTTAATCCTGCAAAGGTGGCTTTCACCAAATCATCAAAAGTTCTTGCTTTCCCCGTTCCTACATTATAGATTCCTGAAATGAAGGTTTTTGAATCCTTTTGCCAGCATTCCAAAAACCAATAACAAATTTTTAAAACATCTTTTACATAAATAAAATCCCTTAATTGTTCCCCATCTTTATATTCTTTTTTATGGGATTTGAAAAGCTTTACAAAGCCATTTTTCATGATCTGGTTATAAGAATGAAAAATAACACTGGCCATTCTTCCTTTATGGTATTCATTAGGTCCATAAACATTAAAGAATTTCAATCCGGCCCACGCTGGCGGAGCGCTACGGTTGTCATCTTGAGCTTGTCGAAAGTTGCGAAGGGTGCATCGTAGGGCCCATTTATCGAATTCATTTTTAGAAACTCCGTATGGATTTAATGGCTTGAGATTTTCAATAATTGATTCGTCATCTTTATAACCCAACTCTCCAGCACCATAAGTGGCAGCAGAAGAAGCATATACAAGCGGAACGCTATTTTCCGCACAATAATTCCATACTTTTTTAGAATATTCCACATTCAGATGTTCATGGACGGAATAATCAAATTCAGTGGTGTCGGTTCTGGCGCCGATGTGATAGAAAAAATCAATTGTTGGTTTTTCGGACCGGAGCCAATCAAAGAATTTTTCTCTTTCTATTTTTATGGAAAAATTTTTCTGTTCAAGATTCTTCTCTTTATCAGGATGAGAAAAATCATCTACCAGGATTAGATTTTTGTAGCCCGCGTTATTTAAAAAGCCAACGAGACAGCTTCCTATGAATCCTGCGGCGCCAGTAACTACTATGTTTGATGAATTCATTGATTAAATAGATTTGTAGGTACGCTGCAAATCTCAATTATTTTTTTGATATATAGAGGTTGAGAGACATGAAATAGTTTAGGCTCTGATTTTTTAAGTCTTATTATTTTTTGGCAAGATATTTTTGCATACCAATGGAATTAAATAGAACAAAGAATTTCAGTACACAAAGAATATTTTAGTCTGCTCTCCGGCAAGTTTATTTTTTCCCACGAAGTCACGAAGGGCACGAAGGTTTTTCTGTGAGAAAAAATAAAAAAAGAAGTTTTTTCCATCGTGTCATTCGTGGCTTCTGTGATGAAATTCCTTTGGCTCTGGCTTATCGAGGTTAGGGTTGTTTAGAATGCTTAGAAGTTTAGAAAAATGCCGTCCCTTCAAAAAAGTGATATGCTGAATTTCTTCTTTCAGTAGAATGTCGCAACAAATAGATTGTTATTAAGAATTGGTTCCTGGAGACATGAATCGGGGGAGAGTAAGAAGAACTGTCTCGAGAAAATTAGGAGAACTGATAAAAATTGAAGCCTAGGTTTTAAAAGAAAATTTGGAAAAATAATGAAATTAATTTTACTTTATTATTGAAATTTAATTACAAAATTAAAGCAACCTTTTTTATGAGAAAGTTCTTACCCCCCCCCCGCACAAATTATTTATTATATTAATTCTCTTTTTTGTTTGTTTGATTTTACAGTATAGTTGTCGGAAGGTCCAATCTCCGGCAGAAAATAAATTACAACCGATAGCAGATAACAATTCTGTTCTTAATTTCATTTTTGCACCGTTGGAAAAAAATAGACAAAAATCAAGCGTTGAAATTCCGATAATTGCCAGTTCTTCTTCTCGTGTTGCTACTGGTCTTTCAGCCGCTAAAATAAGCGGATGCGGAGGTTCATTCAACGGCAGTTATTATGGTCCTGGTTATTACCTTTACCCACAGGACACAATAGATGTGAGCTCTACTGTTGAAGGGTCAACAATAACAGTACCTGTATCCTCCTATGATGTGCCGAACCGTTTTACTATATATTCAAATACAGGAACTCTCTTAGCAGGCTCACCCTGGATGGGCTATGCCAACTATAGTGGCCCTTGGGGCCAGTCGCTGAATACAAATCCAAATGGTACCTTAACATTTACACGTACCAGTTCCGCTATATATTACCTGAAGGTAGAAACTTTAGTACATGGAACTTCTGATTCTTACTATGCAACGGTTAGTTGCTCTTCACCTTCTTCAATTACAAAAACTTTTGCAGGTGTTTCCATTAAATATTATGCAAGTACCGGCTTGCTGCAATTTAACAATGATACGGACTTGTCTTCGATATTGGATAGCCTGGATGCTCAATATGAAACCTATAATGCAAATTATGAGAACCAATATCCCACACTAACCTCTGATCAATTAGATAGCGTGGATATTGTAAAAAATTTCGATGAATTTTATACTTTCCGACAGTTTGAGTCATTGTTTCCCGGTTATGCGTCAAAACGGCTACAAATTGAAGGCATTGAAAATACATGGCTCTCGAATAATTTTACAGGAACTGACCCTGATGATGTAGATCCAACCTATGACGATGCCGAAAATACAATTGCAAATATTAATAATAAAGTTATTGTTGGTACAACTACCTATGATTTGGCTGATAGTTCAGGTGGTGGGTCCACATCATCATTTGCATCATCAGCTTTATCAACTAATAGTGCTGCTGTTGAGCCTTTTAAATGCGGTATAACTTTTAATCCGTCTTGCTTTACAAATAAAAGAAAACGATCGGGACGCTTGGTAACTCCTGACGGTTCGAGAAGCTTCATTTGCAAACTGGCCATACACGCATGGTGTATTAGAACAGGAGTTAAAGGAAAAATTGTTTCTTTTAAGAAAAAGAATAATGGCAGTTGGAAACGTGCTAGAATGAAGCTTGCTATTTCTATTGCCGGGTATATTTATGACAATGGATGCAATTCTATTCCTCCTGGTAGTTTAAGTCTTAGAAATCCTGCTCCAAATGGTTATAAAAACAGGAAACAACTGAAGGTAGCAAGACATTCATCATTACAAACCTGGAAAACTAAGACAGGTCAACTTGCAACATCGTTTGAAGCGCAGGGTGTCGCCTCAGGTGGCATAGGTTTCTAACTATTAATAAAAGTTATGATTATTAAAACAGTCTTCAAATTAATCTTTCTCTTGTTAATTGGCACTATGGCTTATTCCCAACAAAATAACAAACAAATAGAAAGTTTTTCACCAATAACTTATTGGGGTGTTTCTTTCGTACCAGTATTAGTTCAGAAAGGTCATATTGATGGTGATCTGAATAAATATAGTCTAAGCAGTTCTCCTCAACTCGGCGGCGAGATATTAATTAACTATTATTACAACTTTGAGCCGAATTATTCATTAGTTTTTAGCGCAGGAGGTGAACTATTAGTTCATAGTTTAAATTATGAAATTCCCAAAAGCTTGTTTAATCCGTTGGGGGGAACAAGTATCTCCTTTAATCCGGTTGGTCCAATAAAAATGAGCAGCTCTTATCTAAAAGTACAGGCTGAACTACAGTCAACACTCCACAAGAAGCAGAAGAAAAACTGGTTTGGCGCTATAGGATTAAGCTTCCTATATCCAATACAGAGAGCCGATGAATATGACGCAGGTATTCTTTGGGGGTCGAATTCACAATCTGTGCAACAGTATGTACTTATTCAGTACCAAAATTATCAACATAAGCAAAAGCTATTGTTAAACTGTCATATAGCTGGTGGGCATGAGTGGGCATTGCCTACCGGCAACATGTTACAGGTTGCTTTAAAATTAAATTATTCCTTCGTAGATATTGCAACTGCAACATACGTTTTTACGGTGGACAACGAGCCGCAACTAAACGGACCTTATTCTATATCCAGTTCATGTATTGGCTTATCTGTATCTTATATTTTTTCAAAGCCAAAGAGGTTATAATCAAACATAAACTATTAAGACAGCTTACAATTTGGTTTAGTGTTTGAAAAGTAAAGGACATTTTATTGACGGAAATGTTATCATGTCCAACCATATTTATTGATTAATCAATTTTGTTAAAACAAGTCAAAACATCAATACAATTATCGGTAACAGAAAAAGATTTATGGCATACAAAATCTTTGAACACCTAATTTGTAGCAAAAAGACAAATTGTTGGAATTTTTATTTTTGATTTTATCATAGCAGGGGAGGCCTAAACGAAATAGTTTTGAAATTCTTTTTTCCAACAAACGGACAAAGCAAATTCTACTTCAAATTCTCCATCGCCATACGACTCAATAATGGTGCCTATCTGGCCTCGCAATAACTTCTCTTCACGGTAATCTTTCAATAAGGCGACTACATCAAAATTTTTTATTTTTTTTCTTTCATTGTCATGTATAGTTCATCCCTTCAAATACTCTCCAATAGCACCGTCATACTTCTTTTTCCATTCCCCAATATTTCCCCAGTTTTCATTGTCAATTTTTATTTCTCCGGATGTAACCGTTCCTAATTTTTCAAAAGGAATTTCCAGCGACTTTTCAAATTCGGTTACCTGTTCTTTATTCACGCTAACTACTACCCTTCCCTGTGCTTCGCCAAACCAGTACGCATCGTTACGAATTTCGCTTTTTTGCCTGTTTACTGTAAAACCCAGCCCATTTTTAAATCCGCTTTCGGCAAGCGCAATAAAAAGCCCGCCTTCAGAAACATCGTGCGCGGAAAGGATTATTTTATTTTTGATTAAGGAACTAACGGTTTCGTGTAAACGAAATTCCTCTTCAAGGTCAAAATAGGGCGCAGGAGAATATTCGATGCCGCAAATCTTGTGAACGTATTCTGAGCAGTTAAAGTCTTCAGGATTGTTTCCCAATAAATAAATGACATTCCCTTCATTCTTAAAATCCAGGGTCATTTTGTTTTCAAAATCTTCCAACAGCCCAACCATTCCTATCACGGGTGTGGGGTAAACCGGCCCTGATGGTGATTGATTATAAAAACTCACGTTTCCGCCGGTAACAGGCGTGTCGAATTTTAAACAAGCCGCAGACATTCCTTTAATACTTTCTACAAACTGGTAGTAAACCTCCGGATCGTACGGATTTCCAAAATTTAAACAATTCGTGACGCCTAAAGGAATTCCGCCACTGCAAACAATATTTCTTGCTGCCTCACTAACTGCAATCATGCAACCCACAAAAGGATCAGCAAAAACGTATAGGCTGTTACAATCTGTTGTGAGGGCAAGCGCTTTTTTAGTTCCATGTATCGCTACCACAGCCGCGTCAGAAGGCGCGTTAGTATTGAGATTGGCTGTGCCTACCATACTGTCGTATTGTTCATAAATCCATTTTTTGGAAGCAATAGACGGAAGTGAAATCAATTTCTCCGCAATGCTTTTTAAATCTGTCGGAATGGGAATCTTAGCAGCATCAAATGCTTTTATTTTTTCAAAATATTTCGGCTCTTTATATTCCCTTTCATAAACAGGAGCACCTCCTCCAAGTACCAAGCTCTCGGCAGGCATTTCTGCTTCCAGCACATCGTTCATAAAAAAGCGAAGCATTTCTCCATCGGTAACTTCTCCAATTTGCTCGCAGGGCAAATCCCATTTTGTAAAAATATCAATCACTTCTTTTTCCATTCCTTTCTTCACCGTTAAAAGCATTCTTTCCTGGCTTTCACTAAGTAGCAATTCCCATGCCTTCATGTTTTTTTGACGCGTAGGCACTTTCTCCAAATGAATGTCCATTCCTACGCCGCCTTTCGCGCTGGTTTCGGCCGTTGAACAAATAATTCCTGCTGCACCCATATCCTGCATCCCCACCACAGCGCCCGTTTGTATTATTTCGAGACAGGCTTCCAGCAATTTCTTTTCCTGGAATGGATCGCCCACCTGCACCGCCGGCAAATCTTCTGCGCTGTTTTCTGTAATATCTGCTGAAGCAAATGCCGCGCCTCCCATTCCGTCTTTTCCCGTTGCACTGCCCGCGATGAAAACAGGATTGCCTTTTCCAACGGCGGTAGCGCTAACTGTCTCGCCTAATCGAACAACCCCGGCGCTCATCGCATTCACGAGAGGGTTTGTATGATAACATTCTTCAAAGTAGATTTCTCCCCCAACGGTAGGAACGCCGAAGCAATTGCCATAGTGCCCAATGCCGCTAACCACACCGCTTAACAAATGTTGTGTCTTGTCATTTTTCAGATTGCCAAAACGCAATGAATTCAACGTTGCAATCGGCCTTGCACCCATCGTAAAAATATCCCGATGGATTCCACCCACCCCGGTTGCTGCGCCCTGGAAAGGCTCAATAGCTGAAGGATGGTTGTGACTTTCAATTTTAAAAACCACGCCAAGGCCATCCCCGATATCCATAAGTCCGGCATTTTCTTCACCAGCTTTTACCAA
>Ga0164241_10004622_pt1 | contig 13238 bp, 11 predicted proteins | sample OricomyardsoilBY_FD_108780 | JGI IMG/M metagenome (GOLD analysis project Ga0164241, IMG submission 108780) | Backyard soil microbial communities from Emeryville, California, USA - Original compost - Back yard soil (BY) | ecosystem: Environmental > Terrestrial > Soil > Unclassified | place: USA...
CGAGGCGTGGCTCTACCCGGACAACACGATGCTCCTCGAGCTGTCGACGAAGTGCCCGCCGACCAACGCCTCGCCGCCGAGACGAGGGCGTTCCTGACCGAGCGAGGGGTCAACCGGACCAGCGAGCAGGAGACGAAGACGAAGCGCGCTCTCGAGTTCTTCGCCAAGAAGCTCCAGGCTGAGAGAGCGGCCGCCTAATTCGCACCCCGGGCGTCACGGGCCTGTCGTCGTGGGAACCGGCGGGGTAAGCGACCCGATGAAAGATGCGCCCGAGGAGATCGAGTGGCAGTTCGATGCGGTCGCCCTACCTCCGGTCGTGCGGTGGCTCGAGCAGCCGATTTGGTGGGTTTGTCCACGAAGCGGCCTTCGTCCAAGATGACATTCGCTCGGTCAGCCGGCGTCGGCAATCACGAGGCCGCGGCTGGCAGTTTCGGCAGCCTGCAGGACAAGCGCCGGGTCTGGCCCCCGGCCGTGTCGCCACAGGTCGAGCAGCCCATCGATGAGCAGCGCACGCTTTGAGATGAACTCGACCGACGCCAGTGACGAAGGCTCAAGCGCGGCCAGTGCCAGGACACAATCGCGGCAGTACGTTGAGCAAAAACTGCTGGGCGACGCGCGCCGACGATGTGCCGCAGTCCGTAGAGGCGCTAGTTCGAGGCCCTCATCAAACTCGCTCTGACAGAACGAGCAGCGCACCTGCTTCCGCGTTTCGGCCATGAAGGGCCTTCCTCCAAAGGTTCGGGGAACTTCGACGAGAAGACAGATTCCGACCTCCGCGCAAGACCCGAACCTTCTCCAACGGTAGCGCCGACTCGAGCGTTCGGCCCGGGTCGTTCGACCAGACTCACCAGGACCCCTGGGCGTCTGCGCCGAAGCGGCTGCTGGATCTGACACGAATCTGACAGGTTCTCGAACCAAGGATGACCGCCTTCAAGGTCATCCGGGTGTGACCGGGCCGATTGACTCTCGCTGGTGACGAGCCCGCAAGAAGCAGGACGCCCGGGCGCTCCGACCACGCTCGTCACGTATCCTCCGAGGAGACGGAGGCCCAGGCTCTGGCGTCGTCGAGGGTGCGAAACCGGTCGAGCGCGATGCCCTGCATGAGGGCGTTACCGAGAGCGGTTGCCTCGGTGGCACCGGTGACGATGCGGACGCCGGCATGTGTGGCGATTCGCTCCCGTACGAACGATGAGGCTGCACCGCCCCCGACAATGACGAGCTCCTCGACGGGCTCGGTTGCGCGGAGCTCGTCGACAACGCGTGCTACTCCTGCAGCTACCGACTCGACGACTGAGCGTGCGATGACGGCACGCGGTGCGTCCGCTGTCAATCCGGTTGCGGCACGAACCTCGTCGACCATCTGCGCCGGGGAAAGGAACCGCTCGTCAGTCACATCGAAGCGACTTCCAACGGATGGTGCGCCGGCTGCAAGGTCGAGAAGGTTCAGCGCGTTCACCCCCCAATTGGTCGCGCACTGCTCGAGCAGCCAGAAGCCCGGGACGTTCTTGAGGAAGCGGTAACCTCCGAGAGCACCGCGCTCATTCGAGAAATTCGCTTGCCGCGCGTCTTCGGAGACGTCGGGGGCAGCACGCTCGATGCCGACCAGGAACCACGTGCCGGCCGAGAGGAACGCCCGGCCCGTGGTTGTCAGTGGACTGGCCACGAACGCGCACGCCGTGTCATGAGCGGCAACCAGGTGGACGGGGGTGCCGAGGTACTCGCCGAGCACTCGAGCTCCCGCTTCCGGCGGAGGCAGAACCGCCGGGTCGACGCCGACGGCCGCGCAAAGGTCCTCGGCCCAGTCATCGGTCGCGAGGTCGAGGAGCCCGGTCGTGCCTGCATTCGAGCGCTCGGCAGCGACTGTGCCCGTGAGTTCATGCGTGACCAGTTCGGGCAGCATCACGAGGTGCCGCGCGCGGGCCAGTTCTGTGCGGTCGTGTGCGGCGAGTTGAAAGATCGTGTTGATGGGCATGAGCTGGATGCCGGTTCGGCGATAGAGCTCGGGCTCGCCGAGGCCGTCCACGACGTCGCGCCACTTGGCGGTGCGCGGGCTGCGATAGCTATGCGGATCCGAAAGCAGCCGCTCGTCTTCGTCGAGCAGGCCGTAGTCGACCGCCCAGCCGTCGACGCCGATCGACGCGAGCGGGCCGGAGGCGCGTGCGCGCGCGAGCCCGAGCCGGACGTTGTCAAGGAGCTCGCCCCAGCGCCAGCGCACCGAGCCGTCGTGGCGGGTCTCCGGGCCGTGGAACCAGCGGTGGACGACCTCGATCTCGGGCGACTCCGCATCGAGGTCGATCACCGCGACGCGAACCGAGGTTGCGCCCATGTCGACCGCCGCGACGCGCATCGACGCCACTATCGGGCGGGAGGCCTCATGCTACGACGGTCAGCTCGAGACCGAGCAGGTGGGCGACCTTCCGCAACGCGCCGACCTGATGGCCGATACCGAGCGCGACGTGGTGTGTCGGGCCCTGAGCGCACCAGTCGTCGAAGAAGGCGGCCGGCTCCCGAGAGAAACGGATACGCGAGTTCGTGTTGCCGATGCGGAACGTCGGGCCGGGAACGGACTCGCCCTCGGCGGCGAGGAGCTTGAGTCGACCGTCGGCGGTCTGGGTCAGCCCGAGGATGGTGACCGGCCCGGCTCGGACCTTCATCTCGATCGAGAGCCCCGCGCCCGCTTTCCCGTGGTAGAGAGCGAGCGCCCGCGCGACGGGGCGTCCGTCCGCGATCGCGAGATGGCCCGGTCCGTCGTGGCCCATCAGGATGAATCCGTCGTCGAAGTCGAGGCCGTAGAACTCGGTGTACGACCCGCCGGCACCGAGCCGGTCGAGCAGGAGCATCGCGATGTTGGTCTTGAGGTCGCCCTCTCCGGCGGTCGGCACACCGCGTCGCGTAAGCAGGGAGTTGCCGACGATCAGCCCCGAGCTCACGCGCTCGGCGACGTTGTCGCCGACGCCCCGGTAGTAGTAGGTGAGGCCGTCGAGCTCGAAGTCCGCGACGAGCTGGTCGAGACCGACGGCGACGCGGGTCGACCAGTCGAAGATCGCGGGCGTGATCTCGGAGGCGATCGGGTCGGTACCGGCGTCGGCCAGATCGAAGACCTCGCGGATCTCTCGATCCTTGCTCTCGATCGCGGCGGCCTCGGCCGACTCGACACGGGCGACCAGGTCGTCGATCTCGAGCACCTCGACATGCGCTCCCGTCTGGGCATGGACCTGCGTGAAGTCGGAGTACATGTCGAGCATCCCGGGGTACGTGTGGCCGAGAAAGCCGATGCGCGCGGTCCGAAGGGCGTGAACGGCGCCCGCGGCGTCGAGCCACTCGCGCAAGGCGTCCCAGCCGGGGTCGTCCTCGCGGAGCGTGCCCGTGACCGTCCTGTACGGAATCGCGGCACGCGCCAGGGCGCCCGCGATCTCCGGGACGCAGCATGCCGAGCAGTTCGCGAGCCATTCGCCGGTGGTCATCCCCTCGTAGTCGAGCGTGCGCGTCGGTTGGAGGTTCAGGACGACGACCGGCGCGTCGACCGCCTGCACCACGGGGAGCACCTGGGACGACGTCGCATAGGTCGCCGTGTAGACGAGGAGGAGCTGAGGTCGGCCGGCCGCCAGCGCATCGCCGGCGGCGCGGGCCGCCTGGGGGGTATCGACGAGGCCCGCCGAGACGACCTCCGCGCCCATCGTCTCGAGCCGCTCCTCGATCGCGCGCTGGTACCCCTCGAGCCGTTGTCGCAGGCCGTCGAATTGGGGCCAGTACGCCGCGAGCCCGATGCCGAAGACCGCGACCCGGGCTGGGCCGCCGCGCATCACGTCGTCTCCTCGTGTGCGGCCGACCCCGCGTGCCTGCGCGCTCCTGCAGCCTGCAGCCGCGCGCGCGTGCGCCGGAAGATGTCTCCGAGGTTCGGCACGATGACGCTGGCGAGCAGAAGGCCTCCGACCACGATGTTCTGGTCCTGCGCCGGGATCAGGTCGGCGGTCATCGCCGTCTGGAGGCAGCCGAGGACGGCGACCGCCAGGACGACGCCGATGATCGTGCCGCGGCCGCCGAAGATCGAGACGCCGCCGAGCAGCACGACGGTGACGACGAACAGCTCGATGCCGATGCCGGAGTCGTAGCGGGCGGACGCGAATCGAAGCGTCCAGAGCACGCCGGCAAGGCCGCAGATCATCCCCGACAGGACGAAGAGCCAGAACTTGATCCGCTTGACGCGGATGCCCGAGTAGAAGGCTGCTTCCTTGTTCGCGCCGATCGCAAAGATCGCGCGCCCCAACGGGGTTGCGTGGAGGACGACGCCGAAGACGACGGCGAGCACGAGAAAGATGGCGACCGAGTACGAGATGTGCGTGTGCGGAATCGGGACCACGCCGATGCTCGCGAGGCCCTGCGGGAACCCGCTGATCGTGTCGGACGGAAGGATTCCCTGCGCGATGCCGCGGTAGAGCGTCAGCGTCCCGATCGTGACGGCGAGCGACGGCAGGCCGAGGCCCGTGATCAGGAAGCCGTTGAACGCGCCGAGGATCCCGCCGAGGAGGACAGCCGCGATCATGGCCGGCCAGATCGGCCAACCGTGCTGGAAGAGCTCGGCCATGAAGAGCCCCGTGAGGCCGAGCATCGACGCCACGGAGAGGTCGATCTCGCCGGTGATGATGATCAGGGTCAGCGGGAGCGCGATGATCGCTATCTCCCCGACGTTCGAGCCGATGAAGAAGAGGTTCGTCCACTCCAGGAAGTAGGGGGAGACGCTGGCTCCGTAGGCGATCGAGGCGAGCAGCAGCACGACGAGGAGCGTCTCCCAACGGACGAGGGCGCCGACGCCCCGCCGCCACGTGGGCATGCCCTCGGCCTCCGCACGCGGCTCGACCTGGTTCTCGACGTCAGGCACGAGCGCTCCTTCGGGTGCGCATGGCGGGAGCGAGGCGCAGCGCGACCAGCCGGTCGAAGGCGATCGCAGCGAGGAGCAACGCTCCCGCGAGCGCCATGCTCCAGAACGAGGAGACGTTGACGACGACGAGCGCGGTGTTGATCGTGTACAGGAGGAGCGCGCCGAGCGCCGCGCCCAGCACGGTACCGCTTCCGCCGAAGATCGCCACACCGCCGACGACGACGGCGGCGATCACCTGGAACTCGTAGCCGACCCCGGCGATCGCATCCACCGACGCGTACAGCGAGAGCCACAGCGCGCCGGTTACGCCGGCGATCGCACCGCATAGGACGAACGCGAGGAAGACACGCGATCCGACGGGGATGCCGGCGAGGCGGGCGGCGTCCGGGTCGGAGCCGATCGCGTAGAAGTCGCGGGCCGTTCGGAAGCTGCGCATCGCATAGGTCGCGACCGCGACGGCGACGATCGCGATCCACCCGAGATACGGGATGCCGAGCACCGTCGCGTAGCCGATCTTGTTGAAGCTCTCGGGCAGCATCGAGGCGTTGACCTGGTTCCCCCCAGCCCAGGCGCCGTCGATCCCACGGATGATGTAGAGCGTCCCGAGCGTCACGACGAGGCTCGGAACGCGTCCGACGGTGACGATCAGGCCGTTCACCACGCCGCAGACGGCGCCGATGGCGAGCGCCAGGAGAAAGACGATAGGGAGCGCGACGTCCGGGTGGTGCACGTACAGGACCCCCGTCGCGTACGCGGAGATCCCGAGGATCGACCCGATCGAGAGGTCGACGTTCCGGGTGATGATGACGATGGTCTCGCCGATCGCGAGCAGCGCGATGATGGCGGAGCCCGCGAGGATCTGCTGGATGTTCGCGGCGCTCAGGAAGAGATGGTTGTCGAGCGTCGTGCCGCCGACCACGATCACGAGCGCGAGGACGATGCCGAGCTCCCTGAACCGCACGAGGAACTCGGCGAAAGCGCGCGAGCCGGAGCGCCGCTCGATGACGTTCTGCTCTTCGGCGACGGACGTCATGCGGCCTCTTCGACCAGTCCCGTCGCGGCGCGCATGATCGCGTCCTCGTCTGCCTCGGCCCGCTCGAACTCGCGCGTGACGCGGCCCTCGAACAGCACGACGACCCGATCCGCCATGTGGAGCACCTCCGGCAGCTCGGAGGAGATCATGAGGACGGCGACGCCCTGCGCCGCGAGCTCGGATAGCAGGAGATGCACTTCCGCCTTCGTCCCGACGTCGATGCCGCGCGTCGGCTCGTCGACGATCAGCAGCGTCGGCTTGCGTCCGAGCCACTTCGCCAGCACGGTCTTCTGCTGGTTGCCGCCGGAGAGCGTCCAGACCGGGTTGGTCAGCTTCGCGAACTTCAGCCGGAGGCGAAGCGCCCAGTCGCGCGCGAAGGCGCGCTCGGAACCCCGGAGGATGACGCCGCCTCGCTGAACCCGGTCGAGCGACGCGAGCGCGATGTTGCGCTCGATCGAGAAGTCCATCACGAGGCCCTGCTGGCGCCGGTCCTCGGGAACGAGCGCGATCCCGGCCGCCATGGCCGCCGACGGCGATCCCGGAGGCAGTCGCCTGCCGTCGATCTCGACCGAGCCCGCGTCGCAGCGGTCGATCCCGAAGATGGCGCGCGCGACCTCGGTGCGTCCGGCGCCGACCAGTCCGGCGAGCGCGACGATCTCGCCGCTTCGCACGACGAAGGACACATCGGTGAACTCCCCCTCGCGCGTGAGCCGGTCGACCTTCAGGACGACCGGCCCGGGCTCGGAGGGGACCTTCGGGAAGAGAGCGTCCATGTCACGACCCACCATCGCGCGAATCACGGACTCGACGGTGAGCTGGCCGATCGGCTTCGTCAAGACGTGGCGACCGTCGCGCATCACGGTCACGCGCTCGCAGATCCCGAAGATCTCATCGAGCCGGTGCGAGATGAAGAGCACCGCGCTGCCACGGGCGCGGAGCGTCTCGACGATGCGGAACAGACGCTCGACCTCGTTCGTCGTCAGTGCCGCGGTGGGCTCGTCCATCACGATCACGCGGGCGTTGGTGGTCAGCGCCTTGGCGATCTCGACGAGCTGCTGATCGGCGATCGAGAGGCCCCGAGCGAGCCTGTCCGGGTCGAGCCGGACGCCGAGCTGCTCGAACAGCACGGCCGCCTCGCGGCGCATGCGCCGACCGTCGATGCGCCGGAAGCGCTTGAGCGGTTGTACCCCGACGAAGATGTTCTCGGCGACGCTGAGGTCGGGGAAGAGCGTCGGCTCCTGGAAGATGATGGCGATCCCGGCGGCCTGCGACTGCTTGGCGTTGTCGAAGATCGCCTCCTCGCCGTCGATCAGGAGTCGTCCGGCGTCGGCTCTGTGCACGCCGGCGAGGATCTTGACGAGCGTAGACTTGCCGGCGCCGTTCTCGCCGACGAGTCCGTGCACCTCGCCCCCGAAAAGCTCGATGTCGCCGTCGTCGAGCGCATGGACGGCGCCGAAGCGCTTCTCCGCGTGCTGCAGGGAGACGACGGATGCGAGGGGTGTTTCCGTCACGATCGGGCGAGGAGGGGGCGCCAAGGTGGCGGCGCCCCCGTTCTTTTCGACCTAGAACTTGAACTTGTCGACGTTCTTGATGGTGAACACGTACGGCGGGCCGAGAATCACCTGCGGCCGCTTGTCGGGGCCGAGGATGATCTTGTAGGTCCCGAGCTTGCCGGCCTTGAAGGTCTGGCCGACCTTGCCGGTGATCTTCCCTTCCGCAAACGCCGAGACCGCGTAGCCCGCCAGATACCCAAGATCCTCGGGGTTCCAGAGGGCGAACGCCTTCACGGTGCCGTCGTGGACGTACTTCTTCATCTGGCTGGGCAGGCCGAGGCCCGTGAGCACGATCTTGTTCTTGTACTTCTTCGAGGTCGACAGGTACTGCGCGGCCGACGAGATCCCGACGGTCGTCGGCGACTCGATCCCTTTTAGGTTCGGGTACGCCTGGAGCATCGCGACGGTTGCCTGACGCGACTGCGCCGGGTTGTCGTTGCCGTAGTAGATCTTGACGAGCTTCATGTTCTTGTACCGCGGCTTCTTCATCTCCAGCTTCATGTATTTGATCCACGCGTTCTGGTTCGTGGCGGTGGATGCCGCGGACAGGATGGCGAACTCGCCCTTGTAGCCCATGAGCTTCCCGAGCAGGGCGATCTGACTACGGCCGATCGTCTCGGTGTCGGCCTGGTTGATGAAGAGCTCGCGGCAGCTCACGTCCGAGTCGAACGCGATGACGTGCGTCCCGGCCGCCTGAGCCTGCTTGAGCGCCGGGCAGAGCGCGTCCGGATCGTTGCCCGCGATCACGATGCCCGCCGCGCGCGCCTGGATCGCCGCCTGCACCGCCGGCTGTTGCGCCGCGGCGGTGTCCTCGGTACCCGATTGGACCACCTGCTTGTTCCCCAGTTCGGTGAGGGCGATCTTGCCACCGCGGTCTGCGATGACCTCGTACGGATTGAGCGTGTCCTTCGGGATGAAGTAGAACGTCTTCCCCGCCGTCGAGCGGGTCGGGCCGGCGAACGCGGCCGCGACGGCAACGCCGGCGACGAGGAAAGCTGCGGCAAAGACCGCCCATCTGTGCTTGTGCATGGATGGATCCTTTCGCGTGGAAGTCGTGGATACGGAACGAGCGACGGTGTGCGCCTCCTGTCGCACTACCGGGGATACGCGGCGGTCACACCGCCGTCCACGTTGACGACATTTCCGGTCGATTTGTTCGAGCGAGGGCCGACGAAGAAGGCGATCGCCTCCGCGACGTCCTCCGGCAACACGGCGACACCGAGCTTCGTGCGGCCCTGGTAGTAGGTCTGGAGCTCGTCCTCGGTGACGCCGTAGGTGCTGGCGCGCTCGGCCTTCCAGTCAGACGACCAGATGCTCGACCCCTGGATCACCGCGTCGGGGTTCACCGTGTTCACGCGGATGCCGTGCGGCCCACCTTCCTCGGCGAGGCACCGGCCGAGATGGAGGGCGGCGGCCTTCGCCGACGAGTAGGCGGCGGCGTTCGACCCGGCGACGAGCGCGTTCTTCGAGCCGACGAAGACGATCGAGCCACCGCGTCCCTGCTCGACCAGGACGCCGAATGCCTCCCGCGCCGCCAGGAAGTAGCCACGCGAGAGCACCGCATAGCTCAGCTCCCAGTCGTCGAGCGTCGTCTCGGTCACTGGCGCGCTCGTCGCGAGGCCCGCGGATGCGACGAGCACGTCCAGCCCGCCGTACTCGAGCGCCGTCCTCCGGACCATCTCTCGCACGGCGTCCTCGCTCGTGACGTCGACCTCGACGGCGATCGCACGCCGCGCGCCATTGGCGGCGACGAGCTCGTCCGCGACCTCCCTCGCCCCGTCGCCGTTGAGGTCGGCGACGACGACGTGCGCGCCGCGAGCGGCGAGGAGGCGGGCGGTCGCGCGACCGATCCCGCTGGCCCCGCCTGTGATCAAGGCAATCCGACCGGAGAGCTCCTTCGGCGCGGGCGCCTGCGCGAGCTTGTAGCGCTCGAGGGGCCAGTACTCGATCGCGAAGGCCTCGTGCTCGCCGAGCGAGCGGAAGCCGCCGAGCGCGTCGGCGGCGTCCTCGACGACGATCGCCCGGTGGTAGAGGTCGCGCGTCGTCCTCGCCTTCCCAGCGTCCAGCCCGCTCGTCACGATGCCCACGCCGGGGATCAGCGTCACCCGAGGCCCTACCGGATCGATCGGGAACTGCCGCGTCTCGTCGTCGAGGTTCCTGGCGTAGTACTCGCGATACCAGGCGCCGTACTCGTCAACGCCACGACGGAGGGCCTCGGCAAGGTCGGCGGCATCGTCGGTCTCAGGGTCGAAGTCGACCGCGAGCGGCCGGTGCTTCGTGTTGATCAGGTGGTCGGGGCACGGGGCGCCGATCTGGCTCACCTCGCTGGCGCGCGCCGACGATGCGAATGCCACGGCGGCCGCACTGCGGTCGACCTCGAGCACGACGCCGTCGGCGTCGGAGAGAAGTGATCCGCGGAGCGCGGGAAGCGTCTGTGCAAGGAGGGCGAGGCACTCGCGCTCCCCGAGCTCCGCGGTCGCCTTGCCGCCGAGGCCGAACCGGCCGGCACCGGCGCGGTCCACCGCCTCGGCCGCTCTCGTGACGAACTCGATCGTGCTCCGGTATGCCTCCTCGGACGTGGCGCCCCACGTGACGAGGCCGTGGCGCTCGAGCAGGACGGCGCGCGCGGCCGGGTGCTCGTCGAGCAGCATTGCGATCCGCCTCGACATGTCGAAGCCCGGCCGCTGGTAGTCGAGCCAGACGACCTCGTCGCCGAAGGCCTCATCCGCGAGCGAGTGGCCGTTCGGGGTCGAGGTCAGGGCGATGACCGCATCCGGGTGGGTGTGGTCGACATGAGCTGCGCCGACGAAGGCGTGCAGGAGGGTCTCGATCGACGGGCGCGGCTGGTCCGGGTCGAGCCCGCAGCGCCGGAGGTAGTCGACCATGGACGCGTCGTCCATCTCCTCACGCGACCGCAGCGCCCCGACCTCGTCGAGGCGCAGCGTGGCGAAGCCCGTCGCGACGATCGTGGCGAGATCCGTGCCCGAGCCCTTCACCCACAGGACGCGCTGCTCGCGACCCGCGTGGTCGACGACGACACCCTTGGCGGACGTGTTGCCGCCGCCCTGGTTGGCGACCGAGCGGTCGGCGCCGAGCAGATTCGAGCGGTAGACCAGCGCGGCGAGGCCGTCGACGTCGCCCGCGCCCGGATCCCAAAGGCTCGCCGGGGGCGCGATCCCGATCGCGGGGCCTGCGATCCCGCTCACGCCACGGCCTCGTCCGTCGCGGTCGTCCGACGGAGGTCGCGCAGCCGAACGGGCGGCGCCTCGCCAGGCCCGGGGCCGGCGGTGATCACGTCGACGCCGGCTGCGCGCCACGCCTCGACCTCGGCGGCCGGGGCGCTCGAGTCCGTGACGATCCCGGTTAGCTGCTCGACACCCACGAACGCGAGCAGGGCGCTGCGGTGCCACTTCGTCCCGTCGAAGATCCCGTACACCCGGTCGCAGGCATCTGCCATCTCCTGCTTGATCCGCACCTCGTCTGGGTTCAGGTCCATGAGCCCGCGCTGGAGGCTGAGCCCGCGTGCGCCGAGAAAGCCCTTGTTGATCCGCGTCGTGCGCAGGACGTCGGTGCCGAGGTCGCCCACGAGCGACATCGCCGAGAGCCGGAGGACGCCACCTGTGAGGAGGACCGTGATCCCGGGCGCCTCTGCGAGCGCCGTCGCGACGAGCAGGCCGTTGGTCACGACGACCAGCTCCTTCTTCGAGCAGAGCTCGAGCGCAAGGTAGAACGCCGTCGTGCTCGCGTCGAGGGCGACTGCCTCGCCCTCGTTGACCATGTCGGCCGCTGCGCGCGCGACCGCACGCTTCGCCTCGACCTCGAGGCGCATCCGTAGGTCGAAGCCCACCTCCGACTGACCGTGCTGCAGCGCACGGGCGCCACCGCGGATCCGCGCGACGAGGCCTTGGCGGGCCAGCTGCCCGAGATCGCTCCGGACGGTGACCTCCGAGACGGCAAATGCTTGCGAAAGTTCCGCAACCTGAACGTAATCCCGCGTCTCGAGCAGGCGCAGCACGTGTTGCATCCGCTCCGGCTGCGAAAGGTTCGTCAGGTCGACCGTGTCGTCGATGTCGCGAGATTATTCCCGCCTTCCGTGGAAGTCAATACCTGCTTCTTGCTTTCGAAATGGTCGATTTCGAAAGCAGACTCGTAATCCGACGGCCAATCAGGCAGACTCGCGCCATGGACGAAGCCACGGTGCGCGCACGGCTGGCCCGGCTCCAGATCGAAACGCCCTCGTGGGGATACGGCAACTCCGGGACCCGGTTCCACGTCTACCCGTGGCCCGGCGCGGCCCGGACGGTCTACGAGCGGATCGACGACGCCGCGCTCGTCCACCGACTGACGGGTTGCTGCCCCTCGGTCGCGCTCCACATTCCCTGGGATGCCGTCGACGACTACGCGGCGCTGCGCAAGCACGCCGAGGCCGACGGCGTGACCCTCGGCGCGGTGAACCCGAACCTGTTCGGGGCCGACGGATACCGGCTCGGAAGCCTGTGCAACCCGGACCCCGCGATCCGCGGCCGGGCACTCGACCACTGCCGCGAGTGCATCGACATCGCGCGAACGGTCGGCTCGACCGCGATCAGCCTCTGGCTGGCCGACGGCACGAACTACGCCGGGCAAGACGACCTCGCATTGCGCTTCGCACGGCTGACGGAAGGCCTCGAGCAGCTCTACGCCGAGCTGTCCGACGATCTGACGCTGCTCGTCGAGTACAAGTTCTTCGAGCCCGGCTTCTACAGCACGGACATCCCCGACTGGGGGACGGCGGCGCTCCTCTGCAAACGACTCGGGCCGCGCGCGAAGGTGCTGGTCGACACCGGCCACCATCCGCTCGGGACGAACGTCGAGCAGATCGTCGCGCTGCTCCTCTCGGAGGGGCTCCTCGGCGGCTTCCACTTCAACAACCGCAAGTACGCGGACGACGATCTGATCGTCGGCTCCGTCGACCCGTTCGAGCTCTTTCGGATCATGCGCGAGATCGCGCGCGCCGACGCGACCGAGACCGTCGCATTCATGATCGACCAGTCGCACAACGTCGAGGGGAAGATCGACGCGATGGTGCAATCGGTCATGAACATCCAGACCGCCTACGCGAAGGCGCTCCTCGTCGACGAGGACGCGCTCGCCGGCGCGCAGGCGGACGGCGACGTGCTCGGCGCGCATCGGATCCTGCTGGACGCCTACGAGACAGACGTCCGCCCGATCCTCGCCCGGCTACGCGCCGAAGCAGGGCTCGAGGCGGACCCGGTCGCGGCGTTCCGCTCGGGTGGCTACGCCGCCGAACGGGAACGGGAGCGGGGCACGACATCCGTCGTGAGCGCGTACCAGAGCGGAGACACGAGCGGCACGACAACGGAGTCCCCATGACCCAGCGCAGCGCGTTCGTTCTCGAGGTGCGCCCGGAATGCATCGACGAGTACGTCGAGGCGCACAGGAACGTCTGGCCTGAGATGCTCGACGCGCTCCGTCGGGCCGGCATCCGGAACTACACGATCTTCCGCCACGGCACGCAGATGTTCGGGTACTTCGAATCCGACGACCCGGAGGCGGCGTCTCGCTTCATGGCCCAGCAGGACGTGTCGGCTCGGTGGCAGGATGCGATGGCTGAGCTGCTCGAGGCGCGGGTGCCCGACGGGGGCGCGCCCGCCCTCGAGGAGATCTTCAGGCTGGAGTAGCGTGCGCCGGCGTCGACCACCGGCATGCACGAGCGGGTGCGACCTGGAGGTACTGCGGTGACGCGCGTCCGGTTCCTCGGCCCGGACACGGA
>Ga0164241_10004623_pt1 | contig 13234 bp, 13 predicted proteins | sample OricomyardsoilBY_FD_108780 | JGI IMG/M metagenome (GOLD analysis project Ga0164241, IMG submission 108780) | Backyard soil microbial communities from Emeryville, California, USA - Original compost - Back yard soil (BY) | ecosystem: Environmental > Terrestrial > Soil > Unclassified | place: USA...
CCTCCCTCGCTATGACCTTAGGCTTTCCTCCCGCTATCCAAACACGTCATCGCGAGCGCAGCGTGGCGATCTCCGGCGGACGAGCTTGCGGAATGGCTTGCGGACACGCTCAAAGAGATAGCGACGGTCGTACCTCCCTCGCTATGACGTTAGGCTTTCCTCCCGCTATCCAAACACGTCATCGCGAGCGTAGCGTGGCGATCTCCAACGGACGAGCGTGCGGAATGGCCTGCGGCTGAGCTTAAAGAGATAGCATGGTCGTCCCTCCCTCGCTATGACCTTAGGCTTTCCTCCCGCTATCCAAACACGTCATCGCGAGCGCAGCGTGGCGATCTCCGGCGGACATTCCCGGCGTACGTTTGTGCACTACCGCATTTACTCTTCTAACAAATCAGGGTATAAGTCCTTCCATTCCGGGTTTAGGGATCTTATTAAATCGTTTTTATAAACTCGGCTACGATCCTTTAATTGTTTTTCAGCCATTATTGCTTCTTCTATATGCGGGTAAAAGACATAATACACGAGCTTATCACAATTATACTTTGCAGTAAAGCTTTTAGGATATACCTTATTTTTATGTTCCCAAACTCTTCCGGTTAAATCAGAGGTTACACCGATATAAACTACTGAATTAATTTTATTGGTCATTATGTAAACGCAGCCGCCTTTTTGAAAAATCATGTTTGAATGTAATTATTTAGTCCCAATCCTCAAAACGTCATCGCGATCTCTGGGGGACATTCCGTGCGGATATTTGTGCACCTAACAATAATTCGTCGGATCAGCTTAAAGAGATAGCCACGCTGCGCTCGCTATGACGAACACTGGCAACACGTCATCGCGAACGATAGTGTGACGACCTGTAGGGGACATTCCCTGCGGATATTTGTGCACCTAACAATAATTCGTCGGATCAGTTTAAAGAGATAGCCACGCTGCGCTCGCTATGACGAACACGGGCAACACGTCATCGCGAGCGATAGTGTGGCGATCTCCGGGGGACATTCCCTGCGGATATTTGTGTACCTAATAAATACCCGCCCGATCAGTTTAAAGAGATAGCCACGCTGCGCTCGCTATGACGAACACGGGCAACACGTCATCGCGAGCGCAGCGTGGCGATCTCCGGGGGACATTCCCTGCGAATATTTGTGCACCTAACAATAATTCGTCGGATCAGCTTAAAGAGATAGCCACGCTGCGCTCGCTATGACGAACAGGAGATTTAATTAACAATATTACTACCGTCAGTTATTTCATACTTTGGTTTACTTCCGTCCGTTGCAACAACGTTTATAAACTTAATATTGGCAGCATCCTTTATTACTATCCTGGCATCCTTAGGCATGACGATGTTCTCAAAAGTTACATCATTAAGGTGGTGCCCGGCTTGTTTAAATCCGTTCAGATCCATAACCGGTTGCCGTAAGTTGGCTTGCGACAGATCAATATTACGGAAAGTGAAATGTTCAAAAATAGGCTCGTTTGCCGCCGCCTGCCCGTCGTTATTGTAACCGAGCTTGGAGTAAATGGTTATCCTGAGCAGTTGGCAATCTGCAACGGTAACATTGCGCACATACCCTCCCCGCTCCTTTGTCCCTTTAATTTGCATACCGTAAAGCAAGCTACCTGTTTTACAGTCCTGCACCAGCACGCCATCTACCCCACCCGACATTTCGCTGCCAATTGAAATGCCATGACCGGCAATAAAATCGCAATCGGTAATGCGCACATTGGTAGTTGGGCGACCTATTTTGTCTCCTTCGGGATTTTTACCCGATTTTATGGCGATACAATCATCACCGGTAAGGAACGTACAGTTAAAAATGTAGCTATCGTCAGACGAGTCGGGATCAATGCCGTCACCATTTAGTAAAGTGCTGGTAATATTGAGATCATGACAGGTAACGCCCTTGCTGTAGATGTAATGGATCGTCCAGCATGGCGAATCCTTAATGGTAAGGCCCTGGATATCTACATTCTGACAGTTCATTAAACAGATCAGCCGTCCGCGACCGCGCAAACCTGATTTTGCTATCATTGCTTTACCAAGCGGGTCGCCCCCACCGCTTAAAGTACCTGCGCCTTTAATGGTCAGTTGCTCTACCACATAACCGCCTTTGCTGTTCATTTTGCCGGCATTAAGTAAACTGGCATAGGTGTCTAACTCCCAGCCCTCAAAACGGTTTCTATAAAACGGCAGGTAATCAGCATCGTTGGTGCTTCCTTTCAGCGTAGCGCCCTGGCCTATATCAAGGGTCATTTTACTTTTTAGATACAGCGCGCCGCTTATAAAAGTACCGGCGGGTATAAAAACTGTGCCACCGGCCGGGCAGGCGTTAATCGCTGCCTGTATAGCTTTGGTGTTAATGGTGGTACCATCGCCTTTTGCGCCGAAGGTAAGCACGTTAAGTATTTTGCCTTGCGCGGTTGTTTTAAATTTAACGGTAAGCCCTGTAGTGGTAAATTTGCCATCTTTACCTTCAGCGCGTACTTCGCAACTGTAATTAGTTAAGGGTGATAAATTTTGAAACCTGTAATTACACCGGGTAGACATGCCAACGTCTTTTTTATTAATGATAAGATGATAGCTAACAATGTCGGCGCTGTTAGCGGGTTTGTTCCAAACCACTGTAGCCGAAGTCGCGGTTAAAGTGCCCGGAGCAACTAATATTTTTTTGGGCGATGCTGCAAATGCCGGTGCAGTTAAAAATAGCGCGGCTAAAAGGAAGTATAATTTCATGGAGCTGTAATTGGTTATAGCTAAAGTAGTTATTATCTGGTGAAAATATTGGGCTTAAGGGAGTTGGTATTAAAGTATAGCTACCACCGAGACAAGTTCAAACCTATAGTGATTTTACTCGGCCGGCCTGATCCAAAGTGATCCAAAGTGATCCAAAAAAGCGTCAATTTCTCAGTTTTTCAATTGCATGATTATCAAATGGTTACAACCAATTTACAGCTAAAAATACTAACCTAAAAGTGGTTTCAATAGTACAAAACAAAAAAGTGCAAATGGTTAATAGTCAATTATTTATAAAATTGTGATCCTGCATTTTTTTGTGAGACGCATTTTTTTTGGATCACCCTTATATAATTAATTTGCCAACAACTCCGCCACCAGATCAGGAATACCAACAGTGGCCTTTTCCTCTATTTTAATGAGGTTGCTAACCCTCACATCCGGGATATTAGGATCAACAATATATTTTGGTACGCTTCGCGGAACAGCATTGATCAATCCGGCCGCCGGGTACACCGCCAGCGATGAGCCTATCAGGATAAAGATATCAGCAGCGGCACATAAATGAATGGCCGGTTCTATCATCGGCACAGCCTCGCCAAACCATACCACATGCGCCCGCAGCTGCGAGCCCAGCTCGCAGAACTCTCCCATCTTTAACTCCCAACCATCAATGGGGTAAGTCAACTCAGGGTTAATACCCGACTGCGATTTTGTAATAATACCATGCAGATGCATTACATTGGTGGAACCCGCCCTCTCATGTAGGTCGTCAATATTTTGGGTAATGATAGTTACGTCGTATTTGCTTTCCAGGTCTGCCAACGCCTTATGCGCGGTGTTGGGTTGTGCCTCCAGCACACCCTTACGGCGCATGTTATAAAACTCCTGCACAAGCGCGGGGTTGGCCGCCCAGGCTTCGGGGGTGGCCACATCCTCAATGCGATAACCCTCCCATAAGCCGTCGCTCCCCCTGAAGGTTTGAAGGCCACTCTCTGCGCTTATCCCAGCGCCCGTTAAAACAACTATCTTCTTTTTCATAATCAACCCCATAAAAAAAGCGACCAGTTGCCTGGTCGCTTTAAAATCTTATTTAAATTAATTTATAACGCCAGTTCTGTGCGGGTACGTAATGCGCTGTATTTCTTCTTCGCCAGTTCAAATCCTCCAAACAGGATAAGACCGAATACGGCATCACCCAGCAGCATATTCTTCTCAAACAGAATAGCGGCAACTAAGGCAGAACCATAGCCGGTAAGCGTTTTAGGGTAAAGACCGCCCGCATCGTTGATCCATGGCATATCCATTATTAACCAGTGTATGGTTACGGGTGCTAACAGGATGATCAATGAGGTGCCAAAGTTCACATTCTTTATCTTTGATCCAATAAAAACCATCAGGCAGAAGCATACACAATTCCAAAAGGTATCGCCACTTATCAGTCCGTAACCTGCATTGTAAAGGTAATTTATCAATACGTCGCTCAGCACAAAGGTTAAAAGCACTACCGCGTAAGCCTTCCATTTATCAGTAAAATAAACACCACCAAACATGGCTATAGCACCAACCGGACTAAAATTGCTCATCCACTTGTACTCGTAGCTTACCAGGCGCATAGCCGTAGCTGCTACAATCATCAAAATAAGAACAATGGTGCGGGTGTTAACTTTTTGTAGTGACATACTTTATATTGATGAAGTAAAATTAGTTATTTATCCGGGTAAATAAAACCCGCGGGTTTATTTGTTTAATAAAGCTATCCTGCCGGGGTTGATACCCGTAATTATAGAACTTAACTTTTGCCCCGTAGCGCTAAAGGCATACAAAGTTCCGTCTGATGAATAATCTTTCGCATCAGCTATAAACAACTGGCCCGTTGTTGTATCAAAAGCAAAAGCATAAGGCGATGTGATAACAGTACCGTCAACGATAAAATTGGCACGCTCAAGCGACTGCGTCCTTGCGTTATACATGGCTATTTTGTTATCCGCTGTAGGGTAGTAAACAAAATCGCCCTGCGCCATGATGGGTATATTATAACCAAGGTTAACATTGGTTTGTGATCTGACTTCGTCCGTCAGCGCGTTTACAACCGTTAAACCTGCACTCACCGCCGGGTGCGTTGCATCACCGCCATAATTACCTACAGAAAGCACATACACATTGTTATACCGGTCTGACGTTATCGTAATTGGGTTGGTAGTTACGGTTATTTTCTTTATTTCGGTAAGCGTGGTAAGATCTATAACGGATAAGGTCTTGTCAAGGTCAGGATAATCTAATCCGCCTGAATTTGCCACGTATAACTTTCCGTTTGCAACGGTCATTTGCTCCGGTGAACGCCCAACCGTAATTGTTTTTGTTATAGTAAGCGATGTGGTGTCTATAACCGAAACGGTTCCGTTGTAGGAGCTTACAAATGCGTAATTTCTGTAGAACGCCAGGTAACGTGGCTGTGAAATGGTTAACTGCTTGGTAAGCTTGGCTGTGCTTGCCCGTGTTATATTAACCAGGTTGGAGTTATTTACTACTATGTACATCTTGGTACCGTAAATGCCCAGGTCGTTACCGGTGTCGCCTAATTTTGTTGAATTGGCTGTAAGGTACCTGTCGGCTGTAAGCGTTTTAGCCGAGTAATCATAATAACTTAATGTGCTGTTATTCTGATTAAAATTTCCCTGATTAAGTATGTACACGCCGGCCGTTTGGTTGGAAGACCCTCCGTCCGGACCTGGTGCCGGATCATTTTTACTGCACGCTGCCAATATGCTGACAAAGCTTAGTGTTACTAATAGGTACTTTAATTTAAACTGTTTCATGGTTGTATGTATTATATAGTTATTTGAAGTGAAATTCTGAATGATCTGCCAGGCATAGGGTAGCTGCGTACTACCACATAGTTTTTATCATAAAGATTGTTAATCTCTGTAGATATCATTACTGGCAACAACTTAAAGCTTCCCTTATAAACAAGCGACAGATCGGCCAGGCCGTAAGCAGCCAGGTAATCATCCGGCAAAGTGGTTTTGTTGTTGTTGTTGTAGAAGCGCAAAGAAGAAAGCAGCTGGTTGTAATACAACCCCCAACCTTTTCTGTTTACGCCGACGTTCAAATTAATAAGATGCTGTGGCGTATATGGCAGTTGATTTTTATACGTTGATGCTGTTGGATCAGTCACATTCATCGCTCGCTGATAGGAATAATTAACAGCTAACAGCCCCTTGTATAAATTGCCTAAACGTCTTTCGCTGCGAATGCCGATATCGGCCCCCACTCCTTCTGTTTTTGCTATATTCAATGCTGAACCCGCATATACATTCGGCGTATAAATGATTTTATCCTTTACCTTATTATAATACACATCTGCTGTTAGCGAAATGTATTCCAGAGCCCCGGGCAGGTTTTTATTGTAGGTAAACCCAACATCGAACTGATCGGCAAACTCCGGCCGTAGTTTGGTGTTGGTGATGAAGTTGTAATACAGCTCGTTAAATGTAGGCGCGCGGAATATATTTTTATAAAAAGCCCGTACGGTCAGCGGATCACTGATCTTATAGCTGGCCATTAAAGTTGGAGACAACACGTTACGGCGGGGAATGGTGGTGCCTGTAGTAACGCTTTCTTTGATATTACTATTAAGCAAACTCCCTTGTAAGGTTAATTTACCTGCCTTAAAGTTGGTTGCCAGCACATTCAATAAGGTGCTGCGGGTTGGATATTTAAATGCATTTAGGTTAGCGCTCATGGTATTAATAACGAGGTCGGCAGCGTAGGCAATTTCCCAATGTTTTGTAATGATGTAGGATAATGAAGCCGATTGATAAAACTCCTGCTGCCTGAAATGCTGATCTAAAAACCCGGCTGAGTTTTTAAACTGCGGATCAAAATAATGCAGGTAGTTATTAGCGTATTTGGCGTTGACAGACAAACGTAAGCCGCTCTTCCAGCTTTTTTGATAGCCGGACTGCATAAACAGATCATTGTTCCATATTTTCTGTCCCTCAGGCGGCGGTACATATAAAACTACGGCGCCCGGCAAACCCCTGTCGGCGTGATAATAATTTACACGGAAATTAAACTTGCTACTGTCTCTGCCCGCCCAATAGACCGCGCCATCTATCTGTTGAATTTTAACGCCGGCCGCTACCCTATCCTGACGGACGTCTTTACTACCATCATTAATAGTATAGCCGTATTTGCCGTTTGCGTTTTCGGTGTATCCATTAATAATAAACGACCATTGGTCGTTTAACCGCTGTTGCCACTGCAGATATGGATTAACAAGGCCGAACGAACCTGCTTTAACCCCCGCCGTAATTAAATAGGGTTTTATGGATGTGAGGTTAGGTTTTATCGTTCTTATAGACAGAATTGTGGCCGAAGCAAATGACCGCGCCGGTTGGCCGATAGCAGAAGGCTGACCATTGTATAAAGCAATCTCCTGAACATTGCTAAGATTAAACTTGCTAAGATCTATCTGGCCATTCTCAGCATCGTTAATCTGTATACCATCCAGCAAAACCGCTGTATGATTAGCGCCTAAACCACGTACCGAGACAGTTTTAAGTCCGCCTACCCCGCCGTAATCCTTTATGCTTACACCGGAGAACCCCCGTATGGCATCTGCTACATTAAAGGCGCTGTAACGGATAAATTGCTCGGCTTTTATTTGCTGTGCAGAGGTAATACTTTTCAGCAGTTCGGCCCGGGATGAGGATATAACTACCTCCTTAAGCTTTCTGGTGGTATCTGATTGAGCTAAAGCGTGAAAGGGAAGCACAGCCAACACCAACGCCAGTTTGCGGGGTAATAATTTAGCATAAAATATCTTTGTTATAGCTGCTATTTTCACGGTTGCAAGTAAAACTTACAGCACGCGGGAACAGGATGCGTCAGAATGAAAACACGCCGGTATTATGTAGAGCATTTCACATTCAAGCTTCAATCCCCGAAAGCTGTGAATTAATATGGCTATGGGCAGGTCTTCTGACTTGCTCCCCTCCTGCCCGGTCTTCCCATCGCGTTAGCAATAGTGACCATTTGATTGGACGTTTGGTTATGGAGCTTACAGCTGCGGGACAGTTACAGATTTACACTGTATTCCCTTTTAATTCCAGGTAGTGTTGCCACTTGCCTGGAAACCTAAAGCATGGCAAATGTACAATAAGTATTACTCAATGACAAGCATCGCGCTACTGCAATCTCACTTTTTAAAAACAGTAAGCCATTTAGCGTGTTAGATAAACATTATGGCATCAAGAGCATTAACACCCACGATACAAGATTATAAATCTCTTCCACTGAAGGAGGACGTGATCAATCTTAACTGGCCGGAGCGGTATATATCCATAGCCGCTGGCGTAAAATTTACCTTTTCGGGACTGAAGGGTCTTTTTAAAAACCCGTTGTTTAGTTTGTTGAAGCTGGGAGCAGGCAGTTACCTGTTAAACAGGGGCATTAGCGGCCATTGCGATATTTACGAGTCTATTGGCAAAAACAGCCAGGAGCCGGTGGATGTCACCATTAAATCGGCTTTTGTTATTGATAAGCCGCGAAAGGCGGTTTATGATTTCTGGCGCAAACTGGATAACCTGCCCATGTTTATGAACCACCTGGAGAGTGTTGAAACGCTGGACGATACCCGCTCCCACTGGATATTGCGCCTGCCCACCGGTGTAGGCACCGTAAGCTGGGATGCCCAGATCGTAAAAGATAAACCCGGCGAGGTAATCGGCTGGAGCTCATTACCCGGTTCTATAATAGACAATGCCGGCAAGGTATTCTTCAGGGATGCCGCCGATGGTAAGGGCACTATAGTTGATGTAATCATTAGCTACCAGCCGCCTGCAGGTGGTATTGGCGCCGGTATTGCTAACATATTAAACCCCGTGTTTAAAAATATGGTTGATACTGATGTACGTAACTTTAAGCAATACATGGATATCGATAACAGCTTAAAACCCTTACACCATAACGGCACTACTCATCATAAAGTGGAAGCTAAAAGCTAAAAACATATATACTCTCACACAAATTGTATCAAGCAAAAAGCCCCTTTTTCCGGGGCTTTTTTTGTTGGTACTGGGGTGATCCAAAAAATATGTGTCTCAATAAAAAATGGTGGATCATTATTTGTAACCAATTGACAATTAAATGTTTACACTTTTTAGTTTTATAAAAATGAAACTACTTTTAAGTCAGTAAATTTAGCTGTAAATTACTTGTAACTATTTGATAATCATGCAATTGAAAAACAGAAAAATGGACACTTTTTTGGATCACTTTGGATCATTTTGGATCACCCCGTTTTTGCGAAATTAGACACCCTGCTAACGCTTCACCCTAACCGTATCTACATACTGAAATCTAGCCTTCAGGGTATCATTGAGCATTTGGTCGGTTTTTTGGCCGGAATACTTAACAACCACGCCGGCAAGCCCTACGTTTAACGCATAATTGCAATGGTTACTGAAATTCCAATCGTCTGAAGGCAGGATCATCATCACCTTGCGGATAGCGATAGGTGCATTAAGGATATGACCCATGGCAACTACTATACTGCCATCGCCCTGGCCGTATGGATTACCCGAGGTTTCGCCTGTGCGGGCGTTATAACCGATACTGAAATCAAAAAGTAAATGATCGCTTGCCTCTGATAGCGCAACAAGGTCATTGTCATGAAGCCAGTTTTCGGGCGGCGTAACAACAGCAAGGCCCAGCTTTTCGCTGTGCAGTTTATCAGCTAACTTTTTAATAAATTTTACATATTTCGTCGCGTCCTCCGCCTTTACCAGGCCAAAATTCACCACCAACCCGCTTGCAGAGCGCTCTTTTAAGCTGCTTAGCAAGGCGTTTATAGTTGTTGTTTGCTGCTTCTCGTTATTAATTATCGCTTCACCACCGGCCCGGTCAAAACTTTCTGTCAGATAGATCTGCTGACCATCACCTTTAGCCGACTTGAGTATTGTTTGCCATTGCGGATCAGAACCTTGACCCTGTTTTGAAGCGCCCACAGGATAGATCTGCCCGGTAAGAAATTTTATTTCCTTTTGCGAAGGATAAACACCCGCTGGCATAAAACCCCAAACTTCTCCTTGGGTGCGGGTAACCAGAGAATCAACCTTTCCATCGTTCTTTACGTTTTGGCCCTCGCGACAAGACATCAACATACTGACAACCAGGCAAATAAGGCCCCACGTTCTTTTATTCATCATTGTTTCTATTTAGTTTATTGGCGCGACTAAAATAATATAAATACCTAAACCAAAAAAGCTTGTTTTGTGGGGAGTTTTTTGTGGGGTGTGTGCGTGATTTAAAAATAGCTCTTCCGTTATGTCAACTCAGTCTTTATTAATGTTATCACCAACAAGATAGTATTACCATATTGTGCACAATGTCCCGCGCTCTTTTGTTGGTTATAACACCCAAAAAAGGCTACCGTACAATCTACTATAATCCCCCAAAGGTATGCCCAATAGCTTAATGCTTCGCCTCTGCACCGGCTCCCGCTCCGGCTGATCCGTTGCGGCTTTCTGATGTTGTGCCCTCGTGGGCAGGTTGCGGGCCGTGATTCATTGCCCTGGTTGTGTCAGGCGCGGATATGCCGGGAAGAATGCCTTTTTCTGATAATTCCGCGCTATACGATGTGGATCCCTGTGACGTCTTTACGACGTCTCCGGTTCCGTTAAACAAATGGGTCTCAACTCCATCACCGGAACCATTGTACCCCGATTGACCTTGTTGATAAGTGCTTTTTTTACCGGACGTATTATTGTTTTCTGTTTGGCTGCACCCTGCATTCAGCGCTAATACGCACAGCGCGGTGCCTGATAATATTGCTATGTTTTTCATAATATCGATTTAATCTATTCAAACAATAATTATTCCGAAAGGATCTTTAAAGACGATTAATTCAAAATTGGATAATTTAATAGCAGTTGGTTCCTCCCTGGCCTTATATTCAGTGCCGTCAAACTCCCATCTGGAGCGGGGCGTATCGGGAAAGTGTATTGGCAGGTGTATATTAATACCGGTAAAACACACCCTCCACCCCTCTCAAGAGGGGAATCGCACATGGCCCCCCTTTTAACACCCACGTCCAAACGCAAAAAAGGCCTCCCGAATCATCGGAAAGCCTTTTAATCTGTGAAATCACCCAAAAATCAGTGAAATCTTATAATGCTATTTTACTGCGTCAACAACTGCTTTAAAAGCATCAGGGTTGTTCATCGCTAAATCAGCTAATACCTTACGGTTTAAACCGATGCTTTTAGCGTTTAATTTACCCATTAATTGTGAGTAAGAGATACCGTACTGACGTGCACCTGCATTGATACGTTGGATCCAAAGAGCGCGGAATTCGCGTTTTTTGGTCTTACGGTCGCGGTAAGCGTATTGTAAACCTTTTTCTACTGTGTTTTTTGCAATGGTGTAAACCTTGCTGCGTGAACCCCAATAACCTTTGGCGAGGTTCATGATCCTTTTCCTGCGTCTTCTCGACGCTACGGCGTTAACTGAACGTGGCATTTTTTGTTGTTTTTGGTAGTGAGTGCCTGCGCTAACAGAACTTTGTTACTCTAATACCTGGTTAATTAATTTGTTAATTACTTTCCGATTGCAAGCATACGCTTAACGTTACCCATGTCAGCATCAGATACTAATGTAGTGTGGGTAAGATTACGCTTACGTTTAGTGCTCATCTTGGTTAAGATGTGGCTTTTGAAAGCGCTCTTTCTTGCAATTTTACCGGTTCCAGTAAGCTTAAAACGCTTTTTAGCACTGGAATTGGTTTTCATTTTTGGCATGTCGTTATTTATTTTTGTTAGTTACAGGCGTTTCTCAACGCTTTATCTTCATCTGCACATCTGCTAAAGCATCTGCACATCTTTCGTTCTTAATAAACAAACCTCATCTGCACATCCGCACATCTGAAATCTGCACATCTATTTTTTACCCACCTTAGGTGCAACGGTTAAAAACATCCGTTTTCCTTCCAGCTTTGGCAATTGTTCTACTTTACCCACCTCTTCTAACGCCTGTGCAAAACGCAGCAACAATATCTCGCCCTGTTCTTTGTATACAATTGCACGGCCCTTAAAGTGTACATAGGCCCTAACTTTCTCGCCCGATTCTAAAAACTTGGTGGCATGCTTCAATTTAAAGTCAAAGTCATGGTCGTCCGTGTTCGGGCCGAAGCGTATTTCTTTAATAACCGTTTGTTTGGCGTTGCTCTTTATCTCTTTAAGCTTCTTCTTCTGTTCGTAAATAAACTTGTTATAGTCAGTTACTTTACAAACCGGCGGAACAGCGTTAGGCGATATCTCAACCAAGTCCAACTCTTGCTCTTCAGCTATCGCTAAAGCGTCTTTTAACGCATAAACACCCGTTTCTACATTGTCGCCTACCAAACGAACTTCGGCAGCTCTGATGAATTGATTAATGTTGTGTTCAGCTTCTTTCTTCTTGAAAGGAAGCCTTGGTCCTCTGTTGAATGGTTTGTTTAATGCCAAGTTATACGGTTATTTCTTTTATTATTTGTTTTTTTAAATCTTCAATACTCATGCTACCTAAATCACCCTGCCCATGCCTGCGAACGGAAACCAGATTTTGCTCAGCTTCTTTTTCACCAACAATCAGCATATATGGGATCTTTTTAACTTCAGCGTCGCGTATCTTCCGCCCTATCTTTTCATCCCTGAAGTCAATTAGCCCGCAAATATCGGAATCTTTTAACTCATCTGAAAGTTTTTTTGCATAATCTTCATACTTTTCTGAGATAGGCAATATAATAAACTGCTCAGGCGACAGCCACAGCGGGAAATTACCTGCACAATGCTCTATCAGCACGGCAACAAAGCGCTCCATAGAGCCAAACGGCGCGCGGTGGATCATTACCGGGCGATGCTTTTGATTATCGCTGCCTGTGTACTCCAATTCAAAGCGCTCAGGCAGGTTATAATCTACCTGTATGGTACCCAATTGCCATTTACGGCCGATGGCATCCTTCACCATAAAGTCCAGCTTAGGGCCGTAAAAAGCGGCTTCACCGAGTTCTACAACTGTCTTTAAACCTTTTTCTTCCGCAGCTTCAATAATAGCCGACTCAGCTAAAGCCCAGTTCTCATCAGTACCGATGTATTTGGCTTTATTTTCCGGATCGCGTAAGGAGATCTGTGCGGTGTAATCCTCAAAGCCTAAGGCTCCGAATACATAAAGCACCAAGTCAATAACTTTTTTAAATTCTTCTTTTACCTGGTCCGGACGGCAAAACAAATGCGCGTCATCCTGAGTAAAGCCGCGCACACGGGTTAAGCCATGCAACTCGCCGCTTTGCTCGTAACGGTAAACGGTACCAAACTCCGCCAAACGAACAGGCAGATCCTTGTATGAGCGTGGTTTGGTTTTATAGATTTCGCAATGGTGCGGGCAGTTCATTGGTTTTAAAAAGAACTCCTCACCTTCCTGTGGTGTTTTTATAGGCTGAAAAGAATC
>Ga0164241_10004624_pt1 | contig 13228 bp, 2 predicted proteins | sample OricomyardsoilBY_FD_108780 | JGI IMG/M metagenome (GOLD analysis project Ga0164241, IMG submission 108780) | Backyard soil microbial communities from Emeryville, California, USA - Original compost - Back yard soil (BY) | ecosystem: Environmental > Terrestrial > Soil > Unclassified | place: USA...
ACACCCGCGGCTAGGGCGCCATGTCCCGCCCCAGCACCAGAGCCCCAACCCCATTCGACTTGACTCCAATCCCAGTTCGCAGCGCTGGCCTGAGCCGTTGCGGCACTGGCGTAAGACACCGCAGCAGAAATTGCGATCACTGCCACGATGACCAGCGGAGCAATCCGGCCGTCGACATCTACCAGCGCGCCCGCACGCCCGCTGACGTAGGCATAGGGGTTGGCGTCGGCGCCGAGTTCGTGAATCGTCAGCGGATCGGGACTGATCCAACGACCCATGTGTGGCGAGTAGTATCGGAAACCGAAATAGGTGAGTCCAACCTCGATGTCCGATTCTTTGCCGGTAAATCCATACGGATCGCGATACTCACCCCAACGCGACGAACGGTAGTCGCTATCTGGAAGACCGTACGCTTGGTCGGTTGCGCGTTCAATCAGCTCGCCTGTCTGGTGGTCAATGACGACTGACTTGGAGCCGAGATAATCTTGAACGTTGAGTACCAGCCGCGGACCGCCGACGCTGATCGCCGCCAAGTTGTCCTGAAAGTAGGCGATTCGGCCGATGCCATCGAGCTCGACGTTTGTCGTTTGAACGGTTGCTTCGTAGTCACCAGTGCTTAGCCATGTGCTTCCCCGAAGCTCCAGGCTTGGAAAGACGTAGACAGTATAGCGATCAGCGCCCGCCGTCGAAGTTGCCTTGTACACGCGAGAGCCGCCCTCGTCGTAGCGGTAGCTCTGGACGACGTTGGGTGTTCTGGCGGGTGGGGAGGATGCGAGTGAGGCATTGGCAGTACGCTCAGTGAGCGTCAAGTCCCAGCGTTGTGCGCGCTCCAGCTGACCCAGCTCGTCCCAGTCATAGCTGAAACGCTGCCAACACGAAGAGCCCGCGGGCAAACACGCGCCATCACGTTCGACTATCAGCGTCGCCAGGTTACCGGTTGCGTCGTACGCAGCGCGCAGAGCTCCGCCCTTCCCGGCGGGCGGCAAGCTGCGATTGGTCGCGCCGCGCAATTGATCCGGGCCCGCTGTGGTCGTGCCCAACGTCTGATCGCCGAGCGAACGATCGAAGAATGCCCCCACATCGTCGTTGGAACGGGTGATGTTCCCGCGCCAGTCGTAAGCATAGCTCTGTTCGAGCACGCGGGAGCTGAACGACGTGTGCGGCGCGGGTTGTTCGGGGCGAGTCGGATCGGCAAGCTCCGCGGCGTAGGGTGAAGTCCAGGCGTCCGTCGCGCCTGGGTATTCGTAGGTGACGCGCGTCAAGCGGTGTAGGTCATTGACTTCGAAGTGGCGGGTGACGGGCTTTGCGCCTGTCGGCCATTCCGAGGCCACCCGCTGATCGAGGACAGCTGTGATGTCACTGACCGCGTCGTATTCGAAGTCGGTGTCTTCCAGCAGGAGCTGTGTGGTCTGCGAGTTGGAGCCAGGCGTGTAGCCGGGCGGCGGCGCGCTCCACATCGGCGCGGCCGCGCGATACGTCATGACGTGGCTGACCCGCCTGCGCGCGTCGTAGTCCAAGACGCGCGTCGTCGCTGCGCCATCGCCGAAGTGTTGTTCGAGGGGGCTGCCGTCTGCGTCGACTTTGCTCGAAGCAATGAGAGTTCCGTAGCTGCTCGTGACCGCCGCAGTCAGGCCCCGGCGGGTGTACGAGTAGCTGACGCTGCTTTGCCCGCTGGAGTTCTTCAACGCGGCAAGCGCAACTCCGGTGGATGCCTGGCGCGGGCGATCGGCAGCGTCGAAACTAGCTTGCTTGATGTACCAGCGAGGCGCGTAGCGCTGCGAAAGGTCCGCGTTGGGGACGCCGGGCTTGGCGACCCGCCGAGCCATTGCCACTTCCCGGCCGCGCGCGTCCTGACTGAACAACGTCTTCTGACCGCGATCGCTGATCGACGCTACTGCGCCCGGTAAGTAGCTCCCGTTCACGGGGAAGGCGGTGCCATCGGGAGCCAGCGCCATGGCCGCATCCGGGTCGGCCGAATCATAGCGAATGAACGTTTCGGTTCCCGCGCCCGTGCTGAGGTTTGGCGCGGTATATGGCGCCTGTTCCGCCGTGCACGGCGAGAGATCGACGGCGACGAGGCGGCCCGCCGCGTCGTAGTGCAGGTTGCTACCGCAACCACGAGCGTCGCTGGTCCCGACGAGATTGCCCGAGTCGTCGTACGCATAGCGGAATGCCTTGAGGCCAGCAACCGGAGCGTTGAGATCGCTGGTGAAGTTGGGGGAGGTGTTGGGTTCGACGTTCAACACCATCCGTCCCAGCGTGTCGTAGCGGAGCCAGCGGGTGACGGCGGTTTCGCCGGTCGCTTCGCGGGAGACTTGCTCGGCTTCGCCGGTCGGCAGGAAGCGCTTGCGTACGCGGATCTCAGTGATCGGAGCGCCAGCGCTCAGGCGGGTTCGAGCGATGCTCAGCGTCGTGCGGCCATGGCCGTCCGAGTAAGTCGTGCCGTAGGTGCCAGCGTCGGGACCGCTGATATCGGTGGGATCGAGTCGATCGACCGAATTAGCATGGTAACGAACGTTGCTGATGAGCGAGCCGTCGATGTCCCGCTCTTCGAGCATGCGCCCGAAGGCGTCGAGCGTGCGAGTCCCGAAGGTCACCCCGCTGGGCAATCCGGGTGAGAACGCTGCTGCGCTCCCAGTGAAGAAGTAAGGTGAGTATTGGCTCGTCGGATTGCCGCGTAGGTCGTAGGCGCTAACGCCCGAGACCACGAAATCCCCACCGTCTCCGGCGGCCTGGTCCGCTTCGCTCAGCGAGGCGAGGGCTCGCCCGAGGCCATCGACGAAGGTCCAGGTCTCCTGATAGGCGTCATCGCTGGTACTGTTACCATCTTGAGTTTTGACGACCAAGATGGAGTACGGACGCGCTACCGGATCCGTAGTGGGTTGGAATTGGGTCGTCGAGCTGGGGCGCGACGCGAGCACGCCGGGATTGAGCGGGTCGATGCCCGTGATAGCGATCAGCCGACCGAATCCGTCGTAGTCGAAGCGCGCGGGCTGCCCGTGAGCGTTCTGATTTTGAGTGACGACGCCGAGGCCACGGTCGAACGTGGCCGTGGTCGTCAGCGCCGTCGTGCCGCAGCCGCTGCTATCGCGGTTGCCGACGTAGCTCGTCGCGCTCACCGTGAGCTGTTGATACAGCGCGTCATATGTCTGGCTCGCGCAGTCGCCATTCGGCCCGCGAGCAGCGGTGACATGTCCGAACTGGTCCACCGTCAGACTTGCGGTCAACACTTCGACGGGAGTTGCCTCACCCGCCGAAGCGAACGGCGGCGCTGGCGCCACCGCGCCGCCCGTTGCATGGGATCGGTCGAGCGGCAGAGTCCCACTCAACACGGCGAATGTCTTCAGCACATCGCCATGCGTCGAGTACTCGACGCGATTTTGCACTACACGGCCGGGATGGGCCGAGCCCGTGAGTTCGTTGGTAGTCGCATGCCACTGCCAACCCGAGCCGTCTGTCTCTGCAACTTCGAAGGCGCTGCGAGTGACAATCGTCTCATCGACGCTCGAGCAACCGACGATACAGCCGAGTTCGCGTTGCTCGATCAGGTTGTTGAAGGCGTCGAAATCGCTTTCACTCGTGCTGACGGTAAATCCGCTCGCGGCGCGCAACGGCGCTTGAAAGAGGCTCGCCGAGGTTTGCCCGATCGTTTTTAGGTCCTCGAAGAGTAAGAAGGCGCTGCTGTTGAACGACGCGACATCGTAGGTGTCGTAGGCGATTTGATGCGCCCGGGTGGGCACCGCAGAGACGACTCGCCGCCCGTCCAACCCGACGTAGAGTTGCTTGAGATCGTAACCCTGATGACTGGCGCTGTGGTAGACGCCACGCCCGTCCCGGCTCTCCACGAGTTGCGGCATGCCGTGCAGGGCGTCACTAACGACGTCTCGATAGCGATCGCTGGGTCCGCAGCGATCGCTCGGATCGACACCGCATTCGCCGAGACGGAAGGTCGACTCGCTAATCTTGGTAGTGGCCGGGGTTTCGCCCGGTAACGTAGTCGTCGCGCTAGCAAAGCCTCGAAAGTCGCGCTGCCGGGCCTCGAAAACCGGGTCGCGATAGTCGTACTCGGTCACGTAACGACCCGCGGGACGACCCACCTTGTCGAGATGATCGAGAATGGTGACGCGACGAACGACACTCACGTTGAGCGGCATCGTCTTCGTCCAGGGTTCCCCGCGCTGCTTCGCTGCCATCATGCGCGCGGCAGACGTCTCGAATTCGAACTCGATGGTCTTGCCCAACGAGTTGTCGACGCGCTTCAGGGTCAGCGGCTTCACACCACCGGTGAGATCGATGTACCGATAATTGTGTGCCGTGCCCCAGACCAGATCGAGCGTCCCTGAGCCGTTGATGTCGGTGACCCGCACCGGCATGCTTCCGCTCGGAACATCTGGCGTGCCCTTGAGTGTGTAGCGATCCGTCCAGGCGACCCCACCTTCGTTGAGATAGAAGTCGACCTCTGCCTTCTTGACTCGAATCAGATCTGCAAGTCCATCACCGTTGACGTCACTGAACAGCGTTGCCGAGCTCTCTCCAGGAAGGATCGGCATGTCGCGCATGGCGATGTGTTGATTTTCGGCGAACGTTCCTGGCGCGCAGTTGCCGCGCGGTCCGGTTCCCCACGTGCCGTCGCCGCGGCCAGGCCAGTACTTCAGCGCACCAGTCTTGAACTGAATGATATCGACCAATCCGTCGCCGTTCATGTCGCCGACGCTGGTATCGGCGTTCCCGAGTAGCGCTGGCGTGCTACTCCACGGTACGCAGGTCTCGAACGGCTCCGTCGACAACGCTGCACTGTCCGGACCTGTCCAACTTGCTGTGCCGAATTGCCCGTCGCCGCCCGGATAGCGCCCCAAAGAAAAGAACGTTCGATAGCGCGAAGCGTTCGCGACGACCATGTCGACGAGGCCGTCGCCGTTGACGTCCATCACGGCCGAGCGCCTGGCGTCTCTCGCGAAATCGACTTTGACGTTTTGCTGTGCTGCCGTCGCAATCCGCCGACCATCCCAGATCAAGCCAGCGCTGGTGAGTCGTGGCGAGAAAACCGAGTAACGGTTGGGGCCAATCATGTGGACTAGGTCCACCGCGCCGTCGCCGTCGATATCTAGCGGCGCCACGTTAGGATTGGAGAACCTCAGCGTTCCGGCGTCGACCTCGGGGATGCCCACGACCGACATGCCCTGGCTTGCAGAGAACCCTTGATGTTGTGGGGTACCGTCGCTGCTCTGGCCGTTGAGGAAAACTCGGTGACGGCCCTGGTCGTCCGGGCGTGTCACGACGACATCTGGGAGGCCGTCCAGATTCACGTCCATCAGCTCGGTCACGTCATCGGACAGCGAGTGCGGCGGGCTATTTTCGAGCTCGCGAACTTCGGCCGCGAAGCCTTCGAAGTCTAGACCGGAAGAATCCTTGAGCCGCGACTCCGGTGACTCCGGTGGCGCGGAGTACTCTAGGCGAGTCTCGGGGAGACGCGGGCAAGCTGTCTCGGGGAGGCGCTGCTCGGAACTCTCGAGGGTAGGAGATGTGCAGCGCCCCTCGAGGGCGACCGCTTCCAACAGCGACTGATGGCGCCCTGGGGTATAGCGCAGATGGTACCGACGCAGGAGCTCTCGCGGGGCACTGACCACGCCTGAAAACGCTTTAGAGGTAACGCTGATACGACGCAGTCTGACGCTGGACGTCTGCAGGTATCCGGCGCGGTAACCGAACGACGAATCGGCGCGAGACTCGTAGTCGAGTACGACGTGGTTTTGGTACTCGCTCAGCGACGCGGTGGCGGCCGTGGCCGCGGGCGGCGTGTCGAACGCCTCACTCAGGATGGGCGTCGAGCCATCGCGTCCATAGCGAAATACTGCGACGTTTACGGGCTTTGGATCGCTACGTTGAACGTCCCCATGCGCATCGTACGCGCGCACCACGTACCAGCGGTAGATCCGTTCCAAGCGATCGGGATCACGGTCAAGCGCACCCACGTAGTTTGAACCATCGAGAGGCACCCCAAACTCCAGACTTGACCCGTCTTTTGCTTGAACTCGCCAGCTCCGATGGTCTGGTGACCAAAAGTAGCGTTGTGAGGAATCGACGCGGGCGCGAAAATACATCCAACCGTTCGCCCAGACCGGCATCCGTTCGGTGGGCATCGCGCCGTCGCAGGTAGCTCCGACCACCTTACAAATCGGTACAAGCTCGGTACCGCCCCCGAAAACAAAGCGATCTTGGTCGGGTCTAAACTCATTATCTACCGGGTCGACGTAAGTCGGAGTGCCGCGGTCAGTTTGTCTCGAGATCGCCGGGACGCCGATGGACCACCCCATGCCCGCGTTGCCGTTGCCGCAATTGGAGCAATAACTGAGACCCAGCCCCGCTTGCACGCCACCGCGGCCGCCTGAAGTGACTATTGGTAGCGAGAACGAGAGATTGCCGGTCGTGAGGTCTGTCGAGAAACTTTCGCCGAGCCCACCGCCGTTGCCAGGCAGGGAGCTCGCCAAGCTCGATATCGCGGCATCGCCCGACGCAACGCTCCCGGTGCCGCTCGCGGCAGCGCCACTGACGGCAGCTGGTGAGGCACCGGACGCCGCCTGCGAGACGCTCTGTATTGCGGGCGCGCTTGCCTGGCTGACGGCCGTTCCGCTCAGGTTCCGGCCAGCAGCAGCTGGGTCCGTAAAAGCGTCTCCAAGCGGCAGTTTCACCTGCGGGTCCTTGAGCCGGGCACTGAGTGACTGCAGGTTGTCGCTGTTGCTCTGAGCCGGTGGACGAGCACGCAGATAGTCTGTCGCCGCTTCTGGAGAGGCTTGCTGATCCGCTGTCGGAGCTCGCTGCAGATTGGCAGCCGCGACTTCTAGCGAGTCTCGCGTCGCCGCCAGAAGTGGTACAGGCAGCGACGGCGCGATGAACGAAACCAGCACGGTCGTGGCAACACAGCGCCCATGCCAGCTGCGACGCCAAGAGAGCAAAGTCATGATGAATCCAACCTTTCAAGAGGTCCTAGGATCGGCCCTTGGCGTCATAACGCCCTCGATTTCAAGGCGCCGTGTTGGCTGCGGATCGGTAAACCAGCGGGGCCCCGATCCACAGCCCGTGCCGATCACTGCTGCTTGACCCAATAGCTAGTCTGAGCGAGCAATTGAAGGCGCTCGATTCGCTCTACGTTCACATCCGGCGTGAGATACAGCGTCAACTCATAGGCGCCGCCGATGGGGCGATCGATGAACTCTGCCCTCGCAATGTTCGAGACATCGGAACGATTGAATCCGTTCGTTACCGGATCGAGCCATTCTTCCGTGGATAGGGCCTTCGCGGCCTCAATGACAGCGACCGGGATGTTGAGCGAGTGCCAAGTCTGATCGTAGCTCGTCACCCACGCCGGTCCGACGTGCTTCAGGTCGTAGCGAATGAACGGTTCCGCGTAGCAGGTCGACGGATCGGCGGTGCGTTGGCAGGAGCGAATGCCAGAGCCAACCAAGTTCAATGCTAGGGCACGAGTGCGCACATTGTAGCGAGCGGCGTATGGCGGATTGGTGATCACCCCTTGCGTCCTTCCCCACGGATCAAGGTTGAATGAAAGGCGCGCCTGCACGGGAGGTTTCCCGGCGCAGGCGGTGGCTAGCGTCCACGTCGGTGTACCCGTGAAGAACTTCCCGACATCCGGATGGCTGATCCTGGTGCCATTCGAGCACATGAACGACCAGCCGCTCGAGGCAGGATCGATATACGCAACAGAGGCATCGTGCGCAGTGGTGAGCACCTGAGCCGCGGGCGCCGGCAGTTGAATCGCCTCAGAGTCCGAGAGCACAGCGCCGCTCGGACGCTCGACGGCGAACCCATCCAGAAACAACTTCAGATTGTTGACGTAGTCCTTCACCGCGCTGGCATTCAGCCCGGACCCCGTCACCGTTGCCTGGGTGCGCCCGATCGAGAAGGGCTTCAGATCAGACGAAAAGATCTGATCGGCCCACACCGACGGTGCTTCCACGAACGGTTCGACCGCTTTCATTGTCGAAAGGTCGACGACGTAGCGTGCTTCGATGGTTCGGCGAGCAGCTACGGCCAGGCGACGCGCGTTCTCGGTGAGCGCACGCGCCCGCCACAGATCGTAACTGTGATAGCGGCTGCGTACGCCGAAACGCGTGCGAATGTCCATATTGGTTTGATTCTGCTCAATCGCAATTCGCGACGCCTCGACATTCGCTTGCGCGAATGCTTGGTCGATTGCGACCATCGAGTGAAGCAGCCTCGCAACTCCAGCCTGGACGCTCTGCGTAGCTGATACTTCTTGGGCACCCACGCCGAGCTTCGCCAGCGCGACCTTTACTTCTGCAGCCTCCACGTGCGCAACCGCGGCGGCTTTGCGCTTGGGTAGCACTTTCTGTTGCGCGTCGGTCAACTCCTCGTGAAGTGAAAGAGGTTTGAGTAACTCGACCATGGTGGCAGTCTGGAGGTCCGAGTTCTTCTGCGCGAGCTGCAGCGCTGTGGTGGCTGATCGGCAGCGGTCTGCTTGCGCCAGAAACGCTCCGGGACTCCAGGTGGAATTGTGGAACTGAACGGTGATGGTGCCGTCGTCTTCGACTTCGCTCACCCGCACTTGTCCAGGGCCGCCCCAAGCGTAACTGTAGCCTGCGTCGCGGGCTTGGTCCTTGGCTATATCGCCGCACTCATAGGCCTCGGTGGTCTGCGCCGCTAGCAATTGCGAAGCATAGGTCGCCTGGTTGTTGTTGTACTCAACCTGTTGTGCAGCCGCAGTTTGATCCGTAATGGCGACTTGAATGTAGGCCGCGGTGACATCTGCATCCACGACTGCCTGCTCGTCCTTTGCCGCGTCGAGGTCAGCCTGCGCTGCGTCCACTTGCACAATCGCAGCGGCTACACTTTGAACCGCAGAGCTGAGCACTTTCCCTAGGTCCAAAAATGTCGCCCATTCGTCCACCAATAGAGATTGGAGCGAACCGCCCTTATAATCGGCGAAGGTCGGCGTCTGCTCGCCAGAATAATACGCAGCAGCGACGGGGCCCGCGATCGGCACTCCGGTGCCCGCCGTGCCGATCAAGCGCCCGAGACTCGTTCGAAAACTCTCACAACGGGGGTTGCTCGGCGTCGTTGGGCAGTACGGGATGTACAGCGACATGGTGCTGTAGGACGGCTTGCAGCTTCCCTGTTTCGCACCGCAAAGGGACTGATACTGGAGTGTCGTCAGTTGCTGCGCTCGGGTGTCGTTGGACTGAGCCGCGGACGTATCGATCGATTGCTGCTGTAAGTTATCGAATGCTTGCTGAAGGGCGTTCGCCGACTCGTCGGCCGCAGTACTTGCTCGTGCCAAGAAGTGACTTTGCACGGACGTTCCCGAATCACCGAATAGCGAAGCATCGGTGCTCGGTACCCAATCGCGAGGTAGGCCGAATCCATCATATTGGGGCACTGACCAACGCGCAGGGTCGAACGCCCAGGCCTTGTTCACGTCACGCTCGAATTGTCCGCCAAACGTGACGACTGTTCCAAGCAATAGCGTGGAAGATCCGGAGGAGAGGTGAGTGCCGTATGGAGTAATCCCAAACTGGCCCGTGTATACGTGTGCATATTCATACGGTGCGGACGAAGACCTGAGAATGACCGAGACCCCCGCCGCCGAAACATTCGAAGACCAAGCGCCAGCCGTCTGGCGCATGACGTAGTCCGAATAGTTGCCGGCCGCCGCAAACGACGTCACCGCCGGACTCTGGTAGGTGAGATTCGCAATCGAATTGGCTTGCGTGCCCCCGAATAGCGTCGTTGTGTCGGGGCTTCGGACGAGGGTTGCCGCCAAGGGAACCGCCGGCGCCAAAGCGACGGCACTTAGCGGATCGCTAGACTTGGTGATCTCGTCGACGTACATGTTATAGTCGACGCCACCGTTGCCGTTATTGAACGCGGCATTGTACTGTCGTCCACATTCCGGGCAGATCCCAGCCCAATACCCGCCCTTCTGATGGCGAAGGATCACTTGGCGAGTGCCAATCACCTTCTCGATTAGGCCAAGTGCGGGCGCAGCTTGCGCGAAAATCCCGTTCGCAGGCGCGGCCGCCGAGGATAGCTGCAGCAACGTTTCCCTCGCTAGGGCCAAGACGGTGTTCGAACCGACGTTGCGGCGAATGATGTAACCCGTAGCGGCGGTCCAGCCAATGATGTTATTTCGGATGTTGCCAATCTGGGATTCCGCATGCATCGACGGGTAGACCAGCTTGTCGGGGATAGCCGTCGTCGAGCGCATTGACTGAATTTCACTCGCGGTCAGCGGCGCTACCGAGAATTGAGGATCGATGATCACATCACCATAGCCGAGCGGCACACGGGTCCCCGTGAACTGATGCGAGCCGAAGAAGTGCATCGAGAGCTGCGCCGCGGGCGGGACATTCTTCCACGCAGGTTTGCTCGAGTCTGATCGATACTCGAACAGGCCATCGTAGCCTGCTGGGGCGGGTGGGCGGCTAGGTTGCCCAAACAAACCTTCGCTGAGCGCAGCCGTGATGGCCTTGGCTTGATTCATGCCGAACCCATACCGCTGCAGGACTGGTAGATAGTTGACCGGCATCCAAGGGGGAATGCTATTGCAGGAGGAAGGCGGAATCCCCTGCTTGATGCAATCGAGATTGGTTACGTAGGTGTCTACGGCGCGGAGGAGGTTCTCAGCGCTTGACTCGATATCTGGGCCTAAGTTCCCGTTTATGCTCAGCTTGAGCGCACCCGCGCTACGCGCGAGGCCGAGAAGAACTCCGACCTTGGGATCGCTCATATCACTTTGAACGCCACGCAGGCGTCCCGACGAGCCTGTATCGTCGATTCCGTCGTAGAGAATGTCCTCGAGGATGGCCTCGCGCGGTCCCTTTAGACCAGAAGGCCAGCCGCCAGGCACGCTGGGAACAGTGAAAACATTGTTGTGAGAAGCGACGAAGCTGGGCGTCCCGAACGAACTTTGCCCTTGTGGATCTCGCATCTTTAGCTCGATGCTGCGTTCGGTGGCTTCGACGAGTAGCTTGATTGCCTCGGAAAAATCGTCTCCCCAGCGTTTCGCGGTGCTCGAGCTGAAGGAATTTCGGTACCAGATCGACAATGGCGCCAGCGCCCATTCGGTGCTGGAACGCAAATCATTCGTGATCGTCGGTGGCGCTGCGTTGACTGCGAACAGCTTACCGATGACGCTGTATTGGTACACCGCGACGAGCGCGTATCCGCGAACCAACTCTTGAACCCGGACCAGGTCGTCGCTCGAAGCGAAGGCGACTTGCGCGGTGTCGAGCTTCTCGTGAAGCTGCTCGGCCATGCAAAGAGCCAGATCCGTATAGGCAAGCAATTGCTGCCCGGATGCGCGCAATGCACTGTAAGGTGATGGCGCCCCGTAGATGCCGAGCGCGGCGTCGGACGATAAGGTATACTCTTGTGTCTGACTCGAAGCGCGGATCGCACTGACATCGAGCGCCTGCTTCTCCGAGGTCGTCGGATTGACGTTGCAGGAAGCGTCCTTACGGCTATCCAGATAGGCGCAGATACTCAAATCCTGACTGTTCGAGTACGAAGAGTTTGAGCAAGTGGTTTTGCAGCTGGACGTTGACATGCGCGCCATCAAGGCGCCGATGATTCCGTCTGACTCGGCGATTGCGGGATGCGCGCCAGAGTCCAGTTGCGTGGTCCAACACATCGCCAATGCGTCGGCGGCGAGTAGGTCGGAATAGGAGCCGTCCCAAGTGGACTGCATGGCACCATTGACCGACTTCGCCGGAATGGGGATGTCACCGCCGCTGCTAAGGCTATAAGCGAAGCCCGAGCGGGTCGAGCTCAGTAGCGTGCTCGCGATCAAAGTCGCGACCAGAACAAAGAAACGTCTCATTTCGACACCTCACTCGCCGGGACAACACAACGAAAGCCATAAGCACGGCCTGTCACGACGCGCGCGGCAGTGCCGTTCTTGCCTGCCGGCACCTTGTAAAACGCTTGCACGGCGTCGATGGCGCCTGGATCAGCCCCGAAGACAACGCAATGCCCGTCTGTCTGACTACATGCTGGAAATGGCGCCTGCTTGTCACCCTTCAACAGCTCCCCAGGGGTGATGAGAATATCCTCTACACCCGTCGGTGAAGCTCCGCTCGAATGCTTGCCGACTGCGATCTCGTCGGCTCCGAGGGTCTTCCGACCAACGTCCGCAGGGAGCGCAGCGGCCTTGCCGGGGTCTTGTTTCCGGCTGAAGTCTCTCTGATTCAGGTAATCCTTGCTGAGAGGAATTCCGGGGCCTTGGTCCTCTGTGCCCTCGGCGGTGCGGCCGCTGACGCCCTCCGTTACATCAGGCTCGTTCGGCGTGGCGTCCTCGATTGCAGGACAGCCTTCCATCGTTGCGGGATCACCTGAGTGTAGATGGGACACGAGCTGACCTGCGAACGGATGCTGATCGCACTGCGTTGGCGCGTTGTCTCCCCAAGAGAAGCGGGTTGGCGACACTCCGCGGGCGGCAAGCAACCACTCATTCAGCGTTGGAAGCCGTCCGTTCACCGCTCGACAGTAGGCTTCCGCTTGCTCTTCGCCGACACAGACTGCCGGAGCATTCGGCGCGCGTTGATTGAATGGCGCGCTCGCATAGCCTGGAAATGTGATCGCGCTGTCACCAGCGCAACCCGAGTTGTCGGGCTTTTCGCACACGCCGCTAGCGACGCACGCTTCGAATTCCTGCCAAGTGACGGGATACCTCGAGATTTCGAACGTACTGACGTGTTGTGATTGCCGGATATCACCGCGGGAAAAGCCAACGACGACCGTGGCGGCATCGATCGTGACAGTTTCCGACTTGGCTACTGATTTAGCGGAACCAGAGGCGCTCGAGTGACAGCCGATCGCACACAAGAGCACGAGCGATCCAGAGAATGGACCTAACAATCGAATAGATCTGTGCGCACGCATCTTCATCGCGTCTCCCGTATTTGTATTCCGCACCACCACGCTACGCAGCGGTTGCGCATATCATGCCGCGAACAAATCGTTCAAGCGTCAAATTAACAATTTGTTGAAGCTGTGTTTTTGGTGGAGCGTTTTGTGGGTGGCGTAAACCGTCAGGGTGACTCTCTATCTCACTCGAGGTCGCCGTACTCTCTTTGTAACCGATCCATGAAGCCCATGTGTTTAAGGGCAGCGCGTGATGCCATGACGCGAGCATGCGTAAACGACACACTGCAGAAGAGCGCGCGCGGCTGATTGCGGAGGTGAGAGCGACAGG
>Ga0164241_10004625_pt1 | contig 13226 bp, 10 predicted proteins | sample OricomyardsoilBY_FD_108780 | JGI IMG/M metagenome (GOLD analysis project Ga0164241, IMG submission 108780) | Backyard soil microbial communities from Emeryville, California, USA - Original compost - Back yard soil (BY) | ecosystem: Environmental > Terrestrial > Soil > Unclassified | place: USA...
AATTCATTAGGATCGACCCCCGGCGCGGGGGAGATGGCGTTCCAGTTATTCTCGATCTCGCGCTCGGCGCGGGTGGCGATCACGGGTCCCTTGAGCTCTGTGCCGGCGAAGAATTCGAGCTTGAGCCCCGCGCCGAACGCGGTGCGCGGGATCGGAACCGCCAGCTCCTCGACGAAGGGCGAGCCCTGCGCGAAGCTCACATTGCCCGCGCCGAATTCCGCCGTCATGCCGTCAAGCGGCAGGATCGCGCCGACGGGGGTGCCGTTATAATTGCCCTCCAGCCCGATCAGCGAAGTCGCGCTGGGGCCGACCACGGCGATCTTCCTGCCCCGCGCCAAAGGCAGCAACCCGTCATTCTTGAGCAGCACGATCGAACTGCGCGCGGCCCTCAGCGCCAGCGCGCGATGTTCGGCGCTGTGATTGGCGCTGATCGGGATCGAATTGAAGGGCACCATCTCGGGCGGGTCGAACATGCCGAGCCGCATCCGCGCGGTGAACAGCCGTTTGAGCGCGACATCGATCTCGGCCTCGCTGATCAGTCCCAGCTCGACCGCCTTGGGGAGCTCCAGATATTCGTCGCGGAAATTGCAGCCGGTGTCGGTGCCCGCCTTGATCGACAGCGCGGCGCCTTCGGCATTGGTCTGGGTGAATTTATGGCCGGTGGTGATGTCGATGATCGCGCCGCAATCCGAGGTGACGAAGCCCTCGAACCCCCAATCCTTGCGCAGCACTTGCTGGAGCAGGAAGTCGCTGGCGCAGGCGGGTTTGCCATCGACGGCGTTGTACGCGCACATCAGCGAATATGCCTTCCCTTCGGTGATGCTCTGGCGGAAGGCGGGGAGGTAGGTTTCCCACAGGTCGCGGCGGCTGGGATCGACATTGAAGCCGTGGCGCAGTGGTTCGGGCCCCGAATGGACCGCGAAATGCTTGGGGGTGGCGATGGCGGCGAAGTATCGGGGGTTGTCGCCCTGGATGCCGCGGATGAAGGGCACCGCCAGCGTGCCGGTGAGATAGGGATCCTCGCCCAGCGTCTCCTGCCCCCGGCCCCAGCGCGGATCGCGGAAGATGTTGATGTTGGGCGACCAGAAGGTGAGGCCGAAATAGCGCGCGAAATTGCCCTCGCGCTGCGCCTGATTGTAGCGCGCGCGGCCCTCGACCGCGATGACCTGGCCCTCCTTGAGGAACAGATCGGTATCCCAGGTCGCGGCCATGCCGATCGCCTGGGGGAAGATGGTCGCTTCGCCCGCGCGCGCCACGCCGTGGAGCGCCTCGTTCCACCAGTCATAGGCGGGGATGCCGAGGCGCGGAATCGGGGGCGCGGCGTTCTGGAGCTGGCGGGCCTTTTCGTCGAGCGTCATCCGCCCGATCAGGTCGTCGACGCGCGCGGGGATCGGCGCCCTGGGGTCGCGATAGAGCTGCGCCGAGGCGGGCAGGGCGGCGGGCAATATGATGCCGAGGGCACCGGCAAGCAGCAGCGAACGGAAGGCCAGCCCCATGATCCTCATCCCCAAATCGTTATTTGTCTGACTTTATGAGCCGGGTCGCCACGAGGTCAATCCGTTCATAACGTCACAAAGTAAGTGCCGCTCGCGCGCACAAGCGCACCCGCCCGCCTGCGCGCGCGGGCGTGCGCGGGCGTGCGCGGGGGGCGGTCTAATCGCCAGGACGCATCTGATTTCCATCATTGAAAGCGGTAAATCGCGTTACAGCGCCGTAAAGCTGAAGTTGCGGAAGCGCGCCCTGCCGGTCCCCGCCGAATAGAGGCCCGGCCGCAGCATCAGGAAGCCGCCACGGACGTTGTGGTGATAGCCCGACACCTCCATGCCCCGGTCGAAGCGTTTCCACGTCTTCCCGCCATCGCCGCTGGTGTCATAGGTCACGATGTGGCGGTCGTTGGTGACGCGCATCCTGAGCGCCCTGCCATGGGGGTTGGCGGGGCGGCCCCGCTCGATGCCGTACTGGTGCGTGACGAAGCTTTTCTCGTCGAAGCCGAGCCCGCAATAGAGTTGGCGGTCGTAGAAGAGGACGAGCCCCGCGACTCCGCCGGCTTCGATCTCCACATCGCATTCGAACCGGTAGGCCTGATCCCCCGCGACGAGCAGCAGGGGTGACGAATCGCTCGGGGCCTTGCCGCGGGCTTCGAGGATCAGCGTGTTGCCCTGCACCGTGGCGCGCGATGATTCATCGGGCTTGGGCTGGAAGAAATTCCATTTCCGCCCGAGTGCGAGGGTCGAGAAATCGTCCGATAGTGGCTGGCCATGGGGGACCGCGCTGCCGCCTTTGGGCTTGGCGATCGGGCGCGACAAGTCGCCACCCTTCATCCGGAACCAGCCGTCTTTGGTCCATTCGACCGGGTCGAGCAGGGTCTGGCGGCCGAGCGTCCAATAGCCATTCTCATAGCCGTGGTAGACCGACCACCAGCTTTTGTCGGGCCCCTCCACCAGCGTGGCATGCCCGCGCGACCACCATTTCTCGTCATTGCCGGTGGTGCGGACGATCGGGTTGTGCGGGTGATTCTCCCACGGGCCGTGGATCGATTTCGAGCGGGCGGCGATCACCATATGGCCGGTCGGCGGGCCCGCGGTGCCGCCGACCGCGGTGACGAGGTAGAAATAGTCACCGTGCCGGGTGATCTTGGGGCCTTCGGGGGAGAAGCCCTCGACCACCCAATCCTCGGGATAGTGCCAGGGATCATAGACATGCTCGGGCTCGCCGATGCGCGACAGGCCGTCGTCGGACAGGCGCACCCGGTCGCCGCCCGAGAGGAAAAGCCAGCGCGATCCGTCCTCGCCCACGGCATGGCCGGGATCGATATGGTTGGGGAGATGCAAGTCGATGGGGTCGCTCCACGGCCCCTCGATCTTGTCCGCCCAGATGACGTAGCTGGTGTTGGGCGATGCCTTGACGGGGATGTAGAGGAAGTAGCGGCCATCATGCTTGGCGAGATCGGGGGCCCAGACCGATCCGATATTCTTCGTCAGCGCGGCGGTGACCGGCTGCCAGTTCACCAGGTCGCGCGAATGCCAGATGACCAGCCCAGGATAGGAATCGAAGGTCGAGAAGGTCATGTAATAATCCGCGCCGTCCTTCAGGATCGTCGGATCGGGATGGTCCCCAGCCATCAGCGGGTTGAGATAGCTGCCATTGCCCAGATCGGCGACGCGCTGATTGTCGAACCCGCGCTTCCATGCGGATTTGGGCCTGGCCGCCACCGCGCCGGCGCTCCCCGTGCCCAGCGCCGCCACACCCGGCAGCGCAAGCCCCGCCACGATTGCATCGCGCCGCGTCAACTCTACCATGATTCTCTCCTTGTTGGGCGAGCATAGCCCTCTCGAACAGAATGGCTTTATGACACCGGTTTCTCAAGCGCCAAATGGAGTGGATGAATGACGATGGACCGGCGATCGCTGCTGGGCATGACCGCGGGCGCGGCGCTGCTTTCGCTGGGCGAGGCGCGCGCGGACGCCGGGCCGGTGGAGACAATCCGGCTATGGCCCGGCATTCCCCCCGGCGCGCCCGCCACCCTGCCGGTCGAGCAGGTCAAGGAATGGGGCAACGATCCCGCCCATCCCGACCGGGCGATGAAGGGGATCGCGCGGCCATGGCTGGAGGTGTTTCGCCCGGCGCGGCCGAACGGGGCGGCGATGCTGGTGATTCCCGGCGGCGGCTATGAATGGGTCGGGATCGAGAAGGAGGGTTCGGAAATCGCGGGCTGGCTGGCGAGCGCGGGATATACCGCGTTCGTGCTGACCTATCGCCTCCCCGGCGAAGGCTGGGCGGATCGCGCCAATGTGCCGCTCGCCGACGCCCAGCGGGCGATGCGGCTGATCCGTGGCGGTGCGAATGGATACGGCATCGATGCAGAGCGGGTCGGGGTGATGGGGTTTTCGGCGGGCGGACATCTCGCTGCCGATCTGCTCGCCCGTTCCGCCGTGAAGACTTACGAACCGGTGGACGCGGCAGATGCGTTCTCCGCACGCCCGTTCCTCGCCGCGCCCATCTATCCGGTGATCAGCATGTCCCCGCTTTATGTCCATCCCGGCTCGCGGGAGAATCTGCTCGGGCCGAACCCGACGCCGGCGACGGAGGCCGCGCATTCGCCCGACCGCAATGTGCCCGCCGATGCGCCGCCCGCCTTCATCGCTCATGCCGACGAGGATTTCGTCCCGACCGAGAACAGCCTGCTGCTCCACGCCGCGATGCGCGCGCGCAAGCGGCCGGTCGAGCTGCATATCTTCGGCGACGGCGGGCATGGCTTCGCGCTTAGGGCCGTGGACAAGCCGGTGGCGGCCTGGCCCGATCTCTTCTTGCGTTTCGCGCGCGCGATGGGGCTGCCGCGCGGCTGATTTCCCGCTATGGTGAGCGCACCGCGTGACTGGCGACTGAGATGGATCACCATCGGGAAGCGCGGGGGTAGCAACGCCGCATCGCCTGGGCATCCTCATATCAGGAGATTCCCATGGCTGAACTGTCGCCGATCCATGTCGCCTTTTTGCTCTATCCCAATGTCACGCAGCTCGATTTGACTGGCCCGGCGCAGGTGCTGTCGCGGCTCGGCAACGCCAAGATCGATCTGGTCGCGAAGACGCTGGACCCGGTGCCGACCGATGCGCAGTTCGCCTTGCTGCCGACAGCGACCTTCGACGATGTCGCGCGCACCGACATCCTGTGCGTTCCCGGGGGCTTCGGCACCGTCGCGGCGATGGAGGACCGCGCGACGCTCGACTGGCTGAAGCAGGTCGGCGAAGGCGCGGGATGGGTGACGAGCGTGTGCACCGGATCGCTGCTGCTTGCGGCGGCGGGCTTGCTCGAGGGGTATCGCGCGACCAGCCACTGGGCTTCGCGCGACCAGCTCGCCTGGTTCGGTGTCGAGCCTGCCGCCGAGCGGGTGGTGTTCGACCGCAACCGCGTTTCGGGCGGCGGAGTGACCGCCGGGATCGACTTCGCGCTGGCGCTGACCGCCGCGATCCGGGGCGAGGAACATGCGCGCTTCGTCCAGCTCAGCCTCGAATATGATCCCCACCCGCCCTTCGATTCGGGATCGCCCGAGACGGCGAGCGTGGAGACGCTGGCGCGCTACCGGGCGATGGTCGATCGCTTCGCGCCGGGCCGGGCGGAGAAGGTGCGCGGCATCGCCGAGGCGCTCGGCCATGGCTGAGCCCTTCGTCCCGGTCTTCCCCCCGCGCCCGCTCCATCCCGCCCCGGCCTGGCAGGGGCTGGTCAACGAGCATTCGCGCAATTCGGTCGCGGGCTGGTCGCAGGAAGCGTTCACCGGCTGGTATGTCCGCCGCCGCATCTTCGGCACCGTCGTCCATATCCCGCGCCATCCCGACGCGATCGAGCGGGTGCTGCTGACCAACGCCGCGAATTACGAAAAGCCCCGGCTGGTGAAAAAGGTCGTCGCCGGGCTGATCGGGCGCGGGCTGGTGAGTTCGGACGGCGAACTGTGGCGGACCCAGCGCAAGATCGTCGCGCCCAGCTTCGCGCCGGGAGCGGTGCAGCGGCTGACCGGGCTGATCGCGCATGCCGCCGAGCGGAGCATCGCGGGCTGGCCCGAAAGCGGCCGCATCGATGTCGCGCGCACCGCGACCGACACGACGATGCGAATTATCGCCGAAGCGCTGTTTTCGGGCGACTCCCGGCTGACCACGCCTCAGGCCGCCGCGCATATCGAAGCGGCGCTGATCGCCGCCGGGCGCGTGCGGCTGACGGCGGTGCTGGGACTGACCTGGCTCAAGCTCGGTCAGGTCCAGCGCGCCGGCGACCGGGGGCGCCGCTATCTGCGCGGCGCGCTGACCGCGATCGTCCGGGAGCGCGGGGCCGAGGGGGGCGACGATTTCATCGGCGGCATGATCCGCGACCTCCACATGCGCTTCTCGGCCGGGGAAGCGACCGCACTGGCGATCGACAATGCCGCGACCTTCTATGTCGCCGGGCACGAGACCACCGCCAATGCGCTGGCGTGGAGCGTCTATCTGATGGCGGGCGACCTCGCGGTGCAGGAGCGCGCACGGGTCGAGGCGGTGGCGGCGCTTCAGGGCGATCCCGATACACTGCCCGAACGGCTACCCTATCTGCGCCAGGTGCTCGATGAGGCGCTGCGCCTTTATCCCCCCGCGCCGCGCTTCGAGCGCGAGGCGATGGGTCCCGATACGCTCCAGGGCGAGGCAGTCCGCAAGGGCGATCTGGTTTCGGTCTGGCCGTGGCTGCTCCACCGGCACCGCGGGCTGTGGGAGAATGCCGACGGCTTCGATCCCGAGCGGTTCGCGCCGGGGCGCGAGAGCGAGCGGCACCGCTTTCAATATATCCCGTTCGGTGGTGGCCCCCGGGTCTGTGTCGGCGCGCGTTTCGCGGTGGTCGAGGCGCTGGTGATCCTCGCGCACTGGCTGGCGGCGCGGCGGTTCGCGCTGGTGGGCGGGTTCGTGGTCGAGCCGCTGGGGAGCGTGACGCTGCGGCCCAAAAGCGGGCTGATGGTGGATGTGACGCCGGTCTAGCCGAGCAGCTTTCTCGCGCCCTTCAAATCCTCGACGAACGCCGCATATTCGTCCTCGGCGCGGGCGCGGTCGGGCATGCGGAGGAGGAAGCTGGGGTGGATTGTCACCCAGCCCTGCCCGCCCTCGGCCAGGTCGAGTGCGCGGCCTCTTGTCGCCGTAATCGTCACTGCCTTGCCCAGCATCTGGCGTGCGGCGGTGGCGCCCAGCGCGACGGTGACCCTGGGGTGCAGCAGCAGCCGTTCCTGCTCGTACCACCAGCGGCATGCGCTGATCTCGCCGGCATTGGGCTTGTCGTGAATGCGCCGCTTCCCGCGCCGTTCGAACTTGAAATGCTTGACGGCATTGGTGACGTAGACGCCTTCGCGGTCGATCCCCGCATCCGCGATCGCACGGTCGAACATCTGCCCGGCCGGCCCGACGAAGGGTTTGCCCTCCAGATCCTCATTATCCCCCGGCTGTTCGCCGACGAACATCATTCCGGCATCAAGCGGGCCTTCGCCGAACACCGTCTGCGTGGCGCACTTGTACAAGTCGCATCGAGTGCAGGCGCGCGCTTCGTCGCGAAGCGCTTCCCATGACTTGCCGATATTGCCGCCCGTGGGGGCCGTTTTCACCATGGCGATTTCCCTTGCCCGCGCACCGGCGATCAGGCCGGGTACCAACGCGGTTTCGGGCATGTTTTTCCAATATTTCCGCGGCATCTCCTTGAGCATCATTCCCGTCTTCAGCCGCGCCGGGTTGAAGATCGAAGCATAATAGGTCTTCCACACATCCTCGACCGGATCGCCCTCGGGCGCGTCGGCGCATGTGGCGCCGGGTCCTTCGGTCAGGGCTTCGCCGTCCCAATGGATCGAGAGGGCGGGGGTCAGGATCGACCAGCGCATCGACGTGAAGCGGTCGACGAAGAAGCGGGCATTGGCGCGGACGATGTGATGCTCGGGCTCGAACCAGGCGATGAAGCGCGTTCGCGGCGCGCCGGTCCGCGGGAAAGGCGGCGTTTCCGCTAGTTCGCGAAAGCGGACAAAGGCGCGCATCTTGTGGATGTCGCGGCGGACCTGCTTCGCCATGGCCTCGAGCCGCTGCACCAGAGGGTCGGCGGGGTCGTTCAGGCGGTCGGGACCGTTGAGCAAGGTGTAGAGCAAGGCGAAGCGCCGGGGGTCCGAATGGAGGATCACCATCTGGGCGAGATCGACAAAGGCTCGGGGGACGCGCATCGGGCGCGGGTTCGCGGCATCGAGAATAGCCTCGTCGCCAAACAGGTCCGCGGGCGTGTCGCCGACTTGCCAGACCACCTCGCCCGGCGGCACGCGCGCCTGGAGCAGCGCGCGGGCGGCATCGCGCCAGCCCTCGAAATCATCCTCGCCCGTAAGGGCGGCGACGCGCATCAGGCGGCGAACAGTTCGAGTTGCTCGCGTTTCGGGGCGACGAGCGGGCGGAGATCGGCGCGGTCCGAAAGCTCCACCGGGCGCCAATCCTCGGCGATCAGGAAGGGCCGGACCTTGGCGACCGAGACGGTTAGCCGGGCGATGTCGGCGAGGTGCAGCCGCCGCCATTTGCGCGCGGCGACAATCGAATCGACGGCCTTCACGCCAAGCCCGGGCACGCGAAGCAGCGCGGCGCGCGGCGCGCGATTGACGTCGACCGGGAAGCGCTCCCGAAAGCGCAGCGCCCAGGCGAGCTTGGGGTCAATGTCGAGGGGCAGCATGCGAGTCACCGGATCGGCGGCATCGGCGACTTCGGCTGGGCTGAAGCCGTAGAAGCGCATCAGCCAATCCGACTGATAGAGCCGGTGTTCGCGCATCAGCGGCGGGCGCTGGAGCGGCAGGACCGCGCTGGCGTCCGGGATCGGGCTGAACGCAGAATAATAGACGCGGCGGAGCTGGAACTTGCCGTAGAGCCTGGCGGCGCGGGTGATGACGTCACCGTCGGTCGCGGCATCGGCCCCGACGATCATCTGAGTGGACTGGCCGGCGGGCGCGAATTTGGGTGCGGACTTGTAACGCTTGGCGTCGTCGGCGTCCTCGATCGCGGTGCGGACATGCTTCATCGCGCCTTCGATCCGCTGGCCCGATTTCTCGGGCGCGAGCCGGGTCAGGCCGGCGGCGGTGGGCAGCTCGACATTGATCGACAGCCGGTCGGCGTACAGGCCTGCCTGATGCACCAGCTCCGGATCGGCATCGGGAATGGTCTTCAAATGGATATAGCCGCGAAAGCCGTGATCCTCGCGCAGCGACCGCGCGACGCGGACGAGCTGTTCCATCGTATAGTCGCTCGAACGGATGATGCCCGAGGAGAGAAACAGCCCCTCGATATAATTGCGCCGGTAGAAATCGAGCGTCAGCTTGACGACTTCATCGGGCGTGAAGCGCGCGCGGCGGACGTTCGAGCTCTTGCGGTTGATGCAATAATGGCAGTCGAAGATGCAGCTGTTGGTCAGCAAGATCTTCAGCAGGCTGATGCAGCGGCCGTCGGGCGCATAGGCGTGACAGATGCCCATGCCCTCGGTCGACCCGATCCCGCCCGAACGGGCATTGCGCTTGACGGTGCCCGACGAGGCGCAGGACGCATCATATTTAGCGGCGTCGGCAAGGATTTCGAGCTTTGAACGGAGGTCCAGCTGGGCCATCCGTTCTATTTATGTTCTTGTAATCATCGAGTCCAGAGGCGGGAGCAAACTATTGCCTCGGCATCCCGTCTATCCATTGGCGCAGCATCCCCACGCCTTCCTTATGGACCGTCGCGCGACCGAGTTCGGGCATGGCGATGCCGGGATCGGTGCTTTCCATGCGGAAGATCAGGATCGACGCATCGGCGCTGCCCGGGACCACATCGAATTCGCGGTCGCCGCTGCCGCGCCCCGCGGCGACGGGGCGCTTGAGGAACCCCGGGTGGGACTGGCGCCAGTCAAGATAGAGACCCGAATTCGAGGCCGCGCCCTGTGGGTTGTGGCAGTGCGCGCAGTTGATCTCGAGATAGGCGCGCGCGCGGTCATCCAGGGGCGCCGTGGCATCGTCCCAGCGGGCGAGGCGCGGGGCATCGGCCGGGACTCGGTCGAGCATGCCGGTGCTCACCAGGGCTTCGAGCTGATGCCCGTCGTTGAGCTGGCGCGCGCGGGGGCCGATCGGCGTGATCGCGCCGGCGCGGGCGTGGCAATCCTTGCACTGGTTCTGGTTGGGCACGGCGTAGCTGATCTGGCGGACTTCGCCGGAAGGATCGGTGAAGCGTACCGGAATTCGCATCCCCGCGCGCTTCAGGTCGGCGTCTGTCCCCTCGGCGTTCCAGACATAGGGAATCGCGACCCAGCCCGAAGCGCGGCGCAGCAGCAACCGGGTCTCGAGCGGGCGAAACCGGCCCTGCTGCTGGTAGCCGAACGTCTTGATCAGTGCGGTGCCGATGGGGAAATCGAGCACCGCATCGTCCTGATAGCGCGCCTTCCGCCCGGCTGGCATGTAGATGAAACGGTGCTTTTCGGCATAGTCGGAGAAGAGCGGGGTGTTGAGCGTGTAGGGCATGACGCGCGCCGCCGGGGTTCGCGCCTTCAGGTCAGTGAAAAAGCCATAGTCCGAAAGATGGGAGGCGAAGCCGTCCGCGGTGATCGCGGCGTCGTTCACGCCCGTGGCGGGCTTTGCGACGAGCGCCGCGAAGAGTAACAGCAACGCGGCGGCAAGCGACTTCATCGGCCTGGGCTCATTGGGCCGCCGCCTCCATCGATTCGGGCAGCTTCACGCCGGGCATCCGCGCCAGCGCGGGCCCTTCGAGCTTGACCAGTGCCGGCTGCGCGGTCTCGGTTTCGGCGCCCAGCGCGAGGTTCATGCTGAGCACCGGGACGGTGTCGCTCACGCGCAGTTCGAGTTCGGGCCCGCCGGTGCCGTCCCACAGGATCGGCGGAATGCTGCCGCCGAACGCGCCGGCGAGCTGGTCCCCGCCGGGCAGCTGCGGCGCGAAGCCGGCCTTGCCATGGGTGTTGCCCGAAACGGTGATGCGGCGCGGATAGGGATTGTAGCCGGCGTCGGTGAAGGGCTGGCGGTACGAAATGATCATGATGTTGCTGGTCGCGTGGCCCGACAGCGTGTTGCCGGTGACGCTGACGTCGCTGTTCGCCATGATCAGCACCCCGGTGCCCTTGCGCACGCTCGCGACGATATTGCCGGGAGGCGCGAAATTGGCAGTATCGTTGTCGATCACGCGGTTGTTGTAGACGTTGATGTGCCCCCCGCCGCGCACCGGCAGATTGGGCAGGTCGAACACCAGGATCCCGCCGGTATTGTGCGTGGCGAGGTTGTCATAGACGTCGGCGAAGGCGCAATTCTCGATCTCGATCCCGGCGACATTGCCCTGTGCGGTCGAATTGCGGACGACGATGTGCGCCGACTGGCCGACATAGATGCCCGCGTCCGACGCGCCGATCACGGTCACGCCGTCGACCAGCACCCATTGGCTCTCGACCGGATAGACGCCGTAAGCGCCGTTGGTCGCCTTCGGCCCGCCAGTCCATTCGACCCGGATGTCCTTGTAGACGATGCGGTCGGCGCCCTTGGACTTGATCCCGTCGCCGCGGCTGTCCTCGACCGCGAAGCCGCGCAGCACGACATCGTCCGAAGTGACTAGCAGCCCCTCGCCCGCGCCGAGCTGGCCCTTGAAGCTGAGCACGGTCTTGCCCGGCCCCGCGCCGCGCACCGTGACGCGGTCGACATCGAGGCTGAGCCCGTCGGTCAGGTCGAAGCGCCCCGCGCCGATCTCGACGATATCGCCCGGCGCGGCTTCGATCAGCGCCCCCTGGAGCCGCTCCTGCGCATTGGGGCCCGCCGCGACATGGATGGTCTTGGCGGCGGCGGGCAGCGCGAGAAACAGGATTGCAACGGCGGCAAGAATCGATTTTGGCCGGAACATCAAACCTCTCCCATTTTGGCGCTATCCTAACCGCTTGGGAGAGAATTGACAGAGGTGTCAGTTAGGTGGGCGGGGGCTGCGCGATCCCTTTTTCGAGTATGTCCAGAATCGCCGCGACCGGAATGTTGAAGACGCCCCCCTTCGCCGCGCGCCATTCGCTGATCCCCGGCGCGGCATCGGGGAATTTGGCGGTGCTCGTCGCAAGCCGCGTGACGCTGGCGTCGAGCGTCGCGCGCGAGACGGGCAGATGGCCGATCTCGTTGACGCTGGTGCCGATAGCGAACCCGATAACGCTGATATGGTAGATTGGCTCGCCGCGCGGGTCCCGCTCGATCTGCTGGATCTTGATCAGCGATCCCGAATCCTGCGGGCGTGCGTGATATTCCCACACCTGGCCAACGGCATAGGCGGGATGATCCTGCGGCACCGGCGTCAGCAGCGGCGCGAGGAAGAGCGACAGCAAGGCGAGCAATTTCATGCGCGCGAGGCTAGCATCGTTCCGCCCGCGCCCCTAATCTCGCCCGCGATGCGGCTGGCGCTGGACCCCGGATTGAAGCGGCTGATGCTGGCGCTCGCACTGACCTGCGCGGCGGGCTGGCTGTTCAAGGCGCATTGCGCGCCGGGCGGCTGGACCGGGAGCGAGCAATATACCACCGGCTGCTACAGCGACGCGGTGCCCTTCTGGACCGGGCGCGGAGTGGCGGCGGGCGAGATCCCCTATCTCCAGGCGCGGATGGAATATCCGGTGCTCACCGGCGCGCTGATCTGGGTCGAGGGCGGGCTGACCCGCGCGTTGTTCGGCGCGGGGGCCAATGCGATGCATTTCCTTGCCATCGTGACTTTGTTCAATGCGCTGCTCGCGGGGCTGGTGCTGTGGATGATGCGGCGCGCCGGAGTGGACGAGCAAAGGCTGTGGGGCTGGGCGCTGGCGCCGCCCTTGCTGTTCTATGTCGGGCATAATTGGGATTTGTTCGCGATCGCCTTTGCGGTGGCGGCGATGCTGTGGGCGCGGCGGCGCGAACCGGTGAAGGCAGGCGCGGCGGCAGGGCTGGGGATGGCGGCGAAGCTGTTTCCGGTGCTGATGCTGCCGCTCCTCGGCTTGGGGGCTTTGTTCGGCAATGGCGGGCCGTGGCTGCGCCGCATCGCGCTGGCGGCGGCGATCGGCGCGGCGGCGGTGCCGGCATGGGCTGTGGTCAATTTGCCCGTCGCGGCAGTCGCGTTCGAGCGGTGGAGCGAATTCTATCGCTTTTCGAGTGAGCGCAGCGGGACGGCGGCGTCGATCTGGGAGATTCTGGGCAACTCGGGCGTGTGGGCGACCTCGACGCCCGAGCGGAACCTCTATGCCGGGCTGCTCTTCCTCGCGGGCGCGGCGGCGATCATCGGGCTGGGCTGGCGGCGGCATGGGAGCCGGTCATGGCTGTTGTTCACGCCTGTGCTCGGCTGGTTCCTGCTCACCAACAAAGTCTATTCGCCGCAGTTCGACCTGTGGCTCTATCCGATGCTGCTGATGACCGCGCCGCGGCTGAGGCCGCTCGCTTTGTTCGTGGCGGGGGATGTGGCCGCTTATTTCGCCGAATTCTGGTGGTTCGCGTCGCTCGACGGCGCCTGGCCTTATGGCGTCACGCCGGCGTGGATCGCGGCCGCCGCCGGGGTGCGCGCCGTCGCCATCCTGTGGCTGATTGCCGATGCGGTGCGGCTGCCCGCGCCCGAATGGACCGAGAAAGACTGACCGCTCAGGGGAGCGGCAGATTCTCCTGATCTTCCTTGCGCTTGCGGTTCTCGGCGCGCGACTGGGCCGCGGCCTGGCCGAAACAGCCGGTCCCGCCGCCCGGTCCCACCGCC
>Ga0164241_10004626_pt1 | contig 13224 bp, 11 predicted proteins | sample OricomyardsoilBY_FD_108780 | JGI IMG/M metagenome (GOLD analysis project Ga0164241, IMG submission 108780) | Backyard soil microbial communities from Emeryville, California, USA - Original compost - Back yard soil (BY) | ecosystem: Environmental > Terrestrial > Soil > Unclassified | place: USA...
ACCATGGCAGTCCGTATCGGCTCCTTCGCGACGACTAGTTGTAAACCCCGTCAGGCCCGGAAGGGAGCAGCGGTAGCTTCGATGTCGGGCGCCGAAGTCCGGCTGGTGCGGGCTGCCTCCCAAGGTGTGCAAATTTGAGTTACCTCGCTCTCGCGCGTAAGTGGCGGCCCCGTTCGTTCGCGGAGCTCGTCGGTCAGGAGCATGTCCGGGTGGCGCTGGGCAATGCGCTCACGCAGGGCCGCGTGCATCACGCGTTTCTTTTCACGGGCACTCGTGGCGTCGGCAAAACGACCATCGCGCGCATCCTGTCGAAGTGCTTGAACTGCGATACCGGCGTCACCGCCACTCCCTGCGGTGTCTGCGCCTCCTGCAAGGAAATCGACGAGGGACGATTCGTCGACCTCATCGAAGTCGACGCTGCGTCGCGAACCAAGGTGGATGACACACGCGAGCTGCTCGAGAACGTGCAGTACGCGCCCACGCGCGGGCGCTACAAGGTCTATCTCGTCGACGAAGTGCACATGCTGTCGACCCATTCGTTCAACGCCTTGCTGAAGACGCTCGAAGAGCCGCCTCCGCACGTCAAGTTCCTGCTGGCCACTACCGATCCGCAAAAGCTGCCCGTGACCGTGCTGTCGCGTTGCCTGCAGTTCAACCTGAAGCGCATGCCCGTCGCGCTGATCACCGAACACCTGGACAAGGTCCTGACAGCGGAAAAGATTGCCTTCGACGCGACCGCGTTGCGTCTCGTCGCGCAGGCGGCCGATGGCAGCATGCGAGATGCATTGTCACTGCTCGACCAGCTCATTGCGTTCGGCGGCGGCAAGGTCGATGAAGCCAGCGCGCGCGGCATGCTGGGCACCATCGATCGCGATCACGTGACGAAGCTCGCGCGGGCGCTGGCCACGGGGGATGCCGCACAGTTGCTCGACACGGCGCGAGCTCTCGAGGAGTTTTCGCCCGACTACGGCCAGGTGCTCGATGATCTCGCCGGCCTGCTCACGCGCACAGCGCTGCAACAACTCGTGCCGGGATACGAAGGCGACGAGTTGTTCGATCCGGCCTTGCTGAAGGATCTGGCGGGCGCCATTTCCGCCGAAGACGTGCAGCTCTACTATCAGACCGCCATCCTCGGCCGACGCGACCTTCCGTTCGCACCCGATCCACGCACCGGCTTCGAGATGACACTGGTGCGCATGCTCGCATTTCGACCCGCGGGCGGCGCCGCTGTGGCGTCACCGGCCGGGGGAGCTGGAGCGCGGACAACGCCCCAGGCATCGGGTGCGCAGGGTGGAGCATTGCCGTCCACCACCCAGGCGGCTGTCGTGCGGCCGACGTCCGCCGGACCCATCGACCCCGTGCAGTGGTCGCGCGTGATCGGCGATCTCGACATCAGCGGAGCCACGCGCCAGCTCGCGACGAACTGCGCGCTGGTCGAACATCGAGGCAACACGCTGAGGTTTGCGCTCGACGCCAGGGTGGCGCGCACTGCGCCACAGGTGGAGCGACTGGCGCAGGCGTTGTCGAAATACCTGGGTGGCCACGTGAAGCTCGAGTTCATCGACGGCTCGCCGCCGGTGGAGACGCCTGCGCAGACCGGAGAGCGGCGTTCGGCGGAGGCGCTGGATACGGCGAGGCGCACGCTCGAAGAGGACCCCACGGTGCGCGAAATGAAGTCGCGTTTCGGCGCCACGCTGCACCCGGAATCGGTGCGAACAACGGAATAGGAGATCGAACGATGCGCGGTGGCGGAAATATGATGAAGCAGGCGATGGCGCTGCAGGCCAACATGAAGAAGGCCCAGGACGAGATCGCGAACATGGAAGTCGTCGGTGAGTCCGGCGGCGGCATGGTCAAGGTGACCATGAGCGGCAAGCACGAGGTGAAGCGCGTGCAGATCGAGCCGCAGGTGGCGTCCGAGGACCGCGAGATGCTCGAAGATCTGGTGGCCGCCGCCGTCAACGACGCCGTCAACAAAGTGGAGCAGCAGACCCAGGCGCGCATGTCGTCGGTGATGTCCGGCGTGGCGTTGCCGCCCGGTTTCAAACTGCCGTTCTAGTCAGGGCCCGTCCAGAGACATGCAGCACGCCGCTCCGCTCGCCAAACTGATCGACGCCCTACGCGCGCTGCCCGGTGTGGGGCCCAAGACTGCGCAGCGCATGGCTTTCCATCTGTTGCAGGGCGGGCGCGGCGGTGCGCGCGCGCTCGCCGATGCCCTCGATGCCGGGTTGGCTTCCATCAAGCGTTGCCGTCGCTGCCGCATGCTCACCGACACCGAACTGTGTTCCATCTGTGCCGCGCCGGCGCGAGACGCTTCGCTGTTATGCGTGGTCGAGTCGCCGGCCGACGTGGTGGCCGTGGAACAGTCCGGCAGCTACCGCGGTCGCTACTTCGTACTGCACGGCCACCTGTCTCCGCTCGATGGCATCGGCCCGGAGCAGATAGGCGCGCGCGAATTCGAGGCGCTGCTCGATTCCGGTGAAGTCCACGAAGTGATCCTGGCCACCAATCCCACCGTGGAAGGCGAAACCACCGCGCATTTCCTCAGCGAACGCGCGGCGCAGCGGAAAATCCGGGCCAGCCGAATCGCGCACGGCGTGCCGATCGGCGGGGAACTCGAGTACGTCGACGGCGGAACGCTGGCCCACGCACTGACAGGGCGTATCTCCGTCTAGTGGGCCGTGACGGTGAGCTTGGCCTTCGCGCGAATGTCCGCGCTCGACGCACCGATTTGCACTTCGAATGTCCCGGGGTCGACGGCATAGGCTTTCTTCACGTCGTCGTAGATGACCAGGTCGCGATCCGGCTTCACCGTGAATGACACCTGGCGTGACTGCCCGGGTTCGAGCGTGATGCGCTCGATGCCGCGCAATTCCTGGAGGGCGCGCTCGCGTGCGGGCTCGAGTGGCTTGAGGTAAAGCTGCACCACCTCGTCACCGGCGCGTTTGCCGGTGTTCCGGACGGTCACCGTCGCTTGCACGCTGCCATCGGCCGCCACGGCGTTGCGGTCGAGCTTGAGACCCGTATACGTGAACCGGGTGTACGAAAGCCCGTGGCCGAAAGGGTACAGCGGCTGACCCGTGAAGTACCGGTATGTCCGGTTCTTCATGCTGTAGTCCTCGAAGTCGGGGAGCTTTTCGTCGGCCTTGTAGAACGTGACCGGCAGACGGCCGGCCGGGTTCGTCGCGCCGAACAGAACGTCGGCGACGGCGCTGCCGCCGCGCTGGCCCGGATACCAGGCCATGAGGATCGCGGGTAGTTTGGCCTGTTCCCTGTCGACGGCCATGGCGGAGCCGGCCGTGAGCACCAGGACGATGGGCTTGCCCGTGGCCTCGAGTGCATCGAGCAGCTTCTGCTGGCTCTGCGGCAGCAGAAGATCCGTGCGATCACCCCCCGCGAACCCGGGGAAGTTGACCTTCATTTCTTCGCCTTCGACGTCACCCGTCAATCCGCCGACGAACACGATGACGTCGGAAGCCCGGGCGGCGTCGAGCGCCTCGTCGAGGGGCGCCTTGGCGCCCGGCAGGCGCCACGCAAGCCGCACCTCGGCGTCGCGATCGGCCTCGAAATACTCGAGCTTGAGGTCGTAGCTCTTGCCGGCTTCGAGTTCGACGAACGCACTCTTGCTGGTGACCCGCTGATTCGGCTCCCAGCCGTCGGTGACGAGCTTGCCGTCGAGGTAGAGCCGGAAGCCGTCATTGGCGCCCACCACGAGTTCGTACCTGCCCGAGGTGGGCGGCAGTAGTTTGCCCGTCCAGCGGATGCTGTAGTCGTCGGCGGCCAGCGCGGCATCTTGCGTGAGTTCGCCCTGCGCCACCATCGTGTCCGTGGGTGCGCCGCGATCCCAGCGGAAAGACACGCGGGGATCGACGCGCGTGAGCGCTGGCTTGCCGCCGAGCTCCTTGCCGCGGAAATATTCACCCTTCAGGCCCTGCTGCGTGGCGCCGGCCTCGGGGCGCAGATACGTGGCTTCGATAATTGGGGCAGCACGCGGTTCAGCCCGGCCTTCGACCAGGTCCGCGCCGCGCGCGTGCAGCACTTTCACATTCGGCCCAGCGGCCTCGCGGATGCCCTGCAGGATGGTGACGGGCGCCGCCGGCGAGCCGTAGTAGTTCCCGAGCAATGACATGACTTCGTCGGCCGTGGGGCCGATGACCGCGAGGGTCTTCACCTTCTTGCGATCGATTGGCAGCAGCCCGGTGTTCTTGAGCAGCACGATGGATTCGCGAGCCGCGCGCAGCGCCAGCGCATCATGTTCCGGTGACTGGTTCACCTTGTAGGGAATCTGCGCCCAGCGCACGTTCGCCGGCGGGTCGAACATGCCGAGCTGGAAGCGCGTGAGAAAGGCGCGGCGAACGGCCACGTCGACCTCCGCTTCGGTGATGAGGCCGAGGTGCACCGCGTTGAACAGTGCGCCATAGGTGCGCCCGCAATTCACTTCGTCGCCGCTCTTCACGGCGAGAGCCGCCGCTTTCTCCGGCGTGTCGACGATGTGGTGGTATTTCCAGATGTCCTCGACCGAGTCACAGTCGGAAACGACGTATCCCTTGAAGCCCCACTGGTCGCGCAGGATGCCGGTGAGCAGGTGATGGCTGCCTGATGCCGATTCGCCGTTGAGGCGGTTGTAGGCGCCCATGACCGACGCAACGTGGCCCTCCTGCACCAGCGCGCGGAACGCCGGTAGATAGGTCTCCCACAAGTCGCGATCGGTGGGGTGTACGTCGAAGACATGGCGATTGTGTTCCGGGCCGCTGTGGACGGCGAAGTGCTTGGCGGTCGCGTCCACCTTCCGGTATTTCGGGTCGTCGCCCTGCATCGCGCGGACGAAGGCCACGCCCATGCGCGAGGTGAGGAAAGGATCCTCGCCATAGGTTTCCTGGCCGCGACCCCAGCGCGGGTCGCGGAAGATGTTGATGTTGGGTGACCAGAAAGTGAGGCCCTGGTACCGCTTGCGCTGGTCACGAGCCGCGAAATCGTGGTGCTTGGCGCGCGCCTCGTCGCTGATGACCGTGGCAATGCGGGTCATGAGCGGCACGTCGAACGTGGCGGCGAGGCCAATGGCCTGCGGAAACACCGTCGCCGCGCCTGCCCGTGCCACGCCGTGCAGCGCTTCGTTCCACCATTCGTAGGCCGGAACACCGAGCCGCGGGATCGCGGGCGCGTCGTTCTGCAGCTGCGCCACTTTTTCTTCGAGCGTCATGCGCGACACCAGGTCCGCGGCCCGCTCTTCGAAGCTGCGGTCCAGATCCTGGTACACAGGGTCGGCGGCGAGCGCCGCGGTGGCGGCGAGACATAGCGATGCGAAGACGAACGCACGAATCATGTGGACTCCTCGTGCGCAGGCGTCTGCCGGCTGGCATCCCCTCGTCCTGCGCGCGGTAGCGTTACCATACACGAGCCTGTTAGCCACGGAACAGAGCCGTAGGTCTTAGCCGGTCCGTCAGCGTCGATGACGCTGCGCGGGGCCGCGAGCTTCGACCAGGTCCGAGTAGCGTCGGCGCAGGCGGCGATAACTTTCATATCGCCGTGCCAGGACTTCACCGGCGTCCACCGCGGCGATCACCGCGCAAGCAGGTTCCTGCATGTGGCGGCAGTCCTGGAACTTGCAGGCACCAGCGTGGCGATCGATCTCCGGGAAGCCGAGTGTCTCCGCGTCCAGCTGCTCGATGGCCGGCGCGAAATCCCGGACGCCGGGCGAATCCATCAGCCTGCCACCGGAATCCAGCGAATAGGACCGGGACGCCGTGGTCGTGTGCCGGCCTTCTTCCTCGCGCATGAGACCGCCGGTCTCGATCTGTTCGCGGGGAAGCAATGCGTTCACCAGCGACGACTTCCCGACGCCCGACTGCCCGACGAGCACGCTGGTTGCATCGGCCAGCAACGTGCGCAGCTCGGTGAGTCCCTGGCCGTCGACGGCCGAGCAGGTGACGTGCGCGTAGCCCGCGGCCGCATACGCATCCAGTTCTTCGCGCGCGATCTTGTTAGCCTCCAGGTCGGACTTGTTGACCGCCACCGCGCCCCGGATGCCGGCCGCCGTTGCCGCGCAGAGGTACCGGTCCACGATGAAGAAATCCGGCTGCGGCAGGGGCGCCACCACGACCACGAGCTGGGTGATGTTGGCGACCACCGGTTCGCTTTCTCCGCGCACGTTCGCGCGTGCCAGCAAGCTCTTTCGCGGCAACACCTCGACCGCCAGCACCTCGTCGTGTGCCCGATCAAGCTCGCAACGCACCCGGTCACCGCATACGATGCTCAGGCGTCGCCCGGCCGGCCTTGCGCGAAGCTCCTGCGTCGCGCTGCGCACCAGCAGGTGACGGCCGTACGCCGCGATGACATCGGCTTCGAAATGGTCGTCGGTGGCGGAGTCGATCATTCGTGTAGTATCGCGTCATTCCTTATGCCGAGCAGCGACTATCTCATCTGGATAGATCTCGAAATGACGGGCCTCAGGCCCGACACGGACGTGATCATCGAGATGGCCACCATCGTCACCGACATCGATCTCAACATCGTGACCGAAGGGCCGGTGATCGCGATCCATCAGCCGCCTGAAGTGCTCGATGCCATGGACGACTGGAACAAGCGTACCCACGGGGCGTCCGGGCTCATCGAGCGGGTTCGCTCCAGCACCTACACCATGGCCAGTGCGGAGAAACGCACGCTCGAGTCCCTGACACTGCTCGTGGAACCGGGCGCTTCACCCATGTGTGGCAACAGCATCTGCCAGGACCGGCGATTCCTCGCGCGACACATGCCCACGCTCGAGAAGTTCTTTCATTACCGCAACCTCGACGTGAGCACCCTCAAGGAACTCGCGCGGCGCTGGGCGCCGTCGATCATTCCGGGGTTTTCGAAGCAGGGAACGCACCAGGCGCTCGCCGACATCCAGGAATCCATCCGCGAGCTCGCGTATTACCGCGAACACTTTCTCGCGCCCGAATTCCAGAAGCTGTGAGCTCGCGGAAAGACGCGCTTCCTGAATTCGGTGATGTCGTCGCCGCGGCGGCGCGTCTCTCGCCGCACGTCGTGCGCACACCCGTCATGCGTTCGGCGGCATTCGATGCCCGGGTCGGCGCGCAGGTGTTCTTCAAGTGCGAAAACCTGCAGACGGGCGGCGCCTTCAAATATCGCGGCGCCATGAACGTGCTCTTGCAACTCGACCCCACGCGGACGCCGCTTGTGGTCACGCATTCTTCCGGCAACCACGGCAATGCGTTGGCCCTGGCGGCGCGCTCGCGCGGCATGCGCGCCATCGTCGTCGTCCCGCGAGACTCCGCGCGCTCCAAGATTGCGAACATCGAAGCGGCTGGCGCGCGCGTCGAGCTGTGTGAGCCCGGCTTGCCGGCCCGTGAGAAGCGACTTGCCGAGATCCTTGCCGCGGAGCCGGGTGAACTCGTGCACCCGTTCGATGACTCGCGAATCATCGCGGGGCAGGGCACCGCGGCATTCGAGATGCTCGCCGAGCTTCCGACGCTCGAAGTCATCGGCACTCCCGTAGGCGGGGGTGGATTGATCGGCGGCACGGCGCTCGCCGCCAAGGGCACCGTCCCTCGCATTCGCGTGATCGGCGCCGAGCCGGAGCAGGCCGATGATGCGTTTCAGTCATTCCGAAGTGGGGAACGTCGCGCGGTGGTGGCGCCGCGAACCATCGCCGACGGACTGCGCGGGTCGATCGGTGTTCTCAATTTCGAATTGCTGCGGCGGCTCGTGGACGATGTGGTCACGGTCAGCGAAGCGCAAATCGTGGATGCGATGCGCATCGTGCTCTCCGACTTCAAGCTTCTCATCGAGCCTTCATCCGCGGTGGTGGTGGCGGCCGTACTGGCCGGCAAGCTCGGGCGGGCGGGTGAGCGTATCGGGCTCGTGATTTCCGGCGGGAACCTGGATCTCGATGTCTGCCCTTTTCTGCGGGGCGAACGCCTATAAGAAGGTGTGGTCGATGTAAAGAATAGTTGACATCGTCTCCTGCCAATGTAAGGTATACCGGACATCAGGTTGACCCGGAGATACCCGTGACCATTCTTCAGCGCCGCAGCGGACTGCTGCTCTGTCTCGCTGCATCAGGTGCCATTGGAATGTTCCTCGGGCCCGATGGCTGGCTGGGCATCGACACCGGCCCCGTGGGCGCTGTGGTCCTGTACGCGGCCCTGTTGCTCCTTGCCGTTCACCTCGCGAAAAACCCTGAAGACGCCTTCCCGAGCGACGCTCCGCCCGCCGAACGGCAAGCCTGGGTGGCGATCGTGTTCCTGCTGCTCGTGGCAATCCACTGGATGGTCTTCGTGGTTGGCATGCCGACACTCGGGGCCGCGGCGGATGAGATATCCAATCCAGCCTCCCGCCGATTCGCCACCAAGGTGGTGCTGCTCTTGATCGGCTGGGCCGTCGTCGCGGCTGTCCTGCGACGGCGGAATGTGGATGGTGTCGAACTCGACGAGCGCGACCTGCGCATTCAATGTTCCGCGAGCCGCACTGGCAGCGGTCTCACGGCGTTGCTGATCGTCCTGTCGATCGTGGCGCTGGCAACGCAGCCCGACCGTCTCGCTCCGTGGCTGCGGCCTTTGATCGTGGCGAATGCGCTGCTGGGGCTGCTGGTCCTCGGCACGCTCGCGGAGAATGTGTCGGTGATATTGCGCTATCGGCTTGCGAAAGCATGAGCGGCCTCGCGGTACGCAATGAAATACGACGGATGCGGCAGGAAGAGCCCTCGATGACGCAGGCGGAACTTGCGCGCCTCTGTGGCGTCACACGTCAGACCATCATTGCGCTCGAAGCGGAAAAATATTCTCCGTCGCTCGAGCTCGCGTTCCGTCTCGCGCGTGCACTCGGTCGCAACCTCGAAGAGGTTTTCACGTTCGAAGAAAAATAAATCCCATCGAGTAAGCCTGATGTGACGATTGGCTCAAGTTTTGCGTCTTGAATGATCACGTTGGTCCGCTATATTCGGACTCAATGTTAAGTGACACGTTATCCATTGTTTCCTGGCGTTCGCGGCCGCGAAGTTTCGTCGCACTCATGTCGCTGTACGAAAGCAACTATCTGCGGCTTTCGCAGCTCGCCGGCAACCTCGCGGCGTTGGCTGACAGCCGCCTCTCGCGCGTGCCCGAAGACTGTGATTTGCGTCTCATGGTCACTGAGCGTTCGCCTTACACCACCAGCTTCGACCTCACGTACCTGTTCGATGCCGAAGGCCTGAGCACCTACCCCGACATGCGCGTGCGCGTCTATCACGACGCGCGGCTGGTGGAAGCCCAGGAATGGGCGTCGCAGCACGAACACGAGGCCCTGCGCCGCCTGAGGGGCGTGGCGGAGCGTGAACTGGATCAGCGTTGGGCGCGGAATACGATGTTAAATAAGTGGCTGGAATACTGCATCGACCGTGGCCACGGGTTTCGCGCGTAACCAGCGTCGCGTCCCCGGAGTCACGCAGGGGACTATGAAAGCTCTCAAGAGTCTGGGTTTTCTGGGCGGCAGCAATGCCGCGGAAACACTGCCCGAAGACGGCCGTGTCGTCGAGCTGTTCCGCAGCCGCGCGGAGCTGCGCAAACAACACGAAGAGCTCGGCGCCGAGATGCAGCGCCTGCGCGATCGCCTCAAGCAGCAGGAAGCGGCCACGGGTCGCATGCAGGAAATGCTCGAGTCGCTCGAAAAGCGGCTGGAGGCCGCCGACACCGGCCTATCTACCCTCGTCTTCTACCACTTGCGCGCCCTCTGGGCCGACGGGCGCGAAATCATCGGCCTGCTCGTGCAGGATCTCTCTGCCAAGCAGGAAGAGCGCGAACGCAAGGCCTGGGCGCTGGAAGGCAACCGAAAACAGTTCCAGGTTCGCCAGGCAGCCGAACAGCAGTTGCGGCAGGCCGAGTCACTGATGGTGGCGGCCCGCCAGCAGGTGGTGGCTCTCGACGCACGGCTTGGCAAGCTCGACAAATGGTGGCATCGCTGGCAACGGCCCAAGGTCGCGGCGAAACGTCCGGCGATGCAGGCCGCCGTGGATTCAGCGGAAGCGAATCTCAAGGGTGCGCGGGCCCGCTGCGAACAACTCGAGAAGGCAGGCGCGGGGGAGTTTCCGGGCCTGACGGTCGAATCACGGCGCGCAATCAATCTTGCCGCCATCGCCTGTGCCGAAGTGTTGTGTCTGCGGCTGGCGCGAACCTCGCTGGTGGCATCGGCCCGCACTGCGATGGGGCGTCGCGAGGCGGCAGAGTACTACGGCGATCTCGCCGCTTGCGTGTCCTTGATGAGCGATATCGTCAAGGCCCGGAACCTGCTCAAGCAGCGGGCCGGAATCACCCAGGAAGTGCAGCAACGCACTGAACGCCTGCGCTCGACAGCCGCCTATCTCGGCGACTTCGAGACTGTCCCGATCCCCGAGTCCTGCGGCGTCTCCGAAGGCGACGTCATGGCGCATGGCTCGCAGGGCGTGACCTCGGCCAAACTACCCAACGTGGTGGCCGAAGATACCTGGGATCTCTTCAAGGTCCTGTTGCGCTGACCCCAGTCGCCGGCGGCGCGTCGGCGACGCGCGTGCTGCGCATGAAGCGCTTGAAGCGTTCGGCGCCGTTGTCTATCCACACGTAGAACGCGGGCACCACGAACAGTGACATCACTGCACCCGCGAGCAGTCCTCCCATGATGGACCGCGCCATCGGCGCATAAGATGGACCGCCACCACCCACGGCGAGCGATGCATCGCCCGCCGCGAGTGGCAGCAGTCCCAGGGAGGCCGTCAGCGTAGTCATCAGGATCGGTCGAAGGCGGTCGCGTCCTGCCTGGACGATGGCCGCCATGCGCTCCATGCCGGTCGATCGAAGTTCATTGATGTGCGCCACCAGCACGATGCCGATGTTCACCACCACGCCTATCAGAATCTGCACGCCGATGAAGGCCATGAGCGTGACAGTGGTGCGCGTGACGAACAGCAGCCAGATGACGCCGACGATGGCCATGAAGATCGAGGTGATGATCGACACGGGGTAGACGGTGCTTTCGAACACCGCGGCCATGACGAGGTAGATCATCGCGATGGCGAGCAGCAGGTTGAACATCATGGTCTGGGAGTTCTCGTCCTGCTGGTCGAAACCCTTGCCCAGCTTCCAGGTGTATCCGGGCGGCAGCTGGTAATTCTTAAAGAGCGCCTCGACGTCCTTGCCGACGGCGTCGAGCGTCGAATCCTTCTTCACGTTTCCGCTGATGGCGACCGAGGTGAGCCGGTCGACGCGTTCGATGGATCGTGGACCGCGCGCGATGTGGAAATCCGCGACGGCCGACAGCGGCACGCGCGTGCCCGTCGGGAGGTAGATGGGGAACTCGGCGAGATTGTCGACGCTCTGGCGGTCGGACTCGCGAAACGCCAGTCGAAGCGTGAGCTCGCGTTCGGTGCCGCGGAACTCGCGCAGCCGGTCACCGCGCATGCCGGCGGCCACGGCCTGCGCGACGTCGGATGAGGTAAGGCCGAGTGCGGCCGCGCGCTGCCGGTTCACGATGATCTGCACTTCTTCGTCGCCCTCGCGCGCTTCGGAGCGTACGGCTTCGAGTCCCTGCACGCTCGACATGACCCGTGCGATCTCGTCACCGAGTTCCGCGAGTTTCTCCGTGGACTCCCCGGTGAGCTGCACGCTGAAGCGCTGGCCGCCCATCGAGTTGGCGTCGTCCCACTTGAAGCTCGGTCTGCCGATGATGATTTCCGGAAGCCCGTCCTGCGCTTTCTCGATGAGTTCCTGCGCCGTGAGCCCGCCTTCGTCGCGCGGTTCGAGCACGAGAATGGTGAAGGCGCTCGTCTGGTCGTAGACCGAGTAGATGCTCTTGATGCCAAGATCCTGGCGGCGCTTTTCATCGAAATGACGCTCGATGACCTCCACGGCCGCTTCCACGCGGTCGATCGGATGCGAGCCCTTGATGTTGTAACCGAGAAACACCTGGCCGCCGCCATCCTGCGCGCCCGGATCGAACTTGATGAACTTGCCGGGATAGAGGTTCGACAGCACGATGAGGCCAACCGTGAGCGCAAGCACGGCGACGAGTCCGAAGGCCGTCCAACCCCGGTGGTGGATGCTCCAGTCGAGCGTCTTCGTGTATCGATCCTGCAGGCGCGCAATCCAGCTCCCGCTGTCCACCGGCGGTGGCGCAGGGAAACGCGAGGTGGCCATCGGGATCAGCGTCTGCGCGATGATGAGTGATGCCACCATCGCCACGCAGATCGGAATGGCCGCGTGGGTCAGCCAGATCGAGATCTGGTTGTTCGAGCCGAACAGGATCGGCAGGAACACCACGACACAGGTGGCGGTGCCGGCGAGCGTAGCGACGCCGACTTCCTTCACACCCGCGAGCGTTGCCGCCTGTGGATGGTCGGGGTCCATCTGCCGATGGCGGAACACGCTTTCGGTGACGACGACGGCGTTGTCCACCAGCATGCCGATGGCGAGCATCATGCCCATCATCGACATGACGTTGATGGTGAGGCCGACGAAATACATCACAGCCAGCGTGACGAGCAACGACAGCGGTACGGCGGCGCTCACGATGAGAGTCGTGGGCCAGTGTCGCAGGAACAGGAACAACACGCCGAAGGCGAGTGCGGCGCCGATGAGTCCCGCCTCGGTGAGATCGCTCAGCGAAGTCCGGATGGCCTCCGCCTGGTTGTCCAGGGTAAAGACGCTGATGCCCTGCATCTGGGGCAGCGCCTTGTTGCGCTCGATGACGGCGAGGATGTTGTCGACGACGTCGACCACGTTGGCCTGCGTTGACTTGAATACATCCAGGCCCACGGCGGGGCGGCCATCGAGATGCCGGCGTCGCGTGATTTCCGGACTCACGAGTTCCACGCTCGCGACGTCACCGAGACGCACATTGCCCTTGATGACCAGGTTGCGGATTTCGTCGAGCGAACGGAATTCGCCGAGTGGCCGCACCAGCAGGCGTTCGCCGTTTCCGGTGACTTGTCCCGCACCCACCGAGAAATTGCTCTTCTCGAGCAGCGTGACGAGTTGCCGGATGTCGACGGCGTGGGCGGCCAGCCGGCCCGGATCGACGAGTATGCGCACTTCGCGCGCTTCCACACCGGCGAGTTCGACGCGCGCCACGCCGTCGAGGCGCTCGATGGGCTTCTTGAAATAGCGATCGAGCAGGTCGTACTGGGAGGAAAGATCCTGGTCGGCCGAGAAGCGCACCGTGAGCATGGGCGAGTCGGCAGTCGACGCCATCCACATCCACATGCGATCGGCGGTCTTG
>Ga0164241_10004627_pt1 | contig 13223 bp, 13 predicted proteins | sample OricomyardsoilBY_FD_108780 | JGI IMG/M metagenome (GOLD analysis project Ga0164241, IMG submission 108780) | Backyard soil microbial communities from Emeryville, California, USA - Original compost - Back yard soil (BY) | ecosystem: Environmental > Terrestrial > Soil > Unclassified | place: USA...
CCCGTACGGTAGGTTCCCGCGCTATGCCAAGCCATGCGAACAAACAGAGGCCCATAATTGCCGTAGTCGGCGGGCCACCAGTCTTGTGATTGTGTAAGGATTGCTTCGATGTCTTTCTTGAGGGCCTTGTAGTCCAAACTTTTGAACTCTTTTGCGTAATCAAAACCAGCGTCCATGGGGTTAGAGAGAGCTGATCTCTGGTGTAAAACGTCGAGGTTGAGCCGCTCGGGCCACCACTGCTGGTTGTTCAGGCCGCCCGCCGCCGTTTGGGGTTCGTGGGCCTTGTTGTGGGGATCACTCATGAAAATTTCTCCTTCGCTCTGAAGCCGCAAGTCATAAAGTTAATGGTCCTAATATAGACTCATTCTAAACTAGTGAAAAGCGCAGAACTCCCGGTGTCAAACGCCTCAAAGCAGGAGCGTGTCAGAGCGTGGGACGGAAAACCATCAAAATTAAGAAAAGAACCAAAATCACCAGATCGACCCAAAAGACCGCTGCGGGAAACGGAGCCAGCAAAACCTTAGTCAATTCCGGCCCAGGATCGTCCCCTGTGGTTTGCTGATAAGCCAGCCGCCCAACGTTTTGACCCCAATGCTTGCTCACGTGACCGAGCGATGCCGCTACGATCGTAAGAATATACGAGCAGACGAGCCAGAGCGACAGAAGGGGAATCCCAGCGGCCCAGGCGGCCCAAAGGCCAAACAAGGTTCCGACGCCAAACAAGGGTGAAATTGCCATCATAAACGGCCGTGCCGAGTCAAAAACTCGGCGAATCGTCGGAACGTGCCCCGATTTTGCGATTCGCCGCAAATGAATACTGGAACCCATTGAGATGGTAATCGCCATGAACATCAACAATTCGTGGAAATACTTGACCACTAATTCCATAGTAACCTCGCTTATTTTGACCTTTAAATCATAGGGCAAAAGGAACCGTCGTCAAGTTAATGCGGTGCCCCCGCAATTCGCTAGGGATTCTTTGCCGCAAAACGGGGCGCCATTTTGATTAAAGAGGCAAAATTGTGGGACACCACACGAGTAATCTATTTAATCAGCGCCTTGAGTGTGACCAAGAACTCGTCAACGACGCCGTCGTCCCCCGACCGAATGCGATCGACAACACAGCTGTGCAAATGATTTTCGAGGACCTGTTTGCCCACCGAATTTAAGGCCGCCTGGACCGCAGAAATTTGATGGAGGATGTCGTCACAATAGACATCCTCGTCGACCATTCGCAGGACTCCGCGCACCTGCCCCTCAATTTTTTTGAGGCGGTTTTGAAGGTCGGACTTGGTCTGAGGGGGGCACAGAGTGGTTCTGAGAGTCTCCATCGATACCTACTGAGTTTGGATTGAGGTGACAGCGTAGCCCGCCTCGGACACCGCGATTCGAATCTCGTCGTCGTCGGTCCCCGTGGTCGTAAGTTCGGCCAGATTTTGGGTGAGTTTTACCTTTACCTTTTTAACACCACCCAGCCGCGAAAGGGCTCGATCGACCCGCGCGACACAGTGGTCGCAGGTCATCCCGTTGATCGAGATAAGCTTTTTCATACCATCCTCCTTGGACGAAAACGTTTTAACCTCAGCGCGTTGCTAAGGACTGAAACCGAACTCAGTGACATGGCCCCGGCGGCGATCATGGGGTTGAGCAGGGGCCCGCCGAACAAGGTCAGTACTCCGGCGGCAATGGGAATTCCCAACACGTTGTAGCCGAAGGCCCAAAACAAATTCTGCCGGATGACGCGGATCGTTCGCCGGCTCAGCTCTAAGGCTGTTTCCACGTCGGTCAGGTCTCCCCGCATCAGGACGATATCGGCAGACTCCACAGCCACATCGGTTCCGGTGCCGATGGCGATCCCCAAATCAGCCTGTGCCAAGGCCGGCGCGTCGTTGATTCCGTCGCCAACCATGGCAACAACGCGGCCTTCGGCTTGCAGTTCCTGAATCGCCGCGGCCTTGTCCTGCGGCAAAACTTGCGCCACCACGCGGTCAACTCCTACTTGGTCAGCAATCGTCTGGGCTGTTCCTTGGGCGTCGCCGGTCATCATGACGACTTGTAAACCGCGGCGGCGAAGGGACGCGACAGCGCCTTGACTCGTCGGTTTAACCGTGTCGGCCACAGCGACAAGTCCGAGCAGTTTGCGGTCGACGGCGACCAAAAGAGCGGTTTTCCCCTGCTTGGCCCACGCGTCGACCCTGGGAGTCCAGGAAGCCAGATCGGAGACACCGGTCTCCTGGAGGAATCGAAGGCTCCCGACGCGGACCTCACGCCCTTCGACGCCTGCCACGACCCCAAGGCCAGGAATGGCTTCAAATTGAAGGACTTGAGGAAGAACGCGGTCTCCGGCATAGCGGACCACGGCCTGCCCCACGGGGTGTTCTGATCCGTTTTCGGCGGCAGCGGCCCATACAACAAGCCGCTCCGTATCGTGCTCATGTACCGTGACAACGTCGGTTACGGTCGGCCTTCCAAGGGTGATCGTTCCCGTCTTGTCGAGCACCACGGTGTCAATCCGGTGAGCCGTTTCAAGGGCCTCTCCGTTTTTAACGAGAACGCCCCACTGGGCTCCCTTTCCGGTGCCGACCATGATGGCGGTCGGCGTGGCCAAGCCCAGAGCGCAGGGACACGCAATGACCAAGATCGCGATCACAATGGTGAGCGAGAACTCGACACTGTGCCCCGAGAGCAGCCACGCGGCTCCGGCAAGCAGGGCAAGGGCCAAGACGACGGGGACAAAAAAACCCGAAACGACGTCGGCCAGCGCGGCAATCGGTGCCTTTGAACCCTGGGCGTCTTCGACAAGTTGAATGATTTGAGAGAGGGCTGTTTCTTTACCGACCTTGGTCGCGCGGATGACGAGTCGTCCATTGCTGTTGAGACTCGCCCCCACCACCGATTGACCGGCACTCTTATCGACCGGAAGACTCTCGCCCGTCAGCATCGATTCGTCGACAGCGCTCTGGCCCTCGACCACCTCGCCATCGACAGGAATACGCTCACCGGGACGAACAACCAAAAGGTCACCGCCGATGATGTCGGCCACGGCGATCTCGCGTTCGACGCCGTCCTGAAGAATAGCGGCGGTCTGCGGGGTCAGACTCATCAACTTTTTGATCGCTTCAGAGGTGCGGCCTTTGCTTGCCGCCTCTAAGGCCTTGCCCATCAAGATCAGCGTGATAATGACGCCGGCTGTGTCGAGGTAAAGTTCATGAACCATGACCACGTCGCCGAGGGCAATACGAACGGCCGCATAGACTCCCCAACCAAGGGCGGCCGAGGTTCCCAAGGCGATCAGCGAATCCATGTTGGGGCTGAATTTTGCCAGGTGGTAAAAGCCTGAAGTGTAAAACCGATAGCCCACCACCACAGCGGGAAGCACAAGAAGGAGTTCGAGCAACGCGTAGGTGAGCGGATTGGTCTCGGGGGCGAAGACCGCGGGGAGAGAAAGGTTCAACAGCGGTGCCATGGCCACAACTAACATGGGAAGGGAAAACGCCGCAGAGACAACAAATTTCGTCCACCAAACCCGAATCTCGCGGTCCTTTTGCTGTTGGTGCTTATCCGAACCAAGGCTTTCCTGGTCGTCGAGCGCGCGATAGCCCGCCCGCTCTACCACGCCCTTGAGATCCGACAGCCGCACCTGATCCGGCTCGAAGGCAACCCGGGCCTTTTCTGTAGCAAAGTTGACGGAAACACTCTGAACGCCTGCCGTTTTGCCGATAGCGGTTTCAACGGCGCGAACACAGGCCGCGCAAGTCATCCCTTGAATGTTTAAGGATTGTATCTGAATCACTGTCTACCCCTACCGGGTATAGATTACTTAGATAAACTTTAATCGTCAAGATTTTCTGAAGCGCCCAAGACCTCGCGCAAGTCTTTAGGTTCCAAACGGAACGTTGTGCCGGGTCCTTGCAAAAAATGATGCTCTTTTATCAGGTGAATACTCAGGTCGCTCACCAAGAGTTGCGGTCCTACCAGTTTCTTGGACGCGTCGAGCCGTTGAATGGTCGCGCTGCGTTTGCGAAACATGCCGTCCTCCCATGGACAAGGAAAGGACCCTCGGGTTTCCGCCACCTGAACCAAAAATTCGTCATCGACGGTCATCGCGTTGCCCAGGCCCTCGGCACCTTTGTGCAAAAGTTCATCGAGACGACTCGCCACACGGTCCCAATTCAGACCCAAGGTTCGAAACGCCGAGGCGTCTTGGGACAGGACTAAGGCGAGCGAGCGGGAATGTGTTTCTGAAAAGAAGCCTTCGACCGTTAAGACTCCGGGAGCCATGTTGTCGACCGCTCGACGGTAGATTCCCGCCTTCGTAAAGCGTTGGAGTTCCTGTCGGTCGCGCAAAAATTTGACGAACTTATCAAAGAATTTCATAGCGTCCTCCGTCGAATGCCGTTCAAAACCTCTGTTCGCGAATGTAGGGCAAGCCCAAGGCCTGCGGCGAGGCCGAAAGCTTGTGCTTTGTCCGCCAGCCGACCAGGATCAGGACCGCAATCGTAATCAAATACGGCAGCATCTTAAGAAAGTACGGCGGAATAGGACTTCCGGCCAATTGAAGCCGAAAGCCCACCGTATCCAAGAGGCCAAAAAGGTAGGCGGCACCCAGGGCGTAGAGCGGATTCCATCGAGCAAAAATAATCAGGGCAATGGCGATCCACCCCCGCCCCGCGGTCATTCCCTCAATCCACGTGGGTGAAAAGACCAACAGGAGGCTGGCCCCGCCCCATCCCATCAAAACAGCGCCCACGATGACCGCCGCGTAACGGTAGAATTGAACGGGAATCCCCATCACGTCGGCGGTAGCAGGATTGTCGCCCACGGCCCGCAGGTGAAGTCCCCAACTGGTGTGCTTGAGGTAAAGCCAAAGGACGACGACCAGAAGCAAACTTCCCCACGTAAACAAATTCAAGTGAGAAACGAGAGGTCCCAAAACCGGGATGGGATTCAGCCACGAAAGATCCGCTACGGGAACCTGCACGGGCATCGGCTGTCCGGTAATGGACTGGCCCCAGTACGCCGAGAGCCCGCCGCCAAACAAGGTCAGAGCGAGTCCGCTGACAATTTGATTTGACCGCAGGGTAACGGTGAGAAACGCGTGTAAAGCCCCCAGCGCGCCGGTCACAGCGACAACCGCCGCGATCGCCAGGAGCAGGCTTCCCGTGGCCAAAAGCGTGGCGGCCGCAGTGACAGCACCCATGAGCATCAGACCTTCGGCGCCTAGTTGGATGATTCCCGACCTCTCGGTCAAAATTCCGCCGAGGGTAGCAAACAAAAGGGGCGTTCCCGCCGCCATGGCCGAGGCTAGGAGTTGCGAAAGAAGTTCCATCGTCGTCCCTCCCCCGACCGCCGTAGTTTTACCTTGCCCATAATGCTTCCCGCAATAAGAAAGAAGAGAACCGCCCCTTGAAGAAGGGCGCTGACCGACGACGGAAGTCCCAACGTTTGCACACTGTACCCTCCTACGATCAGTCCGCCAAAAAGGACCGAAGAGACGACAATGCCCCAGGGGTTGAGCCGGGCGATCCACGCGACGATGATGGCAGTATAGCCGTAGCCGGGGCTAATGCCGTACATCAGCCGATGCGTCACCCCCGAAACTTCTGAGAAACCGCCGAGGCCGGCCAACCCTCCCGACAGGAGCATCACCACCACGATGTGACGACGAAGGTTGATTCCGGCGTGGCGGGCCGCTTCCGGGTTGGCACCAATCAAGCGCAGTTCGTACCCCCAGCGTGTCTTTTGAACAAAGACGCCGGCTAAGGCAACCGCAAAAAGGGCCAAGACGAGACCGAAATGAAGGCGGGTGCCGCCAAAGGAAGGAAGCATTTGCGCGGGCGTAAACGGCGGCGTCCCTGGAAAGTTCATCCCATGAGGATCGCGCCAAGGTCCGAAGACAAGGTCGTTCAACAACAAAATGGCCACGTAGTTGAGCATCAAACTGATCATAAGTTCGTTGACCTGAAACTGAACCTTGGGCCACGCCGTAAAGTAACCCCAAAGCGCGCCCGCCGCGGCCCCGGCAACCAGCATAAGGGGCAACGCGCCCCAGGCTGGCAGATGAGGAAAATAAATCGTAATCGCCGTGGCCGCGATGGCCCCGACAATGAATTGCCCCTCGGCACCGATGTTCCAGACCTGAATCCGATACGCCAGCGAAACTCCCAGCCCGCAGAAAAGGAGCGGAATCGCCTTGACCAGAGTTTCTGTCAGGCCAAAGCTCGTTCCAAAGGCTCCGCCAAACATCTTGAGGTAGACAGCGACAACGTCCTTGCCGGTCAGCGCGATAAACAATCCCACGAGCAAAAACGCCAAAACGACGGCCGCGGCCGTGACCCACCACGGCGAGTCTTTTCCGGCCGGGTCGATCTCAAAACGCCACGCCATTACACGGTCTCCTTGGTTGAAACACCCGCCATCATCAATCCCAACGCTTCGCGGTCGGCCTTGTCGTGCGAGACTTCGCCCATGACCTGTCCCGCGAAGAGAACGTAAATCCGATCCGAGAGCAGCAAAAGTTCATCGAGGTCTTCACTGATCAAAAGGACACTGCGGTTTTCGTCCCGAAGGCTGATCAAAAGATTGTGAACCCCGTCGGCCGCGCTGACGTCGAGGCCTTGCGTGGGGTGGACCGCGATCATGAGGTGCGGCTGATGATGAATTTCACGGGCAAAGAGGAGCTTTTGTTGATTTCCGCCCGACATCTGGTGAACCGGCGCGTCGAGATGGGCCGTTCGGACGTCAAACTGTTCGACGAGCTTTTGTGACCAAAGGCGATTCCCCACTGTGCGCAAAAATCCGAACCGAGAGCGGTCGGCGTTGCGGTAGGCTTTGAACAAGAGGTTATCGACCGAACCCAAACTGCCGGCTAAGCCGTGGCGCATTCGGTTTTCGGGAATGTGCCCGATTCCGGCTCGAATGGACTGACGAACCGACGCGGTACGCCAGACCTCGTCCCGGAAACTCACCCTGCCGCCCTGCCAAGAGCGCAGGCCCGCTAAGACCTCGGCCAGTTCCCTTTGACCGTTTCCCGCCACGCCCGCAATGCCGACAATCTCACCTTCGTAGACATCGAGGGACACGCTGTCCAAAGCGCGGCGGCCATGGTCCGCCTCTACGGTGAGCTGGTCCAAGCGTAACTGCAAGGGACCACAAGCCCGGTTGGAACGGGGCCGCGGGGCTTGCCGGTCCTGGCCCACCATGAGCCGGGCGACCTCGCGTTCGTCTGTCGCGGACGCCTCCAGCGTTGCCTGAGTTTTTCCTTTACGCATCACAGAAATCCGGTCACAGACGGCCATCACTTCTTTGAGCTTGTGCGTGGTCAAAATGATCGTCTTTCCCTGAGCCTTGAGAGTTCGAAGGGTTTCAAAGAGTTGGTCCGCCTCGCCGGGAGTCAGAACTGACGTGGGCTCGTCCAAGAGGATAATATCGGCACCGCGATAAAGGGTTTTAACGATTTCGACGCGTTGCTGTTCTCCCACAGACAATTGCCAAAGGGGACGATGAGGCTCGAACGGCAGACCAAGTTGGGCCGCCAGGGTACGAATTTCCTCACTCTTACGGCTCATCCACGCACGGGTTCGCCATAGCGGATGAGTTTCGCCCAAGATGATGTTTTCGGCCGCCGTCAGGGTAGGAACCAGGCGAAAATTTTGAAAAACCATGCCCACGCCGCGCCGAACCGCGTCGCGGGGCGAGCTGATAGCGGCAGGCGATCCATGCAAAAAAATCTCGCCGCTGGTCGGGCGGTACACCCCCGCCAAAAGGCACATTACCGTGCTCTTCCCCGCTCCGTTCTCACCCAAGAGAGCGTGAATCGAGCCGGCTTGCACGGCAAGGTCGACGTGGTCATTGGCAAGAATGGACCCAAATTGCTTCGTGAGGGCCTTGAGTTCGACAGACAGCGCGTCGGCCATGAAGCCTCCTGACGATCACCATAACAAAAGCGGTGAAAAAGCGAAAGGATTGACAAGCCCGCTTTATCCGCGTTGATTCTTGCTCTTGCCTTTTCGTATACTTTGAGAAGTCTAAGGAGGCCATGGTGGAAGACAAGAACACGTCCCGACACAAGACCCTTCACCTCCCGGCCTGGGTCGCCCCCTTTGTCGAGGCTTGGCCGAATCCGTTGACCACGCCGCAAGAACGGATGCGTTTGGCTATTGCCCTCAGCGCGGAAAACCTGGCTCAGGGCACAGGCGGGCCTTTCGCGTCTCTCGTTTCCGATCCGGTTGCCGGCCAATTGATTGCCGTGGGGGTCAACGTGGTGGTACCTCAACACGCCAGCTTGGCCCACGGCGAGATGATGGCGATTGTCCTGGCTCAGGACAGCCTCGGCACTCATGATTTAGCATCGGTGAAGGCCCTCGAATTGGTCACGACGAGCCAACCCTGCCTCCAGTGCTACGGTGCCGTCATTTGGTCGGGACTGCGGAAAGTTGTCGTGGGAGCCCGGGGGTCCGATGTAGAGGAAATCGCCGGTTTCGACGAAGGTCCCATGCCTTCAGATTGGGTCGGAGAATGGGCCAAACGAGGGATCACCGCCGAGGTCGACGTCCTGCGTTCAGAGGCCTGTGCGGTTCTTCACGCCTACAAGGCCAGTGGTTCCTTGGTTTACAACAGCACAGGCAGCCTCGCTCAAGACTAAAACGGCGAGGTGACGGCCCATCGAATCAACCCCCGATCCGCAGCGGCCGGCGCGATAATCCCAATCCCCCGTGCCAAACCATCTTCCCCTTCAAACGGCAGGGTCAATTGAGGCAGGCCGGACAGGCTGGCCGGACTCGTCAGCCGCAGGGTTTGGAGCCGTTCAGCCTGCCGTCCGGAACTGTTGCGCAGCGGGGCTGGTCCCGCAGCCGTGGGCAAGACCACTACGGCGTCGTTTCCCAACAGGGCTCGAAGGGCGGCACGAAAAACGTCGATTCCTCGGCCGGCTTCGTCGGCCTGAGCCGCCGTAACCTTCGAAGCCTCAAGAAAACGCGCCGCAATATCGGGACCAAAAACCGGGTAGTTCTGACTAACCCAGGCACCGTGAACCTGCCAGGCCTCAAACTGTTGAGAGGTGACGTAGAGCCTGCGCAATCCTTCAAGCCCGCCCATGGCCGCGGCAACCTCCCCGAGGTCAAATTGAGGAAGGCCCCTCTGGTGCGCCCACGTGTCCAGCGCCTTTCGAGTCGCCTCGTCGGCAAGAGCATCGGCTTCGGGCCAACGAGCCAGACGGCGGGGTTCAAAGGCGGACGCGGGCAAAAGGACTTGGCCTACTTGCTCAAGGATTTGAGGACTTCGGGCCAGCCACCCCACAGTGTCAAAACGAGGGGCCAAGGGGACCACCCCCGCTCGATCAACGAGGCCGTGAGTCGTCCTCAGCCCCCAAAGGCCGCAATACGCGGCAGGAACACGGACGGAACCGCCGGTGTCAGTGCCCAAGGCGGCGTCGACCGCCCCGCCGGAAACGGCCGCCGCCGAACCGCTGGACGAACCGCCGGGAACCCTGTCGGGAGCCGACGCGTTGACGGGCGTGCCGTAGTGAAAATTCTCGCCCTGAAGGGAATACGCGAGTTCGTCCGTAATCGTTTTTCCGTGGAGATCGGCTCCAGCCTCGACGAGGCACGCGACGGCCGCAGCGTCATGATCGGGAACGGGGTGGGTCTGCAGCCAGGCGGGGTTGCCCGCCCCCGTGGGGACACCGGCCCAATCCATGACGTCTTTCACGGCAACGCTGACCCCGGACAGCGGACCCAAACGCCCAGAAATACGATGCACGAGCCCATGGGGAACCCAGGCTTGGGTGTTGTCGTTGAAAGAAGGAATCATGGTTTGACCGATTCAATGGGCAGGATGAGCCATCCATCTTTGAAGGATGGCTCATCTTACTCCAAATCGATTTAGCGTGCTACGGAGTAGGCGCACCCCTCTTCAGAGTTAAAATAATCACCGGTAACCGCAAAGGTCCGCGCCCTGGACCCTCCCGAACAAAAGTCGCGATACCCGCAACTCCCACACTTTCCGTTGAACCGGGTCAGGTCTCTTAAGTCTTTGAAAACAGAGTGATTTTGGTACACGTCAGCGACCGTTTCGGTCCGCACGTTGCCGCAGTCCAAGGGAAGGAATCCGCTCGGTTGGATGGAACCGGTGTGTGAAACAAAGCAAAACCCCAGGCCCGAGTTAACGGGCCGTGACGCAACGAGCGGGTGTCGACTGCGGGGAGGAATCCCATTACCGGCTTCCTCTTGTTGCCGGTAATAGCGCCGGTAGTGTTGGCCTTCGGTAACTTTGATGTGGAATGGCGCACGCCTTGATAAGGTGTGGATTTTCTCAAAAAGAAACTCCATTTGCTCGGCGGTGCAGCCCGTTAGCTGGGAACCTCGTCCCGTCGGGACTAAGAAGAAGATTTCCCAGAAAACAGCCCCAAGGTCTTCCACGGTTTGGGCCAGGGCGTCAAAGTCGTTCACGTTCCAGGCTCCAAAGACGCTGTTGATTTGAAGCGGAACTCCGGCTTCCCGAATCCAACGCGCTCCTTCTAAAACCTTGGAAAAGGTCCCTGTCACCATACGAAAGGTGTCGTGTTTCTCAGCCGTCTCTCCATCAAGACTAAGGGCCAATTGATCGACACCGGCTTCGGCCAAGCTTCGAATCCTCTCGGGCGTCAGTCGGTCCGTCGCCGCCGGAATCGTGGCCATGGTCAGTCCTTGAGCCTTTCCAAATCGGATCAAGTCCTCGAGGTCGTCACGCTGTAAGGGATCGCCGCCGGTCAACACCATCAACGGCGTTCCCATTTCGGCAACCTGCCGAATCAATCCCTTTCCTTGATCGAGGGAAAGCTCCAACGGATGCCGCACGTCTTCAGCCGACGCCCGACAGTGCTGGCACGCCAAGGCGCAAGCGCGCGTCACCTCCCAAATCAACAAGAGGGGTGCTTGATTGTAATCGACCACTTTCATGAAAGCTTCTCCTTTAGCGATGAATCCAGGTGCCTTCCCAGATAACAGGACGAGGGGCGGCTCTCCCCGGGGGTAAGATTCCAGGGTCGTTGTATTTTGTTAAGGAGCCGGAGCCTTCACGGTCAAACCCAACTTCGGCCAGCAATTGAGTCAGGCTCTCTTGGGAAAAGAAGGCCTGAGGCGAACCCGAAAACTGGTCATAAATGTGCTGTTGGCCTCGTTGGGGTAAGGCGTCGGGAGACAGCGTGTCCCGGGAGAAGGGAAAGACGAACAGGCGCGTACCGCTTCGCGAGACACGGTCAGCCTCTCGAAGTGCCGACAACAATTCGTCGTCCGAGGCGGCCAGATTCCAGATCCCCTGCGCAATGATCAAGTCAAATGTGGTATCGCTAACGGGAAGGGTGTCCATCCTTGCCTTGACGAACTCGCATTGACCATTTACTCCAGCCGACTGAGCCCGCTGCCGGGCCGCGGCGATCATGAATTCTGACTGGTCGACACCGAACACCCGATGACCAGCCTGGGCAAGGGGAACGCCATTTCGCCCCGCCCCGCAACCGATATCGAGCACGTTTAAAGAGCGTCCCTTGGCGAAGACCCTCACCCAATCCATGAGCACCGCGTTGGGAGGACTCGATACAAAGCCAGCCACGACATCGGGTTGATCCCAAGTTCCTCGATTCACGAGGACATTCCCGGCAAAAAGGTACCGTCGATCAGGTGCGACTGAACTTGTTCGTACAGAGGCAACACTTCTTTCAGGAAATCAGGATCGAGCCGCACGGCGGTACGGGCCACTTTCTCACAGTACCCGCAGGCGTTGCAGTCGGTGTCGGCACAGTTCCGCTTTTTGAACCATTCCAAAAATTCACGCGGCAGGGCCTCATTGCGAATTTCGATGGGGGGCCGATTGTCGGGAAGCTTAGGAAACAGCATTCCTTGGGTGTGGAGAAAGCCCACCATGGCCCTTCGAAATTTGGACGAGGTATGCCACGGGCGAAAGGTTCGGACGAAATGGAGCCACTGAAATCCTGGTGTCTTCTTGCGAAATCCCCAGGAAAAGATGAGCTCGGCAAGGTTGCCTTCGAAGCGCTGATTGTGATAGGCGTCGGCTCTTTTGAGCAGTTCCTCCGAGGGTATGTTTCGTTCTAACAACTTGAACGTCTTGTACCCCATAGATTCGTAGTGGACCAGGTCCTCAGGACGGATCCAACCGGCGGAGATCATGAGCTTGGGATCTGTCAACCGAGCGTACTGGCATTGGATGAGAGGGAAATCCAAGTAAAAGCACGAGTGATCGCCGCTAGAATGACTGTGGCCGTTTTGGTGTTGGATCTGGTAGGCACAGTTGGGCTGACAAAAATGGTTAGCGATCAGAACCAGATCGCAAGACACGGCACGGCGAATCTTCTCTAGTTTTTGGAAGTCACGGTTAATGGAAAAGCTTTCCAAGACAATGCCTTCAACGCCCAGGCCTTCCCAGTATTGGGCTCGTTTGACCGTATCAACCTGCGCGTAGAGCCCCACTTTGATCTTGAAGTGAGGGTAATGCTTTCTGACCAACTGCACTAAGTACGAAGTAGCAATCGTGAGCCGTTTAACGCCAATCTCGGTCAACCAGTCCAGGTCGCGTCGAAGTTTTCTGTGAAATTCCTTGGTCCATTCGCGATTTCCGAGGCAGGCCGAGTTCAGCAGATAGTTGAACTCCATGCCGGCATCGGAAACAGCTTTTGCATAGGCTCCCAGCTTCTTACGGCTGAGCGGCCCTGCCATATACGCCGGACGCCCCCCACCCACGACATCATGGGTTAGTCTGCCATAAATCTCATGGACGGACCTCGAGGCCAATTCTGGTAAGAGTGCCAAATCATAATTGGCGGGGGCCATCAGCGTCATGCCTGACCGCCAAACCGAAGAAACAACACGTTATTTTCAAGGTGTACGTGCTCGTGAAGATCGCGTTCGAAGGCGTCGAGTCCTTCCATCAGCAGCCGGTAAGTGTTGCAGCCCCAAGCGGGCACCTGAAAGTTTCCCGTAACGGTTCGCAAATCGTGCAGGACTCTTCCGGCTTCTTCGTGTTCGGCAAGGTAGGTCGCCGATTCTTCCCTGCTGAGACTTCCTCCCTCGTGAGCCATCTTGAGAAGCTCCGGGAAAAGGGACTTTTCTTCTTCGTCCAAATGAGGCAAGAGGCTTTGCGAAAGGGTTTTGACGCCGGGCCCCAAAACCGAGGCTTCACGATGCTTCGGGCCATGGACCGAAGTCACTTTCAAGGCCAGCCGCAACAGG
>Ga0164241_10004628_pt1 | contig 13219 bp, 12 predicted proteins | sample OricomyardsoilBY_FD_108780 | JGI IMG/M metagenome (GOLD analysis project Ga0164241, IMG submission 108780) | Backyard soil microbial communities from Emeryville, California, USA - Original compost - Back yard soil (BY) | ecosystem: Environmental > Terrestrial > Soil > Unclassified | place: USA...
AGCGAGCCGGCCACGCGCTGGGACAGGTAGCGGTCCACCCGGGCCAGGGCGTTCGGCCGGTTGCGCGGCTGGTCGGCGGAGCGGCTGGAGACTGTCGGCTGGCGGCGGCTGCGGACCTCGAACAGTGCGGTGACGATCGCGACCAGCCAGAGCACACCGATCACCGGCCAGGTCCAGTCCGCGTACGGCGCGAGGAACCCGGGGGCGGTGCCACCCGTACCGACGTTGATGGCGATCGGCAACAACACCAGCGTGAGCGAGACGGTCACCACGAGCACGACGGCACGCAGCATCCCCTCCCGAATCCTCACCCCCGGAGCGTAGCGGCGTACTAGCCGACCGTGCCCGCCCCAGCGCGCGTCCGGGACCGGCCGTCCACCTGACGATCCTGGGCTGCGGGAATGGTTGTCGCGTCACGTAGATTGAGCTTTGTCATGACTACTGAGCGGATCGACCGGGCGGCTGTGGGGCTCCGGTCGGAGCGAGGACCGATCCTGCTCTCGGTGATGCTGAGCGTCGGACTGGTGGCGATCGACGCGACCATCCTCGCCACCGCCGTACCGTCGGTGGTCGCCGACCTCGGCGGGTTCACCCAGTTCCCCTGGCTCTTCTCGATCTACCTGCTGGCACAGGCGGTCTCGGTGCCGATCTACGGCAAGCTCGCCGACCTGCGCGGCCGCAAGCCGATCATGCTGCTCGGCGTCGGGCTGTTCGTCCTCGGCTCGGTGCTGTGCGGGTTCGCGTGGAGCATGCCGGCGCTGATCGCGTTCCGGCTGGTCCAGGGTCTCGGCGCGGGCGCGATCCAGCCGATCGGGATGACGATCGTCGGCGACATCTACTCGGTCGCGGAGCGGGCCCGGGTCCAGGGCTACATCGCCAGCGTGTGGGGGATCGCGTCGTTCGTCGGCCCGACGCTCGGCGGTGTCTTCTCCGACTACCTCTCCTGGCGCTGGATCTTCTTCGTGAACATCCCGCTCGGCATGGCCGCGGCCTGGGTGCTGGTGCGGCGCTTCCAGGAGAACGTCGTACCGAGGACCAGCCACCAGATCGACTACGCCGGTGCCGTCCTGCTCGCGGTCGGCGGTTCACTGCTGCTGCTCGGTCTGCTCGAGGGCGGCGTGATGTGGTCCTGGGACTCCGGCGCCAGCATCTCGATCCTCGCCGTGGCGGTGGCGCTGCTGATCTCGTTCGTCCTGGTCGAACGCCGTGCTGCCGAGCCGGTGCTGCCGTTGTGGGTGCTCGGCCGGCGCGTGCTGAACTCCGCCAACTCGGCCGCCCTGCTGATCGGCGTCCTGATGATCGGCCTGTCGACGTACGTGCCGCTCTTCGCCCAGGGCGTCCTGGGTACGTCGGCTCTCGTTGCCGGGTTCGCGTTGGCCGCGATGACGCTGGGGTGGCCGATCGCTGCCTCACTGGCCGGGCGGATCTACCTGCGGCTCGGGTTCCGTACGACGATGCTCTTCGGCTCGATCATCGTGGTGATCGGGGCCGCGTTGCTGTTGACGGTCAAGTCCGACAGCTCGGTGTTCCACCTGGCCGGGGCCTGCTTCGTCATCGGCCTCGGGCTCGGCTTCTCCGCCTCGCCGTCGGTCGTGGCAGCGCAGTCGTCCGTCGACTGGCAGACGCGCGGTGTGGTGACTGGCGCGAACATGTTCTCCCGCTCGGTCGGCAGCGCGGTCGGAGTGGCTGTCTTCGGCGCGGTAGCGAACGGTGTGGTCGCCGCACGGCTCGGCGACGACCACGCTGACCTCGAGAAGCTCCCCAGTGAGGTTCTGGCTCCCGCGATCCACGACGTGTACTACGGCGCCGCCGGAGCAGCCGTCCTACTGGTGGTCGCTGTGCTCTTCATGCCGAACCGGATCCCCGAGCAGGGCCGGGTCTAGGCCGACCTCTGTACGCCAGTCGGCGTGCAGTGCTTGGAGGCGCTTGGCGATAGCGGGCTCGTCGTCGATGCGGTTGTGTTGCTCGCCCAGGTCGGTGCCGAGATCGGCCAGATGCCAGCCGGCGCCCATCGGAGCGTGCTCGTACCTGCTGAGGTGATCGACCGACGGACTGTCGGCGTCGACCCAGCTCAGCTTCCAGTCGCCGGACCGCACCGCCCACTGGAAGCCGCAGTCCCAGTGCAGGGCGCTGTGCGCCGACTCCGTCTCGCCGTTGAGCACTGGCAGCAGGTCGACGCCGTCCGACTCCGCCTCACCACCTGCTGCCGCGACGAGCGTCGGCACGAGGTCCAGCGTGCTGACCAGTGCATCCGTCTGCTGCGCGGCAGGGAGTCGTTCGGGCCAGCGCCACAGCATCGGGACACGGATGCCGCCCTCCCAGACCGTGTACTTCGTGCCGCGTAGCGGAGTGTTGTCCGCGAAGTTGCAGGTCGAGCCGCCGTTGTCGGTGGTGTAGACGACGAGCGTGTTGTCCGCCTGTCCGGTGGCGTCGAGCAGGTCGAGCAGCTTGCCGATCTCGGCGTCCATCAGTTCGAGCTGTGCCAGGTAGTACTCGCGCCCGTGGGGAAGGTTGGGCACGATCACGTCGTCGTACCACTCGGTGTAGGAGCGGCCGGTGTCCGGCTGCCAGTCCTTGAACGCGGGCAGACCGCGCCGGGCGAGCTCGTCGTCCGGCAGTTGCCAGCAGAAGTTGTGCACCGCGTTGAAGGCGAGCATGCAGAAGTACGGGCGCTCGTCCTCGGCCTGGATGAAGTCCGCGGTCCGGCGGCCGAGCTCGCTGGTCAGGAAGCCCTCGTGCTCGACCGGCTCGTCACCGGACAGCAGCGGCTGCACCGCCATGTACACCGCGGCATCGGCGCCGTACTCGCTCTGGGACTGCTCGGAGTGGTGCAGGTAGTTGAGCCGCCCGACCGACTGACCGGCCAGACCGTAGAGCGTCTCCTCGAAGCCGTGCCGCGGCGGGCAGGCCCGGTCCCCGACCTTCTCCTTGCCGTAGTGGACCTTGCCGAAGTACCCGGTCCGGTAGCCCTGGTCCCGCATCAGCTCGGCCAGACTCGGTACGTCGTCCGGCGCGAAGGCGGCCGAGTCGAACCACTGACCACCCCAGCGCTGCTGGTATCGCCCCGAGATGATGCCTGCCCGCGACGGACTGCAGATCGGCGCCGTCACGTACGCACTCGAGCAACTGACCCCACCGTTCGCCAGCCGGTCCAGCGCCGGCGTCCGTACGTCGGGGTGCACGCCGAGGGCACTGCGGTCCGCGTAGCCATGGTCGTCCGAGACAATCAGCAGGATGTTGGGCGCCGACATCACCACTCCTCGCGAGGATCGCTTGTTTTGTCGCACAACACCCTACTTACGAACAAGATCGAGCAACACCCGCGTCGGCGGTCGGTGACCGCCGGCCTCAGTCGACGGGCTCGAACTCGTTGAGTCTCCAGGTCTGGTCGAACCACGGCTGGAGCGGACCGTAGAGCCTGAACAGCTGGAACCAGGACTTGCCGGGGATGGTCTCCACCCAGTTCGACTCCTTGCCTTGCGGAGCGGTGGGTCCGAAGTACAGGTCGTGCGAGCCGTCGGCGTTGGTCTGGAGGGTTCCGGAGTTGCTCGCGAGCGCGGGCCAGATGGTCGACGGGACCTGGAGCAGAGATCGGGTCTGGGAGTCGTACACGTCGACCGCCCAGAAGTTCTTCGCCGGCGGGTTCGGGTCGACGTGCAGCCGGTAGTTCCGGGAACCGTCGAGGAGGTCCCCGTTGCTGTCGTGGATCGTGTACGCGTAGGCGGAGCCCGCTCCGACGCGGGCATGCGCCATGGCGGGAGTCACCACCGTCGCGAGGTAGTGGAACTGGGTGCGCGCATCGAGCAGGCGGGCGCCGTTGCGGAGGAACTCGTGGCTGCCGCCGACGAAGGCGTTCTTCCACGACCCGTACAGCTCGGCCTCGGGATCGCGCGGAGCGAACGCGATCGTGCGCGCCAGCCCGGCGCCGATCTCGGCCGCCCTGGACAGAATCCCGCGCATCCGCGCGTCGGGTGTGAACGGCTGCCCGCGCACCAGCCCGATCGCCGCGAGCTGCCCGGCCCGCTCCGGATCGATCGCCTCGACCGGTTCCTCCTGGACGAGTTCGGCGAGCTCCTCGAAGAACGAGAAGTCGTTGGCGTGCACGGTGTTCATGACCTCGTCGGCCAAGTTGACGAACAGGTTGTCCTCGGGTGCGCCGGCCCGCGACAGCGGGTAGATCCGGGTCTCCTTCATCGCCGGTACGCCGCCGAGCGCGCGGAGCACGACCCAGTTGGAGTACGTCGGGCAGTGGTACCTGTAGTAGCCGTCCGGTGCCTTGCCGTCGTACCCAGGTGGCAGGAACAGGTACCTCCCGCCGAGGCCCCGGTCGGGTCCGGCGATCCCCATGTCGGCGACGTACCGGAACCAGAAGTCGTCGACGACGCACAGCGATTCCGCGGGCGCCTCGATCACCGTCGGACCCCAGGCCTTCAGATCCAGGAACGTGGTTCCGTAGGTGGTCTCGGTGTTCGGAGTCAGGAAGAGACTCTCCGAGTTGGCCCGCGGGTCCGTGATCCCGATGATGCCGGGCGAGGTGATCCCGGCGGACCGCAGCCCCCTTCGCATCGCGACCAGCGACGCTCCCGGGACGGCGTTGAGGAACACCTCGATGCCGCGCATCAGATCGAGTGCGTCGTACGCCGCCGACACCGTCGCCGGCCGGGGCAGACCGTCGAAGAAGTCGAGCGGACCGAACGGCGACTCCACCGTGTCAGGGGACGACAGCGACGCGATCGCCTCCTGGAACTCCTCGGGCGACAGTCCTGAATCCGCAACTCCAGCGCTCGACATGTTCACTCCCACCCGCCGTCGACGACCTGTCGTCACGACGTTCGCAGGCCTTGACCCCACCAGTCCTCACCCCCCAGAGGTGAAGCGCGACCGCGACGGCGGTCCAGGCTTGTGCGCCTTCCGGGAGCGGCACATACTCCGAAATGGGGGCGGGGGGCTTCATGAGCGAAGGCGCGATTCTCAATCTCATCGGTTATCCGAGTCTGGCGGCGTCCATCGCGGTGTTCGTCAGCGTGCTGCGACTGCACGGTCACGCCTGGAAGGAGGCGGGCCAACGACGATGGCTCTGGGGACTGCTGTCCGTCGTGAGCTTCCCGGTCCTGCTCGGCCTTCCGCTGGCCTTCGTGTACTTCGTCTGGGCCCGGCCGGACGTCTTGTCCGCGGACGCGGCCTGCATCGCGACGCGCGTGGCCGCCCGCAACGTCCGCCGCCAGCAGTCCCGGCAACAGGCGTCCAGATCCGCACAGCGCCTGAGCACCACCACCTCGGCCTCGGCGCCGGGGTTCGCTCCGTTCGCCCCGACGAAGCGGCCATGTACGGCGTGCAGCGACGGCCGGCAGCTGTGCTGGACCTGCAACGGCAGCAGATCGGCACCGCAGTACGACGGAACATTCAGCCTCTGCACCCACTGCAGTGGTGGCTACGTGCAGTGCACCACGTGCGGCGGCAGCGGTTATCTCTGATGCCAGTGGACGGCTGCACGGCCTAGGTTGATGTCATGCGTGCAGTGGACTGTGTGGGTGCCTTGATCCGGGACGATCAGCAGCGGGTGTACGTGCAACGGCGTACGGCGGAGCGGCGGTTGTTGCCGGGGATCTGGGACATCGTCGGCGGGCATCTGGAGGCGGGGGAGACGCCGGAGCAGGCGCTGGTCCGCGAGGTCGAGGAGGAGACCGGCTGGAAGGTCCGCGACATCCTGTGGACCGTGGCCGACTGGGAGTGGGAGTACGAGGGCCGGGTACGGCGTGAACTCGACTACCTGATCACCGTCGACGGCGACCTGGGCCGGCCGCGACTCGAAGAGGGTAAGCACGACGCATCGGCCTGGGTCGGGCCGGACGACCTCGAACTGCTGATGGTCAACCGCACCGACGGTGACCGCCGGCTCCGCGACATCGTGGCGCACGCGGTCCGCACCCGCCTCACCGACCGGATCCGGCTCGAGCCGATGACGGCGCCGGGCGAGGTCCTGGCCGGACATGCGGCGGACCTGGAGATCCTGCACGCCGATCCGTGGGTCGCCCAGTGGTTCGCCGGCACCTGGTCCGCCGAGGAGTCGGTACGACGGGCTGCCGCGATGCACGCGGGGTGGGAACAGGACGGCGTCAGCAAGTGGATGGCCTACGAGCGCACGTCGGGTGCACTGATCGGCCGGGGCGGACTCTCCCGGATGCAGGATTACGCGCAGATCGTCGAGCTCGTGGGGCCCGAATGGGCGACCGAGCGGCTCGAACTCGGCTGGAGCGTGCTCACCGCGTTCCGGGGCCAGGGCTACGCGACCGAGATCGGCCGGGCCGGACTGGACTTCGCCTTCCGCACGCTCGGCGCGAGCTCGGTCATCGCGTTCACCGAGCGGCACAACACCGCGTCGAGGGCGGTGATGGAACGCCTGGGGATGACGTTCGCCGGCGAGGTCCGGTACGAGGGACTGGTCGAAGGCACCACCGAGGTCCGGCCGGAGGTGCCGTTCGCGCTCTATGTCACCGGACCCGAAGCGGACATCCAGCGGTCATAGCCGGTCGAAAGCGGTCACGAACCGGGTCAGCAGGTCCGCGAAGGTCTCGCGCTCGGCGGCCGTCCAGCCGTTCATCGCCTCGGCGAACCGCTCCTGGCGATAGCCGTGCACCCAGTCGAGCTGCTGCCTGCCGTCGGCGGTGAGCACCAGGTTCGTACGCCGTCCGTCCTGCTGGTCGGCCTCACGTCGTACCAGGCCCGCTGCCACCGCCGCGGCGACCAGCTTGCTCGCGCGCGGCTGGTCGACGGCGAGGGCCGCGGCGATCCCGTTCACCCCGAGCGTGTCCGGCGCGGCCGCCTCGATCGCGTCGAGCACGTCCTGGACCCGATCGGGACCGCCGGACTGCACGGCGAGCGCGCGGCGGGTCTGGCGGCGGCGGATCGCAATCATCGCGGACTCCACCGCGGCGATCGGGTCGGTCTTGTCCACGCGCACTCCAAAAAATATGCTCATTGACATGTACATGTCAGATGACAACAAGCCTATCGGCTGGTGGCTGAAGGAGGTGGACCGGCTGCTCGAGGCATCGTTCGAGCAGCTCCTCGCAGCGGACGGTCTGACCCGCCGGCAGTGGCAGGCGCTGAACGCGGCCGCCGGCCCCGAACCGATCGCGGCCGCCGTGGCGCCGTTCCTGGCCGGCGACCCGGCCGAACTCGCCGCAGTCACCGACGCACTCACCGAGCGCGGCTGGCTGACCGGCGACACCCTCACCCCTGACGGGCGAGGCGCGCTCATGGCACTGACCACCAAGGTCCACGAGCAACGCCGCCGGGTCACGACCGGCATCACCGACGCCGAGTACGCCGCCACGATCGCCGTACTCCGTCGAATGGCCCAGAACCTCTCCGCCTGACCTGGTGGATCGAGGGCCCGGAACGAAAGGAACTCCGCTGTGTGACCGCCCAGGCGCGGCGGTCACACAGCGGAGTCGGCCACCTCAGGGGGTGGCTCCTGGTGAGGTGTCGGGAGCCACCGGTGTCCTACCGCCCAGGACACGCGGCCCCGCCTGGCCCGAGGTGTCGGCCAGGAGGTGGATTGGAACGGCTGGGCGGCGGTGATACAGGGAGTCAACCGCCAGGCCCAGCCGGGTCGGTGGGCGGTGCGGTCCGGAGCTGAGGAGTGCTCCGGACCGCACCTCGGGTTTCGTCCGGGACTGAGGAGTGTCTCGGACCTTCCAGAGCTGCCCCTGAGCGTGAGGAGACCCCAGGGCACAGCGGACCGGGTCTGAGGAGGACCCGGAAGCTTCAGGTGTCAGTCGTTGCTGTCCAGCGGGCCGAGTACGTCGTTCGTGACTCTGAGACCGGCGAAACGCCGCCGCATCGCCTGCTCGTAGCGGGCGGCCAACGGCGCCTCCGCGACGTACTGAGCGATCACATGCTCGCCGAACCAGACCCGAACTCGGCGCCGGTACTGCCTCGACGTCATTTCCGCGATGGTCACTACTTCTCACCCCGTAACTCTGAACCCTTGCAACCAGTTGGACTTACTGGTTGTCATGGCAGTAATGGTGCACGAGCCCAACGTGACCGCTCTAGGACCTGGACCGGACCTTTGCCGGACCTCTTCCGGACCTCTCGCGGACATCTGGGGGACCGCACCTTGTCGTGGGGCATCAGTCGAGACAACGTCTGATCTGACGTGAACGGGAGGAACGATGGCGGTGAGGTACACGCCAAAGACGGTCCTGGCGCACCTGATCCAGCGCCGGAACCAGACCTACTCCGAGATCGTCGCCGAGTTCGTCGAGCTGGGTGGAACCATCACCGAGCGGCACCTGCGGCGCCTCGCATCGGGCGAGCGTGCGGGTACCACTCCTCAGACCCGGCGCACCCTGCAACGCATGTTCGGCAAGCCGGTCGAGGAGCTCCTCGCGCCGTACGTCCCCGAACAGGCAGCCCAGGTGGTGCCGGCACCTGCCGCGAGTGGACGGATCACGACAGGTAATGAGATGGAGGTTCTCGACATGGCTGCCAGCCGAGCGAGGGCGTTTGCCCTCGCGGCCCAGTCCGGTCTCGGAAGCGAGGCCATGGAACAGGTGTACGACGACGTCCGGCACGTCGCGAAGGCCTACCCGCAGCGCCCGCTGCCAGAAATCCTCGGCCAGCTGGTCGAGACTCAGGACCTGGTGTTCGCGCTGCTGGAGAGCAGGCAGCGTCCGGAGCACCTGCGGCAGCTCTACTTCCTCGGCGGCGTGACCGGCGGTCTGCTGGCCAAGGCGTCGCACGACCTCGGCAACCCCCACGCCGCCCTCACACAGGCGCGCACGGCATTCCTGTGCGCCGACAACGCCGACCACCACGGCCTGCGCGCCTGGGTGCGCGGTCTGCAGTCCCTGGTCTCGTACTGGGCCGGCAACCCCCACGACTCCGTCCGGTACGCCCAGCTCGGTGCGGGGTACGCCGAGCAGGCGAACAGCACGACCAGCGTCTGGCTGCCGGTGAGCGAGGCCCGTGCCTGGGCCGCACTGGGCAACCCTGAGGCCACCCGGGCCGCGCTCGAGCGGGCCGAAGAGGCTTGGAACACGGTCCGCAACGACGACCTGGACGACATGGGCGGGCTGTGCACCTTCGGCCGCCACCGGCAGCTGTACTACGCGGCCGACGCGCTCGCGTGGCTGCCCGGCGAGGTCGAGCAGGCGGAGCGGTACTCCAGCCAGGCCGTCGACGCCTACACCGACCAGAACCACCCGGAGTGGGCCTTCGGCGACGCCGCCGGCAGCCAGGCCGCGATGGCCATCAACCGGATCGCCAGCGGTGAGCTCGACGGCGCGGCCGACGCGATCGCGCCGGTGCTGGGCCTGCCGGCCGAGCGCCGCATCAACGGCGTGGTCCACTCGGCTCGTCGGGTCCACCAGGCTCTGCGGCAGTCCGGCCGCGCCGAGGACGCCCGCGAACTGCAGGAGGAGATCGAGACGTTCACGCGGACCCCGATGCAAAGTTTCCCCCGGTAGCCTGCGCGGATGGATCCCCTGAGCGGCGAACTGACCACGCTGCGAGAGTTCCGTCCCGCAGATCTCGAGGATTACCTGGCCATCACCGGCGATGACCGGGTGACCGACTGGATGGCGTTCGACAGCTACGACCGCGACAAGGCGGCTGAGGTGCTGGCCGGGATCGTCGAGCGCTCGGCGCGCGAGAACCGGCCCGATCACATGCTCGCCGTCACCCGCCGGCAGGACGACCACCTGATCGGTTTCGCCCGGATCGCACCCAGCGGGGCCTGGGCGGCCAAACTCGGCTACGCGATCCACGCCGACCACTGGGGCCACGGCTACGCCACCGATGCGTCCCGGGTGATGCTGCGCTTCGCCTTCACCACGCTCGGGCGGCACCGGGTCACTGCCGCGATCGGCCCGGAGAACGAGGCCTCGATCGCAGTGGTCAAGCGCCTCGGCTTCACCTACGAAGGCCACCTCCGCGACCACGTATTCACCAACGGCGCCTGGCGCGACTCCCTGCTCTACTCCCTGCTGGAGCCCGAGTACACCGCCTGACCGCCGTACCTGGTCGAGGGCTTGGGGTGGTGGGCAGACTGGGGGTATGGCCGCCACCGTGACTGGATCGCTGGACCCGCTGCGGGACGGGCTGGCCAAGATGATCATGACGAAGGTGGCCGGACCGGATCCGGCCGCTGAGCGGAATCGCGTGCACAACACGGCCGGACCTCGGTGGTTCGCGCCGGACCGGCCGATCCGCCGGGTGCACGGCGATGCGTCGATGTTCGCCGGGGGACTCCGCGCGCTGCTGCTCCAGTCGCTGCATCCGCTGGCCATGGCCGCGGTGTCGGCGCACTCCGGCTACCGCGGCGACCCGTGGGGCCGGTTGCGCCGGACCAGCTACTTCCTGGCCATCACGACGTACGGCGCGATCCCGGACGCCGAGGAGGCGATCGCCCGGGTCAAGGGTGTGCACGAGCGCGTCCGCGGGACCAGTCCGGACGGCGTGAAGTACAGGGCGTCCGATCCGCACCTGCTCAAGTGGGTCCACGTCGCAGAGGTGGACAGCTTCCTCGCCGCACACCAGCGGTACGGTGCCGCCCCACTCACCGCCGAGGAGCAGGACCTGTACGTCGAAGACGCGGCTCTCGTGGCCCGCAAGCTCGGTGTGCTCGACCCACCGACCACAGTGGCCGAACTGCGGCAGACACTGACGGAGTACCAGCCAGAGCTGCGTGGAACGACCGAAGCACGCCAAGCCGCCCGCTTCATGCTCATCCACGCACCGGTGCCATGGGCTGCACGCCCGGTGTACGGCGTACTCACGGCGGCTGCGGTCGGCCTGCTGCCCTGGTGGACCCGGCTACCGCTCCGGCTGCCCTACCTCCCGCTCGCGGAGGGCACCGTCGTACGGGCGGCGGGTGACGGGCTGACCCGAACCATCCGCTGGGCGCTGACGTCACCAACACTGGGAGAAATCGGCGCGGAGGGGTAACGCGCCGGTAGGTTGTTCTCGTGCCGCTGCGTCCTCATCGTCCGCTTCCCCTGGCCACGCCGGCGGGAGTCGAGGTGCTGACCAGAATCCTGACGCAGGGCCCGATCGCGCGGGTGGAGATCGCGCGCCGGACCGGGCTGTCCCAGGCGGCCGTCACGAAGGCCGTCGCGCCGCTGATCGAGACCGGGTTCGTCACCGACCAGCCGCCCGCGCCACCGGAGAACGACAACCAACTCGGCATCGGCCGGCCGGTGAGCCCGCTGACCGTGGTCCGCGAAAGCGTCTCCGTGATCGGGCTCAAGGTCACACCGACCAACCTGATCGGCGTGACCACGGACTTCACCGCCGGCATCCTGACCGTCCGGCACCAGCGGCTCGCGGACACCGAGCCCGAGCGCGTGATCGACCAACTGGCGGATCTGTCCAGGGAGCTGATCAGCTCGCTCAAGGCCGGTGAGGTGTCGGCCGGCCCGCTGATCGGGATCGGCGTGGCGGTGTCCGGTGACGTCGACGCGGCGCACGGCGTCGTACGGGACTCGCCGTTCATGGGTTGGCGCGACGTCCCGGTGGCGGAGCTGATGGGCCAGCGGCTCAAGGTCCCCGTCGTCGTGACGAACGACGTACGGGCGCTGACCGTGGCCGAACACTGGTTCGGCGTCGGCGTCGACGCGGACTCGTTCGCCGTGGTGACGATCGGGTCCGGCATCGGCTGCGGTCTCTACATCAACGGCGAGGTCGTGTCCGGCGCGTACGGCGTCTCCGGCGAGCTCGGCCATTTGCCGCTGGCACCGGGAGACCTGGTCTGCACGTGCGGCCGGCGCGGATGTGTGGAGACGGTCGCCTCGTCCGACGCCATCCTGTCCCGGACCCGCGAGACGACCGGGCGCGCGGACCTGGATCTGGCCGGGGCGATCAAGCTGGCGCACGAAGGCGACGAACACGCGCGCGAGGCGTTCGACCGCGCCGGTGAGGTGATCGGCGCGGCGCTGGCCGCGATGGTGAACCTGGTCGGGCCGGAGCTCGTGGTGATCGCCGGCGAGGGCGTCGCGGAGTACGACCTGTACGAGGAGCGGCTGCGGCGCACATTCGCCGAACACGCCTTCGGCGCCGCCGGCGACTGTCGCCTGATGCTGCGCTCGCACACCTTCGACGACTGGGCCCGCGGCGCAGCCGCCACCGTCATCCGCTCCTACGTCCGCGGCGAACCACCCCTGAACCGCTGACCCGCACTCGTCGCGTCGCCCCCGTCCCCCAGCAGCCCAGCGCCGTTCGCGTGGCGGTTCGCGGGGCAGTTGGCGGGGCAGTTCCCGGGGCAGTTCGCGGGGCAGTTCGCGGGGCGGTTCGCGGGGCGGCTGGTGTCGTGTCGTGTGATGTGGTGTCGCGTCGTCGACTTTGAGCACCGATCAACCACCACCGCGGCCGCTGCGTGGTCGACCGGTGCTCAAGGTCGAGGCATACCCGCAGTACAGCATCATCGCGGCGGGCAGGTGGACACCAGGCGCGGCGCGACAAGCCGCGGCAGGATCCCCGCGCACTTCACGTGGAGCCCACTCCCCAAACCGGTTCGGGGAGACCCCCTGACCGGCACCCGGCCGCGCCATCAACCCGACTGGGGAGAACCACCACCCGAACCGGGTAGGCAACGCTCCCCAAACCGATTCGGGGACAACCGCTACCCCGACACCCGGACACACGCCATCAACCCGACTGGGGAGAACCACCGCCCGGATGGGGTAGGCAATGCTCCCCGAACCGGTTTGGGGAGAGTCGCTGCCAGCCACCCGGCCGCGCCATCAACCCGACTGGGGAGAACCACCGCCCGGATGGGGTAGGCAATGCTCCCCGAACCGGTTTGGGGAGAGTCGTGCCGCGCCATCGCCTGGCGGCCGTGACGATGGTGGCAGCGGACGCGGGCCACGGCGGCGGCAAGGTGTACGGCGGGGACCGCGGCGGCCATCGATTCGTGGATCACGGTCGCCATACGACGCCGATCCGCACCCGAGTCCACGACTCGACGACTCCCAGCCGCCCATCCGGGTCGACGACCACCGGCCGCCCGTCGGCGCCGACCCGGACAGATGCCGAGCCCCAGGCCGCGGTGTGCCACCTGCATCACCCACACAGCGAGCGGAAGCGCACGGATATCCCCTCTTGTGGTGCCTTCTCCCCTCGTATACGAGGGGAGAAGGCACCACTCGAGGGGATATCCGTTCGAATGGGCGGGCATCGGGGAGGGCATCGGGGCGGGGGTGAGGTTGGGTGG
>Ga0164241_10004629_pt1 | contig 13217 bp, 10 predicted proteins | sample OricomyardsoilBY_FD_108780 | JGI IMG/M metagenome (GOLD analysis project Ga0164241, IMG submission 108780) | Backyard soil microbial communities from Emeryville, California, USA - Original compost - Back yard soil (BY) | ecosystem: Environmental > Terrestrial > Soil > Unclassified | place: USA...
CCTCACCCTCGGCCTGTTCCAGACGCTCGCTCATGCCAGTTTCGATTTCCCGTTTCAAAACCCAGCCATCCTTACCACGTGGCTGGTGCTGGTGCTGGTCGCGGTGCGGTATGCGGCGGCGGAAAGCGGATGACGGAGGACGGAGGGAGGATGACGGATGGCGGAGGGCAGATGACGGAAAAATTTCATTGTCCGTTTTCTGACATCGGACGTCTGCCCTCCGGTGTCTGGCTTCGTTCATTACAAGCTTCTCACAACCACGAGCAGTTCGTCGTACCTTCGTACCCTTTTCATAAACAAGTCGTGAGGGGGATGTGAGAGCGGAATGAAACGGAGGCGCGCGCTGGGTGCATACTGGCATCGTGGCGCGCGGATGCTACGGCTTGAGCATGCAAGCGAGAGCACATTTCGGACGACAGACGGCTGATGTCGGACGGCGGAGCCAGGAAAACGGATGTCAGACATCGGATGTCCGACGTCGGTCATCATCGGTCCTCCGTCATCTGATCGCGCTCGTGGCCGCGCTTGCTCTAACGAGCGCGATGGCTGCGCCCAAGGCGAAGCTCGCGACCGGCCGGGTGATCGCGCCGGCGGAGGTACTGCAGGCGGCGCCGGGAGCGGTGTTGGGCGACCGCTATTACGCCGAGGTCAATAGCGCCGCGCTGCCGAAGCTTTACCAGGACTTTCGCGAGGAGCTTTTCGATCACGGGATCCTGCAGCGCACCGACCAATACACATGCAAGCATTTCGCCGCCTTCTTCGCCGAGATCGCCCAGGCGAAGTTCTACGCCGAGAATTTCCGCGGCAAGACGGACGCCCGCGCTCTGGCGATCGGTTCGATCTGGTACGTGCGCGACCACGACGGCGGTCCGCACGCCATCGTCCAGATCCTCACCGAGCGCGGTCGCATCTACCTCGAGCCGCAAACCGGGAAAGAGATCGCTTTGTCGCCAAAGGAAGAGGCGAGCACGTACTTTCGCTTCTTCTGAAGCGGAAACAGAAAACCTGAAACCGGAACTGGTCGGCGTCGCGCGCGGCGTTTCGCCGGGAACCCTCCAAGTAGGAGCTTGCTTGCAGGCGATGGCTGTGTGTCTGCAGCACACGTGTCGGATCGCCTGCAAGCGGGCTCCTCCAACCGAACCAGTCCGCCCGCCGGCGAAGCCTGGCGCGCTAGATAATTTCAGGTCTCAGATTTCAGCCCTCTGGTTTCCTTGAGCGCCGAGCGCTCAATACGCCGTCTTCGGCGGGAAGACGATCTGTCGGGCCGTCTTGAAGCAGATTTGGATGTCCATCCAGATCGACCAGTTCGCGATATACTCCAGATCGAACTCGATGCGCTTCTGCAACAGAGCGGGCTCGGTGATTTCACCGCGAAAACCATTGCACTGGGCGAGGCCGGTGATGCCCGGCTTGGCGAAGAACCGCGTGCGATAAGCGTTCATTTGCTGGGCAAAGAGCTTGTCGTGGGCGAGGACGTGGGGTCGCGGTCCCACGATGCTCATGTTGCCGAGCAGGACGTTCAGAAATTGCGGAAATTCATCCAGGCTGGTCTTGCGCAGCAGTTTTCCAAAGGGGTAGATGCGGGCGTCCCCCTTGCTGGCCTGCACCGCCTCGGCCTTGGCGTCACGAGCAGCGACATACATGGACCGGAACTTGAACATCTGGAACGGCTGCTGGCCGTGTCCGGTGCGAGGCTGGACGAACATCACCGGCCCCGGCGCCTGCAGGCGCTGCATGATCCACACCCAGATAAAGAGCGGGGGGAGGAGGAAGAGGACGACTGGCAGCGAGAACAGGATATCGAACACGCGCTTGAGGATGCGATTGAAGGGATCCTCCAGTGGTTCTTCCTGCAACGTGTAGAATTGGTGGCCCTCTTCCGTGATCGTGATCAGCGGGTGGCGCAGTTGCTCGGCGAGATTGCTATGGATCAGCAGCCGCGCGCCCTTGTTTTGGCAGGCTTCGATGACGTAGCGGCCCTCCATCTGGGTCCGCGGGATCTCGAGCATGATGACTTGGGCCGCGCCGGTGTCCTCAATGCGCTGGCCAAGATCGGGCAATTCTCCCAGGAACGGCGGTTGGGTGCCGTGAATCGGTGTGCCCTCGAGGCTCAGGAAGCCCGCGGCGTGCAGGCCCAGCGACTCCTTCGACGACAGCCAGCTGCGCAGCTTCTCCAATCCCTCCAACGTGCCCACGAAAAGTGTCGGCACCTTGCGTGAATGGGCGAAGAAAAGGCCGGACAGCAGGTTGGGGAGCTTGAGATTGATCACGACCAGCATGAGCCAGCAAAGGATGAGGTAGGAACTCATGAACACGCGGCTGAGCTCGCGGTCCTTGAACGCGAACATAAAACCCGAAACGAAGATAATCACATAGGCGGTCTGGCGCGTGGCCAGCCAGGCGGCCTGGGCCCAGCCCAATTCATGGAATTTTGGCGCCAGCTCCTGGACCGAGGAACGGCTGAGCACCATCGCCACCGCCACGCAGAGATAGTAGGGGAGCAGGTTAAGTCCCTTGTTCAGCTGCGACAGAGGAAGATATGGCAGGGTTTCCGCATACGCGGCCATCAGCAAAAGCGCCGCCAGCATGGTGATGACCACGTGGAGGTTAATCAGGCCGCGAAGACGTTGGACGAACATGGAATAAAAACCTGACTAAGGCGTGGCGGATATGGCAAAGCAAACCTGAGGCCAAAAGAAATGGGAACCGGAATCGTCGGCCAGTAGAATGTGCGCATGAGATGCTCGGGAGTGAATCGGTTGTTTCAATGCGTGGTATACCCCGAACCCCCCGCGAGGCCGCAAATCACTCGGCGCAGAGATTGCGAGCGAAGAATACCGGCGATAGCGCTAGAGTCTGGACAGCTCCAGCCGTCCAGTCCGCGTTGTCGCAGGGGACCTCACTGCCACGCTGAAGCACTTCGCATGTACGAGAGCTACGACCTATCCGAACGACGCTTACGACTGAACGCTACCCGGCCATACCGGAAGAGACCTCTGATCAAAGATCACATGCGCTGGTCTCTTCGAAATTTCTGCCGGACCGGAACAATGCTCGGGTTCACCCCAAAATTCTGAACAAATCTCGAGACAATTCCTATATACATCATACCAAAAGAGATAGAAGATATAAGAAGCTGGGCCCACAGTCCTACAACGAGCGCCGCAACGTACTGTGCGAAACTGCCCCCAATCAGCACAACGATTTGAAGAACAAGCATGAAGCGTGATCCTCCCAATAGCTTCAATGCTTCGTCGGCCGGACCAGCCATACTCTCCACGAGTACCCCGAAGAGAAGAATTGCGGTGACCCACCAAAGCTCGTGGTACCCTTTACCAAATATGAGCGGAAAAACATACGGGCCGACAGCTAATGTGGCGACGGCAGCAACAATACAAAGAGCGGTCGCGGGCTTCGCTATCTTCTTCCCCAGCAACTCAAGCTCACTCCATCTGTTGGCAACGGCAAACTCAACGACCTGAGCACGAACCGAGAATCGCACAGCAGCGATCGCCGAGCCAGCAGCCATCACCAGACGAGATGCCACACCCACCACCGCGGCATCCGACGCTGAAAACACAATTCCCGCAATCCAGACGGGCGACCAAATCAAGAGAGTTTGTGCAACTCGGGTCGCCGCAATTGGAATTCCCGTCTGAAGGGCAGCCCCCGGAAAATTCCGCCCTGGAATGCCTCGAAATACACTTAGAGGCAGAGCACTGACCGTGATTAGAGCGCCAAGCGACGAGCCGATTCCTGCGGCAGCCAACATTCCGATTAAAGACACCTTGAAGGGCAGCGCCAAGTACACCCCAATAACAATAATCGTAACCCAGTTAATGATTCCGTAATACGCGAATGTACCGAACTGGCTTCGACCATATGCGACAAGGCACTGTGACGCCGTAAAATTCAGGGAATAGCCGGCCAGCCGAAGTCCCGAAAGAAGCGCCGCGGCAAGATCCGATGTCAGCAGCCAGTAGCTAAGTGCCAGAAGAAATCCTCCAGCAAGCCCAGTGATCGCACCAAAGCGCAGGATTGCGTGCAACATGCGAGAAGCATCTTCCAGCTTACCCGCTAGGCGTAATGACGGGATGAGTTGTACTGCACCGTCCGGCGCCCCGAATCCGGCCGCCATTGAGCATGCCGTGACCACCCCGAAGATCATAAAGTAAACGCCGGCGTCTGAGGCAGGAAGGTGATTCGCGACAATTATCGAAATGAGGAACTGAACCAGCGTTGATGAATAGCGCGAAACTATCGCGAGCACGAACTGCATCATATATATCCCATGGACTGGGAGCGAAGGGTGTTAGAGGTCAGAAGCACTACCACAGGGAGTGAGATCCAGCACTGGCCAATTGCCGCTTCAGGTCGTAAGGGCATCTCAGCCATTGTTAGCACCAGCAGCACCACCACAAACACAGCGGGAGCGATTGAACTACTGAGCAGTATTGCCCCGCCAGTTACCGCCCGCCAGAGCAGCCAGGACATTGCAAACATTCCTGCCAATCCACTCACAACCCAATAATGAAGTAGCACATTGTGGCCCGCGGGAGCAATGGCCCCAAGTAGGTGTGCGACAATTCCATTTCGGGAATAAGCGTCGAACCCCCAGCCCTCAAATGGACGGGATAGAATCGCCTCTCGGGAAGCCATCCAGATTCCACCGCGGGATGTAAAAGCATCGGTCGAGTAAACAACCCAAGGAAGCGTTGCACTTACGACGGCGGCAAAGAACACCGCCAGAAAATATATGATCTTTCGATCAAGCCTCTCTCGAAAAAACGAGAGAATCGTTGCGACAAAAGCCCCGACGGCCAAAGCGATCAGTGACGTACGTGAGGCCGAGAGAATGAGCGCCGCCAGCATTATCGTAACCGATCCATAGCGCGTTTTCTTGTCGGGCACGAGCATCGCGAAGGAGAGTGCCATCGCGACTCCCATACCAAGATTATTTGAGCTTGGGTAGGGGCCGGCCAGAATCCCCGTTCCAATGATCGCTTTTGTGTCGTCTACGCCGATTGTTCCGGCACGCCACGCCGCCTCGCTCAGTATCCCATAAAGGATTGATCCACCTGCAATGACAGTTCCGAGGTGTGAAAATATTCGCAGGTCCGTGAGCTCGGGGCGCAGCGTCGCCAGCGCGAGTACGAAAAGCATATTCACAGCGATTGAACCCCACGCAAACCCATCCAAGTTTCCAAACAGGAGCGGTACAAAAAGGATAGTCAGCAGCGTAAACAGAAGTGTTGAGACACCGCTACGGAAACGAGGTAAATTTCGAGCCGTAACCAGGCAGCAGCCGACCGCAAGCATCGCTGCGAATATGAAACCCAGGATAGTGACCTGCGTTGGATTGTCGACCTCCCCAGCGAGGGCCTGAGCGTCGAAGCTTCGTCCAACGATTATCCTCTTAACCAACTGTGGAACAGTAGTGAGCAGGATATAGAAGGAGACGAGCATGAGTAACACTCGCCCATCCGGGCTGAGTGGCACGCGACGCTGCTTTATCGGATGCTGTGCCGGTCGCAGTCGTTTGGGGTAAATATTGCGATCCCTTAAAATCGCCATAGTGACTTTTTTCTCACTCGCACGGAAGTTTGGAGGGTTAAGGATGCGAACCCATTTTTGCCGGCACTGGCACGTGAACATCTGGGTTCTTTCGGAATAGTAGAGTTCGCCACGCGTGTTTTCTCCCTGTGTACCGACTGCTACCGTAGTGCATTGTGGGTGAGCGAATCCAGAATGGATCGCACATGTCGGTCCCAAGACAGCTGTGAGAGGACATGCTGCTGCGCAGCGTGGCCAAGTCTCCCGCGAAGCTCCGAGTCCTCAATCAGATTCTTGATTCGGGTAGTCAGCTGCGACCTGTTCCGCCCGTCGACCAAAAACCCGGTGACACCGTCGATGACAAAGTCAGACGGTCCTGAACCGTCACCTGCGACCACTGCAGCCCCGAAAGCCATGGCGTCCGCTATAGAGATACCAAATCCCTCATAATCATCGCCTCCATCAGTGTCTATCTGAGGATGAAGAAATATATCGCAGTTCCGGTAGAGCTGTTCGAGGGCAGCATCGTCTACAAACCCCAATGCCTCAATTTTGTCGCCAAGGCCAGTGCTTGCCGCGAGCTCGCGAAGCGATCTCAGCAATGGCCCATTTCCAGCAATTCTGTATTTAAATGTTGTGGTACCACTACGATGAACTTCAGCGAGTGCCATTATGCATGCGGCGATGTTCTTTCGCTCCACAAGCCGAGCTACAGTAAGAATACTCACCTCACCCAGTGGTGAGCCAACCTTCACCGATCGCGCATCAACCTGATCCTTTGTGTAAGTTAGGCCATTACCGACCACCATCCACTTGCGACGAGTAGAACCAGTGTCTTCCGGGGCAATGCCAGCGTGTATCGCACGACTGAGCGTCGCGCTAGAAACTGAAATTACTCGGGAAGCTCGCTTGAAAACGGAATGCATCAGGGGACGTAGGACGCGAGGGATTCGGAAGAGCTCGCGCCCATGAGCAGAAACAACTAGTGGGATCCCTCGAATTACCAAAGTCACGATTCCAGGGCGCCAAGTTGTTGCGTGCACAAATGTGAAATCATCCTGCAATCGCGCTACGAGGTAACGCGCAAGCATCTTGACTGCCGTGGCCAGCTGGCCGCCTTTGCCTGTGTTAAAGATCTTGATGATCTGACCGTTGTTAACATCCAATTCGCGCCAACCTGAGCGGCCGGTCGTCTGGGTGATGACAGTGACGGCGGCCCCTGCACGCCGATACGCCGCAGCAACCTGGAGTGAGTACGACTCAACACCACCGGTTATCGGCGGGAAAGCCTTGCAGAGCATTAACACACGAAGGTTATCCATTGTAGTTTGACTTCAGGAAAATCAAAAAGAGGCAGCTTAGCGCGTGCTCTCCATGGAATTAGCGCGCTTCTCGAAAACGCTCGTATTCACGAGTCCGCGAAGGAATCCGAGGGCGTGAGCTGCGTGCATGGTCGGCAGGGCGCAAAGCATGCCCAGCGCACGTGGTAAATTGCGGTGACTGACTAGACTCTTGGTCGCGGCCGCGAGAGCGGCGACTACGTAGACGGCGAGCAAGACCAAAAGTATGCGGGGAAACGGCAGCAACAAGATCGCCCCAACCAGGGCGCCGGCGGGCATGGCCGACCGAATATTGGCGGGTCGCCCCGTCAGGGCGAGCAACTGACCTTTCACGTAGGCATACTGGCCGATCATGCGCGCAAGATTGGCGTAAGTGTCACGTGTGTAGTATACGAATTTGTCTCCCGGAATCTGGGCGACGATTCTTCCGGATTTAATGATTCGCATGTTGTGTTCGTAGTCCTGACCGCGGACGAAGTTTTCGTCGAAGAGTCCGATTTGTTTGAAGATCGTTGCCGGCCACGCACCAAAAAGCACGGTGTCTACACGGCGCGGCACGCTGACAGCCTTCGGAACACGGTGACTTCCTCCGACACCAAATGGGGATTGCATCGCATCGCCGATGCCGGCGCGTATGCCACGAGCAAGGCTCTGCGTCTCGTACGCAACTCCGATATTTCCGTAGGTGCTGTCGGAACCCTCGAAGAATCGGACAAAGTTTGCGAAGTAGTCCTGTGGGTAAACGGCATGAGCGTCGCAACGCACGATGTAGCGTCCTTTGGCTGCAAGGATGCCTAGGTTTAGACCAAAGACCTGTTTGCGCTTGGGATTGGCCAAAATGCGGATAGTTGGAAACTCCCTTCGCATATCTTCGATCAGACTGGGTGTGCCATCAATCGAGCCGCCCTCCATCACCAGAATCTCGCTTGAGACTTTTTGAGCGGCGAGCGCGATGGATCGCAGGCTCCGGTCAATGAACCCGGCTTCGTTGAAAACAGGTACGATCACCGAAACAAGACAGCTTGAAGGCGGAGGGTTATTCGTCATTCGAGCGGGTAGAAGCGGGCAAGGAGAAGGGTCGGTTCGAGATTCGTACGGTTTCGATCACATCCGGCGGCAACCGCGAGAATTACGACGATTATATCGTTTTTGAGACTTCAGATACGCAATAAGTTACGGGCGATCGGCAGCAACGACCGAGTTTTGGCGTGCCAGCGCTGGAGCTTTTGCAGGCGGCGGCTCAGAGGCTTGCGGGCTTCGGGGGGGAGCATGGCGATGGCGGACTGGAGGTTATCGAGCCGATTGCAACCGGACTTGAGCTGGGGTTCCAGGCGACCCTCCAAATAACGGTCGATCAGGCGGCGCATCTCCAGGTCGGGGGAGAATAGCTCTGCCGGATCCTCGGGCTTGGAGACCTCGGTGACGGCACCCACCTCGCGCAGCGCCCGCAGGCCCTGGCTGATCGAGCCTTTGCTCAGGTCCAGCCGCGCTGCGATGTCGGCAAAGCTCAGCGGGGTGGGGGACGCGAAGACGATGCCGTAGATCGCGGCGAGCGACTTCGGGACCCCGAGCAGTTCCGCGGCATCGACGAAGAAGTCGACGACGTCGGATTCGAAGGTGACAGCGGCCGCGGGGCGGCCGGCCGCGAGGACCAGGGATCGCGGCTGAGACCTGAAACCTGAAACCTGAGACCTGAAAGTGGATGCAGATGGCACACCTTCGGTTTCAGGCAGGGGTGACGGGACTGGTTTGGTTCGTGCCATTGAGCGATTTTGCCGCCGAGAGTTGAGACCCCTTCAGGTCTCAGGTTTCAAGTTTCCGCCCTCGGGAGCGGGAGCGCCCGCTACCCCTGTCGGGGTTTCCCCGATAGTTCAATTCAAAATGAAGTGAGGTGGCAGCGAGAGCTGCCGGAGACCGGAAACCTGAGACCGGAGACCGGAAACCTGAGACCGGAGGGCGAGAGACTGACGACGGAGGTCGGAGTTCGGACGTCGGATGGTGGAGGACGGACGTGGGACCCCGGTCGCCAGTCATCAGACCTCGGCCATCCATGGTCGGGCATCGGCTGTGTTCCGCTCCGCCATCCGCCGTCAGTCGTCTGTCCTCCGGCTCCCAATAGCGGCTCGGGGCTGTTGCGCGGTCATCAGATTTGCATGATCCGGATTCATCCATCGGCCAGTTGGCCATCGACGGGAGAACTGGAGCCAAAATTTGGCAACAGCGCAAAGGCAGCCCAGCTGCAGCCAAAATGCCGTCGAGTTGCATCACAGTGCTGATGGAGTGTATCGGCCCGCGATCGCTTTGGTATTTCACCGACCGCTCTCCACCGGCCGCATCCCGCGCCCATTGCCCCAAAGGGAACTATCCAGCTTCCTCGATAACAGCTATATGTATTACCCAATGTCTGTCTATCGACCCTCGATCATTCACGGTACGAGCATGCTTCAATCGGCCTATGGTTATAGGTATTTATACCCAATACATTGCAGAAAATTGGCAAAGTAACCCGTTTGTTAAAAATTCGGCCTTGCTTGGTATCGTTCAAGCTCTCAAACCCTTGGCCAGCTATCTAACCGTCAACACCGTCATTCTATGAAAGCCCGTACGCTCCTGTCTCTTATCGCCCTCGCCGTGGCGCTGCCGTTTGCGCAAGCCCAAGCCGCCACCGCCACCGAAGTCGTCGCCGCTCTTAATCTGACGGCTGAAATGACTCCCCAGCAAGTCGCCGATGCCGTTGCCGCCGCCGTTGCCGATCCGGCCAATGCGGGTCAGGCCGCCGCCATCGTCGAAGCCGCCGCTGCCGCGCAGCCGCAGGCTGCCGCGGCCATTGCGGCCACGGTTGCCGCTGCGCTTCCGGTCGCCCAGGCCCCGGCTATCGCCAGCGCCGCTTCCAAGGGCGCCGCCTCGGTCGGCGTCGACGCCACCGCGAGCATCACCGCCGCCGTGCTCGCCATCCCCGCCGTCAGCGCTAACACGGCGGTGAGCGGCTCCGTCGGTTCGGCTGCGCAATCTGGTTTTAGTTCCGGCTCTTCCGCGGGTGCTCCCGCGGCGGGCGCCCCCGCTTCTGGTGGTGCGGCTGCCGGCGGCGGCGTTACCACCGGTGGCACCCCGGCTGGCGTCACGCCTCCGACCGCTGGCGGCACCGGCGGCACCACGGTCAACGACGAAGGCAAGCCGGTCATCGACGGCAGCCCGTCTAACTAATCCGGTCGCCCGACGGTAGGCCTGTTCGACTTAACACCCAATCTCCCGCGCCGGTCCACACACCCGACGCGGGTCCTGTCAGCCCAGCACCACGCAAAACATGAGATCCAAACTGTCCCTCCTGGCCGCCTCTGCGGCCCTCACTCTGGCCGCCCAGGCTGCCGTCGACCTCGGCAATGGCGTCAAGATCGTCCCCAACGTCACCGGCAGCGTTGAAGCCAACGACAATCTCTTCCTCGGGGCCGATGACACGGTCGACGAGACGATCTGGCGGCTCTCCCCGGGCGTCACCTTCGCCATGGGCGAGGGCGCGCTCAATACCGCCCAGTTCTCCTACAACGAGGAATTCCAGTTCTACAGCGACAACAGCGACCTCGACACGAGTCTGAGCCTGGTGGACTTCACCAGCCGCTACGACGACGGCAAGATGAAGATCGCCGTCGACGCCTGGTTCCACGAGGCCAACCAAGCCACGCGCGATACGCCGACCATCGCGGGCCTGGTCAAGCGCACGCTCCTCCACGGCGCGATCAGCGACGAGGTCCAGTTCACCGAGAAGTCGGCCGGCAAAATCGGCCTGACCTACGACGACACCGACTACAGCCGCTCGGGCTACTCGGACTGGCAGTGGGTCGAGGTGCCGGTGCAGTACTTCTTCCAGGTGCAGCCCAAGCTCGATGCCAGCGTGGGTCTCCGCTACCGTAAGAACAACATCGACGGCCCGCTCGGTGACTCCGACAGCGACGAACTCTTCTACAACGTCGGCCTCCGCGGCGAACTCACGCCGAAGCTCACCGGCGAGGTGCAGGTCGGTTACATCCAGTTCAACCCGGACGCCGGCAACGACGAGGACTCCTTCGGCCTGAAGGCCAACCTGACCTTCGCCGTCAGCCCCAAGACCAACCTCCTGCTCGATGCGAACAGCCAGTATGGCTATTCCGGCATCGGCGAGGCCTACCAGGACAACGGCCTGACCTTCAGCTTCAACACCGCGATCAGCCCGGCCTTCTCGGTCAACGGCAACATCTTCTGGCACATCTACGATTACAGCACGACGAACCAGAACGACGACTTTGCCGGCGGCCAGATCAGCGGCAAGTATGCCTTCAACGAGCATGCCGAGATCAGCGCGAGCTACACCTACACGAACAACGATTCCAACCTCTCCTTCGCCAGCTTCTCGCAGAACAAGTTCCTGCTGGCGGCGACGCTGAAGTATTGAGCGAAGCTCAATACTTCGGACGACGGAGGTCGGACGACTGACGGCAGACCACTTGCGAACCCGAGGAAAAACTCCTCGGGTTCTTTTTTGGCCTAAACCTAGCTTTCACCAGGACGTTATAAGTAATTTGGTCACCGCTCTTCTACCTAACTAAAATACTGCAGCTTTCTCATCATTGAATTGTCATCGCGAGGCCGGCAAAGCCGGCCGTGGCGATCTATCTACACCCGTCTACCTGGATTGCTTCGTCGCCCGCTTCGCGAGCTCCTCGCAATGACAAATCAGGGCCCACCCAACAACCTTCCGGCACCCGTTTTTTGTAGCCAATATTCTGCCATAGTCTGTCATCTTCCTTCCGATGTCTTCTTCCAGCACTCAGCCGTCAGCCGTCATCACTCAGGCGCTGATCAAGATCCCCTCTCGTCAAGAGGGGTGGCTGAAAGCCGGGGTGTGTAGTATTCGACTCTTCTCGACCATGTCTTCCCTTCAGATCTGCTCCGTTCTCCGTCTTCTGTCGTCTGCCCTCGGTCTTCTGGCTGCGGCGCAAGCCTTCGGCCAGAGCGCCGCTCAGGCCGAATACGTCCTCCAACCCATGGACGTCGTGAAGGTCGAGGTCTTCCAGGAACCCGACATGCTGCGCGAGGTGCGGGTGGCCCAGGACAGCTCCATCAACTTGCCGCTGATCAACCGGGTCGACCTCAAGGGCAAGACGGTGCAGGAGGCGCAGGACATCATCCGCGATCTCTACAACAAGGACTACCTCGTCAACCCGCAGGTCAACCTGACGGTGATGGAATACTCCAAGCGCGACGTGAAGGTCCTCGGTCAGGTGACGAAGGCCGGCTCGGTGGATATCCCCACCGACCGTCCGCTCAAGCTCCTCGATGCCATTGCGCTCGCCGGCGGTTTCACCCGCCTGGCCGACCGCAAGAAAGTCACCCTCACCCGCACCACTCCGGACGGCACGACCACCACGACCGAAATCAACGCCGAGAGCATCATCCAAAGCAAAAACTCCGCCGACCAGTGGGTGCTGCAGTACGGAGATGTGATCAATGTGCCCGAGCGGCTGTTCTGAGCCGTCGGCACATTGAGAAACCTGAAGGCCGGAAACCTGAAACCTGAAAATGAAATCCTCTCGGAAACCTGACGAAGCGCGGCAGCGCGAAGATGGCCTTGCCGAGGGCATGGCCCCGAAGGGGTGCAGCGAGGCGGGTGCCTCCTGGCGTCGCGCAAACAAACCTGAAAATGTCACCCACGATTTCCGTCCCCTCTATCAAGAGGGGTGCCCGATAGGGCGGGGTGTGTAATCCTTCCGTCCTCTTCCCTCCGCTTCCCGCTTCCCGCTCCCACCTCCCGCCATCCGTCATCCGTCCTCCGATTTCAGCCCTTCAGCCGTCCAGTCCTTCAGCCTTTCCACCCATGTCGCTCAGTCCTCATCTCAAAGCCCGTCATTGCGAGGCGCCCCGGAACGGGGCAACGAAGCAATCCATCCGGCTGGATCGCCACGCGCGGCTCGCGATGACCGCCCGGTCTTGAAGTAAGCTTCCTGATCCCACTCTCCGATCTTCCTTCAGCCCTTCAGCCGTCCAGTCCTTCAGCCTTTATATAAGTCATGCCTCCTTCGAAAAAGCAGTCTCGTGAACCTTCCAACTACGGGGTGGGTGAACATCAGTACGGCTACACCAGCACCTACGGTTACGGCAATCCGTCGGGCTACGGCTATGGCTATGGCCACGGCGGCGACACGGTCGCGCACCGCTCGCTCCAGGACTACCTCGCCATCCTCCGCGAGCGGATGTGGTACATCGTCATCGCCTTCGTCCTGACGCTGGCCGTGGCGGCCATCTATACCTTCACGCGGACGCCGATCTGGGAATCCAGTGCGACGGTCGAAA
>Ga0164241_10004630_pt1 | contig 13215 bp, 11 predicted proteins | sample OricomyardsoilBY_FD_108780 | JGI IMG/M metagenome (GOLD analysis project Ga0164241, IMG submission 108780) | Backyard soil microbial communities from Emeryville, California, USA - Original compost - Back yard soil (BY) | ecosystem: Environmental > Terrestrial > Soil > Unclassified | place: USA...
CGGCTACGTCGGCTTCGTGCAGGGCGACTACGAGATCATCCAGGGCTTGCACGGCCTCGTCACGGTGGAGTGGCTCGACCAGGGCATCGCGAAGATCGACCAGCTGAAGCCCCAGCCGCCCACGAACCCGGGCGCCGGTAAGCCGGAGGTCGCCCCGTGGATCTCGGCGGATTGGTTCTTTCTGCCGCACATGGACACTCGGATCGATTTCATCATTCGCCCGGACAACTTCATGATCCTCGGGCAGCTCCACGCGTTCCTTTGAGATGACCATGCGCGCCCACCCGACTTCCGCTTCACGTTTCAAGGCCGTCCTCGCGCTGGCCGCGGCGGTCGGGGTGTTCGGTGCGGTGCCGGCGGCGAGCGCCCACGAGGAGTTCCCCGGGGTCATCCTCGAGCACTATCCGAAGCTCGCGTGTCCTCCGCAGTGCTCGCTCTGCCACCTGTCCTCCACGGGCGGCGGCGCGCTCCGTAACGAAACGGTCGATAAATACACGGGTCCGCACCAGGGCTACGGCAGCTTCGTCATGAACATGATGGCGATGCCCGGCGGCGTCGAGCTCACGGAAGCGAACATCCCGGGCAAGCTTCTCGCGCTCGAAAAAACGCCCTGCAACACGGATGCGGCGCGGGGCGACATCACGGACATGGGCATCTGCGACAGCGATGGCGACGGCACCGCCGACTACCTCGAGGTCGGCGTCGGCGAAGACCCCAACGTGAAGGGCCCCGGCAACGGCGCCGTTTGCCCGAAGTACGGCTGCGGCGCCAGCAGCATCGGTTCACTGCCGCGGCGGTCGTCCGACGCGGGACACGCAGCAGCGGCGATGGCCGGGCTCGGCGTCGCGCTCATCCTCGGTCGCCGGCTGCGGCGCCGGGCGTAGACGCGACGCTCGCGCGCCGCCGTCGAGCCCGACGTGCGGCGCCGCAGCTGACCGCGTCGCCCCGTTACTGCTCGCAGACGTTATCGACGCAGCTGTCGCTCTCGCACTCCGCGTCGCTGTCGCAGAGCGCGTCTTCATCGCAGAGCACGGCGTTGCCGCCGCTCATGCCCGAGACCTTGAAGTTCGGGTTACCGACGGTGTCTTTGAGCTTCACGTTGCCGAGCGCGCCGGCGCGGTCGTTCAGCAGCTCGACCGTCTGGGGTCCGGAAGGCGGAGGAGCGATCACCACGCCGCCTTCGCCGCCGGCGCCGCCGTTCGTCGCGCCGGAATTGCCTGCCGCGCCGCCTTCGCCTGCCGCGCCGCCGGCGCCTCCCGCGCCGCTCGGAACCTCCGCAGACGTGCTCGCCGTCACGCCGAAGTTGGTGACTCGGTTGATGGCGTTCGTGATCTTCACCGCGAACTCGGCCGGCGTCGGTTCGCCGTCGAAGGCGATCTCGACGTTGCCGTCCGCCGCCGAGGCTCCCGCGTACGCGAACTCGAACGTCACGGCGTCCCCGAGCCCGTCGCTGACGGTGAACGTTTCACCGTTGGAGATGAAGGTGCCTTCGCCCACCGTGATGCGCCCGGTCGCGTGGTCGCACGCTGGCGTCGGATTGCTCGTGCCGCCCGTGCCTGCGTTGCTGCCGCCCGTGCCGCCCTGGCTCGTGCCGCCGGTGCCGCCCTGGCTCGTGCCACCGGTGCCGCCCTCGGCGCCGACGCCCGCCATGCCAGTGTCGCCCGCGCCGCCGCCGGTGCCGCCCGTCGTGCCGCCGGTGCCGCCCGTGCCGCCCGTGCCCGTCTCGCCGGCGTGAGCGCCCGCGTCGGTCGGGATCTTGGTGCGATCGACGTCGGTGATCAGCGTGCAGCTGGCCGCCGTGAAGAAGCCGAGCAGAGAAGCGACCGCGAGCGATGAATTGAGCATGCGCATGGGTATTGTCCCGACCTCTACCCCGCTGGGGAGAGCGGCCTATTCTTCCAAAGAGGCGCCCCGGAACGCAAGCGCCGACGCCCCACCCATGCAGATCCACCTGATTGACGGAACCTACGAGCTTTTTCGCGCCTTCTACGCGGCCCCGCCGGCCCGCGGCCCGCAGGGCATGGAGGTCGGCGCCGCGCGGGTGCTCCTCCGGAGCCTGTACGGCTGGTTCAAGGGCGCCGGGGTCACCCATGCCGCCGTGGCGTTCGACACCGTCATCGAGTCGTTTCGCAACGGGCTCTTCGCCGGATACAAGACGGGCGACGGTATCGACCCGGCCTTGTGGGCGCAGTTCCCCCTCGCGGAGCGCGTGACGCGAGCGCTCGGCATCGTGACGTGGTCGATGATCGACTTCGAGGCGGACGACGCGCTCGCCAGCATGGCCGCGCGGGCCGCGGCGGATCCGCGTGTGGAGCGCGTGCTCATCGTGACACCCGACAAGGATCTCGCGCAGTGCGTGCAGGGCGAGCGCGTCGTCGGGCTCGATCGTCACCGCAAGCTCGTGCTCGACGCGGCGGGGGTCGTGGCCAAATTCGGTGTGCCGCCGGCCGCGATCCCCGACTACCTCGCGCTCGTGGGAGATGCGGCGGACGGGATCCCCGGCGTGCCGCGCTGGGGCGCGAAGTCGGCCGCGGCGCTCTTGTCACGCTTCGGGACGATCGATGCGATCCCCGACGACCCGCGTGCGTGGGGTGTTCCCGTGCGCGGCGCCGACGCGCTCGCGCTCTCCTTGGCGTCACAGCGTGAAGCCGCCGCGCTGTACCGGCTGCTCGCGACCCTGCGGCTCGACGTCCCCCTCGTCGAAACGGTGGATGACCTTGCCTGGCGCGGCGCCGATCGCGCCCTGCTCGCCGAGCTTTGCGTCGAGCTCGGCGACGACGGCATCCTCGAGCGACTCTGAATGGTAGGATGTGCGCATGCGTGCGTTGCTTCGAGCTCCGTCCGTGCTTTGCCTTCCCCTCCTGCTCGGCGCGTCCACGGCCTTCGCTCAGGCTCAGGCGCCAGGGGCCCCGGGAACGGCGCCGCCCCCGGCGGCAACGTCGTCGCTGTCGGCCGGGGGGCTCGCGCCGCCTCCCGCGCTCGAATCCGCGCCGCCGTCCGGAGCCGCACCGGCGACGCCTGCTCGCACCGAGGCCGAGCTCGCGAAAGCCGACAAGGAAGACGCGGGGCGCGGGCTCGAGTTCGTGTGGCTCGGTGGCGAGGTCGGCGTGATGCACCTCGGCCTCGGCGCCTTCAAGAACGACGCCATCGTCGATCCGCTCGCCGTGAACACGAAGCAGACGGGGCTCGTCGCGGGAGCGGGGGCGGGCGTGCGGCTCGTGTTCTTGACGTTCGGCGCGCGCTTCCGTTACGCGCCGTTGCCCGACGCAAAACTCTGGACGCTCGGCGCGGAAGCGGGGATCCACGCGCCGTTCGGCGCGCTCGAGCCGTACGGCACGCTGGGCCTCGGGTACGTCTCGGTGGGCTCGCTCGCGGGTAACGGCTCCGTCACGCTCCGAGGCTTCGACGCGCGCCTCGGCGGCGGGCTCGACTACTACTTCACGAACATGTTCTCGCTCGGCGCGAACGTCGGGGTCGAGCTCATGCTGCTCTCACGCGAAGCGCAGTCGTGCGCGGCGGGTACGCCTGCGTCGGTCGCGTATTGCACGGACGGCAGCAGCGTGGGCGGCGCCGTCACGGCGAGCGCGGTCGCCGGCCTGCACTTCTGACATGCGTTTCGTCCTCGCCGCGCTGCCGCTCCTGCTCGGTTTTCTGGTCTTTTACCGGGTGCGGCGCGAGCGCATCTCGCGGCGGCTCGCGCTCGGGGTGACCGTCTTCGGCGCCGTGGCCGCCGTGGCCGCCGTGCACCTCGAAGGCATCGTGCTCGGCTGGACGGATCTTTCGCTCGACGTGAAGCGCTCCGGCATGAGCGGCGCGCTGCTCGCCACGTTCTTGCTCGTCGCGCCGCTGGAAGAGGGGCTCAAGGTCCTCGTCGTCTGGACGTTGTACCGGCGCCGTCGCATCGGCAGCGCAAGGCTCGGCCTCGCGTACGCCGTCGCCGCCGCCGCCGGGTTCGCCGCCGTCAAGACCGTGCTCGCGCCGCTTTCACCCGGCGACCACATCGGGCTCGTGCGTTCGATGCTCGCGGCCCCGGCGCAGCTCTTCTTCGCGGGCCTGTGGGGGTATGCGCTCGGCGGGGCGCGCGGGCACGACCGCTGGTTTCGCGTGGCGTGGCTCGTCGCCATGCTGCTCCACGGACTTTACGATCACATCGTGTGGGGGCGCGGGCCCGGTCTGCTCGTGACGGCGATCCCGATGCTCCTCTTCATGGCGCTCGGCACGGTGATGGCGCTGCGCGGGGAGCGGCCGGCGGCGCACCTCGCCGTCATCGAGCCGCCGAGTCTCGAGTCGGTGCGGGCGCGGCTCGCGCACCACGCCGATCGACCGGTGATGCTGCGCTGGATCATCGCGGGGGCGTTCGTGACGCTCGGGCTCATCCTGGCGCTCGTCGCCGGAGCGGTGGTCCTCGGCAATCGCTTCAACATCGACTTTTCGCTCGCGGACGAGGCCGACGTGCGCTCGTCGGGCCCCCTCATCTTGCTCGGTGTCGCCGTGCTCGCGGCGTTCCCGCTCTCGGGCTACCTCGTGGCGCGCGCGAGCTCCGCGCATGGCCTCTTGGAGCCGGCGGCCGCGGCGGCCCTCACGCTCGGTTTGCTCGTCTTCATGCTGTGGCTCGCCGCACCCATCGGCGTCCTCTTCGCGCTCGCCGTAGCGCCGATCGCGCTCGGCTTGGCCTGCGGTGGAGCGTGGATCGGGATCGAGCGCTGACGGGGGGAGCGGCCTTGACGCTAAGCACGCTCGCTCAACGGCCGAAAAGCGCGCTCCGGCCCGCGCCGGCCACGCCCTCGCCGAAGCGTACGTCGTCGCCCGTCCGGAGCCCTTTCGAAACGCGATTCGAAGTACGTATACAGACTTCGAATTGGCTTTCGAAAGGGCACTTCCCCCGCGGGAGTGGCTCAGGGAGGGGAGGGGAGCGCCGCGTCCCCGGGCAGTGCGGCGTCCCCGGGAAGTGCGGCGTCCCCGGGAAGTGCGGCGTCCCCGGGCAGTGACGGGAGCGGCGCGCGACTCGGTTGGTAGTCGTCGGCGAGCATGCGGCGGAGGTCGAAGGCGACGAAGCGGCCGAGCAGGTGGGGGGCTTCGCTGACCCAAAGCGTGCGGGTGCGGGTGTCGGCGATGATGCCGTGCGTCGCGATGAGCGCGTCGATGGCGCGCCGGTCGCCGAGCGGGAGCGGACGATCACCGGCTGCTTGCCGATCGCGCAGCATCGCGAGCGCCTGGGCGGCGTCCACCGGCGCTCGCGCGCGCCCGACGAGCTCATCGGCGCGCGCGCGGCGGGCGAGCGTCGTGGTTTCGGCTAAAATGCGCTGGTTTTTGGCGTCGTTGCGGGCTGGGCCTTCGAAGTGGTTCGTGACGGCGGCGCGCTCGCCCAAGCGCCGGACGGTCGCGGGTGCACCGACGACGCGCTCGATGGCGAGCACCTCGCCGCGCGCGTCCGCGACGATGACGAGGTGACTCACGAGCGGTGGCTGCTCGGCGAGCAGCCGCACGGCGTCGTCCGCCGTGCGTGCCGCCCCGAGCACACGCCGCAAGGCATGCACGACGGGCTCGCCCACCCCCTGGGTCGCGCCGGCTCGCGCCCCGTGCACGACGACGGCGACGCCCTCCACGTTCATGCCGCTCACGACGCCCACGAGGCCCGGCCACGCGACGGAAGCGAACGGCAGCTTGCCTTCTTCGTGCACGAGGAACACCGCTTTGCGGCGATCGAAAATCGGGTCCACTTCCATGTCGAACGCGCGCGCGAGCAGCGCGCCACCCTCGGGCTCCGCCGCGCCGTGGAACGCGACCGTCGTGCACCCGACGAGCGGTGAGTGCTCGAACGAGAGCGCGATGTCGTAGAGCGCGTTCAAGTAGAGGAAGCGCTGGTACGTCGGCAGCACCCCGGCGTACGGATCGGGCTCGAACGCGAGCGCGCCGGCGGCGATCTCCCGCCGCCGCTCGACGCTCATGCCGCGGTCCACGTCCCGAAACCGGAGCTGCGCGAGATCGACGAGCAAAGCCCGCGCGAGCCGATTCGGGACGGCGCCGCTGAAACGCTCGAGCAAGATGCCTTCGTTTTCGAGCATGCGCTCGCGAAGCAGGCTCGAATGCGCGGCGCCGATGGCCTCCGGCGACCCGCTGAGCCCCACCTCCAGCAAGTGCTCCCGCTCGAGCACGTACGACCGTCCGCTCGTCGTGAGCCCCGGCGCGACGGCGAGGACGCGTGGGTGCGACGGGGCCACGTGCGGCGGCGCCGGGCGCGCGAGCACGCCGACGAGCACATGAGCGAGCGCCACGAGCGCGAGCGTCGCGAGCAGCCACCGAAAGACGAGGTGACGGGCGCCACGCCGCCGCACGAGCAGTGTCGTCTGGAGCACCCGGTACGTGATGCGCAGCGGATCGCGCACGACGTCGAAGTGCGACAGCCGCTCGCGGGGGGGCGGGTAATACACCCGTACCGGCAGCTCGACGATCTCCCAACCGCGCCGCGCCGCGCGCAGCAGCGACTCCGCCTCGAACGCGTACCCGGGCGAACGCGCGCCGAGCGTCGCGATTTCCGGCAACGGGTAGCGGCGCAGCCCGCACTGAGTGTCGGCGAGCGGACGGCCGCCGAACCACGTCAGGAAGCGATTGGAGAACGCATTCGAAAATCGGCTCGAGCGCGGCGCGCCGTCACGCACCAGATCGCGCACGCCGAGCACGAGGGCGGAGCGGGGCGCCGAGTGACGAGCGACGCGCGCGGCCTCCTCGGGTGGGTGCTGGCCGTCGGCATCGACCGTGAGGGCCGCGTCGCCGCCGAGCTCGAGGACGCGCTCGAACCCGCTGCGGAGTGCGGCGCCTTTGCCGCGGTTTTGCGGATGGCGGACGACGACGGCCCCCGCTGCTTCGGCCTCGCGCGCCGTGCCGTCGGTCGAGCCGTCGTCCACGACGATGATCGGCTCGTCGCCGAGCGCCGCCCGCAAACCGTTGACGACGGCGCCGACGCTCCGTTCGGCCTGAAAAGCCGGTACGACCGCGAGCACGCGCACGGCGGAGACGCTACCATGGCTCCGATGACTTGGTCTTGGCACCGCACCTTTCGACGCGCCCCATGGAACTAGATCCCGAGCTCGTCGCTCGGATGGCGGCGCGCGCGAAGACGCAGCTCCGGCAGCGCCAAAAGGCGCTCCGTGCCGCGTATCCGGCCTCGGCGCTCGCCGAACGCAGCGCGAAGATCGTCGCGCGTGTGGCAGAGCTCCCCGCTTTCGTCGCAGCGCGGAGCGTGGCGCTGTTCTGGCCCATGACCGAGCAGAAAGAAGTGGATTTGCGGGCGCTCGACGCGCTCGCCCGCGCGACGAGCAAGCGCGTCTTTTACCCCGGCTTTCGCCGCTCTGCCGAGGGCGCGCTCTTCACGGATCTACGTCTCACGGCGAGCACCGATGAGCTTGCCGTCCGCGGGCAACGTTTTGCGGAGCCGTTGCCGGACGCGCTCGTCGCCGCGCGCGGCGACCTCGACCTCGTCATCGTGCCGGCGCTCGCGGCGGCGCTCTCCGGCCATCGCCTCGGCTATGGCCGCGGCTTCTACGACTCGATGTTGCCGGATTTTCGGCCGCCCGCGCTCGCCGTCATCGTCGCCTTCGACTTCCAGCTCCTCGCCGAGCTCCCCGCCGAGGCGCACGACGTTGCGTGCGACGTCGTCGTGTCCGAGACCCGCACCGTCACCGTCGCGCTTCGCTAGCGCCGCTTCGGACGCTTGCGCTGGCACTCCGCGCACACGCCGTAAAGCTCGTGCTTGTGCGCGCGGATCTCGAAGCCGTAGCGCGAGGCGATGCGATCCTGGAGCGCCTCGACCGCGGGCTCCTCGAACTCGGTGATCGACCCACATTCGATGCAAATCAGGTGGTCGTGGTGCGCTTCCGAGTCCGCGAGCTCGTAACGGGTGTGCCCGTCGCCGAAATGGTGCTCCTGCGCGACGCCGCTCTCCGTGAGGAGCTTCAGCGTGCGGTACACGGTCGCGTAGCCGACCTTCGGATCGGTGACGCGCACCTGCTCGAGCAGGCGGTCGATCGTCACGTGCTCCTTCACGCCGAACAACGTGTCGATGATCAGGCGGCGCTGCTCGGTGGAGCGCAGCCCGCGCCGCTCCATGAACGCTTCGAGATCGGTGCGCAGGCGCTCCAGATCCGGCGGCCGCATGCCGCGCGCGCTACTCGGTCTGGCTGCTCCTGCCTTCACGATCCTCTCTCCTTCCTTCCTCCCGGCGCGTCGATCCGTCAAGGGCTCGGGGGTGCGGCGCGGCGCGCAGGCCGTTTCAAAGGGACTTATCAGAGCGCCGAGCGCCCGAGCCCGAGCAGCGCCCCCGCGGTTGCCAGTACCGGCACCCACACGGCGGGCAGCATGCCGAGCGCCGCGGGCCCCGCGAGCGCGAGGGCCGGCAGCGCGGCGAGCGCGAGCTCCATGCGCGCGAGGCGCAGGCAGTCGCGCGCCGAATGCAGGGCGAACGCGGCGTCGCGCACGTCGTCGGTCGCGAGCTGGATGCCCCAATCGGCGGAGGTGGAGCCCGCCGAGCGGAGCGCTACCGCGACGTCGGCCGCCGCGAGGGCCGCGTCGTCCGCGGGGCTCTGCCCGATCACGGCGACGGTGGCGCCGCCGCCGACGAGGCGTCGGATTTCCTCGCCCCGCTCGGCCGGTGACACCTCCGGCCGCAGGTGATCGATCGCGAGCTGCCGTCCGAGCGCTTCGCACGTTTCCCGCGCGTCTCCAGACAAAAGTGCGGGTTCGAGCCCGGCGTCCAGCAGGTGCTGCACGGCGGCGCGGGCTCCCGGCCGCAGGCCGTCTTGTAACCCGACGAGCCCGACGAGCCGGCCGCCCACGGCGACGAGCAGCACCGTCTGCCCCATGGACTCGAGCTCCTGCACGCGCTTTTCCGCGATCGCGACGCTCACGTGCTCGTGCAGCAAGAGCGCGCGGCTGCCGACCACGAGCGGCTGCCCGCTCGAGGCGATCGCCGTCACGCCGAGCCCCGGTTGCACGCGCGGATTGCGCACGGCGTCCGGCCGCACGCCGCGCGCGCGCGCCGTCCGAATCACGGCGCTCGCGACGGGATGGTGCTCGCCGCTCTCGGCGCCCGCAACCAGCGCGAGCACGTCGGGCGGCTCGTGCGTTCCGAACGCGTCGAGGCTCGCCACCTCCGGCTCCCCGAGCAGCAGCGTGCCGCGCGCGCAGAACACACCGAGCGTCACGCGCCCCGCGCGGTCGAGCGCCTCGGCCGAGCGAAACACGATGCCGCGCTGCAGGTCCGCCATGATCGTCGTTCCGACACGCAGCGCGGCGAGCGCGGCCGTGATCACCTGCGCTCCGGCCGCCTGCACGGCTACCGCGACCAGCAACATTTCGACTCCGTCGAGCCCCGCCGCGAACGCCGTGAGCGCCGTGAGCCCCGTGACGAGCAGCGAGCCCCGCTCGGCGAACAAGCGTCCCCAGCGCGCGACGGGAGCGAGCAAATCCGCCCGCCGGCGCGCGTCGTGCGTCAGCCGCAGAAACGCGCGGTCGCTTCCCGACCAGCCGACGATGGCTCGCAGCCGGCCCTCGGTGAGCGTGCCGCCCGCGAGCAGCGTATCGCCCTCCTTCACGGGCGCGGGCGTCTTCGCGTCGAGCCACGGCAAGGCGACGCCTTCCCCTGCGGTCACGGTCGCGTCCGCGGGCACCACGTCGCCCGCCTCGATCAGGATCTCCTCGCCGGGTCGCAAATCGACGGCTTGCGCTTCGACCGTGCCCTCGTCGACGACGCGCCGGGCGGTTCCGTTCAGCACCGCCGCCAGGTGCTCGCGCGCCGCGTCGAGGGGGCGCCGTGCCCGCCGCACGAGCGCGACCGAGAGCGCCGAGAGACACACGATGACGCTCGTCAGCAGCGCGGCGTCGCTCGCGCGTGGATCGCCCACGAGCAGCGTGCCCCAGGCGATGCCCGCCGCAGCGATCGGCGCCACCGAGAAGACGGCCGGGTGGAGCTCGGTGGCGTCGCGCGCGCTCGTCGTGCGTTCCGTCACGAGCGCCGCGCACGCGACGGCCGCCAAGACCACGCGCGCGGCGAGCACGGCGCGTGACGGCCCCGCGAACATGAGCCCGACCGCCAGCACGCCGCCGAGCCCCGCGAGCATCAACAAGAGTCCGCTCGCGCCGAGCCCCCCGCGCGCGTCGACGGCAACCGGCGCGTCCTGCGCCTCGTCGGCTGACGGCTCGGCGCTCGCCACCGCCATCGGCAACCGTTCGAGCTCTTCCCCGACGCTCGGCTCCCGCGCGACCTCCGCCACGGCGCGCGCCGCTCGGCGCTCCTCGTTCAGCGCCAGCGTGCCCTTGGCCTCCTGCACGGCGCCGACCAGGCTGCGCGGCCGCGCGACGGGCAAAGGCGTCGCCCCCGCGTCGTGGTCGAAGCGCGTTCGGCACGCGGCGCTACAGAAGTAGCGAAAGCGGTCGCGAATGTGCGCGACGCGCGCCGCGCGCAACGGATCGACCGGGTTGCCGCACGCCGAGCAAGGGCGCGACGCCTCCGTCAAGGCGGCGGCCGTGCTCTCCGTCATGGCGCCGTGAGCTCGCCGAGCGTCGTGTCGAGGATGCCGAGCGCCTCGTCGAGCTCGTTCGGTTTGACGACGAGCGGCGGCGAGAAGCGCAGCGCCTGTCCGCCGGCGATGCTGACGAGCAAACCGCGGGCCTGGAGCGCCCCGATCGCGGCGCGCGCGTCGATGCCGTCGGCGAGCACGGCTGCCTGCAAGAGGCCCTTGCCGCGCACGGCGGTGAGCTTCGTCGGGTGCTTCTGCAAGAGGCCGTTGAGGCCCTTGTCGAGCAGGCTCCCGAGCTCGCGCACGCGCCCGATGAGGTTTTCGTTTTCGAGCACTTCGAGCACGGTGAGCGCGGCCCGCGAGGCGAGCGGATTGCCGCCGAACGTCGAGCCGTGGCTGCCGGGCGGCAGCGCGCCTTCGAGCGCCTTCTTGCAGAGCATCGCGCCGATCGGCACGCCGCCCGCGAGCCCTTTGGCGAGCGCGACGACATCCGGCTCGACCCCTTCGTGCTCGCACGCGAGGAACGTCCCCGTGCGGCCGATGCCCGTCTGGATCTCGTCGGCGATGAGCAGCGTGCCCGTGTCGGTGGTGAGCGCGCGGAGCGCCCGCAAAAAGCCTGCGGGCGGAGCGAGCACGCCGCCTTCACCCTGGATGGGCTCGACGATCACGGCCGCGATCTCCGGACCGAGCGCCGCGCGCACGGCGTCGAGGTCGCCGAACGGCACGTGCACCGCGCCCGGCAGCGGCCCGAAGCCGTCCTTGTACTTGTCCTGACCCGTCGCCGCGAGCGCGCCGAGCGTGCGTCCGTGGAACGAGTTCGTGAAGGCGATGACCTTGAAGCGCTCCGGCTGGCCGAGCACGTGGAAGTGCCGCCGCACGAGCTTCAGGGAGGCTTCGACGGCTTCGGTGCCCGAATTGCAGAAGAACGCGCGATCCATGCGCGTGAGCCCGCAGAGCTTCTGCGCGAGCCGCACGTTCGGCTCGTTGTAGTAGTAGTTCGAGACGTGGAGCACGCGCGCGGCTTGGTCCGCGATCGCGGCGACGAGCTTCGGGTGCGCGTGACCGAGCGCGCTCACGGCGATACCCGCCACCATGTCCATGTAACGCTTCCCGTCGGCGTCCCACAAAACCGCGCCTTCGCCGCGCACGATCGCGAGCGGAGCTTGTCGATAGTTTGGGTAGAGATATTGGCTGCCGAGCCCGGCGAGCTCGGCTTGAAGAGCGCTCATGGCGGCGTTCATATAGCAGAGGGCCCCTGCGCCGCTGCAGCGCTGACGGCGGAAAACGAGGACAACGGCGAAATTTCCGTTGGGTCAGAGCCACTGGTGACGGCTGACCCCACCGAGTATTGTTTAAAGCACCCGTCGTTTTTCTTTTTGCGGTACCGGAGGCAGCATGAAGTCCCAACTCTCGTCCCACCTGCTGTTCGCTCTGGCCGTGGGGGCCATTGCCGCTGCCTGCGGCGGTGAGGACGACCGGGGCGGCAGGCTCGACGGGACGGGCGGCTCCGGCGGCAAGGGTGCCATCGCGGTCGGCGGCAAGAGCAGCATCCCGACCACGGGCGGCTCGAGCGGCACCGCCCCCGGCGGCAACAGCGGCGGTTCGGCCAACACGGGCAACACGGGCCCCTACATGCTCCCGGACGGCTATCACTCCGCGGACGACGGCGGCTGGCTCCTCGGCGATCCCGTCACCAAGGACAATCAACCCGACATCGGCCAAGAGGGCGAAAGCTGCGGCACCACCATTCTCGGCATCGTGCGCGACTTCAAGCGCGGCGACAAAGGCGGCCACCCCGACTTCGAGACCTTCCAGGGCAAGGGCCAGACGGGCATGGTGCTCGGCGATCTCGGCACCGACAGCAAGCCTGCCTACAACGCGAACGCGCCGACCTCGTATCCGAAAGATCAGGCCTGCAACAAGGACAACATGCAGGGCCTGCCGTGCACGACGACGAAGGCGAATTTCGACGAGTGGTACAACGACGTCCCCGGCACGAACGCCCCCTACTACATCTTCTTCTCTCTCGAGCCGGGTGACGACGGCCTCGCGCGCTTCACGTCACGCGCGTTCTTCCCGCTCGACGGCAAAGGGTTCGGCAACGAGGGCGCCGACCACAACTTCGGCTTCACCACCGAGGTCCACACCACCTTCCGCTACAACGGCAAAGAGCGCTTCAAATTCACGGGTGACGACGACCTCTGGGTCTTCATCAACAAGAAGCTCGCGATCGATCTCGGTGGTCTCCACGAGAGCAAATCGCAGGAAATCCTGCTCGACGACCTCGCCAAGACCCTCGGCATCAAAGTCGGCCAAGTCTACGCGCTCGACCTCTTCCACGCCGAGCGTCACTCGAGCGCTTCGAATTTCAACATCATCTCGAACCTGAGCTTCGTCGACTGCGGCGTGATCGTGCCTTCGGGAGAAGTTAGGTAGGTGCGGGTGTCTTGGGGTGTCTGGCGACATTGACGGGGGCATTCGCTGTCGCGCCGGTCTCGCCGGTTTGTCCTGCGGGTTGTCTCCGCATGGGTCTTGTTGATCAGGTCTGCCAAGACTCATGCGTCGTCGCGGCCAGGCTTCGCCTGCCGTCGGGCTCTGGCGTAGCGACGATGGTGCACTGACGGGGGGAGGGCGCAGGGGTTGCCCGCGGTCGCGCAGAGATACCCGCCGGCCCCGTTCGTCGCTGCACGCTGCCGTCACC
>Ga0164241_10004631_pt1 | contig 13208 bp, 13 predicted proteins | sample OricomyardsoilBY_FD_108780 | JGI IMG/M metagenome (GOLD analysis project Ga0164241, IMG submission 108780) | Backyard soil microbial communities from Emeryville, California, USA - Original compost - Back yard soil (BY) | ecosystem: Environmental > Terrestrial > Soil > Unclassified | place: USA...
CGGGGTTCGGGCAGGGTTTCCCGGGCGCCCATCGGAGCACACATTTTATATAGAGCCGGAAGCCGGAAATCGGCCAGCCGGGCCTCCGGTGGATCGGGTCAGCCCATTTCCTTTCCCGCCGCACGCATCTTGGCGGAAAACTCGGGATCGTCGGAATCGACCACCAGGGAGCCATCGGCACCGGTGAGCACCGCGAAGTTGTCCCCGCCCCCGAACCGCACGAACAGGTTGTCGGTGAGCTTTTCGCTGCGGTATTCGAGCTTGCTGTAGTCCCGCGCCTGGCCCGATGCGATCGCCGCAAACATCACCAGGCCCGCGCCCGCCAGGGATCTAGTCTTGGACATGCTCTCCGCCCGTGATGCCGGCATGTTGGCGCAGGGCTTCGATGCCGGCAGTTTGCAGGCGAATATGATCGCCACCGCGTAAATCGCTGGGCAAAGCCACCGGACCGTACCGTATACGGCTCAATCGACTCACCTCGAAGCCCTCATGCTCGAACAGGCGCCGGACCTCGCGATTACGCCCCTCGTGCAGGCAGACGCGAAACCAGCTGTGGCTGCCGTCGGCCGACTCCGCCTCGATGCGATCGAAATTGGCAGGTCCGTCCTCGAGCTCCACGCCGCGGCGCAGCCGGTCCAGCACCATGTCCGAAGGGGTGCCGCGCAGCCGGACCCGGTACTCGCGCTCCACCTCGCTGGAGGGGTGCATGAGCCGATGCGCGAGTGCACCGTCGTTGGTGAATAGCAGCAGGCCGGAGGTGTTCACGTCGAGCCGGCCGACGACGATCCAGCGCCCGCTGGGCGGTGGAGGCAGATGCTCGAACACCGTAGGCCGGCCCTCGGGATCACTGCGCGTAGTCACTTCGCCCACGGGCTTGTGATACAGCAGGACCTCGGTGGATTCGGCGCCGCCCAGGTCGAGCCGCCGGCCGTCGAGACAGATCTGGTCGGTGGCAGCGGCGCGATCGCCCAGCGCGGCGACGCGCCCATTGATGGTCACGCGCCCATCGCGGATCCATTCTTCGATGCCGCGCCGCGAGCCATGTCCGGCGCCCGCGAGCAACTTTTGCAAACGTTCACTCATCGCATCAGCAGCATAACCAACCGTTATATGGGTATGCCAAGGCCGGCCTCGTGTCGTCAAAGTGACGCGCCTAGAGTCGCCGCACCATGATCTACGACAACATATTAGGCACCATCGGCCGCACTCCCATCGTCAGGATCAACCGGCTCGCTCCCGCCGGCACGACGCTGTACGTGAAGTGCGAATTCTTCAACCCGCTGTCATCGGTCAAGGACCGTCTCGCGATCGCCATCATCGAAGACGCGGAGCGCAGCGGCGCGCTGAAGCCGGGCCAGACGGTGGTCGAAGCCACCTCGGGCAACACCGGCATCGCGCTGGCGATGGTCTGCGCGGCGAAAGGTTATCCGTTCGTCGCGACCATGGCTGAAACCTTCTCGATCGAGCGTCGCAAGATCATGCGCATGCTGGGCGCCCGGGTGATCCTCACGCCCGGCGCCGAGCGCGGCCTGGGCATGGTGCGCAAGGCGGCCGAGCTCGCCAAGAAACACGGCTGGTTCCTCGCGAGCCAGTTCGAGAACCAGGCGAACCCGGCCTATCACCGCAGCACCACCGGCCCGGAAATCCTGCAGGACTTCGTCGGCAAGCGCCTCGATCACTTCGTCAGCGGCTGGGGCACGGGCGGCACGCTCACCGGCGCCGGCCAGATGATCAAGCTCGCGCGTCCCGACGTGAAGATCATCGCCACTGAACCCGAAGCCGCGCAGCTGCTGGGCGGCAAGCCGTTCGCGCCGCACAAGATCCAGGGCTGGACCCCGGACTTCCTGCCGGCCGTGCTCGATCGCAGCGTGCCGGATCGCATCGTTCCGGTGACCGACGCGGAAGCCATCGAGACCGCGCGGGCGCTGGCCAGGAGCGAAGGCATCTTCGTCGGCATCTCGAGTGGCGCGACGTTCGCCGCGGCGCTCAAGGTAGCGCGGGAAGCGGGTCAGGGTTCGGTAACCCTCGCCATGTTGCCCGACACCGGCGAGCGCTATCTATCTACCCCGCTGTTCGAAGGCATCAACGACGGCGGCGACCCGGAGCCATGAGCGGATCGCCGCGCCAGTTCGAACATGCGTTGCGCGCGGCGACAGCAAACGGGCTGGCCGAGGTGACCTTGGGCCCGGCGACAAAGTTCGTGGCGCTGCCGGACCCGTTCCCGTTCTGGCGCGGTGGCACATTGTCCGAAGGCCGCGTGGCCTACGAAACCTGGGGTGAGCTCAACGAGGCGCGCGACAACGCCATCCTGTTGTTCACCGGGCTGTCGCCCTCAGCGCACGCCGCGTCTTCCGCGAAGGATCCGGCACCCGGCTGGTGGGAAAAGATGCTCGGCCCCGGCAAGGCCCTCGACTCCGATCGTTACTTCGTGATCTGCGTGAACTCGCTGGGTAGCTGCTTCGGTTCTTCCGGGCCGGCGTCCATCGACCCGGCCACGGGTCTCGCCTATCGGCTGGATTTCCCGGACCTCTCGGTCGAAGACATCGCGCGCGGCGGCCATGAAGTGGTGCGCGCGCTCGGCATCGAGCGGCTCTCGGCGGTGGTCGGCGCGTCGCTCGGCGGCATGGCGGTGCTCGCGTTCGCGGCCCAGTTCGCCGGTGTCGCGCGCCGGGTGATCAGTATTTCCGGCAGCGCGGCCGCGATGCCCTTCGCCATCGCGCTGCGCTCGACCCAGCGCGATGCCATCCTCACCGATCCGGATTGGCAGGACGGCCAGTATTCCGGCGACGTCCGCCCGCTCACGGGCATGCGCATCGCGCGCAAGCTCGGCACGCTGACGTATCGCTCGGCCGCCGAATGGAAGCATCGCTTCGGACGCCGGCCGGCCTCCGATCGCCGCTATGAAGCTCTGTCGCCGGGTCGCGCGCACTTTCCCGCCGAGTACGCGATCCAGGACTACCTTAATTTTCAGGCGGAAAAGTTCGTCTCGGCGTTCGATCCGAATTGTTACCTGTACTTGTCGCGCGCCATCGACCGGTTCGACCTTTCAGCGCACGGCGGCAGCCCGGCGGCGGCGTTGAAGCGCGCCGGCGCCGAGCGGGCGCTGATCATCGGCGTCGAGTCCGACACCTTGTTCACCATCGCTGAGCAGAACGCGATCGCCGATGCGTTCACGGCGGCGGGCACCGAGACCGAGTTCGTGCCGTTGGCCTCGCTCGAGGGTCACGACGCATTCCTGGTCGACATCGAGCCGTTCGCGGCGGCCATCGGCCGCTTCCTGGACAACCAGGCCGCAGCCTAGCTACCGGCTCCTGCCGCCTGGCAGAGAATGGGCGGCAACGGGCAATGCAGTACCGCGCACACCGTGCGCAGCAGCTCGCCCTCCTCCACCGACAAGCGCCGATCGTGCGCGATGCAGCGCACCATGCCCTCGATGAGCACCTTCTTCGCGAACGGCCGCAGGTGCACCAGCCGCGCCAGCGCGTCGCGCAACGCGGTCGGCCAACCCTCGACGTCGCGAAACGCGGGGCGGTGCTGCGGCAGCACCACCGAGATGCCCGCTTCGAAGGCGCGCGCCGCCTGCGAGCGGTCCGCGGCGCCCTGCGCCGCGAGCACGCAGAACAACACGTGGATGGCGTCGACTTCCTGCAGCAGCGAGGCGCTGCCGTGCTGCGCGCCCGACTCCAGCTCGTCGTAGAGGCTGGCGGCGAGCAGCAGCGTCAGGCAACACTCGAACACGTCGATGCGCGCATCCGCCAGCGCGAGCGCGTTGACCACGTCGCGCAATTTCTGCCGGTCGGACAGCGACAGCCGCCGTAACGCCGGGAACAGCTGCTGCACGGCCGGCAGCCGCAGTGCTGGCGCCAGCGAATCGGCCAGGCCCTGCTGCGCGACAACCTGCGCCGTCAGTTCCGGGCCGTACTCCTCATCGAGCACGCGCCGTTGCTGCGCCTGCACGTCCGGCACCTTGCTCAACAACACCGCGAGCGTGAGCGCGCGCGCGTGATCGGCCGAGTCGACGAAGTCGCGCAGCGGCTCCGGAATGCTGGCGCGCACGCGCTCGGCGTAGCGCACCTGCTCGTTGGCGATGGTGCCGGCCTGGGCGGCGATGGCCGCCGCTTCGCTGGCCAATGCCGCCACCGGCACAACGCCCGCAGCCGCCGGGCGGACCTCCTGGGCGGGCGGCATCACGGTCGAAGCGTCCTGCTGGCGTTGCCGCTGCGCATCACGCGCCGCCGCCGCGGCCAGCGCCGGCAGCTCACTGGCGCGGAATGCGGGGTTCAACTCCTTCAGCCGCTCCTCGATCGACGGATGGGTCGCGAACACGCGCGACAAACCCGACGCAAACAACATGTGCGCAACCTGCTCGGCTTCGGGCGTCACCAGCTTCGAGCCGGCACTGACGCCGGCGATCTTGAGCAGCGCGCCGGTGAGGCCGGCGGGATCACGCGTGAACTGCACCGCGGAGGCGTCCGCGAGCCGCTCGCGATGCCGCGACACCGCCGCCTGCAGCAGCCGGCCGAAGAACACGCCGATGTAGCCGAGGATCATCACCGCCAGTGCGGCCAGCATCAGCGCGCCGGCGCCGTCCTTGCGGCCGCGACCGCCGGTGCGCGGCGAGGCCTGCAGCACGATGCGAGCAACAATAGCGATGGCCAGCAGGCCGAAGGTCCAGCCTAACAACCGCAGGTTGAGGCGCATGTCGCCGTTGAGGATGTGGCTGAACTCGTGCGCCACCACGCCCTGCAGTTCGTCGCGCTTGAGCAGCGTGGCCGCGCCACGCGTCACGGCAATCGCGGCATCCGCGGGTGAATTGCCGGCAGCGAACGCGTTGATGCCGTCCTCGTTCTCGAGCACGTACACCTCCGGCATCGTGACGCCGGAGGCGATGGCCATTTCCTCGACCACGTTGCGCAATCGGCGCAACGCCGGGTCGCGGGTACTGCGCTCGACGCGCGTGCCGCCCAGCGAACGCGCCACCACGGCGCCGCCCGCGCGCAGGCTCAGCGTCTTGAACAGGCTGGCGCCGCAGATGATGGCGAGCACGACCACCGTGGTGAACACCAGCGCGCTGCCGGTCGGTGCATCGGGTTCGGCCGAGCCGAGCAGCACCACGACGATGGCGTCGATGGCCAGCACCACCAGCACCACCGAGACCAGGAAGCCCAGCAGCAGCCAGCGCGTCGTGCGGCGCGCGGCTTCCTGGCGGGCGTAGAAGTCCACGCCTGGCTCCGCCTGTAGTTAGGTGAACGAGACCTTCGGCGCTTCACGCGCCTCGGGCTTGGAGATTTCCAGCAGCTGCGCCGGCGTGAAATTGAACATGCCCGCGATCACGCTGCCGGGGAACATCTCGCGCTGGTTGTTGTAGCTCATCACCGAGTCGTTGTAGGCCTGGCGCGCGAAGGCCACCTTGTTCTCTGTCGACGTGAGTTCTTCGGAGAGCTGCATCATGTTCTGGTTGGCCTTGAGGTCCGGGTAGGCCTCGGCCAACGCGAACAGGCGGCCGAGCGAGGCACCGAGCTGCGTCTCGGCGCCGGCCAGGGTGTTCATGGCGGTCGCGTCGCCCGGGTTCGCCGCCGCCGCCTTGAGGCCGGACATCGCCGAGTTGCGTGCCGTGATCACGGCCTCGAGCGTCTCGCGCTCGTGCTTGATGTAGCCCTTGGCGGTTTCCACCAGGTTGGGAATCAGGTCGTAACGGCGCGTCAGTTGCACGTCGATCTGCGCGAAGGCGTTCTTGTAGTTGTTCCGCGCGCCGACCAGCCGGTTGTAGAGCGAGACGACGAACCAGGCGGCGACCACGACGACGGCAAGAAGTATCCAACCCATGACTCACTCCCTGGCAAAGGCGCCTGTGTAAGCGCGCCTGGAATATGTGTGCGGTGCACTACGTTTGCAAGAACACCAACGGCCCCCGGCCCGCGCCCCGGCGGGGCGCGGCGATTATGTCTTGGTTCCGTGTGACTCGGGTCACGCTTTGTGGCCACTCATCGGCCGCCCCAAACCACTCGTCGGTGGGTTCACACGGTGTTCAGGGGCCCGGGCAGCATGCCCCCCATGAAACGACGCAGCCGTGGATTCACCCTGTACGAGCTGATAATCACCATCGCCCTAGCGGCAGTGATCTTCGGCATCGGCGTCCCCGCCTTTCGCGACTTCGCGCGCAATGGGCGACTTTCCGGCGCAGCGAACGAAATGCTCGTCACGCTGGTCATGGCGCGCAACGAAGCCGTGCGACGCAGCGTGAGGACTTCGTTCTGCCCCGCTGAAGCGCCTGATTCCATCGACGCCGTCTGCGATGAAGAAGCCACCGAAGGCTTCATCGCCTTCGTCGACGTGAACGGCAATTGCCAGCGCGACGCCGATGACGACGTGATCGTCTCGAGCTTCATCACGCATACCGAGATCAGCGCCGGCAACAACATCCTGTGCGTCGGTTACGGGCCTACCGGCTTCCGTGTCCCCACCGAGGGCACGCCCGCCAATGCCCACATCATCTTCTGCGATCACCGCGGCGTGGAAAAAGTCGCGGATGCCTCGCTGTTTTCCTTCGCCCGCGGTGTCGAGATCGTGGCCACAGGCCGCGCGGCGGCGACCCGGCTCCAGGCCGACCTGCAACTCTGGGCCGATGGCGATAACCCGGTGACATGCCCATGAACAAACACATACGCAAGCACCGCCGCATGAGCGGCATCTCGATGGTCGAGGCGCTGGTGGCGCTGGTGGTCATCAGCGTCGGCATGCTGGGCATCGCCGCCCTGTACCTGGCGAGCATGCAGGCCGGTCGCTCGGCCAACTTGCGCATGCAGGCAGTGAACCTCGCCACCGACATGGCCGATCACATTCGCGCCAACCAGCTCGGCCGCTCTTTCTACAAGGCGGCTGCCACGGACAAGGGCGAGTCGAAGGACTGCGCGACCAAGACCTGCTCGGCGCAGGACATCGCCAAGAACGACATCTACGTCTGGAAGCGCGCGATCAGCGAAGCGCTGCCCGCCAATGCCAACGGCCAGCTGACGTTCACCGACGTCGCCGGAGCAATGACTCCCGATGTTTGCGAGGTCCTCGTGACCTGGCGCGAGCCGGGCGCCGACGTCGATTCAACCTACAAGACGGTGGTGGAGTTATGAAGCACCTCAAACAACGCGGTCTGACTCTCATCGAATTGCTGGTGGCCTTGTCCATAGGCGGCTTTCTGATCATCGGCGCGGTCACCGTGCAGTCGCAGACGCGCAAGACGTTCACGGTCAACGAGAACCAGGCACGGCTGCAGGAAACCGCACGCTTCGCGCTGTCGGTGCTCGAGCCGGACATTCAGATGGCCGGGCTGTACGGCTATTCCAATGTGCCCTGGGGCGTCAAGATGCTGGACGAGGACGGCAATGTCATCGACGCCTCGCAGTTCCAGGTGGGCAAGAGCGCCGTGCCCGGCGTAGCCGGCGTTTTCGACAAGTGCGGCGTCAACCAGGTATTCAATGTGTACTGGCCCCTCCAGGCTGCGGACGGCGCCTTTACTCTCGGTTGCGACCCGGATGGCGGAGGGCGTATTCCGGGCACCGACACCCTTACGTTGCGTCACTCGGGCACCGAGAAGGTGGATCCCGAGGAGGGGCGCCTGCAGATTTATTCGCACCGGCTGTTCACCGAGAACCAGCGTCTGATCATGGATGGCAAGGTGCCGTATCCGGGGCTCGTGGATGACGTCGCCGAAGTGCGCGACTACTTCATGCGCACGTACTACGTCGCGCAGGACTCGGAAGGCCGACCCAATCTGCCGGCGCTGCGCGTCAAGCAGATCACCTCCAAAGATAACGAGGGATCGTGGGATGACCAGGAAGTGGTCCGTGGCGTGGAAGACATCCAGATCGAGCTGGGCGTCGATCCGGGCGATCTCGGCGCGGACGGCACCGTCAAAATGGAAAATGGCATCGCCAGCCTGGTGAATGGCAACGTCGCGCGCTACGTCAAGCCGGGGGACGATGTCCTCAAGAGTGGCCAGGTAGTGGCGGTGCGCCTCTGGGTGCGCGTGCGCGCCGAAGAAGCCGAGCAGGGCTTCGCCGACCAGCGCATCTACAACTACGCCAGCGTCAAGGACTTCAGGCCCGCCGATGGATTCCGGCGCGTGGTGATGTCCCGGACGATTTTCCTGCGCAACACGCGCCTCTACCCGCAGAGCTGAACATGAAACACATCAATCGCAACTCGCGCCAGCGCGGTGCCGCCCTGATCGTCGGACTGGTGCTGCTGGCCGTGATCACGCTGCTCGCGGTGGTCGGCATGAACATCTCGAATTCCGAGCTCGCCAGCGCCAACAGCGAGCAGATCCGCCTGCGTGCGTTCCAGTCCTCCGAGACCGGCCTCGAACACGGGCTGGTCGCCCTCAAGAATTTTTCTTTCACCAAGGCTGGGGACACTGAAACGGCAGATCCGGAGCCGGTGGAAGGATCTCCCGAGGACATCGATGGAAATCCCATCGATTCCTACACGAACACCACCACCTTCCACGGAGAAGGGTCGGCGCCCGGTTTTGGCCAGAAATTCTCCGCGTTCAACTATTCGATCCTGAGCGAAGGCAAGTCTTCGCGTAACGCCGTCTCGCGCAACGAGCTCGGCGCGTACCGGGTCAACAACTCGGACAAGAGCACTTTCGATGCGCTGCCGGAATAACGGCACGCTCCCAGGGAGATCTCACATGAAATCCGCATTCATCGCCTCGATCGCAATCCTCGCGCTGGCCGCGCTTCCGACCGCGGCGAACGCGGCGCCGTACGAATCCGGCGAGGAGCTGCTGCCCAGCCAGATCACGCTGCCGTCCGTCGCGGATGGCACGGTGGCGGTGCAGATCTGCAGCGCGTGCAAGCGCTGGACCTACACATTGAACACGGCGACCCGCTTCTACGTCGCCGACCGGGAAGTCAGCTACGCCGAGCTCAAGAGTTTTATCGCGTCGAAGCCCAATGCCGTGGTGCACCTGGTAACGCTCGTCAACAAGACCAACGTTACGCGCCTCGAAGCAGAGTAATCAGAGGATCCAGCCATGAAACCTGTTTCACGAATCCTTTCTGCGTTGCTGGGCGGCATGGCCTTCATGCTCGGTGCACCGGCGCACGCCGACGATTCCGAGGTGTTCACCAATGCGTCGTTCCTCGCCACCGGCGTCCGTCCGAACGTGTTGTTCATCATCGACACCTCGACCAGCATGAAGGAAGAGGTCGGCGTGTATGACCCGGACAAGACCTATCCGGGTACCTGCCCGGCAGGCCGCGTCTACTGGAAAGCCGACCCTGCGGCTTCGAACATTCCGCCGGACTGCGCCACCAGCGACCAGTGGATTACTCAATCCAACAACCGCTGCCGTGCGGCCCAGGCCACGTACTCGCAGGATTGGTGGGGCAACTCGTACGTCTCGGCCGGCTTCGATCTCAACGGCTGGTGGAATGGCCGGGTGCTGATGCTGCACAAGACGGACAAAAGCGATAAGGCGCTGAATCCGACGAAGTGGGCCGTCCTGACAGCCAAGCGCGACTGGAAGATCGAGTGTCGCGAGGATAAGGGCAATCACGGCGACGACCCGGGCACGAGCAACGCTTCCTCCAGCAACAAGTATCCGAAGAATGGCACTGGCACCAACGATTCCAATCGTTGGGGCGGCCAGAATACGGGCTCGCAGGTTTCCAATGCCGACTGGGAAGCCAACTACGTGTCGCTGTACACGTCGAACTACATCAACTATTTCAACACCACCGACAAGACGGGCAAGGTCAAGTCGCGCTTCCAGATCGTGCATGACGTCGCGGTCGACATGGTCTCCACCCTGCAGGGCGTGAACCTCGGCCTGATGCGCTACAGCACCACCAACCAGGGTGGCATGGTCACCTACCCCGTCAGCGTGCTGGATGAGACGTCGCGCGCCGCAATGATCAAGCAGCTCGACGACGACTATAAGCCCGATGGCTTCACGCCGCTGTCCGAGACTTTCTTCGAAGCCTACCGGTACCTGTCGGGCGGTGAGGTCAAGTACGGCAACAATTCCAAGGCGGGCGGCAGCGACTACAAGAGCGTGGCCTCATCGCGAAAGGGAAACGACATCAATGCCAAGGAATACAACAGCCCGATGGATTACAGCTGTCAAACTACCTACATCGTGTACCTGACGGACGGCCTGCCGACCGAAGATACCGATGCGACCTCTTCGATCGACGCGCTGCCCGGCACCACCTGTGCCGCGGGCGTCAATCCGGATGACGCGAACGACAAGAACGGGCGCTGCACGGAAGCACTGGCCAAGTACATGCATGACACCGATTTGTCCGACGTCACCGGCACCCAGAACGTCACCACGTACGTCATCGGTTTCGGCGATGACATCGTCAAGAGCAAGGCCTTCCTTGACAAAGTGGCCGCGGCCGGCGGCAGCGGCCAGGCCTACACGCAGACGGACTCTGCGGGTCTGAAGGCCACGCTCCAGAAGATTCTTTCCGAGGTGCAGGAAGCCGCGGACACCACTTTCGTGGCGCCCGCGGTGTCGGTGAACGCGTTCAATCGTTCGCAGAACCTGAACGAGCTGTACGTCTCGGTGTTCGCGCCGTCACGGAACCTGCACTGGCCCGGCAACCTCAAGAAGTATCGAATCCTGAACCGCGAACTCTACGGTGCCAGCGTGGCAGCGCCCGCCGTGGATCCGCTGACGGGCTACTTCGCCAAGGGCACTCAGTCCCTGAATACGCTGGGTGCAACCAATCCTGACGGTCCCAACACCAAGCTGGGTGGCGCCGCGTCGACGCTGGAAGACACCGGCGCGACGCCGCGCAAGATCTACACCTATCTCGAATCCGACAAGGATCTGACCGTCGGTGACAACGCGTTCACGGAGGCGAATGCCAAACTGACCACGTCGCTGCTGGGCGCCATCGACGATACGGACCGCACGCGCATCATCCAGTACACGCGCGGCCATGACATCTACGACGAGGACAAGGCGAGCGATTTCCACCACCGCATGGGTGATCCCATGCACGCACGCCCGGCGATCCTCATCCACGGCGGCACGGAGGACAAACCCGAAGGCACGGTATTCCTGCCGACCAACGACGGTGTGCTCCATGCCTTCGACATGGCGCACATACCCGAGCCGGAAGAGCCCATGAGCAATCTGAGTCCGAAGGCGACCTCGGAGCGCTGGGCCTTCATTCCGCAGGAATTCCTGACGCGGCAGAACCAGCTCTTCAAGGACGCGCCGACCACCAACCGCCGCTACGCGCTCGACGGCGATGCCAAGGTCCTGAAGTTCGACGCCGACCAGAACGGCATCCTCAATGCCGGCGATGCCGCGTACCTCTACTTCGGTACCGGCCGCGGTGGCAACGCCTACTACGCGCTCGACGTCACGGACATCGACAAGCCGAAGTTCATGTGGAAGATCGACAACACGGTAACGGGATTCACCAATCTCGGCCGCACCTGGTCGACGCCGCAGCTGGGGCGCGTGCGGGTCGGCGATGGCACCGGCCAGAACAAGCAGCTGTTCGTGCTGATCTTCGGCGGCGGCTATGACACGGACAACGACACTGCGCCGCTCAAGCCCGAGGACTTCGTCTACACCCAGGATGATTCCGGCAACTCGCTGTACATCGTGGACGCGGTGAGCGGCAAACTGTTGTGGAGCGCAGGCAAGAGCGACTCGGCCACGGCTGACTTCAAGAGCGACAAGATGACGCACTCGTTCCCGGCCGGCGTAACCGTGCTGGATACCGACCAGGACCGCTTCATCGATCGCTTCTATGCGGCCGATGTGGACGGCAAGGTCTGGCGCTTCGACATCGACAACGGCAAGAGCGCGTCCGAGCTCGTTTCGGGCGGTGTGCTCGCCAGCATCGGCAACGGATCGCTGGCAGCCGGCAGCCGTAACGCCGCCAACGCGCGCCGCTTCTACAACACGCCGGACGTGGCCTCGGTCGCGGTACGCGGCTCGCGGCCCTTCTTCAACATCGCGATCGGCAGCGGTTATCGCGGCCATCCGTTGAACAAGGACACACAGGACCGGTTCTACTCGATCCGCGACTACGATGCCTTCAACGTGCGCAAGCAGGGCACCTACACCGACGACGCCATCATCACGGACGCCGAGCTCATCGACGTCACCGACATGACCAAGAAGGCGACCGACAAGGATCCGGGTTGGAAGATCAATTTCAATGCGCCGGAATGGCGCGGCGAGAAAAACCTGGGTGATGCGACGACTGCGGCGAACGTGATCCTGTTCACCACCTTCACGCCGCTGGGTGAAGACCCGAGCAACCCCTGCCTGTCGCGTTCGCTGAACCGCGTCTGGGGCGTCGATGTCATGAGCGGCGATCCGTTCACGCACTGGGTGGACGGCGAAACCGGCAAAATGGATCCCGAGGATCGATACACGGCCCTGCAGCAGAAGGGCATTGCCCCGAGCGTGCAGGTCCTGGCCGATCCGGAGGGTGGCACCATGGGCATCTGCGGCACCGGCCAGGTCATGCTCAAGCGCTGCGTCGACTTCGGCAGCGCCATCCGTTCCTACTGGGAGCACAAGTAATGAACCTTCGGACCGTTCACGCCCGCATGCGGGGCATCACGCTGATCGAGTTGCTCACGGTGATCATCATCCTGAGCCTGCTGATGAGCATCGCGGTGCCGACGTATCGGCGTTACCTGATCCGATCGCAGCGTTCCGAAGCGAAGATCGCGCTGCTGCAGGTGCAGACGGCGCAGGAAAAGTACTATGCGCAGTACAACCGGTACACGGACAAGGTGACCGACAAGAGCACCGCGAAGACGCCGGGTCTCGGCCTCATGGGCACCACCGAAACCGGCAAGTACGACATCAAGGTCACCGACATAGGCGATGGCGGGCAGACCTATACCGTCACTGCCTCGCCTCACACGGGCGGCGGGCAGACGGACGACAAGGACTGCGGCAGTTTCACGATCAACGAGCGCGGGGTGCGCGGCAACTCGACGGGTGCCGGCCACGTCCAGAACTGCTGGAAGTAGTCACCTCGTGAGATAGTGGCGCGCATGAAAATGCGCGCCATTTTTTTTGGCCTGGGATTCGCGCTCGCCGCGACCTGCGGCAACGCCAGCCCCGCCGAGCTCAAGATCGCCACCTGGAACCTCGAGTGGTTCATGAAACCCGAGACGGTGCGCGCGCTCACTCCCGCCTGCACGCCCGCCGACGCGCC
>Ga0164241_10004632_pt1 | contig 13207 bp, 9 predicted proteins | sample OricomyardsoilBY_FD_108780 | JGI IMG/M metagenome (GOLD analysis project Ga0164241, IMG submission 108780) | Backyard soil microbial communities from Emeryville, California, USA - Original compost - Back yard soil (BY) | ecosystem: Environmental > Terrestrial > Soil > Unclassified | place: USA...
AGCCGCGCCTTCAGACCGGCGGGGGGGCCGGGGTCGGCCCGCACACCCTCGGCCCCACCATAACCACCCCCCGGGCCAGGGGCGGACGCCTGGGGGGGGGCCCCCCCCCCCCCCCCCCGCGGGGCGGGAAAGCGTAGCGGCGAAGGCTGAGGGGTCATCAAGTCACCCAGAATCTTTGGCTTGCCGAAAGCGAAGTCCACCAGAAGACACGTTTCGCGAAATCTACCGGCAAGGTGTACGCGAAAACCAGGAGGGCGGTCGACGCTCGCATCGGCGGGTACACCAGGGTTCTTCGTTAATGGGGCTAGTCGGCATCGAGCTGGCCCACCGCATTCACAATCGAAAGCAATCCTTCAGAGGCCGACGCCACGGCCCCATCGTGTCGCTGAAGCAGCTCTGGGATAGCGCTCTCGCGTAGCAAGTGCGGGGTATTGCTTCAAATCCACTCTTGCGCCTAAAAGCCGCAGATACACCAGAACCACATAAACTAGGACAAGCGGAATCAATTCAAGTAACTTACCTATTCCCCGGACATCAGCCGTCCCTTCAATCTACGCTTGTACTCCGCGTCGTAACGCTCCTTAGCCTCTTCGCCTTCACGCGCCAAACGGCGCAGGTCAGGGTGGTGTTCCAGAAGAGATAGCATGTTCTTCTTATATTCATCGTATCGCGCGTCCCAAACTGCAGTCGGATTAATGTCAGGTGGTTTTCCCAGACCTTGGGTTCCACCCGCAAATTTTGCCATTGCTTGAAGACTTAACAAGTACTCGAGTCCGTATTGTGCCTTTGCATTTAGCTGCACCTTCGTAAGACACACACGCTGCGGTATTTTGGTGCCGAGTGGCGCATCTACGGCGCACTCGATGTCGAAGTCATCCACCTTGTTCAAATCGTTGTAGCGCACATAGAAGCGATCTTCAGCCTCAGCGATCGCCGCTTTCAAGTGGCTCAACCGGGAGCTGCGCACAAGTACTTCATCGAGGTCTTCCGCCGACGTCACGGGGGACTTCCCCATCATCGGTTCCGCCGCTGCACACACTTCGGCCCCAATGCACGTAGAGATCATCAAGATGCCAAGCCACTCACGGGCCATGACTTCCCTCGTTCAAGTTGTCGCGATGACGGACGCTCAATATCTGTCGCCCACCCCTCCGCGCTTTGCTTTGAAACCATTTCCGGAAGAACAAAAGTGTAGCTGGCGACGCGAGTGTATCCCAGTACTCGCCGGTAGCATTGTTGGCAATGCAACGAGAGGGGAAACGAGCTTACCGTGGTTCAGGTTTCCAATCCCTGCTGCGAGTCAGCTTTCGGAGCCACCGCGATAATCTCTGCCGCGGCAGATAACGCCGCGCCGTTGTTCTAAAGCGACCCTAAAGTGAGTCCGATCATAGGAGTCATGAAAACTTCTTCGCAGGCTCTTGGGCAGCTCAATGAGTCATAACCGAACTGCTTCCAATACGTGCTCGGCCCACATTGCAGCGGATGCGTGCGTCGCACCTTTATGATAAGAACAATGCGGCGCCTGAAGTCGAGCACATTTGAGAGTTAGATCTAATGATCTGAGCTATTCCTATAATCGCTTCACACAACAATGGATGGATCATTCAATGAATATTCGTATTCTCTGGAAGAGCGGATTGGTCCTAATTGGGCTCTGCGCGATCGCGACATTCGCCTCCTTACTGCCCGCCCGAACGGCTAAAGCTGACGCGTTGGGAGAATGCTTGTTTTGGGCTGACGTGCAGTGGCAGCAGTGCGTTCTTAATTGCGGCACCACCGAAGGTGGCGGATCCGGCTATCAACCTTGTTACCAGGGCTGCATAACCCAACACAACAACTTTGTAGCGTATTGTTACGCGAACTTCTGACCAATGACGTTCGGGGCGTCGCGGATAGAGAGCCCTCCGGCGCCTCGAGCGTCCGTCACTTCAATGCGCGCATGTTGGACATGCATCGCATCGATGAAGCGTTAACTTCGTTCTCGTCGCATTTTCCATTTAGCAATCTGAACGCCGACCTTTTTCTCTTATCCCCTGCACAACCAGACCATCTCGTAGTAGATATTTCAATCAGAGGACTGGTACCGATTAGGTTTGCGCGCTCAAACTAGCAGAGATTGGCGTAAGGCTGCGGAGCGGCGCCGCACACACCACATCGGTTCAGTCCAACCCTGATTGGGCATTTAATGCGCCCCACTAATTAGGGATTCCCACCTGTCCAAAGGCATCGCTCCGGAAATCATCTTGCCGTTGATCAAGAAGGTTGGCGTTCCGCGAACGCCGACACTTAGACCATCTCTGATGTCCTGGTCAACCTCTGCTATCGTCGCCTGATTCTGCACACACTTTTCGAAACTCAAACTAAGGCCCAAAGCTCTGCCGCTCGCCATAACTGCCTCTGTAGACAAGTTCTCCTGGTTCTTGAACAAAATATCTTCCGTTTGCCAAAATTTACCTTCGCGCTCGGCACATTGAGCAGCAATGGCGGCTAGCTTGGCATGCTCATGAATCTGTTCTAGCGGAAAGTGTTTGAAGACGAATCGAATTTTGTCACCATACTTCGAAAGCAGTTGGTCTCTCGTAGAGTCATGGAAATTCCGGCAGTAAGGGCACTGAAAATCGGTAAACTCCATCACAACTATTGGTGCGCCCTCTGCTCCGAGGCTGGCGTTGTAAGGTCGAATTAACTCTTGCCAATTCTTGACATTGGCTGGGGCAGGTGAACTACCAGCATTGCTGGCTCTGAGCTCTTGCTTAACGCTCTGAACGTCGAGGTACAAGAAGCCAGCGACTGAAACGAAAACCACCAGGGAGACAATTTGAAGTGCGACGAGCCACGAGCTGATGGAGATGAACTTCTTGATCTCTTCATTCATTGGCGAGCCCTTCCGTTAAAGTTGTTCTGCGGTTCTAGCACAAAACTTTCTCTGCGCCGTGCTCACAGTTGACGCCTTCGATGCGTGCATCTGCTTCAAGCCTCGATATAGCATGTTTTCATTGCGGCGGCTTCTTTCCAGCTTATTTCGGTTCTGGTGCATCTAGGGTCATAGGGTAGCCTAACCGGCCCGCCCTGCCCCAGGTACCGAATGACAAAGCCTATCTCCCGAGATGCGATCTACCGCAATCGTGCCTTCAACTCCGATGTCATCGAACTTTGCGTGCGCTGGTACATCACCTACCGGCTTTCCTACCGAGACCTGGTGGAAATGATGGCGGAGCGCGGGGTGGTTGTTGCACATTCCACGATCCTTCGATGGGTGGCCCGCTATGTTCCAGAGTTCGAGAAGCGCTGGGGCCGCTTCTCTAGCCCTGTCGGCACCTCCTGGCGCGTTGATGAAACCTATGTCTCCATCAAGGCAAAGTGGCACTACCTGTACCGTGCCGTCGACAGGCACGGCAAGACAGTGGACTTCCTGCTCCGGCCAGACCGTGGAGTTGCCGCCGCCCAGGCGTTCTTCCGCAAGGCCTTGGCTTCTACACTGCCGCGCGTCCCACGAAAGATCACCTTGGACGGCCACCAGCCAAGCCGCCGTGCACTGTGGCGCCTGCGTCTCGAGCACCACTGCTGGCGTAATGCGCTCGTCCGGACGAACAAGTACCTCAATAACGTTATTGAGCAAGACCACCGGGCCATCAAGAGACGCTGCGCCTCCATGGCCGGGTTCAAGACGTTTGCGGGTGCAGCGACCACGATCGCCGGCATCGAACTGGCCCACCGCATTCGCAAGCGACAGTACTCATTCGGACGCGGACGTCACGGTCCCGCCGTGTCGCTGAAGCAGCTTTGGGATCGCGCCCTTGCGTAGTTAGCGAGGGAAACGCATTAAGAGCACTCTTGGGCCACAAGCCGCAGATGCAGCAGAACCCTTGAGCGAGTGGCTCATGCCCCGGTTTCGCTTATCAATATACGATTTTCCAGAAATCCAACTGACTAGATAGATTTACGAACCGTCATAGACAGACGAAACTGGGTTACTCACAGGCACGCATAGAGATTGATATCCTCACCTTCCTCCACGTAACCCGCTCGCGAGGTGCCACGTTACCACACGCATCTGCGCGCAAGTAACATTCACAGCGCATCGAAACCTACTTCTTCCGACCAAGAATTTGATACTGATCTACAAAAAGAAGCTGGTCTGGTATCCACCGATCTTTGGGCTTATAGAAATACATCTCCCAGACCAGAGGATGACTGGCATGCTTGGTCAAATACAGCCGTCGTTGCAAAGAAGGGGTAATCTCTTCAATGGAAATCTCTTCTACACCGATAGGCTCACCATACAGCCGCACAGCGCTCGCAAGCAGCGTCTTCATTTGCTGTAGCTGCTCGGCATTAGCTTTCAAGACTGGTTTTTGTGCCATGAAGTAGTCGATAGCTTCAACATTCCCACCCTTCATGAAGATTTCGAAAAACCGGTTGGCGACAACCTGCGGCGCTGGTGCTTCGGCACTATAAACCACCGATGCAAGGGCGATAAGCGAAATTGTCGCGAGGACGCGTCTCGTCATGATTCTTCTTAACTCCATCGTTTTATCGCCGACGCCCGAAATACTTTTGGAGATCCTGAAGCGTGACCTTTCTAACCCGTAGGAATAGCACACCAACAATCAGCAACAAGATTCCCACAATCGGATTGATCGCCGCGTCCTGAACAATGAACCAACCAATAATGAAATTGGCTCCAGTGAGACAGAAGCCAACCCCGACTGCTCTGGCAAGAAAGTTAATGATGTTGAGCTGATATCTCGAGCGATGCCGTTCGTACATAATCATATTCCCTATATCAGTTCGAACACTGCGTCGGAGTCGAAACAGGTAAACCAATCCGGGTGGCGACAGCATTGTACATTTCTCGTACGGAATATCCGCCAATGGTTGATTGAGTCATACCTCCGAGACCGGCAAAAGCTCCCAAGCCACCTCCCACCCGACCGCCCGGAAGTTTTTGATGATAGCCACCAACCCCTCCCAAACTTGCGTCGCTTGCTGACGCTATGAAGTCTGCCGAAGCATTGACGCTGAATGGCAGAAGTTCCGTAGTCGCATCGCCTTCAACATGAAGCCCAGAGACGGTCGTCAACCCACGCGATACTGCGCCTAGGCCCACTTGCCCACTGATTCCGGCACCAATATATCCGCCAACGCCAGCCAGCTGGTATGCCTGGACCTGAAGGAAAAATCTGCTGTCTAGAAGGCCACCTCCGTATGAGAACCCGAAGGACGTTCCACCTCCTCCACCGATAAACATGAGCGCACCGCTAATCTGGGGGCCTGCGCTGGCGTTCCAGCATTGCTCAATTTTCGGCTTCGGCTTGTTTTCCTGCTTCGGCGACTCTATTGGTGAATCAGCACGCTTACCATCCCCCGATGGAGTCGAACCCAACCCTCCACCGGCGCCACCACCAGGGCTCTGCTGCCCGACCTGGGCACCTTGGCATTTGCGACCACCCATAAAATTTGCCACCCAGTCGCAAAGGCTGTTCCAATCAATGAAGTGCTGTTCGCCGGGTAGTCGCGTACTGCGCACGATTACTTCGTCCAATAGCTCGCCCGTAAACCCGCTTGGGTCAATGAAGCTGAGTGGATTGTTGTTCACGTAGCTGTAGCGGTTGAAGCTCTGCGTGAATCCTGGATTCGGGACCGTCGGATCCGGCGACAGGAACCTTCCAGTTATCGCATCCTGCACACGCCCATTCATATGGATCAGCCCCATATCTCCGAGCATGGAGTGGACCGTATAGCCTCGGCGAGTCAGGCCGTTGATCAGTGTTTTGTCGCTGGAAGGCACTGATCCAGACCACGTTGCACCATTGCGCGGCAGGCCGAACGCGTTAAAGCTCTCTTTCACTATGGAAGAGCCGCCACTGTCGGTCAACACCGAGCTACTGCCTTCATGATCTTCGAGCGGATAGCTCACCGAATTGGTGCCAGTGGAGAGGCGACTGACGATCGCCACGGTCTGGCCTTCGGCCGTGATGTAGTGGCGCCAGTCAGTCGTGCCGCTGGAGAGTGCCACCTTCTCCAGGAGACCGCCCACATAGTGGGTGGTCTCAGTGCCGGAGGGGCCAGAGTAGATCTGCTTGTAGTACTGACGGCTCGGGTCGTAGTAGAACGTGGTGGATTCGCTCCCGGCAGCCAGCGAGGTGGGGTAGTTGTAGCTGGCCCAGCCGATCGTGGCTCCATTGCGGCTGCTCATATTGCCATTGGCGTCGTAGCTGTAGGAGTAACCTCCAGACCCCGTGGTGGCCACTGCGTGTTTCTTGGTGGCGTTGTACGTCCAGGTCGCTCCTCCGTTCACGTCGGAGCGGGACGTGATGTTGCCCATCGCGTCGTAGCCCATCGACAGGTTGGTGCTGGAGTTCAGCGTCGATGAATTCAGCCGATACAGGTTGTCGTAGTAGAAGTTCTCGGTCAGGCCAAGATTACTCTCCTGGCGCTGCGTGACGTTACCCACCAGGTCGTACAGGTAGCTCTGGTTCTGCAAAGCCGCTCCGCCGCTGACGCCGGATTGGATACTGCTGGTCCAGCCTGTCACCGCATCGATGGCCCGCGTGGTCACCACCCCGTTGCCCAGCGTTTCCTGGGTAGTCTGGCCGCGCGGGTTCTGGGCATTGGCTGTCCAGTAAACCGTACCCGCCGACCCCGACGTCCAGTCGGTGACCGAACTCAAGATGCCGAAGGCGTAGCTGTACTTGACCTTTACCCGCGTACTGGAGGTGCTGGTCGGATATGTCAGCGTGTCGAGCAGGCCCTGTGTGTTGTAGGCATAGTCAATGGCGTAGGCCTGGTCGGTGGTAATGCTCTGCGTTGAGAGCCGACCCTTGTTGTCGTAACTCAAACTCTCCGAGTAGCCCGTCATCGAGACGCTGGCGAGACGCCCGATATTGTAACTGCCGGCTGTTGTGCCCCAGGTCCAGTTCGTGGTGCCCTCAGCCTCGGTGCGCGATGTTACGCGTGAGAGAGCATCATAACTGAAGCCAAAGGTCTGACTCTTGGCGTCCGAAAGAGCGGTCAGTTCGCCAAGCGAGTCGTAGTAGTAACTACGCGCTCCCAGATCCATGTCAGAAATGGAGTCCTGGAACGCCTGAATGCCGTAGCTGTAACTAGCACTAAACAACGCGTTGGACAGCGAGTCGTTGACCTTGGTGAGGCTGCCTGCCGCGTCGTAACCGAAATTCTGGTAGTAACTGTTGTGATCCTGCGAGCGGCGCATCCAGCCGTTCACATCCAGAATCTTTGTCGTGACTTTGCCCTGTGGATCGGTGGCCGTCCGTGTCCGACCCTCATAGGTGAACGTGGTCGTCTGCGGGGTTGAAACGCTCTGACTTTGCGGGCGGCTTTGCTGAGTGAGACGACCCAGCAGGTCATAGGTATTGGTGGTCACATATGCGGGCGTATACTGGCCCCCACCGCTCGTGAGAAACGGCATGCCTTCCGCACTGATTCGACCGAGCGAGTCATAGCTACGCGATAAGGTCCAGTAGGCACTACCTGTGTTGTTGTAGTGGTACTCGTTGATCATGCGGCCCAGCTTGTCCTGGAACACATAGTCGTAGCGGATGGGCGAGCTGCCGGAGTCATAACTCGTTGTCAGAACATAGTCGATGCCCAGGGGATTGCAGCAGCCGGACAGCGCCGCATAGGTGTACCCCGTGGAGGTACCATCGGGCCGGGCCTGACTGGCGATGCGCCCGAACAAGTCATACGTGTTGCTCGTGACGACGATGCCATTCGGGTCAGTCTCGGTAGCCAGTTGCCCGAACGTGGAGTTGAACGTACGCGTCGTGGTCTGACCGAGCGCATTGGTTTCGGACACGGGAAACTGCCCTGTTCCACCGCCGCTGCCATTGGCTGATCCCCAGGTAATGTAAGAGGTTCGCACGGTCATCGCAGATCCGGCATTGTCCCGTCCTGTCACCGACACCGAATTGATGTTGCCAAAGCCATCAAACCCGTAGCTCGTCACTACGCGTCGATTGCCAATAGATGGCTGTGTATCATCCCCACTGATCCGGCAATTGATGTAGTCAGGCGTGACGTTTTTCGTGCGCGACACCGAAGTGCCATCCCAAGTGGAACCGGTAGCCGTGGTGGAATTGGCCACAGTCACTGCTGTGGGCAACCCAAGACACCAGTACGTGGTATTAGGGGAAATCGTGAGCGATGTCGATTGGGTCCAGGTCGCGCCGTAGAGCGGAGAAGCGCCGTCCTGATCGGTCGTCACAGTTGAGGCCGCTGTGACGTTGCCCCAACTATCGTAGGTGCGAGTCTCGACAGCCTGTGTAATCAGATTGCCGTTTGCGGCGCCTCCAACCTCGTAGTTGCTGGTAGTGATCGGAGTGGGATAAGTGAATTGGCGCTGGTTGTAGGTGGTCGCATCCAGTGTGTTGACGTTCAGCGTGAACTGGCGGCGCGAGATCAGCGTGCCGGCGGACTGGAAGGCTTCCGTCTTCGTGAGAGAGCCTGTGTAGGGAAAGTCCCTGCTAAAGTAGTCGATCGTGTAGGCTCCATTGCGCGAGTCCGTCGCTTTGCGTGATGCAAATCCAGCAAATCCGCGACCCTTTATGTCCACGGCCCCGCCGTAATACCAATAGGACTCGTTGTAGGTTCCGCCGATGCCGTCCGTGCGGTTCACGTTACCAACCAGCTGCATCGATCCAGCGTAGTCCTTGTTCGGGGAGGTCGAGCCAGACTGTTTGGTGTAATAGTTCCAGGTGGCTGGCTGGTAGGTTACGGTCTGATTGACGCCGTATCCGTCTGTGAAGCTGGTGGCTAGATCCGGTTTGGTGCCAGCGCCGTTGTGCAAACGATAGGAAATCGAACTCCCCCAACAACCCAAGTCATCCAGCCCGTCGCCGTTCGGATCCGCGACAACAATGTTGCAATAGGCAAGACCTGTACTGACCGGCGAAGCGAAACCAGTGCCGGTAGAAAGACTCACGTAGATCGGACTGCCCACGTTGCCGAACATCAAGTCCAGACGACCATCACCATCCCAATCCATCGCCGTGGTCAGATATCCGGCAACTGTTACCGAGGTTGCGGTCGACCCATCGCAGGCAGAGAAGTATACGGTGGTAACGGCCGTGTTCGGATCGTAGCGTGCAGCGTCGCTGCAAGCATCGTCGTTCGCACGCAAGAAAATCGGAAAGTTGCCTGTCGTCGTTCCACCGCTAGTTCCCCATACGGAATACGGAGTGAAAGACCCACCAGGCAGCTGAACATACGCGATTACCTGCTGCACAAAGGTGCAGTAGGGAGGATATGGCATGGTAGGACTGCAGAATCCGCCATTGCCTGCACGAGCAGGTCTTCCTTGCCGTCGCCGTTTATGTCGTAGTGGTGATAGCGGCCTACGCTGTTTGGTGTGTAGACGGCACTGGCTGCATACATCGCACCCGGGGGTGAAATGCCGCTGATGATGACGGTAGCGGTAGTTGAGAAGCCCACCGAACTGGACGAGCTTGTGCTGGGGCGGTAGTCCACCTGTCCCAGGTTGCCTCCAGTGGATTGAGCGCTGACCAAATCCGCGCGTCCGTCGCCATCGATGTCCAGCAGATATTGATTGGCCCCTGACACAGGTGCTCCCGTGGCAGTACTAGTGAAGCTGCTACCGTTCCAGACGTAGCTGGTCCAGAAGCCACCTGATGCAACGAGGATGGCGTCTTGGCCAGTACCTTGAACATCCCCGATCAGCACGCCGGTGCCGATGGTGCCTCCGACTCCAACGCTAGAGGAGCCGCCAGAACCGCTACTACCTCCCCACACAACGGTCATTGGAGTGCCACTGTATACCTGGTCCTCGAAGCCATCGCCGTTGAGGTCCACAACTCGAGGACCTATTGTCGTGCTGCTCAAAGTAATGGCACTGCTCGCCACGCCTGCCTGACCGTCCTGATAAGCAATGGCAGTGGGCAGGAGGCAGTCTGAGCCGGCACTATCGCTGCATTCCGTGACATTCTGCAGGCGGTAGACGCCCGTCGTGGGTGAGGTGTTGTAGGCAAGGTAGTACTTGCGTACCACTGCGCCATTGTTGGATACGCTGATGTTAGTCAGCAGGTCATCATCAGTGACAGCGGTGCCCGCCACATAACCCGCCTGCGAGGACGGCGGCGTGTTACTGCCGTAGGTGAAGGCCATGCTGTACAGGAACGTGGTACCGCCGCTGGTTGTGGCCGTCCACTCAATCGTCGAGGGGTTCGTAGTGCCAGTCAGTCCTGAGCCTGCAGCCACATAGGTAAACCGCACGCGGTTGTTCGATCGATCACTGATCTGGCGCAGCATCCAGACGCTGACGGTGCTGGTGCCGGTGGCCAGAACCTGCGAGGTGCTGTCGGTGCCGTACTCGTAGGTCAGGCCATTCTTGCCCTGCACGGTGAAGGAAGCCGGGCCGTTGCCGGCCGTACCAACGGCCGTTACCTGCGAGAAATCGGCGATTTCAGTCTGGTAGGTGGATCCGGGCGCACCTTGAGTACCGATACCACTGGTAACCCGCAGACGATTGCCGTTCAGACAGTATTCATCGGTGGTCTGCATTTGGATCGGAAACGCAAGACCGTCCTGTGCCACAGTCCGGTTGCAGCGCGTGATTGCCGACAAACCCGCGACTGACCAGCCCTTGCCCACTGAACCGATACCACCGCTGCTGCTGTAAACCAGCGCAATGCCCGGTTGTATCCCCCGAGGCCCGGGCGGCGTGAATATCGGAATGCTGTATGTGGCCGCGCCAGTAGACGCGATGCTTAAGCTACCCGCGGTGCGGCCCATTGCGGACCAGGCTGGCGAACCTGCGATAAAAGCCATGGCCATCGCAGCAGCAACGGCTAGAGATCTTGCGCGCATGACACTCCCCATCTCGAAACATATTGTTCAGGAGATACAATTGCGCGGGCCCTGCTGCGATCCTCTTACTCCGATCTTCCGTGCCGGCTCCGTGATCGCGGTCAGCGCACAAATACTCTACGACCTATTGCGAGGGAATTACAAGACGTTCCGTTTCACCTGTCTTTGGTGGCGGCGTCGTTGACCATTCAACACGCCCATCGACGGTATTTAGGTAAAGCATCGGCGATGCATTTGGCTTATTGCTGTGATTGGCGGAGGTAGTCATCGCCGCCTGTTCAGCCAATGACTGCGGTTCCGATACAGTTGAAGAAACACGCCGCGTCATCGGTTCGTACAGTTCAGCGGGTTGCGCCGTAGAATATGTGATCGCCTCAAATCGCAACGAGAACGCATCGACGAACACCTTAGGATGCGGTGGTGCAGGCAACGGCGATGAGGCAAAGATGGCATCAGTGAGCGAGCGCTGCCACCGTTCAGAGCCATTGCACTGTTGCAGCTCGATCTCTCCTATCGCGCCTTTTGGATCCTGATGAATCAGTACCCGACAGGAGAACTTCTGCCCCTCAATCTCATCGCGTGGCCTACTCCAGGCCCGCTCTATGCGCGCCCTGATCTGTCCCTCGTACATCCCTTGCAGCTGGACGCGGGCAATCAGCTCGGCCTCGCTCGGCTGAAGCGAGGGCTCGACCCCGGAGTCCAGTGGTTCGAGGGGCAGTGCATCCGGACCCGCAATTTGCAGCATCGAGAGCGGCGGGGGCAGCTCTGCCAGAACCGGCAGATCACTCGGAGGCCGCACATCGGCAATCTGGTCAGGCTGCAGCTGGATCAGGATCAGGCGCTCTTCGGATACACCATCGGCGGACCCCATGTTCGCGCCTGAGCCCACAGCATCCTCTCGCGGCGCTGGATCCGATGCGCTATCACCCCATACGGCGGCAACGATTAGCAGTGAGTGCAAAAGCACGGTGGCGGCTACACCCATGACGCCGACTGTTGTTCGATGCTCCCGTCTCATGCGCTCTGCCCTTATGCCTCGCCTCTAGCATCCAAGACTGTAAGCATGTTTGCACACGGGCGTGTTGTGACTCACGCCATTTCTCTCAGTTTAACTCCTCTCGCCATAGAGACTGGATAGATACCAGTAAGGTTAGGCGTAGAATGTGATGGCGCCGGCCTCAAGCAAGAGTCTTTGCTTCTGTCGGGACGTTTGAGGGTATCCGGATCTCCCTGATTCCGCTTTCTTCAGATTGCATAATTGCTCACAAGCAGCTATCGAGCCCCGTCCTTTACGGTGCCACTTGGAAAAGTCATTTCTCGGAATAGTAGTGAGAACTGTGCCACTCAGGGGTTCTCCCTTTAATCAGCGCTAGAACTGGTCGGCGGCGGACGCCCGCAACCAAATTCCCAATCGCTTTCGGATTGCAAGAGCAAGTTGGCTACATCGCCGCAAAGCCCAAATAGGCGCAGCAAAGCGCATGACGTTCTCCAACAGCGCCGAAATTCCCTGGCATGCCGCGTTGATTCGAAGGCTTAGTCCGGAAGTGGATTTCCTTTAGGTTGCTTCTTGAAGTCCTCAGGCGATAGGTTCTGCGTCAGCTGAAATACTCCTTCCATGACCCGCCGTTTAAGGATTACATCGATCATCACCGTCTGATTCGGCGCAAAGTACTTCGCAAGCTGTGAGTACTTACCTTGATGCTCCCCGACGGTGTAGTAAGCAAAGCCATCGCCTGGACGGGCCGAGATCCGGAACCCGAACTTATCCTCCAGTTCCGGCTTCGCGAACCAGGACGCCATCGCCTGGTAATCCAGGTAGTAGGTCAGCTTCCCCGGGGCCTTGCTGTTGCGCTGCCGGTCCACAAAGAACCTTGGCGGCAGGTGGTTTTCGTCGTAGTCCGGGCCTGCCGTGAACAGGATGTCGTAGTCAGCCAGGCTATTGTTTCGATCGTCGGTTACACGAAACACCAGCATGAAGTACGTACTGGTCGTAAACGTGCGCTTGAACAGGAACAGATCCTTTTCCCGCCTGACATGCTCTTCGTCCTGGGTCTTTTTGGTCAGCTCGTCAAAGGCGCGAATAGTGGCGCGGTAGGACGCGATGCTTCCCACCGACAGGCATTTGAGCACCGCCACGACTGTCGGGTGGCTACCGTTGTCCGTAGCCTTCACGCTGCGCAGGATTCCCATGTCCTCCCCGGAATGGGACAGTCCAGGCAGCACCCCAAATGCCGCTGCGGGCGACTGCCCCTGCTTCAACAGTTTGAAGCCATCCGGGTTCTGCTCAAGTCGCAGCAGGCCATAGTTCATGTTGGCCGCGGCCGCCCTCACAACGCCATCCGACCCGGCCTCGCCAGTGTAC
>Ga0164241_10004633_pt1 | contig 13204 bp, 12 predicted proteins | sample OricomyardsoilBY_FD_108780 | JGI IMG/M metagenome (GOLD analysis project Ga0164241, IMG submission 108780) | Backyard soil microbial communities from Emeryville, California, USA - Original compost - Back yard soil (BY) | ecosystem: Environmental > Terrestrial > Soil > Unclassified | place: USA...
ATCGAGCGTGAAACGGCCCAATCCGCGTCGGTGCCGGGAAAGGCACTTCGCACCAGCGCGATCCCATCACGCTGCCCGCTCGACTTGCGCCCCTGTCACGTCAGCAGACGTGCGCTGCAACAGCACCGCCCACCCTGAACCCACCATTGCGAATCGTCACGCCGTCGACCCTACCGCTTCCACCCCAAAGCAAAAAAGCCAACTTTCGTTGGCTTTTAGGTCCTTTGGCGCACCCGGGCAGAAGAATTTAGAACTTCGGTGACAGCTGCGGCGTGATTCGGAACGCTTTGATTTCAAGAACTTACGGCGCGAACGCGCGCAGTTGCCGGGCCCAGCGCCACCGCAACCGCATCACGTCACGAGAGTCCGTGACACTTCTTGTACTTCTTCCCCGAACCACAAGGACAAGGGCCGTTCCGATTCGACTTGCCTGTTGCGGGAGGGCCACGGAGCAGCCCCGCGCGCTGAGCCTCGATTTGTCGGCGCAGATCGTTCGCGACGATCTCGCGCTTCGCAAGCTTCGCTTCTCGAGCAGCAATTGCACTGGGCGAGAGCGGCCCGCGAACCGCAAGATCTTCCACCTCCTGCCACTGCCGTTCAAGCGTGGCCTTGCCCGCCGGAGCTAGCCCGTTGACGTATGACATCAGCGGGTGGATGGCAGCTCGCGCGCCTACGAAGTCGTCGCAGTGCGCACACGCGACCGCGTATTGACCACGGATGCTCATCAAGAGGTCCGGCTGCTTTGCTTGAACGGCTGCAGGGAGCAATGTCCTCTCCAGAAATTCCCTTGCCCTCCTTGGGTCATCTTGGTCGCGCAGCATGATTTCTACTACTTCCCGATTCGCAATTAGGGCAGAGCGGTCCGCGCCGGCCATCGCGTAGAACTTGGCGGCCCAAATCGCGAACATGACCACGAAGTCCGGTGACTGCCTCTGAACTCGTGCCGCCTTGTACATTGCGTCGTAGCAGTCAGCGAGATGCTGAATGTCATCGCGGCTCGCATCGCTGCTCACCATCCGCATGAGTTCAGGGATATTTCGTGCCAGTAGGTCGCGCGACGCGAGACCCAGCCTGGCAAGGTACGCATCCGCGACTGAAATCAGGGCAAAGGTACCTACTTTGAAGTCCCCGAATTGGGCCTCAGCGGCACCTGCTGCATAACGAATGATGAGGGAGTACGGGGAATCACTCGGACAAGACCGCGCCAAACGTCGAATGGCAGCGATGTCCCTTCGCCCCACTTCAACCATCAGTCGCTTGTGTAACAAAGCGTCCTGGTCCACGTCGGGAAGGTGGCTAGCTAGCAGCGCCATGCGTGTGACGCGTGCCTGAGCGGCAACCACATCGCCAGCTTCGAGATCGAAGAACGCGAGAGCATCCTCAACCCAGAATCTGTCCTCCGGACGAGCCCCAGCTTGGTTCAGGACGGCTTCTAAGTGCTCTCGAATTTCGTCAATTGCGCCAGTCTCCCTGATCCACTCCGCTATAGCGTTCACCAAGTCCGCGATCTCCGAGAGTCTTCCCAAAGAAGCGAGAATACCAACGAAAGCGATGATCTTTTCGCGAGAGCGGCCTTGGAGCAATTCCGTCCGGATACTGTCAGCAATCCGTTCGCGAACCGCGCTGGTTTCCGCCGTCGTGATGAACCGCGCTTCAAGCACAGGACGGAAGACGTCGAACAGAGCTGCGACGCCGCCCTCCTTCAGCGAAACCACGTGCAGGTCCGCCAGCTCTCTTAGGGTGCGTCTCACGGCACTCTCGCTCAGCCCAAGAACGGGCGCGACCGTGGCGATCCATTGTTCGGGTGTGAGAGATAGCTGAACCGAAGCGAGCGCCGACGCGACACGGCCACAGTCAGGGTCGAGTCCCGACGCCGCCCCTTCGAGCAAAATCTCCTGTGGTGTGCGCTTTTCGTGCACCCCTGCACTGATAGCCCGAACGTAGGCGGTAGTATCACCCCCACGGGCAGCGATCGCTCGTATCGCCTGCACGACGAAGAGTGGAGCACCGGCCGTAGCACGCCGCAGGTCGGCAACGTGATTTGGCCCCGAGAGACAGTCAGCTTCCGCCAGCAACTCAGCAAGAGTGTCATCGCTCCAACCGCCGAGCGTCACCGGTTCCACCGTGTTGAGGGCACAGACCTCGCTGAGGGCCTGCGAGGGATGTCCGAGCAGCACCCAACGGAACGAGGGAGCCGCGCGCATCGCAGCGACCACGGTGTCTGACCGGAGATTGTGACTGTCGTCGACTATGGCCACTACCTCCAAACCGCGCCGTGCAACTTCTTGCTCGAGTAAGGAGAGCGCCAGCAAGCCTGTACGCCCGGGCAGGACCAGTTCGTGCGCGCGAACCGTACCGCGAGCAACAAGCGTGGCCACCGCCGCGTCGACAAGCGCTGGTGCGAGCTGTTGGCCGACCTCAGGTGAGCAAGCGAGGTACACAGCACACTCCCGAGTGTGGCTCGCGAGCTGGGCCGCCCACGTGCTCTTGCCATCCCCAGCGTGGCCAACCACAACCAACGGGCCAGGACTATCATGGAACGTCGGTTCTCCGGCGTGTGGTCGATACCTCGAGACGACGGGCAACGGGCGCACTTGCGCGAGGAACAGCTCGCACAAGCTCGTGAGGTCTTCAACGAGAAAGACCGTGGGGCCATGACCACTCGCCGCGTGCGCGACGAGGCCAACCAGCTTTGCGACGAGCGTCTCTGGCCGGAGCACCGACAATCGGTGCCCCTCGGCTAGCTCAAGAGCAGTGGAAATCATCCCTCCTAACGAGGGTGCTGGCGCGACAAGCCCGAGGTCGGCCAAGCGCGCGGCGTCAGTGCTTGGCGTGATGATGGCCGTATCCGGGGGAAGAGCGAGCGCTCGCACTGCCGGCCCAGACTCGACGTTAGTAGCGATGGCGAAGCGCGGAACGGAAGTCCGCTGGCCGGTAGCGTGGGCTCGTCGCAATTCTTCGAACCGCGGCCAGACGTCGCTGATGTCCGAGGGAACAAGCGAATCTTTGCGCGTCTTAACCTGCACATACGTCGTCACCCCGTCTCGTTGCACAAGCTCGATGTCCTCATCGCGCTCAGTGCGCAAGCTTGCCAGCCCCGACACCGGCCCGTGCAAAAGGCAGCAAACCGCGTAGAGATGCTGAAAGAGCATGCCCCTGTGCAAGCCCTGGATCCGCTGCAACTGCGCGGGGTCAAGCACCGCCGGCGTAACGTTCGACGTCATCGTCTCGCCTTTCAGGGACTTGAGCGACGCTGCGCCACGAAAGCTTGAATTTGAGACACGCTGGGCCTTTCGGCTGCGACGAAGCTCAGCATTCTGGCGATCAAATCGTTCAGCTCGGCGTCTCCAGAAGGAGTCGGAAACTGTCGTGCGGCGACTTCCGCAGGATCCGGAGTTCGCCCCGTAAGTATTTCGTACCAGGTGACGCCGAGCGCGTAGACATCGCTTAGCGCCGTCGCATCATGCGGCGACGAACGCTGCTCAGGCGCCATGTAGTACCAGGATCCTAGCTGCAAGGACGACCTGGTAATCGTCCCTGCTGACGTGAACGCGGGGTTCATGTCGGACCAGCGAACGATGCCGAGGTCACCGAGGACAACGGTCTTCCCCAGCAGGAGAATGTTTGGCGGCTTCACATCACGATGAACGCAACCCTCGCCATGCAAGTAGGCTAGCCCATCAAGGCATGCGGCAATGACCTCGAATGAGCTGGCGATCCCAAGCACGCCGCGTTCAAGAGATGACGCTAAGGATCGATCCGCTTTCTCCATCACGATGAACGGGTGGTCACCGATTTCGCCGTGGTCCCGGTACTTGATGAGGTTGGGGTGACTGAGCCGCATGCCATTCTTGGTCTCTCGCCGGAATCGAGCACGCACATTTTCGAGCTGCGTTGGCTCGAGCAGGTCGGGACGCGGATTCATGACCTTAACGGCGAACGCTTCCGCTACGCCCTTGATGTCAGCCTCCCAAACGTGCGCGACGGCGCCATTGCCTAGCGGGCGTTGCAAAACGTACTCCGCGCTTTGGCCAACGACGCGGAGCCCCTTTGCTAGCCCGAGGACCTCGGGGCTGACCTGCGACATGGCAGCGGATATGTCGCCCTTCGACAGCGTTGAGCCGTCACGCAGCACGCGATATCGGCCGTCTTCGGTCTTGGTTAGAAAGCGGTCGAGCTTGTTCTTGCCAAGATGCGTTCGCAAGCTCGCCGGCGCCCACGTCGTCCCGTCGATCAAGTCGTCCCAGGTGACAACGTCGCCGGCAGACTTTGACGACAAGAATTGGAAGAGAAGTTCCTGCTTTTCACGAAGTGGGCCAGCCATAACTCGTGCAATCCTCCCGCCTAACCTTAACGGTTCGGCACCTTGGAACTATGCTCCGTGCCCTCGCTGAGCGCAGGGCCACGCCGGACGAACAATGTCCGCCCGCTAGACCTGACCATCCGAGCAGTGGTATATCTCGCGGCACAATGACCCTTCACGAAGGCGACGCCGGCTCGAAAGCTACGAAGGCGGGCGAGGCGCGCGCCGAGGCGCCCAGCTTCTCGCTTTCGCAAGAAGACGCGGTGGCGTGGCTCCGCGCGCAGCCCGCCGAGAGTGTGGACCTGCTGATCACGGACCCTCCCTATGAGTCGCTGGAGAAGCACCGAGCGGTAGGCACGACGACACGTTTGAAGCACAGCAAAGCGTCGAGCAACGACTGGTTTGCGATCTTCCCGAACAAGCGTTTCCCGGAGCTGTTCGAGGCTGCGTACCGCGTATTGAAGCGCGACTCCCACTTCTATCTCTTCTGCGATCAGGAAACGATGTTCATCGCCCGTCCTGTGGCGGAGGCCGCAGGCTTCAAGTTCTGGAAGCCGATTGTCTGGGATAAGCGCAAAATCGGGATGGGGTACCACTACCGAGCGCGATACGAGTTCGTCCTGTTCTTCGAGAAGGGCAAGCGTAACCTCAACGATCTTTCTATCCCCGACGTCATCGAGTGGCCGCGGATCTTCAAGGGTTACCCGACGGAAAAGCCGGCGCAGGTTTCGGAGGTTCTGGTTCGACAAAGCTCGCTGCCGGGCGAAGTAGTGGCGGACCCATTCATGGGCTCGGGCTCTGTAGGAGTCGCCGCACTGTCGACGGGACGGCGGTTTCTGGGTAACGACATCGCCGACGCCGCGCTTAAACTGAGCCGCGAACGCCTCGCTGCTGTTTCGTCGCCGTAGGTCATCCCCATCTGCCCGAGTCACGAACGCCGGGAGCCGATTCTGCCTTAGATCGCCGCACCGCGTTTGAGCTGACCGGTTTTCCTTGCCTCTCCTGCGCAGCAGCGAGAACGGGAAACTGCTGCCCTCCGACCTTTCGGGGCTGGCCGAATCTGTCGCCGGACAAGATATCCCACCAGTTCCGGCGCGTCGTGATCCCCTTCTTGAGCCACGCAGCCATTGCTCTGTCGATCAGTGCGCATACGTCTTCGTACCCGTTGTCCTGCAGCCACTGTCTCGCCGAGCCCTGCAGAAGCTCAGTCTTTGTCTTTGTCTTCGTCGTGGTCGTCTTCGTCGTGGTCGTCTTCGTCGTCTTTTGAATTTTGCGCGCCATCCCGATTCTCCTGCGTTGCCCTACCCAGCTCGTAGAGCCTACGACCGAAAGGTGAATCCTCCAGCAGCCAGATGATGTCTTCGCCTTGCACAGAAGTCACAACGGCGTCGACGAACACCGCGAAAAAGAGGCCTCGAATCAACTGCACTTCGGACTTGAGTTTTGGATCGGATAGCAGCGTGCTGTTGGAGTTAGGGGTTAAATCGAACGTCTTCCCATGCTCCTGCCGCGTGCTCACGCAGGGAAAAATAAACCTGACAACCGCCGTGGTCTCGTCCACCAAGTAGCGCTGGTGCCGGATTAGCTGTTCGGCGACGTCTCTGCGTGTGGCGGTACGCGCGGCGCGAAAGCGCCCACTCACGTGGCTGATAGAGTAACCGCCGAACAAGTCCCCAATCTTCTCGATCGCCCGATCAACATGCGCCTCGTCCGTTTCGTCCGGTTGGCGAGGGAGCGCTTGCTCAAGGGCGTTATCGTCTACGAGATCTCGGACAATTGCTTCGATTGTGTCCCGGTAGAAGAGCTCATCGAGGGCAGTGCGCAGCTTCCCCTCCTGCGTGAGAGGAAGCAGAAATTCATAGCTTACGATCGCTTCGTAGGTCGCCCGCTTGTAACGCGATACCCAGTTCCTGTTCTGGGTTACCAGGGGTTGAAAGTCGTCGAACGTGCCGAACCGCGCGAATGACCTCCGGACCTTGAATTTCTTGGTCGACTTATTTTTGCGTAGATAGCCCTTCAGCTGCTTCGACCAGTAAGTCTTCAGCGCGGCGGGCTGCCAACCGGTCGCCGTGCCTACTTCCTCTTTCGAGAACTCTGCCTGGTCTTGGAGCCGCTCCACGAGGAACTGGTAGAGCTTCTTCTGACGCGATTGATCTCCCATCGATCCCGAACCATATCCCCCACCGAATGAGGGGTTCAAGGACCTTCAGAAAAGCGGCGTGGTACTATTTGCAAGCGGGATTTCCGCAACGCGGGCGGCCCATCGCGTCCAAGACAGAACCGTTCGCGCGCGGCGCGCCGGGGTCGATCCCGTGAGCCCGGTAAATTTGGCGATCAAGTCTGCCACTTCTGCGGCGGAAGGAAGCTCCTGCCGTTGGCAAACAACCTCCAGCGCCTGACGAAACACGCCACGTCGAGCCATCATCCGCAGAAAAATCCGATGCCGCACGACTTGCTCCGCGCCGACGAAATCTGCTCCGACGTCACTCAGAGAGAAGGCGTGCTGGGGGGTGCGAACAAGGAGCCCGAGGAAGACCGCCGCGTTCGCGTAGTAGTCAGCCTGCCTCTCATCAAACTCGAAACGAGCCGCAATTTCCGGTCGCGTTACTATCGACGATGCCACCGCATCGACGATGTCGATCACGCGGCGCGGATCATCAGCCTGCGGGAAAGGAACTTCATGGGGCATGCCGTCCTGGCTCGTCATGCCGAGGATGTGCGGCAGGTCCGGCGTTCCCGCTGGCTCATCGAGGATGTAGTCAACGCTCGCAACGGGCTGGATCGCGTGATAGCTCTGCACTGGGTCGAACCTGAAGCTTCTGAGAGAGAAACAACGGTTGCTCCAGGAGAGGAACACCGTCGTCACAGTCTTGGTCGGAACCAAGTCGCTCCACATCCTCATCGGGTAGTAGAGCTGGCGGATATGAAAGTTCGATCGAGTGCCCAGCTTGGCTTCGATCAGGTGAATTCCGTCGCCTTCGAAACCTGAGTCCACTTCAACCTGCACACCGTCAGCGGTCAACGGGACTTCGGCCGACTTGCCGGCGAAAATGAAGCCAAAACGCGGAGCGCGAAGGCGGCCGCGAATTGTGAGCCGCATCTCGGACTCGCCCAGGAAGTGCTGCAGCAATCCAGTCGCCGTCGCCATGTCGAGTGCCTGAGATTCAGATGAAGGCCCGAGCCGCCAAGGCAACGTCAGCACGCCAGCCTGAATCGCCGGAGGCACCCAAAATTGGGTTCGCGTCGCGGAGGGAACCTCGGCATACCCATCACCTTCGACGAGCGCATAGGAGCCATTCGTCAAGGGCAGGATGGTGAGATCCGCCAATTGTGGTGGGCGACTCTCTCGCGTGTCGAACTTAGTCATCAGCCGCGGCTCACGGCGAGAAACAGCCTTGATCTGCTCCGCAGTGAGCGTCGCCCATCCTGTGGCCGCAAGCTCTTGGCGCAGCGGCAGCTCGGCAAACAGGCGCTCCCATCCTTCTGCTGTCGGTCCGGACACGAGAAATCTCAGTAGTTCAACACGACGACTTCATCAACTAGGCCCCGCCCGTCGACCTGCGAGTTGATGCGCCGGGTCGCTGCGACAACTTCAATCCGAAAACCGGCATACAGCTGCCTAACCGCAGGCGTGTCGGAATTTGAAAGCATCGCTTTCACCCTCGTTGCTGCCAGCGCTCGAAAGACCTCGGCTAGACGCTGCTGCGCATCCCACCCAAAGCCTCCCGCAGAGTACGCAGTAAAGTAAGAGGTCTCAGAGAGCGGCACGTAGGGCGGGTCAAAGTAGACGAAGTCTCCGCGGCGAGCGTGTTTCGCGACGGCGGCAAAGTCGGCCACCTCTAGCTCGGCGCTTGCGAGCACTCGGCTGCAAGCTCGAAGGTTGCTTGCATCGCAGATCAACGGATTCTTGTGCCGACCAAAGGGCACGTTGAAACGCCCTTGGCTGTTCACGCGATAGAGCCCGTTGAACGCCGTCTTGTTGAGGAAGATCATGCGCGCCGCGCGGTCGGCGAGCGATAATTTTCCGGGGTCGACGTCACGAACGGCATAGAAATGCTCCTGGTCGTAGCGATGCTTGCCGAGGGCCTTGATAACCGCCTCAACGTCGTCGCGTATCGCTCGATAGCAATCGACAAGCTCCGCATTGAGATCGGTCAGACGAGCGCTTGCAGGGGCCAACGAGAAAAACACGGCGCCGCCACCGACAAAAACTTCATGATAGCGCTTGAAGCTCTTCGGCAGCAGCGGTTCGAGCTGAGGCAACAGCTGGTTCTTGCCGCCTGCCCATTTCAAAAACGGACGCGCACTCGAACCCACGAGCTTCGTCGCAGGTTCAGTGCTCCGCATCATCGTGAGGAACGCTAGCTGCCACCCGGAGCTGCGTCGAGCCGGAACGCCCCTATCCGCAACGTTCGGTGCTCCACAAATTGTCCCCAGCCCCGGAGAAGCTCACCTACCGGCAACTGTCGAGAGCAACTGCTGAGCCTGGCCCAGGAGATGATCGAACGTCATCACGGTCACCCCGTGCAGGCGCTCGTTCAGTCCGCGCAGGTCGCGCTGCTTGGCAGCGTTCCAACCAGACGAGCGCCCCATCACCACGACGGCGTGTGGATGGTAGGCCAGCAGATGTGGCTTCTTGGAAAACTGCGCGGTCGCGGCATCATGCAAGGCGTCCATGTACTTGTGCACCTGCGCAATCGCCTTTGAGCACTCGGCGGAGAGATAGTGGCAACGGTGCGACCGATCCCAACCGAGGACGGCGAGACCAGGCCGCTTGAGCTCGACGATGTCGCGGAACCCGACGAGGTTCGGCAGGAGGAGATCGGCGATGTTGCGGCGGTCGATTCGCCGAGCGCGGTCTCGGACAACGTAGGCGTTGCCGAACGCCCAGCTGTGCGCCTCACACCAATCTTGATAGGGCTTCTCCCGGTCCACATCGTCGCGCAGCAACGTCTCAAGCTCGCGAACCGCCGTCTGAATCTCAGCAACGCGAATCGCCGGGCGCAACGCGGCAGCCACGTTCGCTAAAGTATCATGGCTCGCAAGCTTGCGAACCACGCCCGGATCGCCCGCCAACTGCGTCGCAACTAGCAAGAAGTCCGCCTTGGCCTCGTTTGATAGCGGCTCAAGCGCCGTGCGTAGCTGTTCGGCATCCGCGGGCAGCCTGTCGACCTCTGGAACGGATCGGTAGAACCCCTCAAGGAAGCCCACGTAGTCATTTCGCATCCGGAACGCGCGCGCGGCGGCCGTCTGCGAGGTGTACTTCGCCTTCGCCGACAAGAACGAAGCCGTCGCACGCCTTGCTCCGACGCACAGCCCCCATGCCTCCAGCAGCGCGTTACGGGTCTTTCCCGCCATGATGCTTCCGGGGCGGTGCCGCTCATTCAGGTATTCGATGAGCGTCTCGAAGTCCCAGTCCGGATCGAACGGCATGTTGCTACTCCTGTTCTGCCCGCCACGTCACAACGAAGCGTGTGCAGGGCCTCACCCCCCAAACCCTACCCCTACCTTGGTCGTCGTCTCGAGGCGGTGCGACGCCCCTTCACCATGACGGCGACGACGTCGCGCACAACTTCTAGCTCTTCGCCGGGCACGCCGCGTAGAGCGTCTACGATTTCCTGAACGAGCGCCATGCGGGCGGAATCCGTCCCTCCATGGATCGCCATCAGCTCGGCCCATTCGACTCCGTACAGCTCGCAAAGGCCAAGGAGTGTTGGGAAGTCGGTCCACTGCGTGCCGCGCTCGAGGCGGGAGACGGTCGCGGTGGCGACGTTGAGGCGCTGCGCGACTTCGCCTTGTGTGAGTTTTGCGCGCTTCCGGAGATCGGCGAAGCGGCGGCCCAACAGTTGTTGGGTGTTCTTGCGCATGGACGCTTCGTACGTGGCAGAAGGCCTGCAGCGAAGGTCGCCCAGCGATCAGTCATGGTTCGTTGGTAGACGTTAAACGTATACTGTCGTAGAATCCATCGACGTATGACGTCTCCTTGGCCGCTACGTTGGTTGATGGTGTTTGCGTGCGTATTTGTGAGCCTGCTGAGTGGGTGCCGGGCGCCGCAGCCGTCGGAATCGCCTGAGATGGCGACTCCGGACGATTCGGCCAAGCGCACTCGGGAAGCGCTCGAGGATGGTGACTCCGCCGTTCGTCGCGAAGCCGGGCGGGCCGCCTTCCAGCTTTTCATCCGAGCTGATCGCATCCAACCGGGAAGCGTTGGCGCGGAGCGATGGACGAACGTCGGAGATCTGCTGACCGTCGACGAAGACGTCAGCGACCGTGACGCGGTGGCGATGAATGCCTACTCTCGCGCGGTCAAAGCGGACCCCAAGTGGCGAGGGCCGCGGTTTGGCAGCGCACGCCTGCTTGTGCGCCAAAGTGCGCCTGACCTCAAGGCCGCGCTCAATCTGTTGGACGAGGAGGAGGCTTTGGGGCTGCCCACGCCAGAGGTGCTCGCGCTCCGGCGGCACGTGAAAGAACTGCTTGATGAGACTCGTGCGGAGGAGAAACGGCGCGACGACGAGCACGAGCGCGGAACACGCGCATTGGCGGCCGAGGAGGCCGAACGCTCGCGAAGTCGCGAGGAGCGACTCGCAGCAATGCATGCTCAGACAGTCGAGGCGGGAAGCATCCTCTGCCAGCTCGAGGGATACCGGAACTTCGGGAAGGAGTTCGGCAACGAGATGAGCCCTAGCGTCGCGGCGGGCTCGTTCGTTGGGGTCCTTGTCCAATGCATCAACCGCGGTCGAACAAGCGTGTACTTCCCGGCGGGGCAGGTTGCGATCGTCGACGGTAGCGGTAGGCGTTTCGCCATCGATACGAGCAGCAGCTTTGACCTGGCCGTGTGGAAGAGCGACCGCGACATTCAGAATCCCGAAGCGCTACAGCTTCATCCAGGTAGTCCGCGATTCGTTCAGTTCATGTTCGACCTGCCGGAGGACGTCGCCGCCGCGCGCAGCACCCGGCTAGCCATCGGCAACAAGGCGATGTCGCTCGGCGATGCCATGCAGGACGCCACGGCGCCGTGACGCTGCGCCCTACCGTTCCTTTCACGCCGGAAGAGGTCCGAAGCATGCGCGACGCGCTCGACCTGCGCCGGAAGGCCGACGTCCGGACCGGCGCATTGCTTGTGGCGCTGTGCCTGGGGCTGCGGCGCGGGGAGATCCAACGCCTAACGATTGGCGACGTGCTCGTGGCCGGCACCACGACCTGCCTAAGCGTGGAGACGCTCAAGCAGCGTTCTGCGCGGAAGCAACAACGTCTCGTTCCGCTCCCTGGCGTTGACGACCAAGCGTTGCTCGCCCGCTACGTGCGCCAAGAACACGGCGCTGACCCCGATCGGACCGCGCGTCTGTTTCGCACGGCTGCCACACGGTACCCATTCACGAAGGGGCCAATCACGGCCAAGGCAATCGCCCACGCAATCAAGCAGTTGGCCTGCCGAGCAGGCATTGGCCGTCGAGCGCATGCTCACGCCTTCCGGCACGCCTTCGCGACGGAGCTACTCCGCGGAGGGGCTGACCTGCGGGTCGTGCAGGAGCTACTCGGTCATCGGTCAATTTCGAGTACCGCCGTCTATCTTCACGCCAGCTTCGAACGCTGCGCGGCAGCGGTTGCTCGGCTTCCGTTTGAGTAGCTTTCCGAGCAGAAGAGACCCCAAACGACGTTTTCGCCCCCGCGAACGTCCAGGAAACTAAGGTACGCAATCTCCGCTCTCACGCGACGGGAACGAAGCCGCCGTTGGGGCGCTTTTCCGACCGAGCCGCGCGACGAGTTCTGCGTCCATCGTGTCGAAGGGTCTCTAGGTTGAGGGGCGGAGGTCCGACACCACGAGATCGACGACGGTCGCTACCCTCGGTGGGGGCGGACCACCGTCGAACGCCTCCTAAGCAGCAGCCACTCGAAAAAAGTTTGGTCTCCATGCGCTTCTGTTCAGCCATCCGCGAGCAGTTGCTTACAACGTCAAAGGCCAACGACGATTCTCTTTTTTCTGGTGAGTGCATGTGGCGCGGACTCATGAGGTTCCTCTCCGTGCCGCCGCACGCAAGCGACAGCCCTTGTCAGGTGTCCATGCGCCCGCTAGATGAAGGAACAACGTTCGATTCGTTCTTGGCGGTGCAACCGCCGGCCGATTCGACTTTCAAGTGTCGACGTCGCCTCTGAGCGGCGCGACCTCTCACGCGCCCGCTTAAGCCGGGCGAAAGGCGAAAGTGTGTTCATGGCAACAACCAAGCTCAACTGCCCCGATCGCAGCCTGGTCGAGAAGGCTCGCAGCAGCCTGATCGCGGTCTATGACGTGTTCGGAACCGGGCTTCCGTTGCGAGAAGCCAGGACCAATCTCGAGGTACTCAACAACTCCGAAGATGTAGCGTTGACGCCGTCAGCCATTCTCGAAATTGCTGATGGCATCTCCTATCTAAACGGCGTCGCCGACGGCAACGACGTTGACGTCGAACAGTTGGTCGACGCCATCAAGTTTGCCGACCACACCGCGCAGACGGTCCCGTTCCTGGTCAATGTAGCGAAATTCGCGAAGGAACTGCCGTCGGTGTTGCTCGCAGACGACGACGAAACGAACGAAGAGATCTCCGAGGCCCGAGAAGCCAGCGAGACTTTCGAGGCCAACGGTGATTTCGACGACGAAACCGACGACGACTCGCTGGAGCGCCTCGAAGCGGCGGTGAAGAAGGACGTTGATACCGTCTGCTGGGCCCGCGAGGAGACGGAACTCGCGATGCACGATCTCGAGCAGAGCTTCCGCGCCCTCATTGTTACCGAGCAGCGTAGCTTGTGACCGGCGGTCCGTTTGAGATCCACTTCCAGCGGCGCAGCGGTGATCCGGTGATCCACCAGGCAGCGGGGGGGCTCGGTCGCGCAGCCGAGAAGTCGGCCCGAGCGGCCAAGTACGGC
>Ga0164241_10004634_pt1 | contig 13204 bp, 13 predicted proteins | sample OricomyardsoilBY_FD_108780 | JGI IMG/M metagenome (GOLD analysis project Ga0164241, IMG submission 108780) | Backyard soil microbial communities from Emeryville, California, USA - Original compost - Back yard soil (BY) | ecosystem: Environmental > Terrestrial > Soil > Unclassified | place: USA...
GACGGGTACCCGCTTAGCGCGTCGGGGGCCGCGCCCGGCCCTTGCCCCATCCAGGTATCAGCAGCGGCGTCAACTGACTCCGGATGGTCCCTACGGCAAGCTTGGCGAAATCGGGGGAAGGGGCTCACCGGCCGGTCTCCTCGCCGGGTGGTGTCCTCGGGTGGATCTCGGTCGCGGTGAGGCAATGGCCGACGTTCAGTCGGTCGACAACTTTGATCGAGTCGCCGGCATGCAGCTCCTCGCCGTACTGCTCGACAACCTCGTCAGGGACTTCAAGCAAATACTTCGACCCCCCATGCCACTCCCCTGAGTCGGGGTCGGCGATGACGACCAGCATCTGCGTGACCGCACTGCCCTCGGGGTCCTCACCCTCCACGGGATCGGTAATGAGAATTGCGCTGAACTGAAAGAGTCCGCTTGCCTTTACCTGCTCATGGGCTTGCAGGGCACCTGCCGCCCCTGTGTGCGACGGGCGCCCGCATAGCGCGTCGGGGGCCACGCTCGGCCCTTGCCCCATTCGGGCGCCAGTAGGGTCAACTGGCTCTGGTTGGTCCCTGCGGCAAGCTTGGCGAAAACGGGGGAAACGAGGAAGGAGATTCTTCGGAAGCCTTGTGATCCTCCACCGCATGGTCACGTTCTCAGACTGCTTTGCCTCGGCCCACTCCTGGAGGATTAGAGCGCTCTGGTAAAAGCTCGACCTCGCGTAGGACACTGACGTGGTACGCGACCTGCGCTAAAGACAGCTCATCTTGGCCGTCGAGAAGTGGCAATAGATCAACTGCAGCGAGTGAGCGGTCGTTGTCCTGCCCGTAGAGCGCGAGAATCTGCCCTCTAAGTGGGTTCTCGCGCGCCTGTTTTTGACGACTCTCCAGGTTTCTGCGTTTGTCGTTGTACATGCTTTCTCTCCTCCTACTTTTTCTTACTCTTATCCTTGCTACGGGATACTTTTCCCCGACCGGATTTACGCCCACCCTTACTTTCCGTCTCCTTCACCTGTTTGGAGGTTGGTGACAAGAATCCGGCGACGGCAAAGGTGACGCATAGCCCATCTCCGCCTTCACCTTTAGCCCGTCGCTCAACGGTTTCGACCTCCAACCGCTGTGATTCTTCGATGCACCAGGCGATCATTTTCGCCAGCTCTTGATACGCGGTCTCATCCAGGCAAGGCGGTGACCAAAACAAGCAAGCGTCGTCGCGCTCAAACATCGTGCCGGTTTCTATGGCCTGCGACACCCGCACGTTGAAATCCTGCAAGATCGCCCCGGCGACTCCCGGACGCAGCGCGTCTCTGACCTGCCCCCAATCGGCATCACTGATGAAGCCGCTTTTGGTGGCTTTGTGCATGTGCTTCGTGGAGCCACGGACCTTTATTTCCTCCACGATTTCCAGAAAGCCGTGTTCCCGAAGAACTTTGAACTGGTATGAGGAAACGTTGAGGGCAATGTCTGCCTCCTGCGCAAATTCGCTCGGGCTGATCGACCGCACGATCGCAAGAGAGAGAATCTGAACCCGTAGTGGGTCCCTGGCGACGACGCCAACATTCGGGTCGATCAAACCTTCGGCGCGCTCCCTCGCCCTGCGAGTGTCGCCGCGTCGGGATGCGGCCTTCTTCTTGGCCTTCGCTTTGCCCGCACCCTGCGTTCTAGCCGGTGGAGTCTTGACCCCAGCTTTTTTCTTTGAAACCACCGGGCGCATCCCTCCCCCTGAGCCATTTAGGTACTGAAGCGGGGCTAGTTAATCAAGTTTCTTGATTGCTCTGCCCACTTTGCGACTTTGATGATCGACCGGTCAAACTGATTTAGCGCATCCTTGAAGCTCGGCCCTCATGCCTCTGCCTCGGCAGGGGCGCAGCTTCAAGGAGAGGAGGTGGTTCCAGATGGCTCCGGTCAAGATCCAGCACGTCGTTCCGATGCTCAGCATCATGAAGTCGGCCTGATGACCCGATGGCAGACGCGGGGGTTCAGGTCCAGTCCTGTCTGACCCCCGCGCCGCCCTCGGTTGAAGAGCTGGCTGATGAAACCTCCATCGTGTCCGCTGAGAGCGGGACGCGTTGGAGAGGGAGATTCATCCTCCAGCTCGGGCAAAACCTTAAGCTCCGACTGATCAGATACGCCACCACTGATTGAGCAATCCACACGGTTTGGTTGATACTCGTGACTCGCTCAGGCAATCTCAGTCAGCACCCCGCGGGCCGCCGCAAGAAACTCGGCCTGACCCAAGAACAAGTCACAGAGCGCAGCGGTGTCCAGGCGGATGAGGTCAGCAGGATCGAATGCGGAACGTGATCCGCAAAGTCTCTTACCTGATGCGACTGACCACCGCTGTCGAGGTGGCCCGGCCGACAAGTGGAGCCCCAACCGAAGACAGCCAGTCGGTGACGCTCAAAGTTGCTTCGTAAAGCGGCGAGATCTGGAGCGGCAGACTCAAGCCCACGGCTGCCGGTTTGCCGGCGAGGGTGCGCGTCATAAGGAGATCAAACCCGGGACGGCTCGGACGATCTGCCGCCAACTCGGCGTGCCGGGTCCTCCCTCAGTCGCCTGAGACGTTCGGCAAAACCGTGTCCCGAAACATGTCCCCAACTCCGCAGTTCTGCCCCGAACTCAGCCGAACTCCCTGGACGGATCGTGCCTGAACGGCCCGGATTCGGCTCTAGAATCACGTTCGTAATGAAGGGGTCCCCGGTTCAAGTCCGGGCGTCGGCTCTCCCGTCGATTGCATCGAATCCCCGCTCGATCGCCTCGGCGTAGGTGCCGTGGCGGGTGCTGGGCGGGGCCACCGCGGCGAGCCCGTAGGCTTCCTTCATCGCCCGCGCCAGGGTGGCCTTGAAGGTGCGGCCGTGCCAGGCGTGGGCCTCGGCGGCGCGGCCGACGTGGAGGTGGGTGAGCTCGTGGAGCAGGGTCTCGAGGACGTCTCCCGGGCGGATCCCGGGGTAGGCGGTGACCGAGAGGCGGAACTCGGCCGGGACGGCGAAACCGAGACGGTTGGGACGGGTGCGGGCGCGGCGCACCTTGAGCTCGGGCCGGCGCTCCGCCAGGGGCCCGTCAGCGAAGACCGGCAGCTGCCGCAGCCGCTCCATCTCGGCGTCGAGCGCGACGCCGGCGACCGCGTAGTAGGCCCGCGGGCGGGGGCGCGGGGCGGGCGGGCGGGCAGCCCGACGGCGGGGGCGGCGAAGGAAGCTGGGCGCCATCGAGCGCCCGAGTCTTCAGCGGCCGGCGGACGGCAGCGCCGCAGCGGCGGCGCCGAGGTACGGGATCAACGTCAGCTGGACCAGGGGATCCTCGAGCTCCTGCAGGGGCTCGGGCTCGGGCTCGATCAGGCGCGTGGCGATCGTCGCCCAGATCGCCCCGACCAGCGCCCGCTCCATCAGCGCCGGCAGCTGTGCGGCGCGAGGGTAATGGTCGCGGCCGCGGGCGAGCCGGGCGGCGAGACGCTCGTTGGCGGCCACGACCCGTCCCGCCGCCTCGCCATCAGCGGTGCCGGCGTGGAAGTTGAGCAGGCGCGCCGCATCCGGTTCGGTGGCGGCGAAGCGCAGAGCCGCTGCGATCCCCGCCCTCACCTGCGACGTCCACTCCGCCTGGGTGGAGCAGGCTGCCTCGATCGCCTGCATCAGATCGGCGAGGATCGCCTCGCAGGCGGCCAGGGTCGCCTGCTGCCTGTTGGCGAAGTGCTCGTAGAAGGTGCTCCGCGAGACGCCGGCGGCGGCGATCAGGTGCTGGACGACGAAGTCGGAGTAGCCGCGCTCGCCCGTCACCGCCACCACGGCATCGAGCAGGCGGGCTCGCTGGTGGCGCTCGACGGCCTCGCGCGAGAGCCGGTGGCGGCCACGGGGAAGAACGGGGGCGGAATCCGCGCCCCGTGACTGGCTCGGCGCGCTCATCGGCTCTGCCCCAGGCAGGCGCGCAGCCGCAGGGCCGTTTCGAGCTCGACCCGGCGGGCGGCCACCGGGTGGCCGAGCCGCTCCTCCGCGGCGCGCAGGCGGTTGGCCACCGTCTGCTGGTGCACCCCCAGCGCCGCCGCCGCCGAGGCCGCGTTGTGCTCAGCCGCGAAGTAGGCGACGATCGTCTCCCGGATCCGCTGCGAGGTGGCGGAGTCGTCCTCGATGCCGCGCAGCTCGTGGCCGACGAAGGCACGGGCGTCCGCCTGGTTGTCGCTGGCCAGCGCCTCGACCGCGACGTCCGCGTAGAAGACCATCGAGCGGTCGGTCTTGCGGGCCACCCAGCGCGCGCGCAGCGCCTGGCGGTTGGTGGCGCGGAAGCCAAGCTCGCCGAAGGCCTCCAGCCCAAGCGCAATCCCGGCGCCGGCGGAGGGCCGGAACCGCTTCAGCTCCTGCTCCGCCCCGGGCCCGAGCGGGTGCGAGCCGCTGATCCAGCCCCACCAGGAGTTGTCGAACGGGCTCACCGCCAGCAGCGGGCGCCCCAGCGCCGAAGCCAGCTCCCGTCCCGCGATCTCGCCGCCCTCCCCCCAGGCGACGAAGCCGAGGTGGTGCTGGTCGAGGTCGAGGTCCAGCGACGAGCTGTCGAGGAACTTGCCTTCGAGCAGGTTCTTGACCGCGTGGAAGCGCCGCTGGTCGCCGCTGCGCACCACCTGCTCCAGCTCGCGCTGGTAGAGGTCGGTGACGTAGTCGCTGAGCAGGGCCGCGTAGCGGAAGAAGTACTCGGAGCCGTGCTTGAGCAGCTCATGGCGCACCGGCGCGCTCTTCGCCGAGCCGTCGACCAGATCCAGCCAGCGCTCCCAGAGCGCCATCTGCACGATCCGGTATCCGCTCAGCAGCACCTTCAGCTCCCCCACCCTCGCCGCCGCCTGAGCGCCGGCGGCGTCGACCTCCGGGCAGCGATCCGGGAGGACTCCGTGGCGGAAGCTGCGCAGCTCCGCCCGCAGGCTGGCGCGGACGAACCCCGCGATCTCTTTCTCGGCGAAGACCGTGTCCACCATCCAGGTCGGCAGCGCCTGCCGCAGCCTCCCCAGCGCTGTCGCCGCGAGCGAGTCGAGGTCGGCGTCGAGCTCGCGGACGAGCAGGACGAAGTCGCCCATCGCCGCCGGCCCGACGGCCTCGAGCTGCGCCACAGGCTGCCCTGAGTCGATCTGCACTCGTCTGCTCCTCGACGGTCGGATTTCCCACCCACCGACCCGGTCCGCGACGGAGGGAAAGCCCGGCCCCCCTGCACGGTGGCCAGGCGATTTCGAGGCACAGGCGCACTCTCCGGCGCACCGTGTACCAACACTTACCCTTGCCTGACCAGTCTGGCCTCAGGCGGCGGGACCCGCTACGCAGATAAGCCGAAAATCTCGCCCGTCGGCTCGTATGGTCTGCGAATTTCGTGCCGATTCACGGTCCCTCCCGCGCCAGCGTCGAGCGCAGCCGCAGCGCTACGGCTAGCTCCAGCTGGCGGCTGCCGAGCGAGTGCCCGAGACGCTCCTCGATGACCCGCAGCCGGTTCGTAACCGTCTGGTGGTGGACGCCCAGCGCGGCCCCGGCGGAGGCAGCGTTGAGCTCGGCGGCGAAATAGGCGGCCAGTGTCTCGCGCAGGCGCTCGGAAGCAGCCGTGGCGTCGTCGATCCCGCGCAGCTCGTGGGCGACGAAGGCGCGGGCGTCGGTTTCCGCTTCGGTCGCCAGCGCTTCGATCGCGACGTCCCGGTAGTGGATCACCGCCGGGCCGGCCGGAGCGACCCACTGGGCGCGCAGAGCCTGATGGTGGGTCGCGCGCAGACCCGCCTCGCCAAAACCCTCGAGCCCGAAGGCGATCCTGATCTCCGGGCCGGGGTCGAAGCGACGCAGCTCCTTCAGCTGCTGTGGGCCGAGGGGGCGGGAGCCGCTGAGCCAGCCCCACCAGTTGTTGTGGAGCCGCAGCGTCAGCAGCACCGGGCGGCTGAGCTCGGCGCCGAGGCGCCGAGCCGCCGCGTCGGCTCCCTCCCCCCAGGCGACGAAGCCGAGGTGGTAGTGGTTGAGATCGACGTCGAAGTGGGAGTTGGCGAGCGGGTCGGCCTCCAGCAGCCCCTTCATCGCCTGGAAGCGGTGGTGCTCGCCGTTGGCGGCCGCGCGCTCGACACCGCGCTGGTAGCCCTCGGCCATGTAGCGGCTGACCAGATCGGCGTACTGGAAGAAGTACTGGGAACCGTGCCGCAGGAGCTCGCGCTTGACCTGCTCGTCCTCGACCGAGGCCTCGATCAGCTCGAACCAGGAGCCCCACAGCGCCATCTGGGCGAAGCGGTAGCCGGCCAGCAGCGAGGCGAGGTCGCCGACCCTGGCCGCCATCACGATCAGGGTCGCGTCGATGTCCGGCAGCCGCCCCGGGAGGACGCCGTCGCGAAAGGCCGCCCACTCCGTCCGCAGGGTGCCGCGGATGCAGTCGCCGAGCTGACGCCAGACAGATCCCGTCTCCGAGATCCAGCGCGGGACCCGGCCCCTCATCGCCTCCAATCCCTCGGCGGCGAGGAAGTCGAGCCGGCCCTCCAGTTCACCGACGAGACGGTCGAACTCGGCCGCGGTGGCCTCGCTGCCGAAGCGCTCCACCGGGATCGTCAGCGGATCCACGGCGTCCGCCCGAGAGGAGCTAGATCATCAGATGCTCGTGTTCCTTGAGGCGCTTCCCTCGCGCATTCTTGCGCGCAAGCCGCGAGGACCCCATCTCGCAAGCTTCACCTCCAATTGCGACCATGGTAGCCGAAAAAACCGTGTCCGGCCAAATTTTTCGGTCAGCGCAGAAGCGCCGGGACGCGCCAGTTCGCCGCCTCGAGCTCGAGCGGGGCGCGGAGCAGATCGGTCAGGCGGGGAGCCAAATCCTCAAGACCCTCGCCCTCTCCGCCGGCCAGTCTGGCGACGATCAGCGCCAGCGCGCCTCCGGCCAGCAGCTCCTCGCCGAGCTCGGGAGGCTCCAGCACGGAGGTGGTAACCGCACGGGCGCCGCGCAGCACCGCGGCCACGGCATCGACCGCTCTGCGATAGGTACGGCGATCGCGCTGCCGCGCCTGCGAGTGGAGGAGACAGAGCTCGCCGAGGAAGGGTTCCTTCGCGAGCGCTGCGAGCAGCGCCGCGAGAGCGCCGTTGAGCCGCTCCGCCCAGGGCCCCGCAGCGGTGTCGTAGGCCGCGACGAAGGGGTCGAAGAAAAACTCGAAAGCGCGGTCGCAGGCGAAGTCGAAGCACTCGTCGACGTCGCCGAAGTGCTCGTAGAAGGTGCGGCGGGAGATGCCGGCGGCCTTGACGACGTCGGTGACGGTGATCGCCACCGGCCCGCGGTCCCTGACCGTGCCGATCAGGGCGGCGACGATTCGCTGCCGCTGGTAGGTGGCGACGAAGTCGGCGGGCAGCTGGTGGCGACCGGGGGGCAGCGACGGGAAGGCCGAGTCGAGGCCGGAGCCGTTGGCGCCGAAGTCAGCGGGGGGCTCTGCCGCGCTCATCCGCTCATCCCCGCTGGACAGGGGCGACCCGGGCGCCAGGGGCAGGGTTTGTGCCCCCTTTTGCCGGCGCCCGGGCACCGCCGCGTTGGTTACCGTCGTGGCGCCTCCCGGCAGGGAAGTCGGGAGTGCCTCGCTGGCGCCGTTCGCCAGGGATGGGAACGGCGGCCATCTCCCCGGACCGGCGTCTGCGCTGCGCCCGAGGGAAGTCTTCGGATGATCGTCGGTGGCTCAAGTCATCGCGTCCTTACACCTTCAGGATCGCCGCTCGAACACGCCTCCGCTACGCAGATGAAGCGAACGGTCGTGGGAGGGATTCGTAGGACCTACGAATCCCTCCCACGGAACCGGATACCGCTCTCAGAGTTCCCTACCGGTAGACCTCGACGTAGAACGCCTGCTCACTGGCCACCCCGGCGGCGTTGAAGGTCGAGACCTGCACCGCGCCGCCGCAGCCGGCGGTGCCGCCGACACCGATCTGCGCGCTGCTCGCGGCTCCCCCGGCCTGCGTGGTCACCTGTCCCCCGCGTGGGGTGAAGGACGGGACGCTGATGCAGTAGACGCCGGACCCGCCGGTGTGGGTGACGTTGGGAGAGGTGATCCCCTTGGAGTTGGCGGCGTCGACGATGCCGTTGGCGCCGACCCTGGCGAAGGCAACCGGGTTGGCGGAGTTGGCGCTGGGAACTTCGCTCAGCGTCGCCTCGTTGACCTTGTCGCCGGTGACCGCGTCGCCGGCGATCTTGCTGCCGCCGACGGCCCCGTCGGCGATCTTCGAGCCCGTCACCGAGCCGTCGGCAAGCTTGCCCGTGGAGACCGCGGCGGCGCCGAGCTTGGCATCCGAAATGGCGCCGTTCTTAATCTTGTTGGTGGTCACCGCCGAGGCCTTGAGCTGGGTGGTGCCGATCTTCTGGGTCTGCTTCTTGGCCGCCACCGCCGTGGCTCCGCCCAGGAGCAGGAAGACGGCGATGGTCGACATCACGTTGGCATAGCTGAGGTGGCGCTTCAATTGCTTCATCGGGTCTCTCTCCTTGGCTGTCTAAGGCTCTCGTGCGTGGGGTGGTGTCTCACTCGCCGCTGACCCTGCAGCTGCGGGTGATCTTCGTCGTCATCGACTGGCCGGTGCCGAACTCGTAGGTCGCCTTGCCGAAGGGGAAGACGGCGCCGGGGAAGCCGGCGGGAGCGGCGCAGGCGGCGGATACATACGAGTGGGTCTCGCCGCGGTACTTGTAGGTGCGGCCGAGGTTCATTTCGAAGCTGGTCAGGTAGGCCCAGTTCTCCGCGTAGGAGGGCAGCGAAGTTTCGATCACGTTGCCGTAGGTCCCCTTGTTTTTCTTCACCGTGAAGGTGAGGATGATCGCCCCCGGCGGGTTCTTCGAGTAGACCTGCGCCAGGATCAGCTTGTTGCCGTTCTTGCGGGGCCCGTTGAAGGCGAGCAGGTTGTTGCGGGAGATGTAGTCGGCCTGGGAAGGAAGGCGGACGACGAGGGTGACGTGCCCATCGCCGACGATCGCGTCGGCACAGCGCTTTTTCGCCACCTCTTCGGTCGCCGGCTGGATCGTCGAGATCTTGCAGGTCGGCAGGCCCTTGTCGTCGAGGCGCCCCGCCCTGTTGATCGCTACCGCGATCTTGCGCAGCTGCGGCAGGCGTAGGCCGTTGGTCGTTTTGATGTTGCCGGCGACCCGCACCGTGACCGGGGCGCCGCCGGTGCGCGGCAGGTGGTTGGGGGCGATGCCGCCCTGGAAGGAGACGATCAGGTCTCCCTCCCGGGTCAGCTCGGCCTGGGCGAGGGTGCCCAGGGCCCCGAGGGCGAGGACGGTGAGCAGGCCCAGCTTCAGGGCCCGAGGCATCAGGCGAACCTCGAGGAGTCGATCTTGCAGTAGTCGAAGCCGAAGACGAGCACCGTGTTGTTGGCCAGGTTGGAGTTGCGGTTGAGCTTGACCGAGAGGTTCTGGGCCTTGTACTTGTCGCCCGCGGCCAGGGCCTTGCCGATCCGGGTGAAGAAGGAAGACTCGCTCTTCAGGTAGCCGATCCATTTGCTCAATTTGGCGGCGTCGGCACCCGGCTGGGGGACGCCCTGGAGCTGCTTGATCGTCTTGTTGAGGGCGGTGGCGGCGCGGAAGAAGTGGGTCGAACCCTTCTTTAGTTCGCCGGCCTTGACCTCCTCTTTGGCGCCTTTGAAGATTTTCTCGTTGGCTTCGACGTTGGTCTTGCAGATCGGCTCCACCCGGGCGACGTATTCGTCGCGGGTCAGTTCGGCAGCGCTCGCCAGCGGCACGACGAGGACCACGATTGCCGCCAATGCGCCGAGCACCGGCACTCCCAGCCTCCTGCTTGCAAGACCTTTCATCCCTAACCCGTCCCTTTCACGTTCCCGTTTTCCCGGTTCCCCGGCTCACTTCTACCAACAACAACACGCCTACGCCGGATGAAGCTCGATTTTCGGCATCATCCGGGCCAAGGGCTTTGGCAACCACCAGACCTTCTCGCCGATCAGCAGCATCAGCGCCGGCAAGAGCAGTATCCGCACAACGGTCGCATCCAGCGCCACCGCCACCGCCAGGCCGATGCCGAGCTGGCTCACGGTGGAGATCTTCGCCGCCGCGAAGACGAGGAAGACGGCCATCATGATCGCCGCCGCGCCGGTGATCACGGTCGCGGTCTTCTCGAGGCCGAAGGAGATCGCCGCCTCGTGGTCGCCGGTGGCGTCATAGGACTCCCGCATCCGCGCCAGCAGGAAGACGGCGTAGTCGACCGAGAGCCCGAAGACGATCCCGAAGATCCCGGCGGCGCCGATCGCATCGACGTAGTCGTGGCCGCCCAGCGGCCAGCCGGCGGGGACGTTGAAGAGCAGGACCAGGACGCCGAAGGCGACGCCGACCGTCATCAAATTCAGGACGACGGCGAGGGCAGCCAGGATCACCGCCCGCAGCAGGAAGACGAGGGCGAGGAAGGTGACCACGGTCATCGCCAGGATCACCAGCGGCACCCGGGTCCTGGTGATGTGGTTGTAGTCGGTCAGCTGGGCGGCGCCGCCGGCGACTCCGACCCGCAGGCCGGTTTTGTCAGCGAAGCGGGTGGCGAGGTGGTTGAGGCGGTGGTCGATCGCTTCCGAGCCCTCGGTGTTGAAGGTGTAGCGGGGGATGACGAGGATCGAGGCCGCCTGGCCGCCGTTGTTGAGGTCGATCGCCTGGGCGGCGCGATCGCGCTGGGGCGCGTTGGCGCCGTCGAGGGCGGAGAGGACGAAGTAACCGGAGTCGAAGAGGTGCGGCGAGGCCGACTTGAGCTGGCTGCGCTGGCGGCTCAGCTCCGAGGTCTGGGCAGAGATCTTGACGCCGGCCTTGACCAGACCGCTCTGCAGGGGCTCGGAACGCGTGTAGCCGTCGTCGAGACCGGTGGCGAGGGCCTCGGTGCCACCTTTGAGCCTGGTCAGGCCGGCGGCGAGGCGCTCGGAGCCGCCGGCCAGGCGCTGCAGCCCGCCTCCCAGCTGAGCCGCCCCGTCGGCGAGGCGCTCGGTCCCGTCGGCGAGCTTGTCGCCGCCGTCGGCGAGGCGGATCATGCCGCCGTTGAGGCGCGAGGCGGTCGAGCGCAGGGACCGGACTTCGTTGCGGGCGGCCGCCAGCGCCAGGACCAGGGTGGATGCCTGGTTGGCGGCCTTGGCCAGGGAGGGATCGGCCTTGGCGGCCTCGTTGAGTTCCGCCCGCAGCTTGCGCGCCGGCTTCAGCGAGCCGCGCCGCAGCTGCGGCAGCAGGTCGTGCAGGCCGAGGGAGAGGGAGAGGGAGCCCGACTGGGCGGTGCGCTGGCCGTCGGCGAGCTTGCCGGCGCCGTCGGCCAGGCGGCCGATCGCATTGGTGGCGCGTTCGCCCCCCGCCGCGGCCTTGCGCAGCCCCGCGGCGATCTGCTCGGCCCCGTCCTGGGCCTTGCCCGACCCCTCCCCGAGCAGGCCAGCGCCCGCCGCAGCCTTGGAGATGCCGCTGCGCAGCTGGCCGACCCCGGCCCCGGCGCGGTCGAGCTTCGGGCCCAGGCCCTGCAGCTGGGCGAGGCGCTTCTCCCCCGGCTCGCCGAGCAAGCCGGCGCCGCGGGTCTGCAGGGGAGCGGTCCGCTCGGCGATCTCCTTGGGACCGATCACCGCCTGCACCCCGGGCTGGCCGGCGAGCAGGTCCTGGAAGCGGGAGAGGTGGCGCAGGTCCGCCTTGGAGGTGATCGGGCCGCGGCTGGTGGCGGCGACGAGGACGAAGGGGGCGTCCCATCCCGGCCCCAGTTCGCTGGAGATCAGCTCGGCGTCGGTGCGGGCGGGGTCGGAAGTCGGCAGTTGCTTGGCGCTGGGCGGGCCGGTCTTGATCGCAACCGCCGGGGCGGCGAGGATCAGCAGCGCACCGGAGATGACGATGGCGATCGGCGCCGGGCGCCGCAGGGCGGCCTGGAGCAGGGCGTGGAGGGTGTTGTGGCGCTCAGGGCCGGAGCGGGAGATGTGCCAGCGGTTGACGTTGTCGCCGAGGATCGAGAGCAGCGCCGGGGCGAGGTAGATCGAGGTGACGACGCTGATCGCCGTGACCATGATCGCGGTGCCGGCGAGGGAGAGCAGCAGCGACCCCGGCAGGACGAAGACCGAGACGATCATCGAGACGAAGAGGGTGGTGCCGGCGAAGACGGTGGTGCGGCCGGCGGTGCGGCGGGTCGAGTAGGCCGCCTCCCTCGGCTCCTTGCCGACCTCCAGTTCTTCGCGGAAGCGGGAGACCATCAGCAGGGCGTAGTCGACGCCCAGGGCCAGGCCCATCATCGTCGCCACGGTCAGGGCGAAGGCGTCGATCGAGACCCAGTTGGAGGCGATGTGGAGGGCGCCGCGGGAGGCGACCACGGTGATCGCTCCGAACCCGAGCGGGATGATCGCCGCGATCGGCGAGCGGAAGACCAGGAGCAGGACCAGGAGCAGGAAGGGGATCGCGATCAGCTCGGCCTTCTCGGTCGAGGCGATCGACTCGTTCTGGATCGCCCGCGAGAGCGAGGCGTAGCCGGTCTGGGCAGCCTTCACCGGCGGGTGGATCTGCTGCTCGAGGGTCGCGTCCAGCTCCGGCACCACCCGGTCCACCGCCTCGGCGGTGGAGGTGTGGAAGTCGACCATGATCAGCGCCTTGTTGGGGCTGGGCCGAAGCCGGTCGAGCTGCTCGCCGTCCCAGGGCGAGAGCGTGGTGACGTCGGGGTCGGAGGCGCGCAGGGCCCTGATCAGGGCCGGGCCCTGCCGTTCCAGGGCGGGCGCGGGGCCCCGCAGGAGGACCGCAAAGGGGGCGCTCTCGCCGAAGTGGGCCTTGAGCAGCTCGCCGCCCTCGGCCGAGGGCGTGCCGGGGACCGACAGCGAGGTCGGGGTCAGCCGCTCCTCGACCCCGGTCCCGAGAACGCCGAGGATCGCGATGACGACAGCCGCGAAGGCGAGGATCCGGCGGGGATGGCGCAGGCTCAGCGGGAGCCCCACGGGCCTTCGCTTCGCCTCCTCCCCGTCATCGCGCAGCATGCAATTCGTTTCCTTCCAACCTGGCCCCCCAGTATCGCTGCCCATAGCGATGCCGGCACCAGCCTCCCTCGGTGTCCCGCATCTTACATCCGGGTGCGCTATTTCCCAGGGTGGTCTATCCAGGCATCCTTCGACGCCCGGGAGGAGAAGCCTGTCCTACTTCTTCGCCTTCCCCTTCCCCGCCCCCTTGCACTTACGCGTCAGCGGCGGTCGCGATTCCGAGCTCTTGCCGTTTTGGCCGGCCATCTTCACGGTCATCTTCGTGACCTTGCCCGAGCAGAGGTTGCGGGAGTTGACCAGCAGGCC
>Ga0164241_10004635_pt1 | contig 13203 bp, 8 predicted proteins | sample OricomyardsoilBY_FD_108780 | JGI IMG/M metagenome (GOLD analysis project Ga0164241, IMG submission 108780) | Backyard soil microbial communities from Emeryville, California, USA - Original compost - Back yard soil (BY) | ecosystem: Environmental > Terrestrial > Soil > Unclassified | place: USA...
CGGCGCACGCGCGCAGCACGCAGCCGGCCGCGCGCGCGGCGTTGTGGTCGTGCATGCCGACCCACTCGCGCACATCGCGCCAGGCCTTCTCGGCGAGCGCGGCGTCCGCGACCACGGTCGGATCGACGAGCGTCGCGAGCAGCATCTCGGCGCGCTTGTCGCGCACCCCGAGCTGGCGGCGGACCTTCTTGCGCATCTCCAGCGCGCGGGCCTTCAGGAGCTTCTGGGCCTCGGCCAGCACCGGGCGCCACTTCGCCGCGTGGCTGCCGTCGACGCGCTTGTAGAGCACCTCGACCGCGAGCCGCTCCCAGCGTCCGCGGGTGTGCAGCTCGACGTGGTTGAGCGCGGTGTCGGGCTCCTCACTGCAGTCGACCTCGACCAGCCGCACCTGAACGCTCGCCTCATTCGAATCGACATCGAGCACGGACATGAGTCTCTCGAGCGCGCACGCCCGCCCGACGTGGGCGGCCCGGAGCGATGGCGGAACATAGGCACCGCGCCCGCACCGGACCACCCGATCAGTGCTGGCCCTGGTCGTGCGGCACGACCACGTCGCAGGTGCCGGCCACCGCGTTGCCCGCCGCGTCCTCCGCCTGCCAGCCGAGCGTGTACACGCGGCCCGTGCCCGTGCCCGAGCGCTCGGCGCGCAGCTCGACGCCGTCCGCCTCGACCACGCCGATGTCGCCCTCGGTGTCGCCGTCCCCGAGGCCGTTGTCGACCTCGTTGCTGGTCGCGTCGGTGAACCACACGCGCACGTCGGGGTCACACGCGTCGACGACGTCGAGGCAGTCGTAGGGCGTCACGCGGTGCATCTTGTGGTTCGGCGGCCACAGCTCGGCGACCTTCGGCGTGACGCGCGGCGGCGTGGTGTCGACGACCGTGAGCTGCGAGCTACAGACCGCGCTGTCACCGCTCGAGACGACGATGGTCGTGTCGCCGACGACGAACGGCCCCTCGTCGGAGACGGTCAGCGACAGGTCGGCGCAGCCGCCGTCAGGCACGACGTAGATGGTGGACACAGCCGTGCCATCCCAGTCGGCGCACTCGACGACTCGGGGCTCGTCGCAGCGCCAGTCGCCGTCTTCCAGGACCATCACGTCGGCCACGCACACCGCCGTGAGGGCAGCGGTGGTGACCGTGGGTTGCTCGTCGGCGCAGGCACCGACGGCGAAGATGAACAACAGGGGGGTGAAGACTTTCATGGTCGAACGCTACGCGCCACGCTCGCACCGCCCAACGCCACGGCTCGCCTGAGCGTATTCGGGCAGTGCACGCCAGCGCGCGCCGCGCGTCGGCCTCCTCGGGCAGTGCACGCCCCGCCGCCAGCGTGTAGGGTCGGCCCGAGATGTCAACCGCCGCCGTGCTCACCATCGCCTTCGTCATCTACGTCCCGATCGTCGGCGTGATGATCGTCCTGCAGCGCCGCTCGGCCGCCGCGACCATGGCCTGGCTCATGGCCATCGCGTTCATGCCGTTCATCGGCTTCATCATCTACCGCTTCATCGGGCCGATGCGCCTCGAGCGGAAGCGCCAGAAGATCCGCGTGAGCCGCGCGGCCGTGGCCGAGGCGACCGGCGCCATGCTCGAGCTGCGCGAGGCGTCGCTCGAGCACGCGCAGCTCGCGCGCGTCGCCATCGGGCTCGGGCAGTCGCCGCCGCTACGCGCCAGCGAGGTCGAGCTGTTCCTCGACGGCCAGGCCGCCTACGCCGCCATCCTCGAGGCGGTGCGCGGCGCCCAGCACCACATCCACATGGAGTACTACATCTGGTTGCCCGACCAGATCGGCACGCGGCTGCGCGACGCGCTGTGCGAGCGCGCGCGCGCGGGCGTGCAGGTGCGCCTCGTGCTCGACGGGCTCGGGGCGCGCGCCAGCAGCAAGAACCACTTCCTCGCGCCGCTCCACGAGGCCGGCGCCGAGGTCGAGTGGTTCAACCCGGTGCGCCTCGCGCTCAGCTTGCGCCGCCCCGACTTCCGCTCACACCGCAAGATCGTCGTCGTCGACGGCGCCGTCGGCTTCACCGGCGGCATGAACGTGTGCGACGCGCACAGCCAGGAGTTCGGCCCGACGTTCTGGCGCGACACCCACCTCAAGCTCGTCGGCTCGGCCGTGTGGGCGCTCCAGCGCCTGTTCCTCGAGGACTGGCAGTTCGTCGCCGAGCGCATGCCGCCGATGTCGCCCGCGTTCCTGCCGCAGCCCGCCGAAGATGGGGCCCACATCGTGCAGATCGTCGGCTCGGGACCCGACGCGTTCGACTTCGCCATCCACAAGGCGTTCTTCACGGCCATCGCTCAGTCCACGCGCCGCCTGTGGCTGACGACCCCCTACTTCGTGCCGGACGAGTCCATCCTCACCGCCATCGTGGCGGCCGCGCTGCGTAAGGTCGACGTGCGCCTGCTGGTGCCCAAGAAGAGCGACAGCAAGCTCGTCGATCTGGCCGCGCGCAGCTACTTCTCCGACCTGCTCGACGCGGGCGTGCGCGTGTTCGAATATGAACAGCGATTCATACACGCCAAGACGATGGTCGTGGACAGCGACGTCTCCATCGTCGGCACCGCCAACCTCGACAACCGCAGCTTCCGGCTGAACTTCGAGCTGGCCGCGCTGATCTTCGACGAGGGCGTCAACACGCAGCTCGCGACGGCCTTCGAGGCCGACCTGACGAGCGCGCGTGAGGTGCCGCGGGCGCGCCCTTCGAAGCTGCCGTTCTGGCCGCGCTTTGGCCAGGCGGCGGCGCGGTTGTTGTCGCCGCTGCTCTGACATAGCCTCGCGCCGTGGCCACGCACCCAACGCTCGCCGAGTGGATGGAGCTCGCGCTCTATCATCCGACCTTCGGCTACTACACCGCCGGCACCGTCGCGTTCGGCGACGACGCCCACTTCTGGACGTTCCCCGAGCGCCTGTCGCCGACCTTCGGGCGCGTCATCGCGCGCCACGTCGTGGCCATGCGCCAGGCGCTCATCGACGACGGCGCGCTCGGCGTGGACGAGGTCTTCACGGTGGTCGAGCTCGGCGCCGGCGAGGGCTGGCTCGCCGACGACATCCTCACGGCGCTCGCCGAGGACTTCGCCGACGTCCTGCCGCGTGTCGCCTACCGCATCGGCGACCGCGCCCCGGCGCTTCGCGAGCGGCAGCGCGCGCGCCTCGCGCGCTGGTTCGAGGCGGGCCGCGTGGCGCACCTCGAGCAAGGCGCGGGCGACCTCATGCCGCGGCTCGAGCCAGTGGTCGGGCTGGTGCTCTCGAACGAGCTCTTCGATGTCTACCCGCACGAGCTGATTCGTTGGGATCCCAACGATTCGTCGCTGAGCGCGCTGCGGCTCGACGCCGGCCCCGACCTCGAGGCGCGCGCCGCCGCGCGCGGCCCCGACCCCGTCATCCACGCGAGCTTCGCGCCCACCGAGCTGCGCTCCGACTACCTCGCCGCGCTCACCCCGCTCACGCCGCGCGAGCTGCTGTTCGCGCCCGGCATGGACACGTTCTTCGCCTGGGTCGACGCGCACCTGTTGCGTGGCTTCGTCATGACCATCGACTACGGCGGCTCGGCCATGCACTGCCTCGACCCGGCCCCGGCGCTGCCTCAGCTGCGCGTCTATCCCGAGCCGGTCGCCCACACCCAGACACGCACGCCGGCCTTCGTGGCCGACCTGCTGCTGCCCGGCCGCCAGGACGTGACCGTCGACATCGACTTCTCCCACCTGGCCTTCGCCGGTCGCACGCACGGCTTCGAGGTGGTGCACTTCGGACCGCAGGGCGATCTGTGCGCGCGCGCCGGCATCGACCCGCTCGACAAGGGCGAGCGCGCGCGCGTCGTCAAGCGCCTCAAGGCGCGCGGCATGGGCGAGGTGGTCGCGCAGACGCGCGCCTACGAGACCGCCAGGGGCTTCGCGACGGGCAGCGCGGGCTTCCGCGTGCTGGTCCAGGCGCGCGGCGCCACGCGCTACACGGTCGGCGTGGTGTCCGACGCCGTCCTGCCCGAAGACCTGTGGCTCGTGACCGGGCCCATCCCGGCCGAGCACGCCGAGCACATCAAGGCGACCGGCGACGTCGCCTCCGACCTCGACCACGCGGGCCTCCGCGCCAGCCGCCACGAGCGCATCGCCGCCCTGGCCGCGGCCGGTGTCATTCGGCGCGCCGGCCGCACGCCAGGACATTGACCCGCGCGCCATCCTCGGAGTAGGACGCGCGGCCCTCTCGACGACCCGTCACTGGAGATCCCGATGCGCTTCCTCCCCTGGCTCGCCGCCGCGTCCTTCGCCCTGCCGCTGACCCTGACCGCCTGCGATGACAAGTCCGGCGACGGCATCAGCGCCGAGGAGGGCCAGCTCTCCGACCTCGAGCCGCTGCTCGCGGGCGCGCCCGATCCGGCGAAGCTGCCCGACGAGCCGAAGGCCGACGCGACCTACCCGGCGCAGTTCGACGTCGCGACGCTGCAGTCGCCGGTGCGCAACCAGGCGTCGCGCGGCGTGTGCTCGATCTTCTCGACGGTCGCCCTGATGGAGCACCTCTACATCAAGGAAGGGAAGCTCTCGAACCCCGACTTCAGCGAGCAGTTCCTGCAGTGGTCGGCCAAGGCCGAGGTCGGCGCGTTCACGACCACCGAGGGCAGCAACCCCGACCGCAACATCGAGGCCATCCAGAAGTTCGGCATCGTGGCCGAGAGCGACTGGCCGTACCAGACCTCGCGCTGGTCGACGCTCAACGACCCGGCCTGCACCGGCGAGGGCCAGCCCATCAAGTGCTACACGAACGGCGAGCCGCCCGAGGCCGCCAAGGCCGCCACGCGCTACAAGCTGCCGGCGGTGCGCTACGTGAGCAACCGGCGCCAGAGCATCAAGGCGTTCATGGTGCAGAACAAGCAGGCCGTGACGGCTACGATGACGTTCTTCTACCAGTCGTGGAACCACCGCGGCGGACCGCTGCCGGTCAACGGCGAGTACGCGCGCCAGGGCTACATCCTGGCCCCCAACGCCAAGGACATCGAGGAGTCGAAGAAGAAGCCGGCAGGCCACTCGATCCTCATCGTCGGCTGGGACGACGACCTCGCGGTGCAGACCGTCGACGAGCTCGGCAACAAGGTCGTCGACGCCGACGGCAAGCCCGTCATGGAGAGGGGCTTCTTCCTCATCAAGAACTCGTGGGGCACGACCAACTTCGGCCTCGCGAACCGCTTCGGCCCCGGCTACGGCTGGCTGTCGATGAAGTACGTCGAGCAGTACGCCAACATCAACGGCGCCGACGTGCCCAAGGTCGACCTCGGCCCCGAGGTCTGTGACGACGGCAAGGACAACAACCAGAACCGCCTGATCGACTGCGAGGACATCGAGACCTGCGGCAAGAACACCGCCTGCCTGAACACCGACTTCTTCTTCGAGAGCAAGCCGAACAAGGCCATCCCCGACAACAACGCGGGCGGGCTCGGCAGCGACATCACCGTCGGCCCGGGCGGCACCGTCACGAGCGCGTGGGTCGAGGTCGAGATCGCGCACCCGTTCGTGCGCGACCTGAAGCTGGTGGTCACGCTGCCGAGCGGCCGCGCCATCACGATGTACGACCACAACGACATCGCCGGCCGCGACATGAAGCGCCGCTTCACGCTGCCGGCCGTCATCGGCGAGCAGGCCGGCGGCACCTGGCGACTCACCGTGAGCGACAACGCGCAGGGCGATGTCGGCAAGCTCGAGCGCTGGGCGGTGGGCGTGTCGGTCGCGCAGAGCGCGCTCGTCGAGGTGTGCGGCGACGGCCAGGACAATGACGGCGATCACGCGGTCGACTGCGCCGACAGCGACTGCGCCACGACCGCCGCGTGCCAGACCGCGGGCCCCGACGTCTTCGAGGGCAGCGCCGAGCCGAACGTGTCCATCCCGGACCAGGACGCGGCCGGCGTGAAGAGCAAGATCACCTTGTCCGGCAAGGGCTCGGTCGCGGGCGTCACGGTCGACGTCGGCATCACGCACTCCTACCGCGGCGACCTCACCGTCAAGCTGGTCGCGCCGAGCGGCAAGACCGTCACGCTGCTCGATCAGCAGGGTGGCAGCGCCGACGATGTTGACCAGACCTTCGAGAGCGACGCCTTCGACGGCCTGCCCGCCGCGGGCGAGTGGACCCTGTGGGTCACGGACGGCTTCGCCGGCGACACCGGCACGCTCGACCTGTGGTTCCTGTCGGTCGACGTCGAGTAGCGACACCTCGGCCGCCGTGCGCGGTGGCACGTCGTCCGTCGTGACCCGCGTGGAGCCTGCGCGCAGAGGCTCCTCGGGCGCGCAGCGTGTGGCTTTGCCCATCATCAAGCGGTCAAGATTTTTTCTTGGCCGAGAGTTGATGAGGCTAGGCCGTTCGTGTTTTTTCGACCCGTCGTGAAAACACCGCTGCACCCGCCCACGCGAGCCCTTGGCTTGCTGCCTCGACCGGCCCTGTGGCTGGCCGCGCTGCTCCTCTGCAGCGCCTGCGCCAGCGGGGAGAGCGCCAAGCCGAAGGCCGAAGGAGACACCATGGTTCTAGCCACCACGCTCGGCGGTCCGCTGCCCGGCGAGACCATCCCGGCGAGCGCCGACGCGCTGCTCGACTACCTGGCGAGCCGCGCCTTCGATGCACCCGATGCTCCGCAGCGGCTGCTGCTGCGCGCCGAGGTCGTGCTCGTCGCGACCGTGTCGGAGCTGCGCTCCGAAGATCTCGGCGGGGACCGCATCCTGCAGACAGCGGTGCTCGACGCGGTGACCGCGGTGAGCGGCAACGTGGGCGCGCGGCCGACGCTCGCCTGGATCGACGAGGGCTCGTCGCTCACCGGCGCGCACGCGTCGCTCGCGAAGGGGCGCCGCGGCGTCGTCTTCGCTCGCGCGCTCACCAAGGACGACGACCAGGCGTTGCTCACGCGCGCGCCCGGCGCGCTCACGCCAGCGGTCGAGCCGGCGCTGGTGACCGACGACAGCGGCGACCTGGCGGCGGCGCTCACGCGCTGGGCCGCGCCCGACAAGGAGGCGCGCGTGCGGGACGATGCCAACCGCGAGGCGCTACTCAACGGCCACGGGGTGGCCTTCCAGATCGCGCTGGCGGACGCGGCACGTACGCATGCCAGCGCCGTCCTGAACGACGTCTTGCCGCGAGCCAGCGGGGTACGCGCGCTGCTGGTACGCGCGGCGCTCTATCGCTCGCGCGAGAAGCCCGCGGCGACCAGCGGGCTCGACGTGAGCACGCTGCCTGCGGACGTGCTGGCGACGCTCGCGCTCGGCCCGATCGTGGTGGGCGGCACGTTCAGCGGCTGGGTCGGCCCGGCGGCCAGCGCGCCGCTCGCAGCCCACGTGCCCGAGGCGCCGTGATGGACGAGGGGCTCGAGGCGATGCCGACGCGCGCCGAGCTCGAAGCATGTGGAGTTGCGCGGCCGCCAGGTCAGTGCACGCCCCCGACCGGCGCGTGCCCGTCGGGGGATGTCGCGCAGCTCCGAGCCGCGCTGACGAAGCGCGCGAGCGCCTCGTAGGTCGGGCTGTCGAGGGTGATCGGCTCGCCGCCCGGGTGGCCGTCGGGGTACCGACCCGTGGGGCGCAGCAGCAGGACGGACTCGCCGCCGACGGTCTTGTTGGCGACGACCTCGGCGGACGCGAGATCGGTCGCCACCGCGGCGTCGTCCTCCCCGCCCACGAGCACCAGATCGCTGCCACCGGCGCGACCGCCGCTGCGATGGCACACGATGCAGCCGCCGCCTTGCAGGATCGGTACGAGCACCGTGTCGCGGAAGTCGGCGGGCTCGATGGCCGCGCAGTCGGGGACCGGCGCGTCGAGGTCGACGTCCGGCGCCGAGGTCTCCGCGAGCTCGTTGGTCGTGTCGCGCGCGCCGTGCGGCGGCACCCGCGCCGCGTAGTCGCACGACGTCAGCACCAGGAGCAGCAGGACGGAGGTACGCATGGGGCGCAGCTTCGTCGCCGTGCCGGCTCGAGTCAAAGACGACCGAGGTCTCAGCAGATTAGGCATTGAGCGGCCGTTCAATTATGCTATCGGGCCGCATGCGCAGCCACGTCCTCCTCGCCACCTTGCTGGTCGCTTGCTCGACCGACGCCACCCCCTCCGGCGACGCGACCAACGCACCTGACGGCGCGAGCGACACCTCGGTGCCGTCGCTTGCCTGCGGCGCGTCTCCGGGCTGCGGCGGCGAGCTGGTCGGCGCGTGGCTGCTCGCGCGCGGCTGCAGCGCCTTCGACGACACCGTCACGCTCGACGGCGTGGGCGGCTGCCCGAGCGCGCGGCGTGAGGTCGAGCTGATCGCGACCGACGACGTGCACGCCGTCTTCAACCCGAGCGGCACCTTCTCGATGGGCCTCACGGGCACCGAACGAGACACCGTGTCGGTCCCCGACAGCTGCCTCGGCGACCTCACCTGTGAGGAGCTCAGCGGGCCGCTGGCGATGGCCTGCGGCGTCGAGGCGGGCGGCTGCGTGTGCCGCTCGGAGCGCGTCATCCCGCAGCTCCACAGCGGCACCTACGCGGCCGACGACGGCGCGCTGACGCTGACCGGGCCGACCGTGCAGGGCTTCAGCGACCTGAGGTACTGCGTGCGCGGCGACACGCTGAGCCTCGCCTGGATCGATGCGCTCGGCGCGCCGCGCGAGTCGCTGTTCGTGCGCGGCCAGAGCGAGGTGCGCGCGACCTACGCCAATGTGGTCGTGCTCAATGCCGTCGACGCCACCACCACCACCTCCTCGCTGTCGGGCGACGCGCCCGAGCCCGCGCCATATCTCGCGCCGAGCGCCGTGCAGCGCGCGATCGCCGGGACCAACACGCTGGCGCTGGGCGGTCACCAGGCCGACTTCGTGGTCGACGGCGGCAGCGCCGCGATCGTCGTCGCGCACCCAGATGCCGCGGGCGTCGTCGCCGAGGTCGTGCCGCGCGCCGACCGCGCGCAGCCGTCTGGCCTGCGCATCTTCAACGCCAGCGGCCGGCACCTGACGGTCGCGGTCGCGACCACCGCGACGCCCGGCGCGATCATCGGCCTCGAGCCGAGCGCCACCGCCACGCGCCCCATCCCCGAGGGCACGGTCGAGCTCGCCATCGACGAGGACGCCGACGGTGTGCCCGACGTGCGCGCGCTGCCCACGCCCGTGAACGGCTTCGCGGGCTTCGAGTACGTCGCCGTGCTGGTGACCGGGGCGGGCGGCCACACGCTCGTCTTCGTCGACGACGGCGTGGACTTGTGGCGCGCCGCGAACGTGCCGCTGCACGGCCGCCTGCGCGTGGTGCAGGCGAGCCCGACGCTCGGCGCGGTCGCCTTCATGATCGACGGCGAGCCGCTCGGGGTCGAGCGCTTCGACGGCAGCCCGTTCCAGAACCTGCTCGCCGACGCGCAGCACGTCGTCGCGCAGAGCGGCGACACCGTGCTCGCCAGCCTCGACGTGACGGTCGGCCTGCACCACGACGTCACCGTGGCGCTGCTCGACGATGGCGGCGGCGCCAAGCTGTTCGCCTACCGCGACGACGAGCGCGGTGAGCAGCTGGCGGTCATCAGCGCGCGCGCCGACTGCGCCGCGCTCGACGTCGATCAAGCCAGCTCTTACGAAGACCCGATGGCGCGCGACCTCGGCTTCGGGAGCACGACGCGCTACGACGACCCCTGGAACACCGACAACATCCAAACGCACTGCGACGGCGAGGTCGACACCGGGCGACTCTTGATCGAGCCGGACGTCCACCTCGACACGGCCAACCTGTTCCTCATCGGCAACGGCTTCGGCCTGCTCCAGCGTGACGACGGCGTGCGCCTGCTCGGTCGCTCGCCGCTGCTCGCCGCGGTCGACATCGCGCTCCTCCACCACGACTGGGGAGGGGCCGAGCTCAGCTTCGAGCGGGACGGCGTCGTGCTCACGAAGGAGGCCTACTACGAGAAGGACGCGCACGTGCTGCTGCCCGAGGGGACCTACGACGTGGTGGCCCACGAGCAGGACATCAACAACCCGTCGGCCAGCCGTGAGGTGCGCTTGGCCGGCATGCACGTCGCGACCGGCACGACCACGACGCTCCTGGTGATGGGCCAGGCGGACCAGGACCAGGTGATCCTGCCGGTCACGCGCGACATGAGCACGCCCGCCGAGGACGAGGTGCGCGTCACGCTGTGCAGCGGCATGGAAGCCCCGTTCAGCGCGTCCTCGGACGATCCGCCGCTGAGCATGGGACCGCTCGCCTTCGGCGCGTGCGACCACGGCGTGCTCTCGAGCTGGGGCAACATCGCGTTCTCGTTCCCGGCGGTGGGCTGGTATCCACGCGCGTCGCTGATCAGCGGGCGGGACCTGCTGCTCGTGTGGGTGGTCTACAAGTACGCCGAGGCCCACCACCTCTTCAGCATCTCGCAGAAGGGCGGCATCGACTTCATCTACGACTTCTACTGAGTCGTGGAGCCACGCGAAGTCCACAACCATGGTTGTGGACTATCCGGCACGGAACGTCGCGCGGCGCGTTGGTCAACATCCTTGTCCAAGTGACGCACGACCCACCCGCGCACAGCACCCGCGCGGGCCCGCGCACCCGCGCCACGGGCGCTTATGCCCATGACCGGTGGTCAAGCGATTGTTCGGCGCGGGGGTTGCCCACCAGGGCGCGTTCGTGGTTCCTGGTCGATCGTGGGAAGCCTGAATGACCTGCTCGAGCGAGCTTCGAGCTCGCTATCTCGTCGTGCGCTCTCGTCGATCGCGGCCCTGCTCTGCAGCGCCTGCGCCAGCGGTGAGAACGCCCGACCAACACCTCGACACGCCCCGCCCGCGGTCGCCGCCACGCGCCCCTCGGCGGCCATCGAAGCGCCGAGCGACGGGCCCATCCGCGCGACCGCGGACGCGCTGCTCGAGTACCTCGCGTGCCGCGCCTTCGACGCCGCCGACGCGCCGCAGCGGCGCCTCTACAGTGCCGACGTGGTGCTGGTCGCGACCATCTCCGAGCTGCGCTCGCAGGACCTCGGCGGCGACCGTGTGCTCCAGACCGCCATGCTCGACACGGTCAAGCCGGTGAGCGGCGACGCCGGCGCGCAGCCGATGGTCGCGTGGATCGATCAGCGCAGTAGCGGTCGCCACAGCTCGCTCACCAAGGGTCGGCGCGGCGTGCTGTTCGTGCGCGCGGTGGCGCGCGGCGACGACGCGGCGCTGGTCGCGCACGCGCCGAACGCGCTCACGCCGGCGAGCGAGCCAGCGCTGGTGGCCGACGACGATGGCGCGCTGGCCGGCGCGCTAGCGCGCTGGGCGACACCCGACGAGGACGCGCACGCGCGCGATGGCGCGAACCGCGACGCCATCCTGAAGGACGGCGGCGTGGCGTTCCAGATCGCGCTGGCCGACGTCGCGCGCACCCACGCAACGCCGGTGCTGGCCGAGGCGCTGCCGCAAGCCTCGGGGGTGCGCGCGCTGCTCATCCGGGCGGCGCTGTTCCGCGCCCGCGAGCAGGTCGCGGCCTCGCGCGGGCTCGACGTCCGGACGCTGCCCGCCAATGTGCTCGCCTCGCTCGGGCTCCACCCGGTCATGGTCGACGGCCAGCTCGCGGGCTGGACCGGCCCCGCCGAGACGGAGCCGCTCGGTGCCCCGGTGCCCGCCTCGAACTAAATTAAGAAAGGGGTCTGAACCGGGTGCATCGGTGACGCTCGAGACCGGGCACATGGGTGACACCCGTAGGTGGCGGTGGCCGCGCGCGCATCCGCCGTCCGCCGCCGCTTCCCACGCCCCGCGCGCCGCCACTTCCACGCCCACTGCCACGCACGCACAGCGCGTGGCGGCCAAGGGAGAATCCGGTCGACGTCATCGCGCGCGCCGTGGGATGGTCGTGCGCCCGGCCCCAGCCCCGGCCGCCCCAGCGAGGACCTCATGCGGAAGTCGGCGATCGCCCTGACCCTGTGCCTCGTCGCTTGCGGAGACGATCCGCAGACGACCAGCGACACGTCCAGCCCCACGACCGACGCCAGCTCGCTCGGCGACACCAGCTCGCCGGACGGCACGACCACCACGGCGAACGACGCCACCGACATGCCCGACGTCGTCGCCAGCTTCGCCATCACGACCGGCGCGGTGTCGGTCACCGAGGGCTGCGGCGGCGACACCATCAGCGTTCCGTTCACCGTGAGCGGCGACGTGCCGAGCGGCACGCGCCTCGACGCGCAGCTCTCGCGCGAGACCGGCACCTTCGGCGGCCAGTCCATCGGCTCGCTGACCTACACGGTCGGCATCCAGGGCACCATCACCGCGGTCCTGCCGAGCGACGTGGCCGCCGGCACCCACTACCGCATCCGCGTCGCCGCGCTCGCCGCGGGCGTCATCGGCTCCGACAACGGCCAGGACCTGTCGTTCAGCTCGGGACCGGATCCGTTCTACAGCGTCTACTTCCCGCGTAGCTTCGGCACGACCAACGGCTTCTACGCGCTGCAGCTCGACGCCGACGACATCGCCAGCGTCACCTGGGATCTCGGCGAAGGCGCGTCGCCCGCCACCAGCAGCGAGCGCCAGCCCACCTGGAGCTACACGTCCACCGGGCACAAGGTCATCCACGCGACCGTCAGCGACGCCAACGGCTGCTCGCGCACCGACGAGGTCTTCGCGACCATCGACGTGCTCGGCTGCGACTTCGCGCTGCGCTCGGACTTCGCGGTGCTGCGCGCGTCGGGCGACGACATCCAAGCCGCCAGCTGGCTCTGCGCCGGCGCCGACTACAGCGACGGCGGCGGGCGCAAGCTCGCGCTGGTCGAGCCGGGCGCGCGCTTCCACTACACCGGCGGCGGCCAGTACGCGGTGCTCGTGCGCGCGGGCGGGACCTACGTCGGCGAGTCGCGCGAGGTCGTCGTCTACGAGACCGGCGCCACGCTCATCGACGTCGGCGACGCCAGCGAGACGCTCGCCTGCGACACGCTCGCGTTCGACTATGACGACGCCCCCGACGACGGCTGCGTGGTGGCCGGTGAGGTGCCGGTCATCGCCACCCTGCAGGCGGTCGCGGGCGACGTCTGCCCCATTAGTGAACGCTCATTCACATTCAGCACCAGCGGCACCCCGGCGGCGGACAACACCTACCTGCTGCAGGTCTCCGACGCGGCCGGCGACTTCGGCCGCGGCCAGATCATCGGCGACCTCGCCAGCAGCGCGACCAGCGGCAGCATCGAGGCGAGCCTGCCAGCGCTCGGCGCGGGCAGCTACCGCCTGCGCGTCATCGCGACCCACCCGAGCGGCATCGGGCCGCCCATCGACATCACCGTGCCC
>Ga0164241_10004636_pt1 | contig 13202 bp, 13 predicted proteins | sample OricomyardsoilBY_FD_108780 | JGI IMG/M metagenome (GOLD analysis project Ga0164241, IMG submission 108780) | Backyard soil microbial communities from Emeryville, California, USA - Original compost - Back yard soil (BY) | ecosystem: Environmental > Terrestrial > Soil > Unclassified | place: USA...
ATTGAGCCAAGCGTCGAGCAGTGTTGCCAATGCTTCAACGTCCTGGCGAGCATTGCCCGCATCCGTGCCGGCCGGAAACATCTTCGTGGTCAGCCACGTCTCGTCTAACTTGGGGGCTAGCTTCTTGATTGCGGCGAGCGATGCGCGGTCCGCGTTGGTCCGACACACGGGCGGGGTTAGGTCACTCGCACATTTAGCAATTGCTGCGGTGTGCTCGGACAATTTCTGGCGCACGGCCCCCGCCTGATTTTTCGTCTCAGAGCTACGTTGATAGACGAGCAAGCAGTAGTACGAGCCCGCCGCGAAGAAGTCCTTGCCACCGACGAGGACTTTGAACTCCTTCTCGTCTGCCTTTCGCTGCCACGGCGATGGCACCAGCAGGGCTGCATTGCGCAAACTTTCGAACGACACGCTACCCTTGAAGCCTTTGGCCGCGGCGGTGGGTTGTTTCCAGAGTCCGCTCACGGTCTGCGGCGTGGCCTTGCCCTCGAACAGTGCTGGATCGACGTCGCGCGTTTGCAGAGCGGCCGCTACCTCGCGACAGCCGTAGGAAGGAGAGATTCCCCATACCGGGCGGCTATAGCGCACCAAGACGGGTGCAACGGTTCGAACGTTGGGTCCGGCCTCCCCCTTCAGGTAGAACGACGAACGGAGCGGTAGCTCTTGGTCTGGGCCAGCGCTGGTCAACGTCACTTCGGTCAATGCCTCGGCGCCAGCGCGTCGCGGATTGAGCACCAGCCCCAGCAACAGACAGAGCCCGAGCAGAACCGCCCGGCTCCGCCCGAAAGGCGGCGTGCGAGACTTGATTGGGTCGGTCAAGGCAACTCGTAAATAGACTTCGGCCGAGCCGCCCCGCCATAGTCAATTCTCGAGTTGCGTCGAGCGCTACCTATGCCGATTCGCTACCAACCACCCAAACATGCGATGGCGCCGTCGACGCAGTAGCTGCCCTGATCTGCTCATCGCTCCGCACACCGATTCCAAGCAGCTATGAACGCGCCTTTCGTTGCCGCAGCTCGAGGTCTCGACGCAACGCTTCGAGCCAATCGACGTAAGCGCCCGAGCTGCCGCGGAGCAACCGCTGCAGCTCCCGCACCGCGCCGAGCGCTTCAGTAGCCCGCCCTTGGTCCCGGGCCACTTGGAGGCGCAGGCGTGCGGCGGCGTAGCGCTCGGCGACTCGCTGGCTCCACGCTTGCAGATCCGCTTCGACTCGCGCGCGATCCTCGGCAAACCCTGCAGCGCCGTAGCAGGCACCGGCTTCTGCTAAGAGTGAGATCGCTTCGACGCCATCCGCGAGCTCGAACGCGAACTGCTCGCGTTTTACCTGAGCGGCGCGCTCAGCCTCGCGGGCACGCCGCTGCGCCATGCCTTGCTCGACATCCGGGCAGCTCGATTGGGATGTGGCAGCGAGCACCGGGGCCTCGACTTCGGCGGCCGCAGACGACCGTTCAGGCGCGCCTTTCGCAACCGCAAAGCCAACGGCGAGTAGCGCACCAATCGCGGCCAGAAGCACGATCGGGCTCGCTTTCTTCGCTTTCGCTTCTTGGAGGAACGTGAGCCGGCTCTGCTCCCAAAACACCTCGCCGCCCCAGGGGACGAGCGCCGTGCGTAGAGTCACACCATTGAACAGGAACATGCCGGGGGCGTTCTTGGGAACTTCGAGCAGCGCACCGTCGTCGGTTGGCTCGATGTGGAAGAGGTGCGATTCGCTGGGGCAGTCCTTGGCCGGCAGCATCATTCGCCGGCCACCACGCAGCACACAGGCGAGCCGGTGGGTGAGCTCAAGGCGCTCGGGAGATTTTTCGGGTTCCTGAATTTCGAGCGAGCGGAGCATGGCTAAAAGTTGATACCTTTCGTGAGAAATGGGCCCATTAGGAGCAGGAGGATGCACAGCACGAGCAGCATCATCGGGCCAATCATGAGCACGCCGGCGCGAGCTGCGGCCTCCTCCGCCGCGACGCTTCGCCGCTGGCTCAGCATTCGGCCTTGGATCTGAATCACGCGGGCGAGCGGATTGCCCTTCTGTTCCGCCTGAACAACAGCCGCGACGAAGTCCCGAACGGCATCGGTCTGGACGCGCTCGGCGAAGCTCACGAGCGCATCCCGACGCGTGTGCCCCAGCTCGATCTCTTCGAGAATACCGGAGAATTCGCGCGCTAGCGGCCCTCGGCTCTTGGGGCCGGCGACGAGCCGCAAAGCTCCGGGGAAATCAAGACCTGCGCCCATGCAGAGCGCACAAATCTCGATGGCGTGGGGTAGGCCCCGCGAGATTTCCTTCACGCGCTGGCGAATGATTTCTTGTACCTGAAGAGTCGGCACCATCAGGCCGAGCGCGAACGCCGGCAAGGCGACGAGCTGGTTGTATCCCTGGGCTCTGGCGACCCCGAACGCGATGGCGCCGAGTGCCGCCGCCGTCAGCAGAGCTAGCGCGCTGTATTCATCGGGAGTCAGTCCCAAGCAGTAGTCCGCACGGCGCAGTTCTTGTTCTTGGTGCTTTCGCAGTGAGGTGAGAGGCACGAGCGACACGATGCCGGCGACGAAACGGATGAGGGGCTCGGCTGCGGCGAAGAGATCGCCCGCCTTGATGGCTTGGTTCCGCTCTTGTCCTCGATACCCCAGCCGCGGGGCGGCTGGGACGGGCACCCACGAGACGAGCAGCACGATGCCCGCTGCTGCGAGCGCGGCCAGAAGCAAAATACCGAGTTTGAGCGCTAGGAGCATGACCATCTCACACGTCCACCGCGAGGATCTTCCGCGCCAACAGGATTGCCATGAGCCAGAGGACCACTGCGCCCACCACAACCAGGTTGCCCGCAAACGTTTCACCGAGCGGCAGGAAAAACTTCGGATCCATCCAATGGATGCCGAGCACCATCGGGATCGGAATGACGCCGATCACGAACGCCTGCGCTTTGCCCTCGGCAGTCTTGGTTCGAACCACGCCTTCGAGGCGCGCCAGCTCGCGGAGCGCCGCGGCCGCATTCTCGAGCATGGTCGAGAAATCGCCACCGCTCTTTCTTGCGACCTTGAGCGCCAGCACGCTGCCCTGAAGTGTTCGGCTGGGAATACGTTCGACGAGGCTGTCGAGCGCCCGATCGAGTGGAGTACCCAGCTCGTACTCTTTGACCAGGGTCTCCACCTCTTGGCTCATGGGTGACGCCACGACGGTCGTGCTGCTCGCGATAGCTTCACCCAGCGAGGGGCTCGCCTTCAGGGCGTTGGCGATAGCGACGAGCCAAGGTTCGATCTGAGCTTCGACTTTTGTCACGCGCTCGGCAGCTCGGCGCTCCAGCATGACCTGGGGAAGTAGCGCCACCACAGGAACGATGACGAGCGCCGGCCAAACGTGGGCTCCGACTGCAACTGCCACCGCGAGCAACGCCGCAGCCAGCTGCCCCGCTAGCACGTGGACCCCGCGGACCTTCACGCGCAGAAATCTGAGTTTCTGGTCGAGCGCCTTGAGGTAGGAGCGGAGAGCCTTTCGCCCCGCCGCTTCCGGCTCCCCGAACAGGAACACCACTGCCGTGGCTAACGTGAGCACGAGCGCGATGACAGTGATGCGACCGAGCCAGAAGGTGCTCGTCGTCATAGTACCGCGCCTCCTTCGAGCAGACCGTGCGCCAAGAACTGATCGAGAAACGAGGGCAGATAGCCAGTCGCGAGGAATTCGCCTTCGACCTTCTGGCCGATGCCCGCGCTCGTCATCTTGAAGGCGAAAATCTCCCGAAGCTCCACCTCGCCATCATCGTCGATGCCGACCACTTCAGCGACGCTCGTGACGCGCCGCGAGCCATCGGAGAAACGCGACTGCTGCACGATGAGGTGGATACTCGAAGCGATCTGCTGCCGGACGGCGCGGACTGGCAAATCGAGGCCGGCCATGAGGCAGAGCGTCTCGATCCGGGCAACGGCTTCTTTGGGGCTGTTGGCGTGCGTCGTGGTGAGCGAGCCTTCGTGACCGGTGTTCATGGCCTGGAGCATGTCGATGGCTTCGCCGCCCCGGCACTCGCCGACCACGATGCGGTCGGGTCGCATACGGAGCGCGTTCTTGACCAGATCGCGAATCGAATACTCGCCCTTGCCCTCGAGGTTGGGCGGACGCGCTTCGAGCGAGACCACGTGCGGCTGGGCGAGCTGAAGCTCGGCCGCGTCCTCGACCGTCACAACACGCTCGTGCGACGGAATAGAGGCAGACAGCACGTTGAGGAGCGCCGTCTTACCGCTGCCTGTACCACCCGAAATGATGATGTTCTTGCGCACCTGCACCGCATTCTCGAGAAATTTCGCCATTTCAGCGCTCACGGAGCCGAAGCGCTGAAGATCCGGCATCCTTAGCGGGTCTTTCGCGAATTTGCGGATGGTGATGCACGGGCCTCGCAACGCCAGCGGCGGGATAACGGCGTTCACACGCGACCCGTCACGCAGGCGCGCGTCCACCAGCGGCGTTGATTCGTCGATACGGCGACCAAGTGGCGTCACGATGCGTTCGATGACGGCCCGTACCGAGTCATCGTCCGTGAACCGCAGCCCCGTGAGCTGCATCTTCCCGCACCGCTCGACGAAGATGGTTTGTGGATCGACCACCATGATTTCGTTCACGTCAACGTCGGCCAGGAGCCGTTCGAGAGGGCCGAGCCCGAGCGCTTCGTCGGCCAGCTCTTGCACGAGCGTTTCTTGCTCGGGCCCTCGCGCCGCAGCGCTGCCCATCTCGGCCACGATGCGGCGGAGCGCCGCCACGACTTGCGGCCGCATCTCAGGCGCGCCGATGGCAGAGCGGTCGAGCGACGGAAGATCGAGGTTTTCCAGCAACTTCCGATGAATGGCTCGCCGCACATCGCTCGGCGCCACCGCTTCCGGGGCGCTCGCCTCGGGTGGCGGCGGAGCCGTCGGCGCCCGCCGAACCTCGCTGCTCGGACCTTCCTCGACCGGAGCGAGTGGCAGCTGGTGCTTCGGCGGCTTGACCGATATTTTGATGCGAAAGAAACCGATGGAGAGGGTGAGGTATCCCTCGGGCATCACCCTCGTCGCGCGTTTCAGCAAGAGGCCGTTGACGAGCGTGCCGTTCGACGACGTGTCGGTCACTTGCAGTCCGTCCGGGGTCCATTCGATCGTCGCGTGCTTGCGTGAGACGTTGGAGGTGAACAACGGGATGTCCGAGGCTTCATCCCTACCAATCACGACGGGGCGGTCAGCTGGAAACGACAGCTCTTGCCGCCCTGCCCCGCCCTGGCCGATCACTTGGAAGTGAAGCTCGACCGGCTTCATCGCGCCCCCGGGGTCGCGGCTGGGGCGGTGGAGCCTGGCGTTCGCCGCTCTGTCCGTTTGGCAGCAGGGACGAACTCGACCTTCTCCAGGTTGCCCGAATAGTCCGTATAAGCTTTGAGCGCATCGTCGAGGCGTCGTCGGTCCTCCATCGACACTGCGTCCACCACGCTCGGCACGATAATGACGATGTTCTCGGTTTCCTCCTCAGAGTGGCCATGACTGCCGAACAGGACCCCGAGGAACGGGATCTGAGAAAGGCCCGGTAGGCCCGTCTTCGAGCTGCGTTCGCTCTTGGCGGTGAGGCCGGCGAGGATGAGCGACTGCCCCAGCTCGAGGTTGACGACCGTGTTCAGCTCCGCGGTGGTTCTGCCCGGAATACCGGTGCCGCGGTCGCCGTCGAGCTCGGAGATGTCGGCGTGCAGCCGCAGCTCGATACGGCCGGTCTGGGAGTCGTAGTTCGGCTCCGTCTCGATGACCGAGCCGAACGAGATCTTCTGGACGCCGCTCGTGAGCGCGCTCTGCACCGGAATGTTGACCTCGCCGCCGCCCGAGAACGAAGCCTTCTCGCCGTTGGCCGTCACGACCGCTGCCTGCCGCTGCACCTTTGCCCAACCCGATGACTGCGCCATGTCGAGGCGCGGCAGGGCTTGGCTGCTGATGACCGCCGTGGCCGACTCGAGCTGGCCGCCCGCCACGTTGAGGGCCGCACTGAAGGTAGGCGCGACCGAGCCGGGAAACCCGACGCCAATTTGATGCGCGTAGTTCTTGCTCAACTGCACGAAGTAGAAGTCGAGTCGGATGTTGTCCCGCGCTTCGATGCTCCCCGTCCCGCGGCCGCGGCGCTTCGGCGCGTTCTTGTCGGTGACCTGGATTCGGTAGTGTCGCTCAGAGCCGTCCATCATGAGAAAGAGCAGAGTCGTCGAGCCCTCCGCGAGCGCGACCACCACAAACTGCGAAGCGTCCTTGGTGAGGCGCACGTCCACGATGCCTTTTTGGCCCTCCGAATAGCTCCGTACGTTGTCGGCCGGAATGACCCGCTGCTCCCCGACTTGCAGGTCGACGTCTTCGACTCGCGGGTCAGGGTTCGATGCGCCGCTAGCGGTCCGGGGGGCGGCTGCGGTCGGTTGGGCGACTGCGGCGCCAGCGCCGCTCAACACAGCCGCGCCGAGCGAGAGACCAAACGCGATACCGCGCGTGTGCTTCCATCTATCGAACATGCTCAATCGTCTCCCGGCGGGCGCCAGCTAGGGGTTTTCCGGCAGCGTCCTTGGCAGGGACCAAGTCTGTCCCAGTGGTCTCCGGCAGACCTTCGACGAGCGTGATGTCACCTGCGTTCCGCAGCGTGAGCGTGAGTCGCCCGCGTTGCTGCGCTTGGGTGAGCAGCTGCGCCTGTTCGACGGTCGTGCTGAGCGTGACCGAGCCGCCGCGCGACATGATCTTCGGGCCACTGCCGCTGTCGTCGTCGGGGCGGACCATCGAGCCGCCGACAGAAAGCACGAGCACATTCTGCAGTAGCGTTAGCGTCGCCCCGCCGTCTTCCTTGCCGCCCGTAGTGAGCAGCACGTCCACGCGATCGCCGGGGCGCAGCAAACCCTGGAAGTCAGCCGAGCGATTGTCGATCGCGAGAGCGCGAGAGCCCTGCTGCACGAGACCCGAGAGAACGCGACTTTGATTCTGAAACTTTTCGAGGTCGCTCCACAGCAGCGCTTCGCCTGCCTTGAGGCCGCCCGCAACGCGCGTCCCCAAGACCTTGTTGGCGTCGCCGGCTCGGACATGTCGGGCCTCAATGTACGCCCGAGGAATGTCGCGAACGGCAAGCTGCTTCTCAGAAAGTACCGCACCCACCGGTACATCTGCGGCCGCCACGAGGACGCCCAGCCTTGGACCTCCAGACACCTCGGCTTCGAGGCGGTCGAGGTAGAGGTGGCCAAGGAGCGCCGTCCCGAGCGCCGCTGCAGCCGTGGCAATGACAAAAATCCGTTTCATGCGAAGCACCCTTCGAGGCCCGCCTTGGAGCGGCGCCTTCAAATGCCTGGTCGGTCAACCTCGGCGGGTCCCTGCGGGAAATCGTCAGGTCCGTGCTTTTTCCCGCCCTCCTGCGGCCGAGCGCGCGCCCACGACGGCACCAGCCGCCTTTCGGTGCCCGCCGCCCAGACGCCCGCTACGACAGCTCGGCCGCAGTGATGACTGTCTTGCCGCTACTGCTGCTGGTCTTCACGTGGAGCAGTACGCTTCGCTCGCCTCCGCGGGCCAAGAGGCCGCCCTGGGTCCGCGTCACACTCCAGCCGGCCTTCGAGAGCGCCTGTTCGTACCAGACCTCAAGCTCGCGAGCCGACTGGTGCTCCGCGTCGTACAGCGTCATCGCGTAGGGCTGCCCGTGCTCGGCGGCCGATAGCAGGCGCCGGACGCCCGGAGGCCGCGGCCAGTCGCGCAAATCGTGACCCGGAGCGTCGCCCGACTTCGGAAGCAAGTTGAATAAACGCGCGTCGCCCTCGGTCCACAGCACGAGCAGCGTCGTGGTATTGCCGGAGCGGCGGGCGAGCACGTAGCGCAGCTTGCCGAGGTCGTTGAGGTTGCCCGACTCCTGCATGCGCGTCAGGCGTTCGGCGAGCTCGGTGACCTCGAGCACACCGCCCGTGTCGAGGCAGGCGAGCACGCCCTGCCGCTCGGTGCCCTGCCGAAACACACCAGCAAGGAGGGTCATCTCGAGTTTTCCAGCCAGAGCAGGAGCGTGAAGCCCACCGCGGCAGTTTTGCTGAAAGTGGTCGAGCGCACCCGCGACGCTCAGCTTGGTTGTCAGGGTCATGAACCGCAGCTCAAGACCATTGATCGTCATCGCGCGCGGCCCTGACTGCGGGTGGGCCGCTGTCCACCGCGACAGCTCGTCACCGAAGCCCACGAGCGTCTCGCCCAGGCGCGCCTCAGCCGAGCGCAGCCACAAGAACGAGCCGATGAGCGTAACGCAGCCCAAAGCTACCGCTGCACGCAGCAAGCCGACGAGTCGACGACCGAGCGCTCGGACCCCGAGCCTACCAAGGACGGATCTTCTTCCAAGCATCTTCGGCGACCTTTCCGGGAGTCGTGGGGTGAAGGTTGCAAGCGAGGTGGTAGTGACCCTGGATGGCCCGCTGCCCGCCGCCAAAGAGCTCCGGGCGCTGGACCGGATGCTCGGTTTTCGCGTCGATGGCGCGGCCGAAAGCGGCTTCGAGCGCGCTGCCTAGGAGAGGCGCGATTGCACCCGAAACCAACTTACCGCCCGTGGCGCGTGAGGGTGCCTTACCGTCCTTAGCGCCTTGTTCGAGCGCGTCGAGCCCGTCGTGGAACGCCTTGCCGACGTCGGGAGCGATGATGCTGGGAGCCGGCGCATTTGTCAGCACGTCATCACAGCCTGTCGGAATAGCCCCCTCGCAGTCCTGGGCCGAGTAGAGCCACGCGCAGGTGCGTGCGTGCTCCTCCGCAGCCTGCTTCGAGACCGCAATGTCTCGCACATAGAAGAGTGAGATGAAGATGATCACGAACACCGGCAGCACCACGACTGCCTCGACGGTCGCGACTCCGCGCTGATTGGGAAGACCAGTCTTCATTGTTGCTTTCAGTGCGTGAACCGAGGCTGTTCGCTCGCTCCAAGGTCGAAGACGGTGTCGCAAATGCCCGACTCGATGACGTTGGCGCAAGCCTGGTGAATTTCGCTCAGATCACCCTCTGGCAATCGAAACCGTCGCAGGCGGGCGCGCCAATTCATGTTCCACATCCAGGCGTCGCGCTCGTTCGGCCCGCCATCGTAGAAATACTCGGCCTGTGCGACCGAGAAGCCGCCGAACCGCTTCATCTTCTCCAGCGGATGCTCGGGCTCAGGTTTGTCCCAAAGCGCCAGGCGCACGATGCGGGTGGCGTCGAGCGCCTGCTGGTCGCCTTGCATCAGCGCCCTGATCTGGAAATTCTCGTCACCTAACTCCGCAGTGCCTTCAACCACCTTTGGCGCCTTGTCGTTGTCCGAATTGTCGGCGGGCTCGCCCGCGTCGATCGGCATGGCTTCTTCCATCTCGCGTTTGCAGCCGAGAATATGGGTCACCTCACGGAAATCTCTGGGCTCGACGGTCCCGCGAGCCGGCGCGACCACCGGCAGCTCGGGCGGCTTTTCAGTCGAGCAGACCGGGATGACCTCTTCGACATCGTCGCCCGGGTGAACGGTCATGCGGTAGCCCTCGATGGCGGGCGAGACTTCTGGCGGGCCACAAGGCGGCTGGCGCACGCCGTTCTTGCTGTCCCCGCGCCGCACCGCCACGTCGTAGCGAGGCTCGCCGCGCTTCCAAAACTGGCCAGTCCATTCGTAGACCACGTGGCCTTGTCGCTCTTGGTACCAGTATTCAAAGGGTGCCGGTGACAGCGTCGGCGCGCACTCCCGGCGTGCTTGGGCGACGCGCGTCTCATAGGGACCTTGAAGCGAGCAGTCCTTGCTCTTCGAACACCCGCCAGTCTGGTCGTCCGGCTTGCCAGCGTCTTCCTCGCGCTTACTCTTCTCGCACGCGGGACTGGTGACGTCACTGATGGGTCCATCGGTGCCCTGAAGCCCCTTGCCGGCGTCGCAATCGTCCGAAGCGGGGGTCTTCATGCGTGGATACGACCGCGTGACCCGCTGCTTGTGCCCCGGCTGGCTCTCGGAACTGCCACCGTCGCTCTCCCCGCAAAACCAGTCGGAGAACTCGCTCGCCAGTGAGTTCATGGGCCCCTCGAGCTCGCCCATCAGAGTTGGCAGCAGCGGGATGCCGGCCTCTTCGAGACCCGCCTTGGCGAGGGCCGCCGGCAACTGGCCCGCTTGGCCACAGAGCTCGTCGAACGAGCCGTCCTCCACCGGCAAGTCCATCCGCGTTCCCACAACTACGCCATTCTTGACCGTCGGCTTGCCGTGCTCTTCGATGTCAGCGGCGGCCACCGTGAACGCCGCTAGCGGTGCAGCGCCCTTCACGGCCTCTCCTACGCTATGTAGCCCCTCGAGCGCTTCATAGATGGGGTCCTTCACTTCGTCGTAAGCGTCGTGCATCCGGCTCTGCACCTGTTGCAGGGGCGGTATCGCGGACAGGCTGGCCCCACCCGTGAACCACGCCAGCGCCGCCGCAACGATCGCTCCGATGATAGCGATGCTCTCGATGAGCTTGATGGTTACCAGCACTGCGAGGAGCGCCGCCATCAGCAGGTTGATGAGCACCAAGAGATTCATCGACCGAGCGTGCATGACCGCGCTCGACAGCGCGGCGGAGTCGGCCGCATCCTGCAGCCGCTCACGAAACAGCACGGTCTCGGCTGTGCCGATCAGCGAGTACAGAATCGCTACCGCAAACACCGCCAGAAACAACGCGATGACCATGATCGCGCCTCGGTCGTCACTGCGGCCGCGTGAGGGCATCATGGCGTCTTCTCCTCGGCCTGGTAGTAACTGGCGCCCTGGTTCGGGAGCGTCGCTTCGGCGGTCAAGACGACGAAGCGCGAAGTGGGTCCGGCCAGCGTCTGGAGGGCTCCCGGCGCCTCCGACAGCTTCAGCCGTCGAATGAGCGCCGCATGCCTACCCTCGGCCGCACCGAGCCCGACGAGCGAGGTCTCGGGCGTGAGCAGTGACGATAGCGTGTCGCAAATCAAAGTACGCGCTAGCGGCACCGCACAATGAAAGAGGTACGTGACCCGAACCGTCACGGGCGCCTTCGGTTCCACGGGCTCCGCCGCAAGCGCCTCCGCGCCCGGCACGTCGTGCAGGGTCACGACGGTCGCGGCGCGCGAGAAATCGAGACCAAACTTCATCCTGCTGCCAAAGCCCTCAGGCAAGCTGTCGCCCAGGCTTTGCGCGTCACCGCCCAAGAGCGTGCTCGGCCTCGGTGCCAGCGCGAGCAGGGGAAAGTACGCCGCCGTCCGAATGGGCTCCATTCGGGCTCCGGCTTGCTCGCCTCCCGCCCCTCCGCTCACGTTTCCCACTGCGTCCAGAGCGCCGGCAGCCGCGGAGGCGCCGCTCGGTACCTGAATGTCCACGCCGAGCGCCGCAAGCAATGCCTCAGCGCTTGAATCAGGCTCTGTTTGCCCTTGCGACAGATCACCGCGCGGAGCGTCGCCGAAATCACCGGGGGGCTCGTCCAGAATCACGATAGCCGAACGCACCGCAGATTGCGCGGCGTGCTCCACCACCAACCTGGCCGAAGCGATCAGCGCGAGCTGGCAAACCGAGAAGAACAAGATGAGCAGTGGAAAGAACGCCAGCAGAAACTCGACATAGACGACGCCGCGCTCATCGCGCGCTAGCCCGGCGTCCGACACTGGGGCGCAGGCTAGCCGAGCCATGGCGCGAGCCTTTGCACGTAGTCGCCCAGGGCAACCGAAAGAGCGGCCGCCGCGATGGCCGGTCCCATGCGCATTTCGGTGAGCGCCTCGGTCGCGACGGGTCGGCGCCACCTGGCGGGCAAAATCGGACCCACCAACAGGCGGAGCACGTTACCGAGGACGCCGAAGAGCCGACCCAGGAACGCCAGTCGCACGAGTGCATAAACGGCGAGCAGCAGGAACGCGAGCAGCTCAAGCTGCAGGCCCACCATCGCGCCCAATAGTGCGCCGAGCGCGGCGAAGAGCTTCACGTCACCACCGCCGATCCCAGCGCCTTTCGTGCCCCGATGAAGGAGCCACGGAACGCCGCCCGCTGCCACGAGCCCCAGCAGGCTGGCGGCCGCCCCCTCACGACCGCCGAACCAGCCGTGTAGGGCAACGCCCAGCACGGCCGTCGGCAGAGTGAGGAGGTTGGGGATGCGCCCGCTGCGCGCGTCTGTAGCTGCCGCGCACACGCTCACGAGAACGGCAGCGCCGAGCATCAGGTTCGTCTGGGTCATAGTGTGCTCCTTTCGCTGCCGACGGAGGGCTACTGACTACCCGGCTCTTTCTTTTCGGTGTCGAGCTCGCCGCCGAGGCGTGTGTCGGAGTTCTGCACCTTGGTCATGACGGTCTCTCCCAGCTTGTTCCAGAGGAAGATGCCGCCGACAGCAATGAGCACGAGCAGAATCACGTACTCGACCGTCGAGAGGCCGCGATCGTCGCGCACGATGGAGGACTTCGATTTGTCGCTAATTTGGGCTGAGAGGGTGGCCATGGTTCGTTGTGCCTTCTTTCTTGATTGGGAAGTGGGCCCAGAGTCTCGGGCTTTCAAACTCCTGGTCGGTCAGGCGCCAAAAGTTCGTGCGCGAAAAGTGCGTGACCTACGGAACGCCCAAGAGCAGCCACGTCGCTTGCGCCAGGAACATGCGTACGAGCGACGGCCCAAGCCCCGCGACGGCTAGCGCCGTGACGAGCGACACGAGCACCAGCAGCACCGTGTATTCGACCATCACGCTGCCGCGCTCATCGGCCGGGGCCCGAGTAGCGTGGACCGGAGGGATGGGGAAGATCATGTCTCCTCGTCGGCCAGCTCCCCGCTGCCGTGCTCGAAATCGCCAAACGGAAGTAAAAAGACGGTGAACCAACGGCCAGCTTCACTTCTCGCGCACGGGCTCTCACCGACTGACCGAAAGGGTATTGATGCTTGGATTCGCCTGAACGGGTCGAGATGACGGACTTTCCCAACGAGAACCCCGCAGCAACCACGGCTCCGTTCGCCCCCACGGCTCCGCTGGCCCCGACGGGACCGTTCGACCCCGAACACCGTCAGCGTGTGAAGCGGACCAAGCGCATCCGCCAGGCCCGAGCGTGTCTCGTCATGGTCGCGATCCTCATGGCGGCGAGCGCCGTGACCGTGACCCTCGCGCTCTATGACGGCGCTCTAGGAGAAGCCGCCCTCGCCGCGATGTGGCGGAGCCTGCCGGTGACTCTGCTACTCGGTTCGTGGGCTTGGTCCCACCGAAGCCCGGCCCGAGCATTCGGCTCGGCGATGGCCCTGCTGACCTTGCTGATCGGTGCCAATCTGGGCGCGC
>Ga0164241_10004637_pt1 | contig 13201 bp, 10 predicted proteins | sample OricomyardsoilBY_FD_108780 | JGI IMG/M metagenome (GOLD analysis project Ga0164241, IMG submission 108780) | Backyard soil microbial communities from Emeryville, California, USA - Original compost - Back yard soil (BY) | ecosystem: Environmental > Terrestrial > Soil > Unclassified | place: USA...
ATTGTATATAATAGTATCTATATTGCCATGGCGTATATTGGCGCGCACAGAATCAAACCCGCGGCTTGCCGGCTTTACCTGCGCATTCATTACAATGCTTATGGCTACTAGCATAAACAGGGAAAGAAAAAACTTTTTCATTTTGAGATTGAATTAAGAGAATTCATTTTATAAAAAAAAGATTACTGTATCCACTTGTTTGTTTTCATCCATTTAACAATCGGATCCAGGAAATCTTCAGGCTTCCAACGTAATACAAAACCATGATCACCTTTGGGGAATAAATGCATTTCTGCAGGCACTTTTGCTTTGCGCAACGCTTCATAAAATACAATACTGTTATCTACATCGACAGTCCGGTCATCCCCTGTTTGTGTAATATATGTTGGCGGCGTAGTAGAATCCACCTGCAATTCATTTGAATAATAATCTACCAACTCCTTTGAAGGATTCTGGCCCAATAAAGCATTCCGCGATCCACGATGCGTTAATTTTTCCTGCATACTAATAACAGGGTAAATAGCAATTAAAAATGCGGGGCGCAGATTAGTATTATTCTTATTCTCTATCAATGCTTTTTTAAAATGAGTAGCTGCTGTAGAAACGAGATGCCCACCTGCAGAGAAACCCATGATACCAACACGTGCAGAATCAATGCCCCACTTTGCTGCGCTTTCTCTTACTACTTTAATCGCTTGCTGTGCATCCTGCAAAGGGCCGATGGTTTTATCAATCATGATTGAATCATCGGGCAACCTGTATTTCACAACAAAAGTTGCGATTCCGTATTGAGTCAATGCTTTTGCAGTACGTACTCCTTCCCCATCGTATGCTAATCCGGTATACCCTCCGCCCGGAAAAATAATAACAGCAGCACCAGTAGCTTTCGATGGTTCCGGTAAATATTTTTCTAATGTAGGAACTGTAACGTTTTTGATAAAGCCACCTTTCACTTCCACTTTAGTCGAAGGTTTTGAATTCGGTATAGGACCAGAATACAAATTGATAATCTCCTGCGCATTGTTTACAAATGGCAGTAAAAAAAGCGAGGCGGCAATGCAAATGTTTTTTGTTTTCATGCTCTATTAAATAATAAATCAAAAAATGATAACCATACGCGGGCATAGCAGCATAATTAATTTTTCTGTATGCCCGGTATGGTTATGGTTAATGTGGTTTATTCATATGGATCGCTGATCGTTAGTGCGCATTATTTAAACAGCAATGGTGCCAACTGGTATAAACTACGGCGCCATGTCTGAAATTCATGTCTTGTTCCTTCTGATACATACGATACTGCGTTGAAGCCGGCTGCTTTCATATCGTCAGCTGCTTTCTTTACACCTGCAGGGTTTTCAAAACTTCCACAGCTCATAAATAACAGCTTTACTTTTGATTTATCTTTTATATCTGCAGGTACATAAGTGCCGCCACTCAGCAAAGCATAATGAGAGAATACATCAGGACGAGCTAATGTAATTGTTTTAGTTTCCACGCCTCCCATTGATAAACCTGCCATAGCACGGTTGGGTTGATTGGCAAGTGTGCGATAGTTAGCATCGATATATGGAATTAATTCATCTATTAAAACAGTCTGGAATGGTTCAATTTTAAAACTTGCCATTTGTCCCATCTTTACATCATTCGTCATTCCATATGTCATCACAATAATAAATGGTTTTGTTTTCCCTTCTGCTATCAGGTTATCCATAATCAGGTTTGCACGTCCCTGATTGCTCCAGGCAGTTTCATCTTCACCCCATCCATGTTGGAGATATAAAACTGGATACTTTTTAGAAGCATTTTTATTATAATCCGGAGGTGTATATACAAAAGCCCTGCGGGATGTATTTGTGCTTTTAGAAGGGAAAAGAATAAGCTCTACTTTACCATGCGGAACATTTTTCAACGCATAAAAATCCTGGTCTTTCGCAGGAATTTCAATACCGCTTTCCCAACGGGTAGATCCGAAATAATTTAATGTACCAGGATCATTAAATACTCCTCCATCAATTGTCAAATGATAGTAATGAAACCCTTCTTCCATGGGGCCTGCGGTAGTACCCATCCATGTACTGTCCGGCATTTGTTTCAATGGAGTACCACCACGAGTACCTCCTAATCCAAGGCTAACAACTACACTCTGCGCTTTCGGTGCTACAATTTTAAAACGCGCATATCCTTGCGAATTCACTTGCGGGTATTCCTGCCCCGGCTGATTCAGTGAAGATGGTTTGAAATCTTCGATGGGAGCATTTTGCGCAAAACCAGTAATACTAATAATGGAAGTGGCAATAGCTATAGCAGATGTTTTAAAATTCATCAGTTATAATTTTTTAATGAAGCAATCTGAAAATGATAGTATGAAATTATTTTCTGAATAATCGTTTACTATTTTAGCCCTATCCTTTTTAAAGATGAAAGACTGTTCGCCAGCTTGTGCGAATGAATACATTGCCGGCATTGGCCGTGATGAAGAAGCAATCGTTTTCATGCAATGGTTTGTTTAGGAAGCTACAATAACTGTAAAAAAAACACTTAACAGTATTTCAAATGTAAGGAGAAAAAGCCATTCGAAGTTCCTGTAATATGACTTTTATCAAGAAGGAGTTTTCCCCTTGCAACGCACAAAAAAGTGTTTCTGTTTATTTTCTTTTTTTCTTGATAAAAAAAGAAACCCCGCCTGAATGACTAAGTCGGGCAGGAAAAAAATCAAGGCAAAGCCAATTGCTCCGCTGGCTTTGCCTTGGCCACGCACACGAACACTCCGACATTATAAGCAGTCATTATAAATCTTACTGTAGGACGAAGTACTTGCTTCGTGTTATTCTCCGCAACGGGAGGCGCTGTCCCGCCTTCTGCATTCTTTAATGCGTAATATATTCAAATAAGTTGGCGGGAAGGCGCGAATTAAGTTTTCAATATCAGAACATTTAAAGTAACAACTATTATAGGAAATGTATAAGCGCCTTGTCTCATTGGTGAAATGAAAGAATTTTCTATACTCCGAATGCCAAATGAGACACAGCGCCTTCTGATGTCTCAAATAGTACGCAGCACGTTTTGCGTCCTCTTTATGCGATCCTCCAAACTCTTTAAAGTATTATACTGTCCGTGTGCGTGGGCGGACAAACGGCGGAGCATTCGTTTGTCCTTGAATTTTTTTGTTTCTTTTTTGTTTCAAGACAAAAAAGAAAATTAGAACCAAAGATTGCCTGTAAAAAAAAAGCGGAATGCAGATTTTACGTCCGCATTCCGCTTTTCAAAAAAAATCAAACTCTTATTTATACACTACCTCATTCCAGCGAAGCTCGCTTTTCAACTGAGGAAGTTTTGTATCCTGGTCAATTAATACAAACTCAATACCCGCCATTTCTGCAAAATCATACAGGTATTCAGCGCTAAGGTTCTGGCTATAGCATGTATGGTGGGCACCACCCGCATATATCCATGCCGCTAACCCATCATTCATATTCGGATGTGGTTTCCACAATACCCTTGCAACAGGAAGTTTAGGCAGATCATTCTTTGGCTTCACTGCATCTACAGTATTCACCAATAAACGGAAACGGTTGCCCATATCAATGATAGAAGCATTCAATGCGGCTCCACCATTTACATTAAATACAAGGCGAACAGGATCTTCTTTGCCACCAATTCCCAACGGATGTATTTCACATGATGGTTTTGCATTCGCAATGCTCGGACATATCTCAAGCATGTGCGAACCTAACACCATATTATCTTTCGGTGCAAAATGATACGTATAGTCTTCCATGAAAGAGTTACCACCCGGCAAACCGGTTGCCATTACTTTCATTGCACGTACTAACGCTGCTGTTTTCCAGTCACCTTCTGCACCAAAGCCATAGCCTTCTGCCATTAAACGTTGTGTAGCGATGCCTGGTAATTGCGCTAGTCCATGTAAATCTTCGAATGTATCCGTATAGCCTTTGTAGTTTCCGGCTTGCAGGAACTTACGCATACCGATTTCAATCTTAGCAGCCGTACGCAAAGAAGAATATTGTTTACCATTCTTTTTTAATGAAGCGGCAACTTTATATTCTTTATTATACACATCAATCAATTCATCAATCTCTTTATCCTTTACACTGTTCACTACAGCAACAAGGTCACCTACTCCATGTGTATTTACAGAATAACCGAATTGTAATTCTGCTTCTACTTTATCACCTTCGGTTACAGCTACCTGGCGCATGTTATCACCGAAGCGGACAAACTTCGCACCCTGCCAATCATTCCATGCAGCACATACACGTGACCAGATATTAATTTTTTCATGCACTGCTTTATCCTGCCAATGGCCTACTACTACTTTTCTGCTTAAGCGCATACGCGTCATGATGAAACCAAATTCCCTGTCGCCATGTGCGGACTGGTTCAGGTTCATAAAGTCCATATCAATTGAACTCCATGGAATATCGCGGTTAAATTGTGTATGCAAATGCAGTAATGGTTTTTGTAAAACCTTTAATCCATTGATCCACATTTTAGCAGGAGAAAATGTATGCATCCATGCAATGATACCAATACAGTTTGCTGCATTATTCGCTTCTTTACACAACGAGAAAATCTCGTCGGGTGTTTTCAATGTAGGTTTAAATACAACTTTTACAGGTATCGAAGCCGATTTATCCAATGCAGCTGCAATAGTTTGCGAATGCGTAGCTACCTGCTGCAATGTTTCTTCTCCGTATAAGTGCTGGCTGCCGGTTACAAACCACACTTCTAAATTTTTAAAATCAGTCATTATATTCTATTGTAACAATTAATTATTACGCACAATTACTTTGTTGAAAATTTATACACGGTTGTATGATGGTATGTTTCTCCTGGCTTCAACACTGTAGAAGGGAATGAAGGCTGATTAGGGCTATCAGGAAAATGTTGTGTTTCTAAACACAATGCGAAATGCTTACCATATTTAATACCACCCATTGTATTTGTTAATGACCCATCCAGGAAGTTACCAGAATAGAATTGAATGCCCGGCTCTGTAGTCCATACATCCATCTCTCTTCCACTCATCGGATCATATAATGTTGCTACTTCCTCCAGTGAATTACCTGCGCGATTCAGTATCCAGTTATGATCATATCCACCTGGTACCTGAGCGATTTCTTTGCCGATCACTTTTGCTTTTGTAAAATCCATCGGCCCACCTGCTACGGCATCCATTGCGCCGGTTGGAATCAGTTTTGCATTCACAGGAGTATACTTATCTGCTTTCAGCATAAGCTCATGATTCAAAATCGTAGAATCTTTTCCTGCTGATAAATTAAAATAAGCATGGTTTGTCAGATTGATTACAGTTGCTTTGTCTGTAGTAGCTGTGTAATCAATTTTTACCCCATTATCCGAAGTTAAAGTATACACTACTTCGATATTCAGGTTGCCCGGATACCCTTCTTCACCATCTTTACTCATGTATGTCAGTTTCAGGCTGCTATCGCCGGCTTGCTTTTCAATATTCCAGTATACTTTATCATAGCCTTTGTTACCACCATGCAAGCTATTGCCTCCATCATTGCCTGCTAATTTATACTCTTTACCATCCAATGTAAATTTCCCATTGGCAATACGGTTACCATAACGGCCAATCAATGCACCGAAAAAGGGAACGCCTTTTTGGGTAAATCCATCCAGTGATTCAAAACCAGTGATAACATCGCCCATCGCACCGCTTTTATCCGGTGTAATGATTTTTGACATAGCGCCACCATAGTTGATGACACCTACCTGCATACCATTGGCATTTGTCAATGTATATTCTGTAACAGGTTTCCCTTCGTACGTACCGAATGGCTTTTCAGTAATAGTTGGTTTTTTTTCCATTGCCGTGTCTTGATTAGTTTCTGTTTTTGAAGCATCGTTATTGTTATTGCAAGCCATGCATAGAAATAACAGAGACGCTGTGATGATTTGACTTTTCATTTTTTTTCTTTAAATATTTAAGCAATCGTTACTGGCCGTAATAACTATCCGGCCCGTGTTTTCTTTCGTAATGTTTACGGATCAATGCATCTTTTAAACGCTTTGCTTCCGGGTTAATCTGTTCTGTGAGCCATGCCATTTTCGCTACCTGTTCCAGCACAGCTGCATTGTACACAGCTTTATCGCCATTCTTTCCCCATGTAAAAGGCGCATGGTTTCCTACAATAATCATTTCCACTTCTTCATAACTCAATCCCTTTTCTTTAAAACAATTCATGATCTGAAAACCTGTTTCATATTCATAATTGCCTTTGATCATTTCATCGCTCATTGGCGGTGCACAAGGAATATCGACTGTATTATGATCAGCATGCGTAGTACCATAAATAGGAATGTCGCGCAATGATTGCGCCCATGCTGTACCATATGTAGAATGGGTATGTACAATTGATCCGATTTTTTCCCAATGCTTATATAATACTGCATGTGTTTTTGTATCGCTGGATGGGCGCAGATTCCCTTCAATAGTATTCCCGTCAAAATCAACGATCACCATTTTTTCCGGCGATAAATCTTTATACGGAACACCACTTGGTTTAATAGCGAAAACTTTGTTCGCCCTATCCGCTACGCTTACATTTCCGAATGTAAATAATACCAATCCCAGTTCGGGCAATTGCATGTTTGCATCGTAGCAGGCTTTTCGTATTTCCGAATACATGAGGAAGTTCTGAGTTTTAAGTTTTTAGTTTTTGAGTTTAGGGCTATTCTTCACATCGTACATCACACATGGTACATCGTACATCACTTCGTTTCCTTCTCCACATACCCTCCCAACGCTTTATATTTCTGATAGCGTTTATTATAAATAGTTGCTTTTTCTTTATCAGGGAAATATTCTGTATCGAAACCACTGCCCATAGCATGCATAGCATCTTCCACTTTTGCATAAATACCGGAAGCTGTTGCGGCAAACATAGAAGCACCTAATGCGCAGGTCTGTTCGCTTTTATGAATACGGATCGGCATGTTCATAATATCCGCCATCATCTGCATAATGAACGGAGACTTTTTAGCAACACCACCTAAACCAATTAATCCTTTTACCGGTACGCCTTCTTCTACAAAACGGTCAACAATTTCTTTCGCACCGAAACATGTTGCTTCTACCAATGCTCGGAAAATACGTGGTGCATCACTTCCTAAATTCAATCCTGCTATGGCTCCTTTTAATAATTGATTGGCATCGGGTGTACGGCGGCCATTCATCCAGTCTACTGCTACTTCACCACTTTCATGTAATGGCAATGCTGCAGCGGCTTTACTCAATTCCGGTATAATGCGATCAATGATTTTATTTTTTTCTTCTTCATTTGTAATAAACTGCAATGGCCACGCTAATAGATTTTTAAACCATGCATAAATATCACCAAACGCTGACTGCCCTGCTTCCAATCCACACATACCTGGGATAACAGAACCATTCACCTGTCCGCAAATTCCTTTTACCAATTTGCCTTCCATATCTTTCATCGGTGCTACCAGCATATCGCAGGTAGATGTTCCCATTACTTTACTTAAGTAATACGGTTCAATCTGCCCACCTACTGCACCCATATGCGCATCGAAAGCGCCAACAGCTACTACTACATTCGTTGACAAGCCTAGTTTCTTAGCCCATTCTTCACTTAATGTGCCAGCAGGTTTATCCGAAGGAGAAACATTTTTGAAAAGCTTTGCAGTAAATCCATCTAACAATGGATCCAATGAACGGAAGAAATCATTCGGAGGAAAACCGTTGAATTCATCTGCCCATAATCCTTTATGGCCGGCAGAACAAACACCGCGTTTCAGTTCAGATACTTTTGTTCCTCCGGTAAGCACAAAAGGAATCCAATCGCAATGCTCTACGAAAGAATAAATATTATTGCGGATGCTTTCATCTTCACGAAGAATATGCAGGAGCTTTGCCCAGAACCACTCACTTGAATAAATACCACCTACATACTGCAGGTAGTTGATATCAAATTTTGTTGCATGATGATTGATTTCATCTGCTTCTTTCACAGATGTGTGGTCTTTCCACAATACAAACATGGCATTGGGATTTTCAGCAAACTCCGGTAACAATGCCAAAGGCACACCGGCTTCATTTACTGCCACAGGTGTAGAACCTGTAGTATCTACTCCAATACCTTTTACAGCAGCAGCCACTTCAGGGTCTACTTTCGCGAGGCATTCTTTTATGGTATGCTCTAACCCTTCCAGGTAATCTTTGGGATGCTGCCTGAACTGGTTGTCGGCAGGAATGCAATACATTCCTTGTTTCCATCTTGGATAATAGAAAACAGAAGAAGCCATTTCTTCCCCGGTACGTGCATTAGCTACTATTGAACGAACTGAATCAGTTCCGTAATCAACTCCTATAACAAATAAATCTTTTTCCATGTCGGCAAGAATTCGTGTCAAAATAACACTAATATTTTTAAATAGTATTAAAAAAATATTAAACCTTTATTCACCATAGCCGGTGTGCATTCGGTATAATATTCAGGAAAGTCCCAGACTGCTTTTCGTACTTCTTTTTATCGAGCTTAAAATAATAAGCCCCTTTTTTTGAATTGTTTTTATCCTTCTCTTTTTGTTTTACCAATAAGCCGGTTGATAATATTTTCCGGTTGAAATTCCGTTTATCTAAACTGGCGGAAAACATTTCCTCGTACAAGATCTGCAATTGTGGAATAGTAAAGCGGGATGGTAGTAATTCAAACAATATTGGATGTAAGCCTGCTTTGTATTTTAGTTTTTCCCTCGCCATTTTCACCATCTGGTTATGGTCAAAAATAAGATCGGGAACATCATTGATATTAAACCACTCAGCCTGGTATTCATGGCTAAGTTGTTGCTCATACTTGTGAATATCAATTAATGCAAAATAAGCGACAGAAATGGTCCTGTCTATCGGGTCTCTTTCGGGATCGCCGAATGCAAAAAACTGCTCGAGGTAAATTCCTTCTAATCCTGTTAACTGTTTCAGTATCCTGTTTGCCGCTTCATCCAGGCTTTCTTTCTGATCGATGAAACCTCCCATAAGGCTCCATTGGTTCATAGCTGGTTCAAAGCCGCGTTTAATCAGCAATATCTTCAAATGCTGCCCATCAAACCCGAAGATGATGCAGTCTATTGCAGCTAAAACTTTTGATTGTTTTCCGTATTCTTTCATATGGCCAGTTGGTTCACCGTATTGTTCCGGCTCCGGCAAAATTTACACACACAAAATAACGATTAACTGCATTCAAAAACCGAATCCCCAACTTCTTATAAAAAATGTTTACAGGAAACCTAGTTTCTCCTCCTGGAATCGTTTGCAATAATTTCGTTCAGGTTTTGTACCGGCCTTTCTATATCATAAGGAATAGGCATTTTGCTAAAAGTCTGGAAATATAACAAACAGGCATCTTTCCATAGCACTGCATTGGTAACCTGGCTGCGAAGTTTGCGCTGCACCGAAGCAAAGCGGGCAGTATCTACATACTTCTCTACCCTATCCCATGTTTTTTGAAATTCCCTTACCTCGTTTACACCTTTCTCATATTTATAGGCCATTTCATCCCAAAGTGTGCGCCCGCTTTTCATTTTAAAATCCCATGGTAAATGATGAAACCATAACAGGAAAGCATCGGGGCATTTTTGCGGGTCATTAAACAAAGAAGCTAATGGCTCTTTGTATTGTTCTACTGCATCACTTCCTTTTTTGGTACGGTCGAAGCCAATACCATTGGCAGCAGCCTGGTGATAATAAGGCGGTGTCCAATCCGGACGGGTACGCGCGGGTGCCCACCATGGCCCCGGGCCATAATGTTCATTGGCAGACATAATATGATGCAAGCCCAGCGGTGTCATATAATCTACTGCTGCTTCACGGCTATCCATCATCATTTGCTTAACAGGTATTAAAAAATTATCTCTCCAATCTACCGAATACAATCCTGAATTATTTATATCGGATGAAGCCGGATAAAATGTTTGCTTGATCCATTCATCAGCAATCTGTTCGCTCGATAAATTATTATTCCATGCCAATCGTCCGAATGCATACCAGTTTGATTGTGCAAAGTCGTGGCCGGTCCAGTTCGTATCCAAACCTACATTCGATACACCTGCTATGGCTGTATACTTCTGATTATAAACAGAGCCGTCAGTTACTTTCGCCACTGTACTTCCAATGCCTTGCTGATAGGTATCGCTTTGCAGGCACTCTTCCCACATCGGTGATAAGTAGACAAGATGAATGGAATGGCCGAGGTATTCCTGTGTGATCTGGAACTCTACCATCTCCGATGTTTTTTTCAATGCGCCAAACAAAGGGCTGAATGGTTCACGCGGTTGAAAATCGATAGGGCCGTTTTTAATTTGTATAATGACATTATCACGAAACTGTCCATCTAAAGGAACAAACTCATTGTAGGCTTGCTTCGCACGGTCTTTATCATTTGGGCTATACACAAATGCACGCCACATAATAATTCCACCATAAGGTTTTACAGCATCAGCCAGCATATTCGCACCATCGGCGTGTGTGCGGCCAAAATCCTGCGGGCCAGGTTGCCCTTCGCTATTCGCTTTTACAAGGAAACCACCGAAGTCAGGGATCAATGTATAAATCTCTTTTGCTTTATCCTTCCACCATTTGGCAACAGCCGGATCCAAAGGATCAGATGTGGCTACTCCCCCTATTACTTTTGGAGAAGAAAAATTTACAGACAAATACGCTTTCACGCCATAGGGGCGCAATACTTCTGCGATTGCTTTTGTGCGGTTGAGTACATCGGCGGACATCATCGTAGGCGATGCATTTACATTATTCAACACAGCACCGTTAATACCAATAGATGCATTTGCCCTTGCATATTCCTTCCACAATTGTTTATCTTTTTCTGTTACCACAAACGCACTGTCCTTTCTCCAGAAAATAGAATTACCCGCATAGCCTCTTTCAATGCTACCATTCAGGTTGTCCCAATGATTGAGTGTGCGGACATCGTATGAAGGATTAAAAATTTCTTCTTTGATTGGCTGTCCTGTTTGCTGGCGGCGCAGCAATTCATACACACCATATAGCAAACCAAAATCAGTATTCGCTTCTACACCAGCGGCAGTTAACCGGAACCCGTCTGTTTTTAATGCTTTATCTTTTTTAATAGTCAGCGTAACCGTCGCACCGCTTTTTCCCTGCCATCCATCGGCCAGTTCCTGTTTGGCAATCGCCAATGTTGGTGACATCGTTTTACCTGTTATTACATTTACCGGTACTGAAGATTTCACCCGCAGCCAGAGCTCATGCCCTTTCTGGGCTTGCATACTTATTACTGTAACGAGGGAAAGAAGGAAGGAAACAACTGTTTTCATTATAGAAGCGTTTTCGATTTTTAAATAAGCGGCAGAAACAGAAGGCTACTAAACCATTTTCATGTAGCCGCATCATTCCGGCAAATATAACCCAGGAATGCCTGAACTCTCCCAATTTCTGCAATCGGTTTAATTAGATGTCAGGTTAAGGGAAAACTTTTGTTGGTGCGAGAGAAGTCCGGAAGTCGGCATAAGTCAGGAAGACCGAAGCAAGAGTCTTTTACTCGCGGACTTGCGGACATACGGACTTTCTGATTTTATTTGTTTATCAGCTGTGGTACTACTAGGATCGTCCCTTGTGTCACTCACTTGATCGTTCGCTAATTCTATTGGGCATTTGCGAGGAGTCAGTATTAGATTGATCTCATTATATTTATGTCTTATCGGAGATTCTATATGGACACTTTAACGCCTTTGTTGGTCTTCCAAACGCAACAAACTATCCCGCTAAACGACCCAGACCAACAAACCGAATTTTAAAATCAATTTCAATTACATAACTTAGAAAGTAATTGTTGGCGTAGTTAACTTAAAGAGAAAGTGTTTGAAATTTAAACCACCAACAATGGCGTAAACACCTTATAAAAATGAAAATTAAAGTTTTAGCATATTCGTTTTCAATTCCTTTATTATGGGCGACAATATTGCTTTTACGAATTATCGGTCCTGACTTTGGTATATCTCGCAGCTTTTCTTATGCGGTTCTCTTTGGGCTCCTAATTGGTTCTTTAATTAGTCTCTTTTATATTGACAGAAAATATTTGATAGACTTATTAGTTGATGACGAAAAGATAACACTAACTTATTTGACACCACTAGCCAGGAAACGACAAATACTTATTTGTTTCTCAACTTTGACCGACATTAAGCTGACGAAGAGAATTTTTCTGATTAGAGATTTCGCATCAATTATTCTTATTAGCAAAGACAATCAAACAACATTTTATCTTTTAAACATTAACAACAGAAAAGCAGTTGAACAATTAACACAAAGTATTACCGAAAGACTTTCGCAAAGTAGGGCATAACGAATAGTTACAGCCAACAGAAAAATTTTTAAATTTATACACCAACAATGGTATAAAAGACCTGCCCGTAAGCCGCAACTAAGTGAACCTCTCAATTAATTATAATTATTTTTGTCTCGCCCTGATAACATACTTGATTTGATAGCATTTTATGATAGACTTATCAATGCTGTAAACTCCAACATTAAGTCGTTAAAAATATATCCCAAACTTTTATCACGAGAAGCTGATAAAGATCAGTGCATAATTCTTGACAAGTGCTTATATATCGCTTTAGTTCAAAATGATTTATTAGTTAGCTTAAAATATTTAGACGTGAGTAATAATGTAGGTAATGCCTACGAAGCGAATTATTTTGCAAGATCCGTTGGGCTACATTCATACGAAGTATTAAATCACGTAAGTAAATCTATAGGCAAAGAGATTCGATCAATCTTATTGTCCTCAATTCATGATCATTTTTTGAAAGACATTAATCAAGTAGGAAAAAACTTAAATGAATTAAAAAAAGCTCATTTCAGGAATTTAGAAGTTTTAAGAAATAATGTTATGGGGCATAAATCCCATGATGGAATAGCACAAACAGAAATAATGCTATCTATGAATAATAAGGAACTATATGATCTAGGTGAACAAATCTATAAAGCCAACTTTAAATTGGTTAAGATATACATGCAATTTTTACAGATCAAATAATTGCGGCTAAGGTAGATTTTCCTACGCCTTTATTGGTCTTCCAAATACAACAACTATCCCAATAAACAACTCAGACCAACAAACCGAATTTAAAATCTAATTTCAATTATATA
>Ga0164241_10004638_pt1 | contig 13198 bp, 10 predicted proteins | sample OricomyardsoilBY_FD_108780 | JGI IMG/M metagenome (GOLD analysis project Ga0164241, IMG submission 108780) | Backyard soil microbial communities from Emeryville, California, USA - Original compost - Back yard soil (BY) | ecosystem: Environmental > Terrestrial > Soil > Unclassified | place: USA...
AGTTCCCTTCCAGCGCCGATTGGGCGATCGGCCTGCTGGTCGGCATCGACCTGATCTTCGCCGGCTGGACGCTGATCTCGGTCGCCCAGGTCGGCAAGGAGCTTTCGCGCCAGTCCTGAGCGGAACGTTTCGCGGCCGGGCCTGCCCGACGCCGACGCGCCCCCGCCGATAACTTGAGGGGAAGTGGCAGCCCCTCTGGTCCTGGTCATGGCGGCCGGCTCGGGAACGCGCATGCGCTCCTCGATGCCGAAGATGCTGCACCCTGTCTGCGGGCGGCCGATGGTCGCCTGGCCGATCCTGGCCGCGCGCGAGGCCGGGGCGGGGCGGGTCGCGGCGATCGTCTCGCCGGGCCATGACATCTCCGCCGGGCTCCCCGAGGGGGTCGAGACGGTCGAGCAGCCCGTATCCGACGGCACCGGGGGCGCGATCCGCGCGGCACTCGGGCTGATCGGGGAGGCCGAGACGGTCCTCGTCCTCTCCGGCGACGTGCCGCTGATCTCGACCGAGACCGTCGCGGCGCTCCTGGAGGCCCACGAGGCTTCGGCGGCCGCCGCGACGATGCTGACGATCGAGCTCGACGACCCCGGCGCCTACGGCCGCGTCGTCCGCACCGCCGACGGCGGGGTGGAGAAGGTGGTCGAGGCGAAAGCCGCGGGCGACGCCGACGCGTCCCAGCTCGCGATCCGGGAGATCAACGCCGGCACCTACGCCTTCGACGCCGCCCCGCTCACCGCCGCCCTCGCCGGCCTCTCCAACGACAACGCCCAGGGCGAGTACTACCTGCCCGACGTCTTCCCGGCCATGCGCGCCGCGGGCCTCGCGGTCGCCGCCCACCTCACCGCGGACCTGGCGGTGACGATGGGGATCAACAACCGCGTCCAGCTCGCCGAGGTGGAGGCCGAGGCGCGCCGCCGCCTGCTCGAGGCCCACATGCTGGCCGGGGTCACTGTCGTCGACCCCGCCTCGACCTGGATCGACGCCGGCGTCGACATCGGCCAGGACGCCCGGATCGAGCCCGGCACCAGCCTCCGCGGCGCCACCTCGGTCGGCGCCCGCAGCGTGGTCGGCCCGCACACGACCGTGATCGACTCGGAGATCGGCGTCGAGGCGAGTGTCCTGCGCGCCCATGTCGACACCGCCAAGGTCGGCGACGGTGCCACCGTCGGACCCTTCGCCTACCTGCGCCCGGGCACCGTGCTCGAGGCCGGGGCCAAGGCCGGCACCTACGTGGAGATCAAGAACTCCCACATCGGCAAGGGCGCCAAGGTCCCGCACCTGTCCTACGTGGGCGATGCCGACGTCGGCGCCGGCAGCAATCTCGGCGCCGGCACGATCACCGCCAACTACGACGGTTTCGCCAAGAACCGGACGACGATCGGCCGCGACGTGCGGATCGGGGTGGACACGATGCTGATCGCGCCGGTTGAGGTCGGCGACTCCGCTTACACTGGCGCCGGCGCGGTGATCAAGGACGATGTCCCGGAAGGGGCTCTTGGTGTCTCTGAGAACGCCCAACGCAATATCGACGGCTACGCGGCAGATAAGGCGGCGAAGATGCGAGAGGAGCAGGACACGTGAGCACGCTCGAGGACCAGCCGATGGCATCGACGGCGATCTCCCACGCCTACGAGAAGCGGATGATGGTCTTCGGCGGGCGCAGCTCGCAGGAGCTCGCGGCGAAAATCGCCCAGAAACTGGAAATCGACCTCGGTCAGGTGACGCTGAAGACGTTCGCCGACGGTGAGGTCTACTGCCGCTACGAGGAGTCGATCCGCGGCGCCGACGTCTTCCTCGTCCAGTCCACCTGCGGCAACGAGCAGACCGGGATGACCGCGAACGACTCGCTGGTCGAGCTGCTGACGATGATCGACGCCGCCCAGGGCGCCTCCGCGCACCGGATCATCGCCGTGATGCCCTGGTACGGGTACGCCCGCCAGGACAAGAAGTCGGCCCCGCGCGAGCCGATCACCGCGCGGATCGTCGCCAAGACCCTGGAGGCGGTCGGCGTCGACCGCGTCCTCACCATGGACCTCCACGCGGGCCAGGTGCAGGGCTTCTTCCACGTCCCCGTCGACCACATGACGGCGATGCCGATGCTGACCCAGTGGTTCATCGACCAGGAAATGAAAGAAGAGCTGGTGATCGTCTCCCCGGACGCCGGCCGGGTGAAGACGGCGCGTAACTTCGCCCGCCGCATCGGCACCCAGTGGGCGGTCATGGAGAAGGAGCGGCCCGCCCAGGCGGTCGCCGAGATCGGCTACGTGGTCGGTGACGTGAAGGGCAAGACCGCGGTCCTGGTCGACGACATGATCGCCACCGCCGGGACCCTCTGCGCCGCGGCCCAGACGGTCATCGACGAGGGCGCCGCGCGGGTCATCTCCTGCGCCACCCACGGCGTCTTCTCCGGCAACGCCTACGAGCGGCTGGCGGACTCGGCGATCGAGCGGATCGTCGTCACCGACACCCTGCCGCTCCGGCCCGGCGCCCCGGACAACATCACCGTGCTCTCGACCGCCGGCACCTTCGCCGACTCGATCCGCCGCATCTTCACCGACGACTCGGTCTCCGAGATCTTCGCCGGCGAGAACCAGCTCTTCTAGGCCGGCAGGGTGGGCCGTGGCGCCCGCGCCTGGCCGATCCCAGCTGTGCCTGTTCTCGCCTGGGCCAGCCGGATTGATCCTGGCCAATGTACCCCCGTGTCGCATTTTGCGCTCCAGGCTCTATGAGCTATTAAGTTGGTTCTCGTAAATCTGCGCGACCTGACTGGTGGGGTAACGATGAGCAATGGGATAACTCCCCGTTCCGGGAGGCTTGTGGCATTCACCGATGTCGTGGAGCAATTTCTGCGCGGCGGCCAAGCGTGGATCGCGATCCTTGCTGCAATTGGTCTGATCGCTCTCCAGATCCCGGGCGTGGACTCGCTGCTGGAGAAGCTGGGGATCGAAAACAGCCAGCACATACGAACCTTGGGGTCAGGGATCCTGCTCCTCACCATCGTGCTCGAGCTGCATCAATTGCGGGCTTCGCTGGAACCGGCTCAGGGCGGGCCGACGCACTACTCGGACCCGCAGAAAATGTACGAGGCGCTCGCGGAGCGGGCGCGCACCATCAGCGACGATGACCTTCGTCATCTTGACGTGCTCGGGCTGACGCTCTACAGCGCCTGGCCAATCCTCTCCTTCATGCTGCAGCAGCCGGAGATGAACAGTTGGTCGATCAGAATGGCTACCCTGGCGCCCGACGCCGAGGGGGTGTCAGGGTGGGTGCCAGAAGACTGGCCGCGCGAGTCGGCGGGGAACATCAGCCAGATTCAGACCTTCGCTGGCGCCGAGGGCAAGACGCGCGGGCAGGCCTTCGAGGTGGTGGAATACGATCTGATCCCCGCCGTGCACGGCTTCCGGCTCGGTAACGGCGATCTGTTCATCTCGATTCTTCTCTGGCAGTCGGACGGGCGCCTCGGCAAGCCAGGCTTCACTTACGACTACATTGCCTGTACCGATGTCAGTGAAGGTGCGGCCGCCTCACGTAAGTTGTTCGCGAACTGGTTTGATCGCGCGCTTGAAAGCCACGAAGAAGTCCAGAGGCGCAGGACGGCTCGCGGCGAGCCGTCCGAGGTGGGCGAGCCGCGCTAGCCCGTCGAGGTGGTCGCGATGACTTCACCCCGGCTGGTCGCAGGACCCGGAGGCGGCTACGGCAACACGATCCACGGCCTCCTCGAAGCGGTCGAGGCGGGGGCGACGACGGTTGAGCTCGACGTCATCTGGCTGCCTGATGCCCACCTGCCGCCCGAGGAGCGAGCCGAGCTGGTCGTTGCCCACGATTGGGAGGAAGCGGAAAGCCGCGACGTCCTCAGTCTGGGACAGGCACTCGATGCCTTCCTTCAGCCGCCGCTCGATCGGGTCGAAATCGACCTCGACATCAAACTTCCCGGGCGCGAGGAAGATCTGGTCGCGGCACTACGCGAGCGCGACCTGATCGACCGCGCGATGATCTCGACGCTTGAGGATTACTCATTGGCGCGGGTCCGCGAACTGGCCCCCGAGCTGCGGCGAGGATGGAGCTATCCGAAAGTGAGCCGCGACTGGCGGCTGGTGAGATGGGCGCGGCTGCCGATGATCGCCGCCGTGCGGATCATGCGTCTGCAGCTACCGGGCCTCGCGGCCGAACGGCTCCCGGTGCTCGGGGTGAACGCGATGTGGGTCTACCACCCCTTGATCAGCAAGCGGTTGGGTCGTATCTGCGCGATGGCCGGAGTCGAGCTGATCGCCTGGAAGGTGAATGACGTGGCCGAGATGGAACGCCTGCTGGCCATCGGGGCTACCGGCATCTGCTCAAGCGTTCCTGCCCTCTTTCCTGCGGTCGGCCGAAGTCGCTAGTCAGACCTATCTCGCATCTCAGACCGTCCCCGGCGTGGCGCCGGGGGTCGCCTTGGCGCCGCGCTTCTGCTTCACGGCGCTCTCCAGGTCGTCCTGAGTGAAACCGCCGACCACCTCGCCTTCGAGGGCGTAGCGGTAGAGGGCGACGCCGAAGATGCCGCTGAGCGCCTTGGAGATGACGAGCGCCACGCAGATGATCAGCACGCCGATCACGACGAGGAGGGCGCCGAGGAAGCCGACCGACGGCCAGATGATCACGCCGACGACGATCAGCGCCACCGCCGGCAGGAAGCCGAGCAGGAAGACCGCGCCGCCGATCGCCAGGTTGCCGGTGATCTGCTGGCCCCAACGCTGCTTGAAGAGGGAGCCGGAGCGATTCAGGGTCGGGAACGGTCCGGTGCCCTCGATCGCGATCACCGGCACCGCCAAGAAGGTGACCAGGGACCAGGCCGTGCCGATCAGCCGCCCGGCGATGTCGCCGAGTGCGCCGCCCTGGTTCTCCAGCGCGCCGATGACGACCGCGATCGCGGTGGAGAGCGCCGCCCAGCCGCAGATCGCGCCGAAGCGCGAGTTGGCGACCGCGATGCCGTCGCTGAAGGTGCCGCTCTCGCCGCGGAAGATCCGGTCCGCGCAGGCCGCCAGCCCGACGCTGAAGTAGATGCCGACCACGCTCAGGACGTAGATGCCGATCACGATCAGCGGCACGCCCACCCCGTAGGTGTGCTGGTCGAGCGCGAAGGCTCCCGGGCCGAGGAAGACGAGCCCGAGGATGATGGTGGCGATCCCGCCGAAGAGCGGGAAGCGGACGAGTTCACGGTGCGAGTTGAGGAGCGCCCAGCTTTTCTTCGTGAGCGCCCAACCGCGGCGGATGCGTTTCATATCAGGAGGTTTCGGCGAGTCCGGGCGTTCTCCTTAGCCCGCGCTCCTCGAAGTACTCCCACTCCAGGCGGCCGAGCTCGGTCGCGGGCGCGTCGGCGTAGACCCACTCGCGGAGGATCCGGTGCCAGTTGCGCTTCGCCCGCAGCTGGCCGAGCACGGCGACGACGCCGATCTCCATCCGCCGTCCCATCAGCTCGTCGGCGGGGATCGACTCGCGCCGCATCAGGTCGAAGTACTCCGACCGCGGGTCGTTGGTCGACTCGATGATCTTCATCACGATCCGCGCGTCGATTTCCACCTCGCGGTCTTCGACGTACCAGCCGCCGATCGCGTGCATGTGGTCGAGCAGCCGTTCGGCGTCGAGCTTCGACGGGTTTTTCACGAAACCGAGATCGTGCAGCGCCGCCCGGAACGCCTCCGGATCGTCGCGCGAGGCCGCGTCGAAAGCGCGCTGCTCGAGCAGGATCTGCTCGCGGTCCAGTTTCTTCGTCATGCCGAAGTCGAGGAAGGCGACCCGCCCGTCGTCCATCAGGATGTAGTTGCCCGGATGGGGGTCGGCGTTGAACTGCTGCAGGTGGTAGATCGAGCCGAAGCTGCCGCGGAAGACGATCTCGCCGAAGCGGCTGCGCTCCTCGTGCGGCAGCTCCTTGATCGCGTCGAAGCCGATGCCCTCGACCAGCTCGGTGACGAGCACGCGCCGGCGGGAGATCCGGGTGACGACTTCCGGCACGTAGATGAACGGATGTTCACGGTAGGCGCGCGAGAAGATGCGCTGGTTCTGCGCCTCGTACTCGTAGTCGAGCTCCTCCATCATGCGCTCGCGGATCTCCTCGGCGATCGCCTTCGCGTCGAGGCCCGGCGCGATCGCCCGCGCGAGGCGCACGATCGTCCCCGCGTTCCGCAGGTCGGCCTCCATCGCCTCGGCGATCCCCGGGTACTGGATCTTCACCGCGACCCGCCGCCCGTCCAGCAGCTCGGCTTTGTGGACCTGGCCGATCGAGGCGGCGGCGAACGCCTCGTGGTCGATCTCGGCGAAGTATTCGGACAGCGGTTCGCCGTCGTACTCCTCTTCCAGGACCTTGACGACCTGGTCCCAGGGCATCGCGGGCGCCTCGCTGCGCAGTTTGCCCAGCTGCTCCTGGTAGATCTCGCGGTACTCCTCGGGGATGAATTCCGTGTCGATGAAGGAGGCGAACTGACCGAGCTTCATCGCCGCGCCTTTCATCTGGCCCAGCGCGCCGACCATCTTCATCGCCGTTTCCAGGTGGCGCTGCTCCAGCTTCTCCTGGCCCGCCTCGTCGGAGCGCGCCACATTGGCGGCCTTCGTGCCCGCGTAACGGGCCCCCTGCGCGCCCACGATCGAACCCAGCTTGGCCGAGCGACGGAGCCGTCCTTTGGGGATCTTGGCTTCGTCAGCCACGCGTAGAGCTTGCCACAGACTGCTTTGCGCGCCGATTCTCTATCCTGTCGCGTCCGATGGCAGACGCACGCACCACTTTGAAAGTCGACCCGCGCACCGAGTTCGGTTCGCGGACCTCCCGCCGGATGCGCCGTGAGGGGCTCGTCCCCGGCGTCGTCTACTCAGGCGGCTCGGAGGCCACCCACTTCCAGGTCTCCGAACGGGACGTGCGCAGCGTGATCGCCGAGGGCGCCGCGCTGTTCGACCTCTCCGTCGACGGCGGCAAAGCGCGCCCGGTCGTGGTCAAGGAGCAGCAGCTCCACCCGGTGCGCGGCACGCTCCGCCACATCGACCTCCAGGAGGTCCGACTGGACGAGGCGATCCAGGCGGAGGTCCTGATCGAGCTCGAGGGTGTCGAGGACGCCCCCGGCGTGAAACAGAGCGGTGTGCTCGAGCACGTCACGCGTGAAATCCTCGTCGAAGCGCTGCCGACCGAGATCCCGGACAAAATCCTCGTCGACGTCTCCGCGATGGAGATCAACGACACCCTCCAGCTCTCCTCGGTGGAGGTGCCGAAAGGCGTCACCTTCGTCGCCGAGGATCCCGAGGAGGTCACCATCGCCACCCTCGCCCCGCCGCGCGTCGAAGAGGCCGCGCCGGAGGTCGAGGAGGAGACCGAGCTCGTCGGCGAGACCGATGGCGGCGACTCCGGCGACGGCGACGGCGACTCGGGCGGCGACTCCGAGGGCGAGTAGCCCACTCGGGCCGTGGCCCTCTTCGGCCGTCGAGAGAGCGACGGCGACCGCATCTTCATCGTCGGCCTGGGCAACCCCGGGCCCGAGCACGCCCGCGACCGCCACAACATCGGCTTCGACGTGGCGCGCGAGCTGGCGCGGCGCTGGGACCTCGGCAAGCCGCGCTCCAAGTACAAGGGCGAGCTCTGGGAAGGGCGGACCGGCCCGGGCGGCCCCCGCGTCGCGATCCTCCTGCCGCTGACCTACATGAACGCCGTCGGCGACTCCGCCGGCCCCGCCCGCGGCGCCCTCAAGACGCCACTGGAGCAGACGATCGTCCTCCACGACGAGATCGACATCCCCTTCGGCGAGATCCGCGTGCGGGAGGGGGGAGGCCTGGCCGGCCACAACGGCCTCAAGTCCCTCAAACGCGGCTTCGGCTCGGCCGACTTCTGGCGCATCCGCATCGGTGTCGGCCGTCCCGACTCGACCGACCCCGAGATCGTCTCCGCCTGGGTCCTCGGCAAGTTCCGCGAGCCCGCCGCCGAGGTCGATGCCCTGGTCGACGACTCCGCCCGCGAGACCGAACGCCTGGTCGAGCGGCTGTTTGAGGAGTGATTGACAGTTTTTACACGATTTAACGTATCTTGTTAAAGCGTGTAAAAGAAGATAAATTCGGCGCCCGTGCGAGTCGAAGCCAATCCGTACACGCCGAACGCCGGAGCAAAGCCGCCCGCCCTGGTCGGGCGCGATGAGGAGCTCGAGGCCTTCGAAGTCCTCCTCGCTCGGCTGCTGAGGGGTCATACGGAACAGTCGATGCTCGTCAGCGGTTTGCGCGGTGTGGGCAAGACGGTCTTGCTGACGAGATTTGGCGAACTGGCGAGAGAAGCGGGTTGGGCGACGGTCGAGGCCGAGATCACCAAGAACTCGGACTTCGGCGACCGTATGGCGAACCTGGCACGCCGCGCCCTTCTCCAACTGGCTCCTCGAGATCGATGGAGGGAGAGGGCGATTCGGGCCGCCGCCGTGCTCCGCTCATTCCAGGTGACCCTTCGTCCCGACGGCAGTGCCACGGCGGGATTCGATGTCGCTCCCGCCGAGGGTCTCGCCGACAGCGGGCGCCTGGACGAGGATCTCACGGACGTTTTCGTCGCCCTCGGAGAGGCGGCCCAAGAGCATGATTCAGGTGTGGTCTTCCTGGTCGACGAGGTCCAGTTCCTACAGCTGCCCGAGTTCGAGGCGCTGATCGCCGCGATTCATAAAACCGTCCAGCGGCAACTGCCGATCACCCTGGTCGGTGCCGGGCTTCCGCAGCTGCCGCGGCTCGCGGCGGAGGCGAAGTCGTACGCCGAGCGGCTTTTCAAGTTTCCGCAGATCGGCCGGCTTTCCGAAGATCAGGCACAAGTCGCGCTCGCCGCGCCGGCGGAGTCGCTCGGAGTCGAGTTCGACCCCGACGCGCTGAGTGCCGTGGTCGAGTTCACGGAGGGCTATCCGTATTTCCTACAGGAGTACGGAAACACGCTCTGGAATCAGATCGCGGCGTCGCCGGTGACGGCCGAGGACGTCGCTCTTGCCCAGTTCGCGGTGGAAGCGAAGCTCGACGGCGGGTTCTTCCGCGTACGGGTCGAGCGCGCCAGCGAGCTCGAGCAGCGCTACCTACGGGCGATGGCCGAGTTGGGTCCGGAGCCGCAGGCGGCCAAGGATGTCGCGGCAGTTCTGGGTCGCACGTCACAGCAAGTCGGCCCGATCCGCTCTCGCCTGATCGAGAAAGGCTTGCTCTATGCGCCCGGACGCGGCCTGGCGGCATTCACCGTCCCGCAGTTCGATCGCTTCATGCGCCGCACCTACGCCCTCCAATAGGTTCCGCGGCATGAGCGATGCAACCGAGCCCACCGCCGTCACGACTTACGAGGTCGCCGAGGACGGCGTCGCGCTGATCCGGCTCGACCGGCCGAAGGCGCGCAACGCGATCGACACGCAGATGTTGAGCGAGCTGCTCGAGCACCTGGCGGTGGCCCGGGGCGATGACGCGGTGCGGGTGCTCGTCTTCTCCTCGACCGACCACATGGGTTTCTCGGCCGGCGCCGACGTGCGCGAGGAGCTCGATCACGACGCCCACGTGGCGCGGATGCAGCAGTTCTCCGACCTCTACGACGCGGTTGTCGCCTTCCCGAAGCCGACCGTCGCAGCCTGCCACGGCGACGTGGTCGGCGGCGGCGCCGAGATCGCGATCGCCTGCGACATGCGGGTCGGCGGATCCAATCTCCGCATGCGCTTCCCCGGCGCCGCGCTCGGTATTCCGGTCGGTCCGGCCCGCCTGGTCACCCTCTGCAGCCTCGCCGCCGCCAAGTACCTGCTGCTGACCTCGCGCACCGTCGGTCCCGACGAGGCCCTCCGTCTCAACCTGATCAACCGCGTCGCCCCGGCCGCCGCGACCGAGGAGTCGGCCCTCGCCCTCGCCGCCTCCGTCGCCGCCCACCCGCCCGAGTCCGTCGCCCGCCTGAAGCAGATGCTCCACCAGTGGGACGACATCGAGGGCCGCTCCGCCGCCGAGGGCATCGGCCAGGTCGAGCACGTCCGCGGCACCGGCTTCCCGTACTAGCCCCGCACCTGCCCCCGATGTTGATGGGCCGAAAAACCACGTATATCGTGGTTTTTCGGCCCATCAACGAGCGTGGGGCGGGGGATTCGTAAAATGGGTTCACGCGGCCGGATCGGTGGATCCGGCCGTCCTGCGTGCCATGAGCCTTCGTCCCCTTCTAGATCTCGCCGCCGAGAACGAGCGCGTCCATGCGCTCGCTTCCGAGGTGCTTGCCGCCGCCGATGGTGGCGAGGGCGTCAGCCTGCGCGCGTCGCAGACGCTGCGGCCGCTGCTGCTTGCGGCGCTGTTGGAGGACGATCGGGGGCTGGCCGGGCGCCCGGCGCTGCTGGTCGCCGCCGACGATCGGGCGGCGCGGGACCTCGCCGCCGACCTGCGCGCGTTCCTGGCCCCGCGGCGCGTCCGCCTCTATCCCTCGCGCGGGACCGGCTACGCCTCCCACGTCACGCCACCGCCGCATCTCGTCGGCCTGCGGATCGACGCGCTGGACGCGCTCTCGCGGGAAGCCGACGCGATCGTCGTCGCCTCCGCCGTCGCCCTCGCCGAGGCGGTGCCGGACGCCTCGCTGCGCCCGGCGGGCTTCGAAATCGCCAAGGGGGACGAGGTCGACCTCGGCGCCGTCGCCGAGGACCTGGTCGCGGCGGGCTACGAACGCGTCGAGCAGGTCGAGGAACGCGGCCAGTTCGCCGTCCGCGGCGGCATCCTCGACGTCTACCCGGCGACCGAGGAACGGGCCGTGCGGGTGGAGCTGTTCGGCGACGAGGTCGAGTCGATGCGCTGGTTCTCGACCTTCACGCAGCGCAGCCTCGGCGACGCCGAGGTGGTCGAGCTGGCCCCCGCCGCCGAGCTCGATGCCGACCACCGTGAGCTCGCCGCCCTGGCCGCCCAGGAGGCCGCCGAAGCCGGGGAGGAGGGCACGGCCACCGACCTCGGCGAGCTGCTGCCGTTGGACCAGTTCCGCGCCCCGCTCGACCTCGTCCCGGCCAACGCCGCCGTCGTCCTCGCCGCGCCCGAGGACGTCGAGCCCGCCCTGCGCGACGTCTGGGAGGACGCGACGACCTCGATGAAGGACGAGGACGCCCGCCGCCTCTACGTCGACGTCGCCGAGCCCCTGAACGAGCGCGCCGCCCTGTCCCTGACCGCGGTCGGCGAGGACGACGCCGACGCCTTCCGTGCCTCGCGTGCCGAGAGCCCGGCCCGCTCGATCAAGGAGGCCGAGTCGGAGCTGGAGAAACTGGTCCGCTCCGGCTACCGCACCGTGATCGCCTTCGACTCGATGGGGGAGGCCGAGCGCGCCCGATACGGCCTCGACCGGCTCGAGGCGCGGATCCTCGAAGGCGGCCACCTGTCCCCGGACCCGGGCCTCTCCTTCGCCGAGGCGCGCCTGCGCGAGGGCTTCGTCGCCCCGGAGCTGAAACTCGCCGTCTATCCGTTCCGCCGCCTCGTCCACCGGCGCCGCCGCGCCGAGGAGACTCCCGCGGCCGGAGGCGGGCGCGGCCGCCTCGCCTTCTCCGAGCTGCGGGTCGGGGACTTCGTCGTCCACGAGGACCACGGCGTCGCCCGCTTCGCGGGCTTCGAGACGCGCGAGATCGGCGGCGTCACCCGCGACTACCTCTACCTCGAATACAAAGGCGAGGACCGCGTCTTCGTCCCCACCGAACAGCTGGAGAAACTGAGCCGGTACCTCGGCGCGGGCGGCGAACCGACGCTCTCGGCGCTCGGCGGCAAACGCTGGCAGAACCTGAAGGCGCGGGCGCGCAAAGCCGCCGGCGCGCTGGCGGGCGAACTGCTCAACCTCTACGCCGAGCGCAGATCCCGCAAAGGCCACGCCTACGCGCCCGACGGCGAGTGGCAGATCGAGATGGAGTCGAACTTCCCCTACCGCGAGACCGCCGACCAGATCGAGGCGATCGAAGCGGTGAAGGGCGACATGGAATCGGAGCGCCCGATGGACCGCCTGGTTTGCGGCGACGTCGGCTTCGGCAAGACCGAGGTGGCGCTGCGCGCGGCGGTGAAGGCGGCCGCCGACGGCCTCCAGGTGATGATGCTGGTGCCGACGACGATCCTCGCCCAGCAGCACTGGGGCACCTTCAAAGAGCGCCTCGCCGACCTCCCCTTCCGGGTCGAGGGCATCTCCCGCCTGCGTCCCGCCGCCGAGACCAAAGCCGTGCTCGCCGACTTCGAGGAGGGCAAGGTGGACATCCTGATCGGCACCCACCGCCTGCTCTCGCGCGACGTGCGGGCAAAGAACCTCGGCCTGGTGATCGTTGACGAGGAGCAGCGCTTCGGGGTCAAACAGAAGGAGCTGCTGCGCCAGATCAAACTGAAAGTCGACGTGCTGTCGATGTCGGCCACGCCGATCCCGCGCACGCTGCAGATGAGCCTCGCCGGCCTGCGCGACATCTCCGTGATCGAGACGCCACCGGAGGGCCGCCGCCCGGTCCGCACCTATGTCGGCCCTTATGACGAGGCGCTGGTCAAAAAGGCGCTCTCGCGGGAGATCGAGCGCGGCGGCCAGGCCTTCGTCCTCCACAACCGGATCGACTCGCTGTTCGAGGTCGCCGAGCGGTTGCGCGGCCTCGTCCCCGGCGCCCGCTTCCTCGAAGCGCACGGGCAGATGGACGAGCACACCCTGGAGGAGACGATGCTCTCCTTCCTGCGCGGCGACGCCGACGTCCTGGTGACGACGACGATCATCGAGTCCGGCCTCGACATCCCGACCGCGAACACGCTGATCGTCGAGCGTGCCGACCAGCTCGGCCTCAGCCAGGCGTACCAGATCCGGGGACGGGTCGGGCGCTCCAAGGAGAGCTCCTACGCCTACATGCTCTACCCGAGCGCCGAGGCGCTGACCGAGGACGCGGCGGCGCGGCTCTCCACCCTTGCCGACCACACCGAGCTCGGCTCGGGCTTCCGCATCGCGATGCGCGACCTCGACATCCGCGGCGCGGGGAACCTGCTCGGCGACGAGCAGTCGGGCCACGTGGCAGCGGTCGGCTTCGAGCTCTACTGCCAGATGATCGACGAGGCGGTGGCCGAGGCCGCCGGGGACGATGTCGACCGCGAGGAGGCACCGGAGCCGGTCCGCCTCGACGTGCCGGTCGACGCCTACCTGCCCGCCACCTTCGTGCCTTTCGAGGCGGCGAAGATCGACATCCACCGCCGCATCGTCGCGGCGCGCGAGCCGGGCCAGCTACGGGCGATCCGCGAC
>Ga0164241_10004639_pt1 | contig 13195 bp, 13 predicted proteins | sample OricomyardsoilBY_FD_108780 | JGI IMG/M metagenome (GOLD analysis project Ga0164241, IMG submission 108780) | Backyard soil microbial communities from Emeryville, California, USA - Original compost - Back yard soil (BY) | ecosystem: Environmental > Terrestrial > Soil > Unclassified | place: USA...
AGGTTGATCCGCTAAGCTAAGTCCATACCCCTTAACCAGTTTTTCAGGTCCTCTCCAATCTCCTTATTACTAATACCCATTAAAACATTGGTTTTTATAAAATCGAGTTTGTTACCCACATCGTGGCGGCGCCCATCAAATACATGGCCATATAATTTCGACTCCTGCATTTGTAAGCGCATGGCATCGGTTAGTTGCACCTCGTTACCTACACCGGGGGGCGTATTGCGCAAGTGCTTAAATATATCGGGTGTTAACACGTATCGTCCCGAAAAAACTAAATCTGAAGGTATATTATCCTTTGGTGGTTTTTCTACCAATTGCTTACCCAAGTACAAGCCATCTTCTACCCTATCGCCTACAAATACGCCGTAGCGGTGCGCAATGCTAAGTGGTACTCGCTGTAATGAAACCGCCGATGAACCATACTGCCCGTACACCTTTGCCAACTCGTATGTAAGCGGCGATGCTGATTCAATAATAGTATCGCCAAGCAACACAGCAAAGGCTTCGTTACCTACAAATTCCTCGGCACATAATATAGCATCGCCTAAACCGCGTTGCTCGTGCTGGTACACGTAGCTAATGTTAGCCAAATGGTTTAGTGATTTAATGGCTTCTAACTCCACATGCTTACCGCGCTGCTCTAATACTTTCTCCAAGGCCTCATCGGGTGTAAAGTGTTCGCGTAGCACTTCCTTGCCATCCGAAATAATGATTAGTATATCAGTAATGCCCGATTGCACTGCTTCTTCAACAACATATTGTATAACCGGCTTATCAATTACCACCAACATTTCCTTTGGTTGCGCTTTGGTAGCAGGCAGCAAACGTGTTCCGAAACCTGCTGCAGGTATTACCGCTTTTTTTATGGCATTTTGCATGTTATGCTATTTCGGGTTTTATTACCCCGGCACCTATTTGTTGCATAGCGCGGGTCAATTCTTCAAACATCTGTTCATCCTTATAAGTACCAATAATAGCACCCCCACTACCTGTAAACTTAGCACTTGCACCAACGCTGCGCGCAGTAGTTACTAATTGCTTATTGCCTTCGCTAACTTGTATAGTAGCGTTACGTATGTCAAAGTTACTATTTAGTAATTCGGCTATATCTTTATCTCCGCTTTGTAGCTTAGCCCAAACTTGATCAGTTAAGCCTTTCCATTGCTCAATGGCAGCGTGTACATCAGCATCGCCATTGGTATAGCGGGTAGCTAAGTCGTTGTGTGTTACTTCCGAGCCTTCACTTAGATTAGTGCGATAAGCTAAATATAAATTGGGCAATAGTGCTTTATCGAAAGGGAGATACTCGCCATAGCCCTGCGTAGCCATTAATTGCTTATCGAAGTTCATGTACACAGGTGTGCCATATACCTGTGCTACCCTATCCTGCAAGCCCGCGCCTATTTTCAGTTCGTCTTTCTCTACCGATAATATTAAGTTCGCCAAAACGGGTTTTGGTATTTCAATTCCGTAAAACTGCAACATGGCATTTATAGCCGCCGTAACTATGGCGCTACTGCCCGCTAAGCCCAACCTGCCTGGTATATCGGATACATAACTGATAGAAAAGTTAGCAGTAGATAGTGGAATATTATGCTGCTTACAATAGTTATGAAGCGCCTTAATGGTTGCTTTAATTAAGCGCGTACCTCCGTAGTAACCGTTTTGATCCACCTCATCGGCCAAGTCGTGTATATCGTTAAACAAAAGCCTATCGCGGTTGCAGGGTATTATTTGCAATACATCACTGGGCTTTAGCTGCACCTGCACACTAAAATTTTTAAATACAAAGGCAATGGTTTTACCAAAGTACCCATCGCTGGGGTTACCTATTAAAGCCGCTCGGGGATATGCCACTGTTTGAATCATGCAGGCCGCAAAATAATACATAAAAACAAAAGCCTGACAGCATTAATCTATCAGGCTTTTGCATATAATTAGTTTCAATTATTAAAAGTACTTAAAGTTAAACTTTGGGGTTAGCTTAAGCAAGCTTTCGTAAATTAGTGTCATAACGTTTTCTACATCGTCAATAGCTACCATTTCAACGGTAGTATGCATGTAACGCAATGGCAACGATATTAGAACCGAAGGCACACCTGCATTGCTATAGGCAAAAGCATCGGTATCGGTACCCGTACTGCGGCTGGCAGCATCAATTTGGTAAGGTATTTTAGCGCCCTTAGCGTTATCAATTACAAAGTCTAAAAGTTTGTTGTGTACCGCTGGCCCAACTGTAAGCACCGGGCCGCTGCCTGCTTTAAATTCACCCTCTATCACTTTATCAATCATAGGGGTGGTAGTATCGTGGCATACATCGGTAATAATAGCGCAGTCGGGCTGTATTCTGCGGGCTACCATTTCGGCACCACGTAAGCCAACTTCCTCCTGTACCGAGTTTACAATGTATAGCGCAAAAGGTAGTTTCTTCTTATTATCTTTAAGCATACGTGCCACCTTGGCAATTATAAAACCACCTGCGCGGTTATCTAAAGCGCGTCCGCCAAAGTAGCGGTTATTCAGGGTAAAAAATTCATCTTGGTAAGTAATTACGCAACCTACGTGTATACCCATTTCTTCCACTTCTTTTTTAGTGGTGGCACCGCAATCTAAAAATATGTTGGTTACAGTTGGGGCTTGCTCCTTGCCGTCTTTACGGGTGTGTATAGCCGGCCAACCAAATACGGCAGGCACTTTTTTACCGCCATTACGTGTGTGTATCCATACCTTTTTACTTGGGGCTATTTGATGGTCGCTGCCGCCGTTGCGTTTTACATATATTAAGCCTTGATCGTTTATGTAACTAACAAACCATGAAATTTCATCGGCGTGTGCTTCAATTACTACTTTAAACTTTGCTTCGGGGTTAATAACACCAAATACCGTTCCGTAACTGTCTACTTCGTATGTATCAATGGCAGGTTTTATGTATTGCAGCCACAATTTTTGTCCCTCGGCTTCGAAACCCGTAGGCGATGGGTTATTGATATACGCCTCGAAGAACTTCTTGTCTTCGTCGTTCAAAATGCTTTTCGTTTTGGGTGCTGCCGCTTTTTTAGTTGCCATTTACTTATTTATTAAGTGAAAGAGTAGGCAAGATTAAATATTCTAATCACATTTTAAAAGGTAAGCAGCATACAAATTAGGTTAAAACTTACCTAAAGTGATTAAGTAAAAGGTATTATTTTAGTACTTAATACACCAATATCCTTAATTTTTTGAAGAAAATAGTAGAAAAACATCCGCTTGCTATCCGCTGGTTCCACTGGCTTAACTTCCCCATACTCGCCATTATGATATGGAGCGGGTTGCTAATATATTGGGCCAACGATGTGTACCGCTTGGGTTGGGGCAATACCACTGTGCTTAAGTTTTTTCCGCAAAGCTTTTACGATTTATTGAATATACCCCACCACCTCGCCATGGGTATGGCATTCCATTTTGTGTTTATGTGGCTGTTTGCCATTAACGGCCTGCTTTATGTATTGTATACTATTATAAGTGGCGAATGGCGTTTACTACTACCCGACCGCCACAGTTTTAAGGAAGCATTTTTAGTAATACTGCACGAACTGCACCTGCGCAAAACCCTGCCACCGCAAAAAAAATATAACGCCGCCCAACGCATAGCATACAGTGGTATAATTATTATGGGTTTAGGCTCGTTGATAACTGGTTTGGCTATTTATAAACCCATACAGTTTTACTGGTTATGTAACTTATGCGGTGGCTATGCTGCAGCGCGAATAGAACACTTTACACTTACCATAGGCTATGTATTGTTTTTTGCAATACACATTATACAAGTAGTATTAGCCGGCTGGAACAACTTTAGGGGTATGGTAGCAGGCTTCGAAGTGCAGGAAGAAACGAAAACAAATCCATGATAAACGAACCTATAACCGAACAAAAAATACGCAGGCGCACCCTTATTTCATTTGCGGTATTTGGGATAATGATAGCCATTGGTATTGGTGCCTGGTATTGGTTGTACCACCAACCATTAGATAATGGCAATGACACAGGCATACAAAAACCATTACGCAATGTATTAAACGCCAACGAAAAGATATTTGAGAAAACCATTAGTAACAACCACTTAGCTAAAACATACCCGGTTGAAAAAGCGGCTAAAAACGTGCGCGTAAACGGTAACGTAGGCATGCAGGGAACGCTTGATACTACCAACTGGCGGTTACACTTGGTACGTGCCCCCGGCGATACTTTGATTCTAACCTTAGCCGATATACAAAAGCTACCTAAAACCGAAATAGTTTTTGACTTTAAATGTGTTGAAGGTTGGGACCAAGTTACGCATTGGGGCGGTGTTAGGTTTAGCGACTTTGCTGCTTACTACCAGCTACCTGTTGATAGCCCTAACCAATACGCGGCTTTTGTAACACCCGATGAAAAATATTATGTAGGTATTGACCTGCCAAGCGCTATGCACCCGCAAACACTTATTTGCTATGAAATGAATGGTAAACCATTACCGCAAAACCAAGGCTACCCTTTGCGCTTAATAATACCAACTAAGTATGGTATTAAAAGCCTTAAACGCATTGGTACTTTATACTTTAGTGCCCAACGCCCACCCGATTATTGGGCCGAAAGAGGTTACGACTATTTTGCGGGGTTGTAGTTAAGGCCTTTGGTTAATGCGTTTAGCATAAAAGAAGGATACAACCAAAGCAAACACAGCATGTACCAATAAACCGCGTACAGCAATTATCCAATTATTATCAAGGCCCAAAGTATTGTTATAGTACGCCATAACCAATGAAGTAATAACACTACCACCTGCTGCAATTATAACGGCGCTTTGTATTACATCGCCGGTACGCGTTTGCCTGGGGAACAATACCTTTAATGCCCACCACAGGTAAATAAACATGATGGCAAATATTAAATAGCCTATAACACCTGAATGTTCGGCCACAAAGCTGTTGTACATAAACCTTGTAAAGGAATATGAGCTTAACAGTATGGCATAGCCAAGGGTGTATAGTAGTAACTTCATTATATTACAACGGAATGTTACCGTGTTTTTTGCGTGGTAGTTTTACAGCCTTGTTCTCGGTCATTTTAAAAGCGCGTATTAGCTTAGCGCGTGTTTGGTTAGGCTCAATTACCTCATCTACAAATCCGCGGGCGGCAGCCTTATATGGGTTAGCAAAATTGGTAGCGTAATTATCTACTACCTCTTTCAATTTTTCTTCTTTGTTATCAGCAGTAGCTATTTCGCGTTTAAATATAATTTCGGCGGCACCCTTGGCACCCATTACAGCTATTTCAGCATTAGGCCATGCATAATTCATATCGGCGCCAATGTGTTTACTGTTCATTACATCGTAAGCACCACCATAAGCCTTGCGCACTATCACCGTAATTTTAGGAACGGTAGCCTCGCTAAAAGCATACAGCAACTTCGCCCCATTGGTAATAATACCGTTCCATTCCTGATCGGTACCCGGTAAAAAGCCCGGCACATCTACTAAGGTTAGTAATGGTATATTAAAACAATCGCAGAAACGCACAAAGCGCGCACCCTTCTTACTACTGTTTATATCTAACACACCGGCTAATACAGCAGGCTGATTTGCAACAATACCTATACTGCGGCCTGCCAAACGTGCAAAGCCTACCACTATATTTTCAGCATAATCTTTATGAACTTCGCAGAAAGAATTACTATCAGTTAATTCGGTAATAATATCGCGTATATCATACGGTTGATTAGGGTTAGCGGGTATTACACTATCAAGCGCAGGGCGGCTTTCATTGCCCTCTTCATAATCTAAGGCGGGTGCATACTCGTCGCAGTTTTGCGGCATGTAGCTAAGCAGGTTTTTAATGGCATTAATACATTCCACCTCGTTAGCATAGGCAAAATGCGTAACCCCGCTTTTTACGGCATGCGCCGATGCACCACCCAATTCCTCGCTGGTTACTTCTTCGTGCGTTACCGTTTTAACTACGTTAGGGCCGGTAACAAACATATAGCTTGTATGCTCCACCATCATGGTAAAATCGGTAATGGCGGGCGAGTAAACCGCACCACCTGCGCAGGGTCCCATAATAGCCGATATTTGAGGTATAACACCCGAGGCTACGGTATTGCGGTAAAATATATCGGCATAACCTCCTAATGATTGTACGCCCTCCTGTATACGTGCGCCACCACTATCGTTTAAGCCAATAACCGGTGCGCCGTTTTTCATGGCAAGGTCCATTATTTTGCAAATCTTCTCGGCATGCGTTTCCGATAGCGAACCACCAAACACTGTAAAGTCCTGACTAAATACATAAACAATGCGACCATTAATAGTACCATAGCCCGTTACTACACCATCGCCTAAGTATATCTCTTTATCAATACCAAAATCCTTTGCTCGGTGTTCCACAAACATGCCTATTTCTTCAAAGCTACCCTCATCCATCAATAAGCCAATACGCTCGCGTGCGGTAAGTTTGCCTTTTTTATGCTGGTCGTCTATACGTTTTTGCCCGCCACCTAATAATGCCTGCTTTTGCTTAGCTGCTAACTTCTCTAATTGCTCTTTCATTGCTCTAATTTATTTGCCGCAAAGGCACCAAGACGCTAAGATTGAAAAAAACTTTGTGCCTTTTCGCCTTTTGGGCTATTGTATTATATCTCTTTCTCATTAAACTTCACCCCATAGTGTTCTAATGCTTTCAATATGGGGTTATAAATATCGGCATACTTGGGCATTAACACGCCCTTGCGTTTTACTTCGCCGTTTAATATCATTTTAGTAACTATTGCCACCGGCAAACCAACAGTTGTTGCCATAGCTGTATGTTCTTCGTTAGCGCCAATATACACTAATGATGATTGCAGCTTCTTTTTCATCCAAAGCTTTTTATATTCAACTTGGTGCACCATTACAATCATATCCTTATCGCCGGGTTGCATCATCCATCTTTGTTCCAACAGGCTTTGCAACAATTTAGCTGGGCTTACAGTTTCCTCGGTTAGTGCATTCAGCGCATCTAACACACCTGTTGATTCTAACAATGAAATCCGCACTTCATCCATAGGCATATTTGCAACTACTTTTTGTATTAAGTAGGCCACAGGTATCTCTTTTTCGGCAGTTAAACCCATTTGTACCAGCATATCCCAGCCAAAGCAAAATGGCGGAACACGCAAAGTTCCCCGGTACATAGTTGCAATACCATCTAAACCATACTCCGATATATACTTTAATGAGTCGCGGTTGGGGTAGCTTTCAAATTCGCCGTAACCTTCTACTTGCAATTGTGTAGCGCGGCCAAACAACTCTTCATACTTTAAATTCACTTTCTCGCCATTCATCAAGTAATGAATACCGCCATCGCCTTGCCCTGCCAATATTACATTGCGGGGGTTCCAGGTAAATTTATAATGCCAAAGGTTTGTATCGCTTTGGGGTGCTACCAAGCCGCCACAATGCGATTTAAACCCCGTTATAGTGGCGCCCTTTGCCTTTAATCCATCAATCAACTGCATAGCGCTCATGTGGTCAATCCCTGGGTCGAGACCCATTTCATTCATAAACAATAAGCCTGCTGCCTCTACTTCAGGTGCCAGGGCTTTCATGTCATCTGATATATAGGATGGAGTAACTAAATTCTTTTTAAGCACTAAGCAATCGTGCGCTACAGTTAGGTGCAAGGCTGCAGGCAGCATTGATATAACAATATCGGCCTTAGCAATTAAAGCACGGCGCTCATCATCATTGTTCAGGTTAAAGCCAAGTGCAATGGTATGTGGGCGGCCTTTGGCTTTCTGCTCAGCTAATGTATGCGTAATATCAGCTACCGTAACCTGCCAATTTTCAGTTTTGGCATGCTCAATCAGGTAATCTATTAAAGCAATTGACGACTTACCTGCACCCAGTATTAATATATTGCGCTCCATGTATGGCAATATTAATAAAATACGAACCAACTATAGATAGATAAACTTTGTATTTATTTGCTGAAAATTGAAGATTATGATTTGGAAGGTACAACCCAGCCACGACCTAATGAAACAGTTTCCCGATAAGCACATGGGCGACTACTTAGGTATTGAATTTACCGATTTCGGGCCAGATTATATAACAGCACGCATGCCCGTTGACCACCGTACCAAGCAACCTATGGGTTTACTGCATGGCGGGGCAAGCTGCGTATTAGCCGAAACACTCGGCAGTGTAGCCAGTACTTTTTGCATTGAGTTTGGCAAACAAATAGCTGTGGGGTTAGAAATAAACGCCAACCACATACGCTCGGCAAAAAGTGGTTATGTGCACGGCACGGCACGCGCCATACATATTGGCCGCAGTACCCATGTTTGGGATATACGAATTGAGGATGATGAACAAAAACTGGTATGCGTAAGCAGGCTAACCGTAGCAGTTAAAAATACAGGTCAATAAATTCACTTCTTATTTTTTGGGCGAAACAGAATCCATAAAGTCCATTACTTCAGCCTCGGTAGTACTGGTTTTATTATCCCCCTCTATATACGAGTAGGTGGTGTAACCAAAAGTATCGGTTTCGCGGGCATAGCCCGAAGTTAATTTACCATTGGTAAACATACCACAATATACACCTATGGTATTGCGCAATTCGCCATAACCGTTACGGCTGCCATACGCAAAACCACCAAAATACAATTCGCTTGTTTTATCATTAGCCCACGAAATACCGCTGGCCTGCACCCCATTTACATAAGTACCCTGCATGTGGTTACCGCTATAATTTACAGCGCCTAATGCGTAGTAATTACCATTGTAGTAACCTCCGTAATAAATATACATACCGCCGTTAATAACTACCCTGCCCGAATCGAACTGCCCATTAGAAAAGCGTCCCTGATATATATTCCCTTTATCAATCAATATACCAATGCCATCGGGTTTACCATTAAGCTTATTGCCAACGTAATGAAGTTTTTTGCCCTTTAAGTTTTTAAAGAGTAACGCTGAGTCGCGTTGCATAGAGGAATATATATGCGACAGCGAATCGGTGTACAATGAATCCATGTAATACAACAACTTGTGTTCATCCATTAAACGTTTGGTGAACCGCGCATGTGTAAACACAGCCGCAACAGGTTTCATAGCTGCAAGTATGGGCGCTATTAATTCGTTATGCTTGCGTTGGCGAAGCACTGTAATAGGATCGAGTATTAAATACGAGTTATAAGCCAATATAAGCCTATGTAAAATAGGGTAGTCGCGCTTAACCGATGTAAACGAAAAAAGATAGGTGCACGAATCTTTTAAATTATAGGCAGTATCTAAATTACTTAAGTCGCAATATATCAAACCACTACTATCAGACACATAGTCTATATACCTCATAAACGGCTTATCTATCCCATTGCGCACATTAATACTAACCTGCTTTTTAGTTTGGTAATTGGTTACCATAATAGTATTAATTAAATGGTTAGTGGCATCCATAATTTTGTAAGTGGTGCGGTACGTCCCCTTGCTAATGGCCGCCTGTGTGCGGTCGTAATTCACCTGCCATTCTCCGCGTTCATCAACAAATGTTCCCTTTAAATATTGCTGTGCAAATACAACCTGTGTACATGTAAAAAGGTAAATAATGATACCTAACCTGTATATCCCCTTCATACTTTATTCGCAGTTAGCTGCATCTATTTTTATAAATGTTCCGTTGGCATTGTAGTATAAATAGGGTGTAGTTTTATAAGTGTACCCATCCTGCAAAATATGTACAGTAGCCCTGTATTTAGTATAGCCCGATGTAACAGCGCCTACTTTAACTATATCCGTTACCAACACAACCTCCTGCGGGCTTTTTACTGTTATATCGCAACCCGATACTACCTTACCTGCTAAATCGTCCTTTATTTTAACAGCAGTTAATGTAAAGGACACGGCATTAGATACTACTTTGTTATTAGCCGAACTGTTTTCAGTAATTGGTTCCTGCGCTTCATTTTCTACCACTGGTGTTTCAGTTAAAGGCAGGGTATCAATTGTATTAGGATCAATGGCAGGTGCTTGTGCCATTTCTGATTCCGCATTAATGCTTTCGGTTTGTATTTGCTCGATGCTGCTTTTCATACCTGCCATAGCCGTTACGCGCAATACAAAACCATAAGCAAAATACAATAACACACATAGTAACACAGTGCTTAAGCTACCCAATAAAAACGGGGCTACTTTTTTAATGGCAATTAATGGCTCCTGCTTAGTTTCTTCTAATACCTCGGGGCTATTTTTTTCTTCCGTTAAAGTTTTATTCAATTGTTCAAATTCAGCCTTTAGCTGCTTATTCTCCTCCTCTATTTGTAACAATTCGTTACGCAATTTCAGTAACAGTTCGGTAGTATCTTTTTTGTACTGCTCGGTTTCGCTTTTTACATCTTGTATTTCTTTTTGCAGTTGCAGGTTGGTTTCTTCTCGCTGAAAGCGTTCTTTTATTACCCTTACTTTTTCAAGCCTTTCGCGTTTCTGTTGTTCTATTTCTTCTAATTCGCGGCGTAGGCGCTCTCGGCGTAGCAATTCGGCCCTGTGCTCTTTTTCAAGCATTTCCATTTCAAACCGCTCTTTACCCAATAATGGTTTTTCAGGCATATCGCCGTAATAGCCTGCTTCGCTGTATATGGGTGAGTAATACGGATTAACAGCACCACAGCTATCGCATAGCTTTTGGGCGGGGCTTAACTTATTACCGCATTCGCTGCAAAACTTTTTCATAAAATATTAGGTACGGGCAAAATAATATACTGCCTTACAAAGGGTAATTTTATAAATACTTATAGAAATGGAAGGAATTTGTTATCCAAGGATGTGGAAACCTGCGCCTGTACTACTTACTGCGCAAGGTAAAGTAGAAGTTGCTGCCCGCACCGGGTAGGCTTTCAACCCATATATTGCCGCCGTGCATTTCAACTATTTTTTTACAAATAGCCAAGCCTAAACCATTTCCGGGGTATTCATCAACCCTGTTCAGGCGCTCAAAAAGTTCAAATATTTTTTCGTGGTAACGTTTAGAAATACCAATACCGTTATCGCGCACACAAAAAATAATGTTTCCCTGATACTTATCGAAACCAATATCAACCATCAACTTCTTATCCTTTTTGGCAAATTTGATGGAATTATCAATTAAGTGCATTAACAACTCCTCTACCAGCTCACGGTCGGCACTTATTTCGGGTAGTTCCGCTACGGTAACCTCACCATTAGCAGCATCAATTACAGGTTTCATGGCTTTTATTACATCAGTAACCGCCAATTTCATCGATACTTTAGCCATTGAAAAAGTATGTGCCCCCAAACCAATATACACCTTCAAATCGCTCAGCAAGCGTTCCATCCTCACCCCCTCTTTATGGGCAAAATCGGCGTATTCGGCAGCTTGGTCGTATTTGCCTGCCCGCAGGTTGTCGGCTATTAGCTGTACATAGTTTAATATGGTGCGAACCGGTTCGCGCAAATCATGCGATGCTAAGTGCAGTACACCATCGGTGGTAAATTTTTCATCGCCGTTGCGCTCTTTAGGTATTTCTTTTTCTGTATCTATAATAGGCACTTCGAAAGTTAATAGCTGGTATAGTTCATCATCTAAGTTTAATTGCCTTAAGTGGTAATCTACCTCGCGTATGCTGCCATCGGCGGCTTTAATAATACCTTTAGCTTTCTTTTCGGACATAAAGCCCTGTATGGTAGTATCTTCAATTAATCCTTCTTTAGCTTCAAAAACATTAGGCAGTTTACGCTTACGTACCTCATCGGGCTTAAGCATTAACGCAAGTGCGGCCTGTCGGGTTGCAAAAGCAATTCTATCGCCTTTTAAAAGCAACAAATTAATGCTCATGTGGCCTAATAGATCAGTTAATATTTCAATAGTACTTAATTGGGGTGCTAAGGCTTTTAGCTCTACCTTATCAAGTATAAACAGGTTAACACGCTCACCTTCCCATATAAAATCGCTTATGCGGATAGAGATATCATGCTTTTTACCTCCACGCAGGTCTACAATTTCTTCATCATCTAAATCGCGGTAGCTAATATGTGACGCTATTCGGCGCCTGAAGGCATCGTCGCTTAGTATGCTATATGCCTTCGTGTTGGCGTACTTAATAGCATTATCGCGGCTTATTACCATTACCCCTTCGCCCAACTTATTCATCATTTGCACAAACGATTCCTGCTTCACCAGGTTCTCCTCAAAGGCATTGTCCAAGCGGGTTGCCGTTTCACTAATCTTAAGGGTATTAACTATTATTTTTTGCAGGTTGAACAGGTTTACCTTGTTTTTTACCAAATATTCGGCAGCCCCTATTTTTTCGGCGCGTGTGCGTATTTCATCGCCGCCCACGTCCGATAACAGGATTGCCGGTATTTTATTTTTTTCAAGTATTAAGCGTATAGATGCAAACTCGGGGCCTACCGCAAGGCTCGAATCGACCAATATAATATCGGGCTTGCGGCTTTTAAGGTAATTCAAGCATTCACCTATATCCGATGCATGGCTTACGTTAAAGGTATACGCACTTACCTTCAGGAAACGTTGTATATCCTGGGCGCTTTGCTCATCGGCATCAAGCAGTAATATGGTTTTTGCAGTATTCACCTAAGTATTACAAAATAAACGGTAAATCAAGAATGGTCAAGTTGCGGTTATTAACAAACTGTGGGCTACCCGGTATTAATAAGCTTTGCACACCAACATTTACCTCCATAATATAACTTTATTAGTTTCGCCCACGTGAAAAGAGTAATACCCCTAATAGCGGTACTTATATTAGTACTATCGGCTAACGCCCAAAATAAAAAGATAAAGCCACGCCTATTGGCAGGCCCTGTAATAGGTTCGGTAACCGGTACAACTGCAAAAATATGGATTGGCTACCGTGGCAAGGGCCAAAATTTTTTAATACTTGGCGATACTGCCGAAAAACGGGTTTATTACCCAACCGGGCATAGCTTTATAAGCAATAAAAAAGAAGAAGTAGCCCTTACTATGGATTTTACAGGCCTTAAACCCGGCCATACGTATAACATCCTGCTTTCAATTGATGGATGGGGCTCGCATGCCAAATACTCGTTTACTACGCCAACCGATTCCGTTTACAACAACTACAATTTTCTTTTAGGCTCATGCGCGTTAATGAACACCGATATTACCCGAGGAGTTTTCCCGGGGTTTAGTA
>Ga0164241_10004640_pt1 | contig 13192 bp, 12 predicted proteins | sample OricomyardsoilBY_FD_108780 | JGI IMG/M metagenome (GOLD analysis project Ga0164241, IMG submission 108780) | Backyard soil microbial communities from Emeryville, California, USA - Original compost - Back yard soil (BY) | ecosystem: Environmental > Terrestrial > Soil > Unclassified | place: USA...
CACCGGGAGCGCACGAAGGCGTTCTTCGCCGACCTGGGGGCGCTGCTGGACGACGATCTGGTGGCCGACCTGGAGCAGCGCCGGAGCACCCGGCTGCGCGAGGCGTGGCGGCTCTACGACGACACGCTGCCGTGCCTGGACTGGCTGCGCGCGGCCGGCGTCCGGCTCGCGGCCGTCACCAACGCCTCGGGGCCGCACCAGCGGGCGAAACTGGACACACTCGGCATCGGCCGCTTCTTCGACACCGTGGTCATCGCGGGCGAACTCGGTGCGGCCAAACCCGATCCGGTGATTTTCCACACGGCCTGCGCGCGGCTCGGCGTGCCCGTCGAGGCCGCCATGCACGTGGGCGACCTGCTCGACGCGGACGCGATCGGGGCCCGCGACGCGGGCCTGCACGGAGTGTGGCTGGACCGTGCGCTCACGGGCAGTCACGACTTCCACGCGTATGCGGGCGTGCACGTGATCGAGTCCCTCGCGGACCTGCCGGAGCTCCTGGTCACCGAGTACCGGACGCCGGACCTGTCGGCGGCCGCGCCCCCGATTTCCGCCAGTGCCGGGCTGTGGTCTAACATCTCTTCCCGGCACTACGGGCAGTGAGTCGCGGCTCCAAGATCCGCAGTGCCAGTGGGGTATGGTGTAATTGGCAGCACGACTGATTCTGGTTCAGTTAGTCTAGGTTCGAGTCCTGGTACCCCAGCTGAGAGAACGAAATCTCCACTGATACGGTTCTCTCTGGTCAACCAAGTTGATCGGCCTGGCCCCGTCGTCTAGCGGCCTAGGACGCCGCCCTCTCAAGGCGGTAGCGCGGGTTCAAATCCCGTCGGGGCTACATAAACGCGGTGGTGTTGAACATGATTCGACGCCACCGCGTTTTTTCATTCCCCGTATTCTCCCGATTCATGCGCTTCTCGATCAACATCCCGAACTTCGGCGACTTCGCGGACGCCCGGACGGTGGCCACGGTCGCGCGCACCGCGGAGGACGCCGGGTGGGACGCGCTGTTCGTCTGGGACCACGTCCTCTACGACCCGCTGCGGCGGCCGGGGGTGCCGTTCGGGGACCCGTGGATGCTGCTGACCGCCGCCGCGCTGGCCACCACGCGCCTGCGGCTGGGCGCGCTGGTGACCCCGCTCCCGAGGCGGCGGCCCGAGCAGGTCGCGCGGCAGGTGGCCACCCTGGACGCCCTCAGCGGCGGCCGGGTGATCTTCGGCGCGGGGCTGGGCGGGCCGATCGCGGACGAGTACGGCCGCTTCGGCGACACCACGGACCCGGTCGTGCTCGCCGAGCGGCTCGACGAGGGCCTGGGGCTGATCGAGCGCTACTGGACCGGTGAGCCGGTGACCCACGAGGGCCGTCACTACACCGCCCGCGACGTCACGCTGCTGCCGCCGACGGCGCAGCGGCCCCGGCCGCCGGTGTGGCTCGGCGGGTTCTGGCCGAACCGCAGGCCGATGCGCCGCGCCGCGCGCTGGGACGGCGTCGTCCCGCTGTTCGACGGCCACGGGCACGGCCACGCGCCGTCGGTCGCGGAGGTCCGGGAGGTCGTCGGGTACGTCGGCGCGCACCGCACCGCCACGGGCCCGTTCGAGTTCGTCGTCGGTGGCACGAGCCCCGCCGAGCCCGCCGCGGCACGGGACGTCGTCGCGCCGCTCGCCGACGCCGGTGCGACGTGGTGGGACGAGCGGCTGCCCCTCGAGGACCCCGAGCTCGTCCGGCTCACCCCGATCCTGCGGCGCGCCGACCAGGGACCGCCGTCTACTTCGGAATGACGGGCAGGGTCACGCGCGTGCCCGAGACGTCGCGATAGGAGCCGTCCGCGCGCTCGCGTTGGTAGACCACGGTGAGCTCGGCCCGGCGATGTGCGTCGACGGTCACCACACCGTCCCGAACGGACACCGTGCCCGCGTCCGCCGGGCGCAGCACGGCACGCAGCCGGTTCAGCGGGTTCGCCAGGTCGAACTCCGCGCCGCGGGACGCTCGCACGTGGACGGTCGTCGAGGCCGGGGCGTGCAGCACCGGGTCGTCGGCCCGCATGCGGATCGGGCCGACGCCCGACGGCATCCGCTCGTCCGATGTGGACGACTCGATCGCCATGCCGTCCGGGCCGATGCGCAGGAACGACGTGTAGAGCGCCCGGCCCGCCGTCGTGGTCGGACGTCCGTGGTGGACGTAGAACCGCTCGCGCCCGTCCGGTGAGGCGACGATGCTGCCGTGGCCGGTGGAGTACAGGCCCTTCGCCGGATCCTGCGCCAGGATCGGGTTGTCGTGGCTCTTGCGCCACGGGCCGAGCGGTGAGCGCGCGGTGGCGTAGCCGACGCCGTAGAACTCGTTCTCGAAGTTGTTCGCCGAGTACGTCAGGTAGTACAGCGGCCTGCCGTGCCGGTCCGCGGTACGGATCGTCGTCGAGCCCTCCGCCCACCGGCGGTCCTTCTTCTCGCCGCCGGTCTTCGCGTAGTCGTCGACGTGTGCGTTCTCCCACTCCTGCTTGTCCGCGCCGTCGTTCACGATCGGCACGAAGCCGTCCTTGCGGGTGCCCGGCGGGTCGTCCAGCGCGAGGTTCACGTCGTGGTAGGCCGGGTCGTACGGGTAGTAGTCCAGGGGCGCCTCTGCGATGTCAGTCGTGCGCCCAGTCACCGTCCTGCCCGGCCCGCAGCGCGCCACCGGGCAGGTGTTCCCACGTGGCGAGATCGGGGGAGCGGTAGATGGCGAAGTTCCACCCTGGATCGGCACCCTCTGTGGAGTACGCGTAGTAGTAGCCGCTCTTCGCGTCGAAGAGCACGTACGGGTCCGCACCCGGGGTCCGGGCGGCGGTGCCCGGGTGCGGGTTGGTGGTCATCGTGCCGCGTGTGCGGGTGGAATGGTGAACGGGAAACGGGGATCGGAGGTGAGCGGTGAGCGTCGAACACAGCGTCGAACACACTGTCGGGCGCAGGGATGTCGTGCGCTGCGTGCTGCTCTTCGCTCTGCTGGGCCTGTTCCAGGCCACCTTCGGCCCGCTGATCCCGATCGTCCGGGACGACAACGGGCTCGCCGCCGCCACCGCGGGCCTGCTCGTGAGCGGGTTCTACGCCGGTTCCCTGGCGAGCATCGCGGCCGGCGGGGCCCTGCCGGAGCGATGGGCGCGCCGCTACCTCGTGCTGGTGCCCGGCGCACTGCTCGTCGCGGGCGGCGCCGGGCTCGCGGTGCGCGGGCCGTGGCCGCTGCCGCTCGTGGCGACGGTGGTGGCGGGACTCGGGTTCGGCGGGCTCGTGCTCGTCGTGAACACCGCGATGGCGAGCCAGCCGGGACGCCGCGGCGTGACGCTCGCCAACCTCGTCAACGGCGCGTTCCCCCTCGGCGCGGTCGCCGGGCCCGCGCTCGTCAGCGCCACCCGCGGCGTCGGTTACCCGTTCCTGTTCGCGGTGCTGGTGGTGGCGATCGTCGCGACGCTGCCGCACCGCGGGCTCGGTGCGGTCGCGCGCCCGCCGGAGGAACCGAGGGACGGCGGGCGCGTGAGCGTGGTGCTGCTGCTGTTCTGCGGGCTGCTGTTCTGCTACGCCGGGCTGGAGACCGGGCTCGGCAGCTGGGGGACCGTGCACCTGGAGGCGCACGGCTACGACCCCGCCGCGGCGTCCGCGCTCACGTCGTTGTTCTGGCTCGGAATGGCGCTCACCCGGTTGCTGACCCCGCTGCTGACCCGCTCCGCGCCGGCGATCATCCTCGGCGCGCTGTCCGCCGCCTTCGTCGCGCTCGCACTCGTCGCGCTGCCCGGCACGGCCCCGTTCGGCTACCTGCTCGCCGGAATGCTCGCCGGCCCGGTGTTCCCCACCGCGCTCGCCTGGCACGCCGCCGGACACCCCGACCCGCGGCGTGGCAACGCGGCCGTCATCGCCGCCGCGATGGTGGGCAACGTGCTGCTGCCCGCGGCGATCGGCTTCACCATGCAGGCGACGTCCGACCTGCTGCTGCCCGCGCTCGTCGCCGTGCCGGTCGCCGCCTGCCTGACGATCGCCCTGGTGCTTCGCTGGTCCATAAAGGACCGTCAGGGCAGGGTCAGCAGTGGCTCGGCGTAGTGCGCCCAGCCGCCGTCCGCGGTGGTGCGCACGCCCAGGAAGCGCTGCGGCCCGGCGGCGGAGTGCACGACCCGCAGCGCGATCCCGTCGGGGTCCAGGAACTCCAGCCAGGTGCCGTCGGTGTGCGTGCCGCTCGTCGCCGGGATGCCGAGGGTCTCGGCGCGGGCGCGGATCCGCTCGGCCGCCGCGGCGTCGGCCGCCTCGACGATGATCGGGTGCTCGCCGCGAAGGTCGGGCTCACCCGCGATCGTGGACCGCAGCCGCAGCGCGATCATGTACCGCGCGGTCCAGTCGGCGAGCCCGCAGCCGGTGACCCGCTCGCCGTCGCCGAACTCGCGGACGTAGTCCAGGCCGAGCAGATCGCGGTACCAGGCCGCGCTGCGCGCCAGATCGGTCACCGGCACGGCCGCGACGAGGATGCCGGCGACGTCGATTCTCGTTGCCGTGTCAGGAAGAGAGGTTGTCATGACAACGACGCTAGACGTGTTCCGCGTGGACTATCTATGCTTGTTCGTCCAGGTTTCTTCATCGTTCGTCTTGTGGGCGGCACCATGGACGTGCTGAGTTCGGTACTGCGCGAGCTTCGGCTGGAGAGCGCGACCTACCGGCTGCTGCGGTTGCGCGCCCCGTGGCGGGTTCGGTTCGACGGCGGCCTGCGCGGCGTGCACGTCCTCGTGCGCGGCGAGTGCGACCTCCTGCTCGACGGCCTGCCACCGCGCAGGCTGCGCGACGGCGACCTCGCCGTGCTGCCCCGCGCGGACTCCCACACGCTCAGCTCGCCCGACGGTGCGCGCGCCCCGCTGGTGTCCTCGCTGGAGCTCGTCCGCCGCGCGGCGGGCGCCGAGGTCGACGCGGGCGGCGGCGGGGAGCGCACCGACATCGTCTGCGGCGCGTTCTTTCTCGGCCACGAGGACCATCCCGCGGTGGACGGGCTGCCGAGGTGGATCCACGTGCCGGGTGCGCCGTCGTGGCTCGCCGGCCTGACCGCGGCGCTCACGACGGAGGCCGTCGAGGGCGGGCCGGGCAGCGAGGTCGTGATGGCCCGGCTGTCCGACGCGCTCATCACCCGCGCGCTGCGCCACCACATCGAGACGGCCGACGAACCCGGGTGGCTGCACGGCCTGCGCGACCCGCACGTCGCCCGCGCGCTGGCGGCGATGCACTCCGAACCCGCCGCGCCGTGGACACTCGACTCGCTGGCCCGCGTCGTCGGCCTGTCCCGCGCCGCGTTCGCCGCCCGGTTCGCGAGCACGATCGGCCAGACGCCGATGAAGTACCTGTTCCAGTGCCGCATGCGCCGCGCGATGACGCTCCTGACCGTGGAACGGGCGACCGCGGCGAACATCGCGCCCCGGGTGGGTTACGGCTCGGAGGCGGCGTTCTCGGCGGCGTTCGCCCGGCACACCGGCACCACGCCCGCCGTCTACCGACGACGCGTCACGTCCCGCGCGGCCGCCGACTAGGACGCGCGTCCTCTATAGACGGGCCTGCAGGGCGTCCGCGGCCGCCAGGAGGTCGGCCGCCCAGCGGGCGCCCGGCCGGCGGCCCATCCGGTCGATGGGGCCGGACACCGACACCGCCGCCACGACCGCGCCCGACGTGTCGCGCACCGGTGCGGAAACGCTGGCTACTCCCGGTTCCCGCTCGCCCACGCTCTGGGCCCAGCCGCGCCTGCGGACCTCCAGCAGGGCGCGCTCGCCGTAGACCGCGTCGGCCAGCAGGGTGCGCTGCGTCGCCGGATCGGCCCACGCCGCCAGGACTTTCGCCCCCGAGCCCGCGGACATCGGCAGCCGCGCGCCGACGGGAACCGTGTCGCGCAGGCCGCTCGGCGGCTCGGCCGTGGAGATGCAGACGCGGTGCGCGCCGTCCCGGCGGTACAGCTGCACGCTCTCGCCGGTGCGGTCGCGCAGCCGTGGCAGCACCGAGCTCGCCGCGTCCAGCAACGGGTCCACCGCCCCGCCCGCGAGCTCCGCGAGCGCCGCGCCGGGCCGCCACCGGCCGTCGGATCCCCGGCGCAGCAAGCGGTGCACCTCGAGCCCGACCGCGAGCCGGTGCGCCGTCGCGCGGGGAAGTCCCGTTCGCGTGCAGAGCTCGGCGAGCCCGCACGGCTCCTTGGCCACGGCCTCCAGAACGGCCATTGCCTTGTCGAGAACGCCGATACCGCTATGCTGTCCCACGTCTCGATACTATGTTCCCGATATGTGGGAAGTCCAGTCTCCCGGATCGTGGAACGCACACTGGAAGTGAATCCACATGGCGAAGACTCTTGCCGAGAAGGTATGGGACCAGCACGTCGTCCGGCCGGGCAGCGGCGCCGAGCCCGACCTGCTGTACATCGACCTCCATCTCGTCCACGAGGTGACGAGCCCCCAGGCGTTCGACGGCCTGCGCCTCGCGCACCGCGGCGTGCGCCGGCCGGATCTCACGCTGGCGACCGAGGATCACAACGTGCCGACGATCGGCATCGAGCTGCCGATCGCGGATCCCGTGTCCCGCACGCAGGTCGAAACGCTGCGCAAGAACTGTGCCGAGTTCGGCGTCCGGCTCTACCGCATGGGCGATGACGAGCAGGGCATCGTGCACATCATCGGCCCGCAGCTCGGCCTCACCCAGCCCGGCACGACGGTCGTCTGCGGCGACAGCCACACCTCAACGCACGGCGCGTTCGGCGCGCTGGCCTTCGGGATCGGCACGTCGGAGGTCGAGCACGTGCTCGCCACCCAGACGCTCCCGCTGCGCCCGTTCAAGACGATGGCGATCAATGTGGACGGCGAGCTCGGCCCCGGCGTCACGGCGAAGGACGTCATCCTCGCGGTCATCGCGAAGATCGGCACCAACGGCGGCCAGGGCCATGTCCTCGAGTACCGCGGCGCGGCCATCGAGAAGCTGTCGATGGAGGCGCGGATGACCGTCTGCAACATGTCCATCGAGGCGGGCGCCCGCGCGGGCATGATCGCCCCGGACGAGACGACGTTCGCCTATCTCAAGGGGCGTCCGCACGCGCCGGCGGGCGATGCGTGGGACGAGGCGGTGGCCGCGTGGCGCGAGCTGCGCACCGACGACGGCGCGCGGTTCGACACCGTGGTGGACATCGACGCGAGCGAGCTCACCCCGTTCGTCACCTGGGGCACGAACCCCGGCCAGGGTTTGCCGCTGTCCGAACGCGTTCCCGACCCGGACCAGATCGCCGACGAGAACGAGCGGCATTCGGCGCAGAAGGCGCTCGCCTACATGGACCTCACGCCGGGCACGCCGCTGCGTGACATCCACGTCGACACGGTGTTCCTTGGCTCGTGCACGAACGGCCGCATCGAGGACCTGCGGGCCGCGGCGGAGGTGTTGCGGGGCCGCAAGGTCGCCGACGGCGTCCGGATGCTCGTGGTGCCGGGCTCGATGCGGGTGCGGGCCGCCGCCGAGTCCGAGGGCCTGGACGCGGTGTTCATCGACGCGGGCGCCGAGTGGCGCTCCGCGGGCTGCTCCATGTGTCTGGGAATGAACCCTGACCAGTTGGCGCCTGGGGAGCGCAGCGCGTCCACATCGAACCGCAACTTCGAGGGCAGGCAGGGCAAGGGCGGCCGGACGCACCTGGTCTCGCCGCTGGTGGCGGCCGCGACCGCCGTGCGCGGCACGCTGTCGGCCCCCACCGACCTGAGCTGAAAGGGGCAAACGACCCATGCAACCGTTCACCACCCACACCGGCGTCGGCGTCCCCCTGCGCAGGTCCAACGTGGACACCGACCAGATCATCCCGGCCGTGTACCTCAAGCGGGTGAGTCGCACAGGCTTCGAGGACGGACTGTTCGCGGCCTGGCGGGCCGACGAACACTTCGTGCTGAACATGGCGCCCTACCGAGCCGGCAGCGTCCTGGTGGCAGGACCGGACTTCGCCACCGGCTCCTCCCGCGAGCACGCCGTCTGGGCGCTGTCCGACTACGGGTTCCGAGTGGTCATCTCCGCACGGTTCGCGGACATCTTCCGGGGCAACGCCGGCAAGCAGGGCCTGCTCGCGGCCGAGTGCGCCCAGTCGGACGTCGAGCTGCTGTGGAAGCTGCTCGAGAACGAGCCGGGCACCGAGGTCACGGTGGATCTCGAGGCCAAGACCGTGCGCGCCAAGGACTTCACCGCGCCGTTCCAGATCGACGACTACACCCGCTGGCGGCTGCTCGAAGGGCTCGACGACATCGCCCTGACGCTGCGGCACTCCGACGCCATCGGGACCTTTGAAGGGGGTCGGCCGAGTTGGAAGCCGACGACCACCTCTACACTCCCTTCCTGATGGCCGCCGAATAGCCGCCAACGCAACAGATTCAGCTCCCCCGAGTGGGGAAAATGGGCGAGTCGCGTGGAAATTGTTGCGATTTAGGCATACGGTGGCCAGAAGTCGGCCGGTTTGGCCGAGAACGCAAGTGTGGTCAACGGAGGACTGAAGGGTGAACAAGGCCCAACTCATCGAGGCGCTCTCGGATCGCCTCGGCGACAAGAAGGCCGCAGGCGCTGCGGTCGATGGTCTCGTCGACGTGATCGTGCGCACGGTCAACAAGGGCGAGAAGGTCAACATCACCGGCTTCGGTGTGTTCGAGAAGCGCGCGCGTGCTGCCCGCACCGCTCGCAACCCGCGCACCGGTGAGACGGTGCGGGTCAAGAAGACGAACGTGCCTGCTTTCCGTGCCGGCACGACGTTCAAGGACGTCGTGAGCGGTGCCAAGAAGCTGCCGAAGGTTGCCGCGACGCGTTCTCGCACCGCGACAGCCACGCGTGCCGCTGCCGCTCGCCCGGCGACGAGTCGCACGGCCACCACCACGCGGACGCGGGCCGCGGCTGCGAAGCCGGCTACCCGCGCCACGGCGGCGAAGAGCACCACGACGCGGAGCACCACCGCCAAGAAGGCCACCCCGGCCAAGGCGACGACCCGCTCCACGGCGAAGACGACTGCGGCAAAGGCCCCGGCGAAGGCCACTGCCGCGAAGTCGACGGCGAAGAAGGCGACGGCGACGAAGTCGACGACGACCCGCTCCACGGCAACGGCGAAGGCCCGCCCGGCGGCGAAGAAGACGACGGCGGCGCGCACGACCCGCAAGAAGTAAGTACCGGAACGGTCCGAAGGCCACTCACCTCAAGAGGTGGGTGGCCTTCGGCTTTTGGCGCTCTGCCAAGACGCTTGAGTGGAGCGTTTCAAGAAAACGGCGGCGAAGCAGCAAGCGCGAGCCTCCACGATGGATCATGGCGAGGCAGCAAGCGCCAGCTCCCGTTCACGGCTCGCCAACGCCACTTCTACTCCCGTTCACGACGGGCGCCAGCGCCAGCTCCCGTTCACGGCGGCACCGTTGCCGGCTCCCGGTCACGGGCGGCTGGGCCGGGTGGTGTGCGCAAGATCCAGGCAGGCCGCCAGGCCTGCCCTTAAAGGCGTGCCAAGGCCGCGAGGGAGGCTCGCTGTGCGGCCTTACGCTGCACGCCGCCCGGCCCAGCCGCGGCCGTTTACCAATGAGCCACAGGCCGGACTCCACAGCCCACGACCCGGCACCATTCCGCGATAAGCGACCCAGCCTGCTCGAACCCGAGCCCCGGTTAACGGATTCTCAGGATTGGGGCTGCGGTATGTAGTCCGCCGCAACCAAGTGCCCCGACCCGCCCGGAGAAAAGAACAAGGCCCACACGCTCGCCTTCTTACTCACGACCTCGCCGACGTCGACCCCGCCCGCTCCGGCCACACGGGACACGAGATCCGGAATGACGCCACCCTGGCTGCACGCCACCGGCACCCCGCCCATCCCCGCGATCGTGAGCAGCCGCGCGACCGCGGCGTCCGGGTCGTAGCCCTCTTCGGACAGCAGCGGCTCGGGCAGCACCGTCACGCCCAGCGAGTCGGCCACCTGCCGCACCGTGTCGACGCAGCGCACCAGCGGGGCGGCGTGCACCCTCGAAGCGCCGTACAACGCGCTCAGCGTCGAGACGTGCGGCAGCTGGCGCCGCCCGTTCGCCGACAGCGGGCGCTGCGCGTCGGGACCGTCCCACGCCGACCGGCTGCCCGCCTTCGCGTGCCGCACCAGCAACAGCGTCGTGAGGTCGGCGGGCATGGCGAGAAAGGAACGCACGATCGGTTCGTCGTGGGAGTAGCTGAGCATCGAGGACGCCGCGGGCGCGGGGACCCAGCGCAGCTCGTCGACCTCGTCGCCCGGCACGAATGAACCGTCCAGTGCCCTGGCCGCGTAGTACTCCACGACCTTCGGCCCCGGGTGCGGGCGGGTGACGGGATACTCCGTGCGCCCGAGGTGGCGGCCGAGCGCGACGTGGAAGCCGGTCTCCTCGGCGATTTCGCGCACCGCGGCGGACCGGTGGCACTCGCCGGCGTCCAGCTTTCCCTTGGGCAGGCTCCAGTCGTCGTAGCGCGGCCGGTGCACGAGCGCGATCTCCGGCGTCGCGTCGACTCCGCGACGCCACACGACCGCGCCCGCGGCCGCGATCTCTTCCGTCATCCTCAGCCCTGCGACAGGTGCTTGGCGAGCATCACCACTTGATGATCGCGCACCGACGACCCGTCCGCCGGGGATGCCGACCACTCGCCGCTCTGTTCGAGCACCCAGCAGCGCGTCGCCGGGTCGAGCGCGGAGGCGAACATCGCGTCCAGCTGCGCGGTGAGCTTCGGGTCGGTGATGCGCACCTGCACCTCCACGCGGCGGTCGAGGTTGCGGTGCATCATGTCCGCGCTGCCGATCCAGTGCTCGTTCGAGCCGAGGAACTGCAGCACCCGCGAGTGCTCCAGGAACCGGCCGAGGATCGAGCGCACCCGGATGTTGTCCGACAGCCCCGCGATCCCGGGCTTGAGCGCGCAGATCCCGCGCACCACGATGTCCACCTCGACGCCGGCCTGCGATGCCCGGTACAGCGCGTCGATGACCTGCTCGTCCACCAACGAGTTGAGCTTCATCCGCACCCCGGCCGGGCGGCCCGCCCGCAGGTGCTCCACCTCTCGCTCGATCAGGTCCACGATGCCGCGGCGGATCCCGTACGGCGCCACGAGAAGGCTGCGGTACTCGTCCTGGCGGGCGTAGCCGGTCAGGACGTTGAACAGGTCGGTGAGGTCCGCGCCGATCGCCGGCTCCGCGGTGAGCAGGCCGATGTCCTCGTACAGCCGCGCGGTCTTCGGGTTGTAGTTGCCGGTGCCGATGTGGCAGTAGCGGCGGATGATCGCGCCCTCCTGGCGCACCACGAGCGCGGTCTTGCAGTGGGTCTTGAGGCCCACCATGCCGTACACCACGTGCACGCCCGCCTTCTCCAGCGTGCGGGCCCATTTGATGTTCGCCTGCTCGTCGAAGCGCGCCTTGATCTCCACCAGCGCGACGACCTCCTTGCCGGCCTGCGCCGCGTCGATCAGCGCGTCGACGATCGGCGAGTCACCGGACGTGCGGTACAGCGTCTGCTTGATCGCCAGCACGAGCGGGTCGTTGGCGGCCTGCTCGATGAACCGCTGCACGCTCGTGGAGAACGAGTCGTACGGGTGGTGCACCAGCACGTCGCCCTCGCGCAGCGTCGCGAACACGCTCTTGGGCGCCTCACGCTCGCCGAACGCGGGATGCGTGGCCGGCACGAACGGCGGGTCCTTCAGGTCGCTGCGGGCGACCCCGTGGAGCTGCCACAGGCTGGACAGGTCGAGCAGGCCCTGCACCACGACCACGTCGTGCGGGTCCACCTCGAGCTCGCGCAGCAGCAGCTCGAGCATGTGCTCACTCATGTCGTCGGCGACCTCGAGGCGCACCGGCGGGCCGAACCGGCGTTGCGCCAGCTCGCGTTCCAGCGCCTGCAGGAGGTCCTCGTCGCGGTCCTCCTCGACCTCGAGGTCGGCGTTGCGGGTGACCCGGAACGCGTGGACCTCGGTGACCTGCATGCCGGCGAACAAGTCGCCGAGATGCGCGGCGATCAGCTCCTCCATGGGCAGGAACGTCGCGTCCGGGCTGTCGCGCTGCTGGTCGATCGGCACGAGCCGGGCGACGTTGTTCGGCACCTTGACGCGGGCGAAGCGCTCGCCGCCGCCCGTCGGATCCCGCACGGTGACGGCGAGGTTGAGCGACAGCCCGGAGATGTACGGGAACGGGTGCACCGGGTCGACCGCGAGCGGCGTCAGCACGGGGAAGATCTGCTCGCGGAAGTAGCGGGACAGCCGCACCCGCTGCTCGTCGGTGAGCTCGGCCCACTTGGCGATCTGGATGCCGTGCTCGGCCAGGATCGGCCGCAGCCGCCGCTCCCAGGCCGCCGACTGCTGCTCGACGAGCTCCTGGTTGCGCTTGGAGATGTAGGCGAGCTGCTCGCGCGGGGTCAGCCCGTCGGCGCTGCGCACGGACAGGCCGGTCTCCTCGCGGCGTTTCAGCCCGGCGACCCGGACCATGTAGAACTCGTCGAGATTGGAGGCGAAGATCGCGAGGAACTTGGCGCGCTCGAGCAGGGGCTGCGAGGAGTCCTCGGCCAGCGCCAGCACCCGCGCGTTGAAGTCCAACCAGGACAGTTCGCGGTTGAGGTACCGGTCGTCCGGCAGGTCGGGGAGGCCGGTTTCGGCGACCTCCGGCGTGACCGCGGGCGGCGCCGATGGCACCCCTCGCGGTTCGGGCGCCGTGGCCGTCGCCTCCTGGCCGTCGACCTCATCGAGCGCGATGCGGTGGGTTGCGTCGCCCTGCTGGGGCGAAGCGCCTTCGTGCTGCGTGCTACCCGTGCTCACAGCCTCATTGTCCAGCAATTACGCCTCCGTGGGCGACCCCGGCTTCTACGGTCCGATGAACTTCCGCGTAGTCCCAGCAAGAGGCGCGGTTTTGCCCCCGAGACCGAGCTCGGCCGCCGCCGCGAGATCCGCTGCGGTGTCGACATCACAGCGCAGCGAGTCCAGTCCGGCACCCACCGCGACCGCCCGGCTCGCCGCGTGCGCGGCCGCCGAGCCGGGCCCGAACGCCGGCGCCAGCGCGCCGCCGGCCGCCGCCAGCAGCAGGGTCGTGCCGGTGCCGGGCCGGTCCGGGCAGTAGGCCCGGCGTCCCTCGGCGAGCGCGATCGCCTCGGCCAGCTCCTTCGGCTTCAATGCGGGCAGGTCGGCCTGCAGCGCACCGACCACGCCGCGGCGGTTTCGCTCCCGCAGCACATCCGCGCCGTAGGACAGG
>Ga0164241_10004641_pt1 | contig 13191 bp, 7 predicted proteins | sample OricomyardsoilBY_FD_108780 | JGI IMG/M metagenome (GOLD analysis project Ga0164241, IMG submission 108780) | Backyard soil microbial communities from Emeryville, California, USA - Original compost - Back yard soil (BY) | ecosystem: Environmental > Terrestrial > Soil > Unclassified | place: USA...
ACCGGCAAGGTGCTGTGGGATGTGCTCACCATCGATCCGGGCAGGCCCTATTCGATCACCGGTGCGCCGCGTGTGGCCAGGGGCAAGGTGCTGATCGGGCAGGGCGGGTCGGAGTTCAGCCAGCGCGGGTATCTGTCCGCCTACGATGCCGACACAGGCAAGCTGGACTGGCGCTGGTACGTGGTGCCCGGCGATCCCGCCAAAGGGCCCGATGGCGCCGCGTCGGATGACGTGATGCCGGTGGCGGCAAAGACCTGGACCGGCGAGTGGTGGAAGACGGGCGGCGGTGGCGCGCCATGGGATTCCATCCTCTACGACCCCACCACCGACAGCGTGCTCGTAGGCACGGGCAGCGGCGCGCCCTGGCCGGCGGCAATCCGTTCGCCCGGTGGCGGCGACAACCTGTACCTGTCTTCGATCGTGGCGCTCGATCTCGACACCGGCCATTACAAGTGGCACTACCAGGTCACGCCAGCCGAAAGCTGGGATTACGACAACACCTCGCCGATGTTCACCGCCGACGTGATGCTCGATGGCAAGCCACGCCACGTGGTGATGCAGGCGCCGAAGAACGGGTTCTTCTACATGCTGGATGCGACCAACGGCGAGTTGCTGTCGGCCACGCCCTATGTGCCGGGCGTGAACTGGGCGCGGGGCGTGGACATGAAGACCGGTCGGCCGATCGTCAATCCCGAGGCCAATTACGGCAAGACCGGCAAGGCCGCGCTGGTGAGCCCCTTCTTCCAGGGCGCGCACAACTGGGAGCCGTTGTCTTACAGCCCGGACACCGGGCTGGTGTACATCCCCGCCAACCAGAACAGCTACGCGTTCGTGGCCTCGAAGGACGATGACAACCCCATGGGGCAGAAGCTGTCGATCAGTTTCGCGGGCAACCAGGCCTTCATGGCAAAGGTGAAGACGCCACCCGTGAACGAGGGCTTCCTGCTGGCGTGGGATCCAATCCAGCACAAGGAGGTCTGGCGCGTGCCGCATGGCACCGGCGCACGCAGTGGAGGCACGTTGTCGACCCACGGTGGCCTGGTGTTCGCGGGTGATTCGCTGGGCGAGTTCGCCGCGTACCGCGCCGACGATGGCAGCAAGCTGTGGAGCTTTGCTGCGCAGACCGGCGTGAAGGCCGGCCCGGTGACCTACGCGCTGGACGGCGAACAGTATGTGGCCGTGGAAGCAGGAGTCCGCGAACTCGGTCAGTCCGCCGGCTACTACACGCCGCTGAATGCGCGGCTGCTGGTGTTCAAGCTCGGTGGCAAGGCGCAGTTGCCGCCGAAGGCACCGTACACCGAACCGGTGCTGAATCCGCCGCCAGCCTTTGGCAGCGAGGCCGAACTGGCACGCGGTGCAGATGTTTACAGCAGGTTGTGCGGCACCTGCCATGGGGCGGGTGGCGCTTCGAACGGCATGTTTCCGGATCTGCGCTACAGCGGCGCGCTGGGTTCGGCGGCAGCGTTCAACAACATCGTCATCGATGGAGCGCTGGCGCGAAACGGCATGGTGTCTTTCCGCACCGCGCTGTCGCCTGCGGATGCGGACGGCGTGCGTGCCTACCTGGTGGATCGCGCCCATGCCGCGGTCGCCGCGCCGACACCAGCAGCACCGGCAGCGCCCGGACATGGTCAATAGCGGCAGGTTGCACGAGCCGATGGCGCGGTCCGCGGAGCCGGCGTTGCGGCTGGCGCTGGGCGGTGGGCCCACCTAGAATGCGCGCCTTCATCGTGTGGGGCGGTAGCTCAGTTGGGAGAGCGTCGCGTTCGCAATGCGAAGGTCGAGGGTTCGATCCCCTTCCGCTCCACCATTCCATCGCCGGGCCCCTGTAGTTGAACGGATACAACGGCCCCCTCCTAAGGGGCAGGTCTGGGTTCAATTCCCGGCGGGGGCGCCATCGCCAAGGAGTGAAAGAAGTGAAACCAATGCGCCTGATTCCGACTGCCGCGCTCGCCGGATGCGTATTGCTCGCGCTGGCTGCCTGCGGCACCAACCCGGTGACCGGCAAGCGCGAACTGCAGTTCGTCTCTACCAGCCAGGAAATCTCCATCGGGCAGCAGAACTACGCGCCGATGAAGCAGAGCGAGGGCGGCGACTATGCCGTGCTGCCCGATCTTTCGGCCTACATCAGCGAAGTCGGCAAACGACTGGTCGCCAGGGACGACGCGATCCTGCAGAAGGATCGCAACCTGCCGTTCGAATTCACGGTGCTGAACAACTCGGTGCCCAATGCCTGGGCACTTCCGGGCGGCAAGATTGCAGTGAACCGCGGGCTGCTCACCGCGCTGGACAACGAGGCCGAGCTGGCCGCAGTGCTGGGGCATGAGATCACGCATGCGCTGGCACGCCATGGCGCGCAGGCGCAGGAGCGCGGCACGCTGCTGCAGGGCGGGCTGGTCGCTGCGCAGATCGGGGCGGTGATGGGCGGCGTCGATGAACAGGCCGCGGGCCTGCTGCTGGGTGGTGCCAGCGTGGGCGCGCAGCTGGTGCACATGAAGTTCGGCCGTGACGACGAACTGGAGGCGGACCAATACGGCACGCGCCTGATGAAGGCGGCCGGCTACGACCCGCAGGGCGCCGTGACCCTGCAGCAGACTTTCGTGCGGCTGTTCGACAACAAGGAGCCTGGCTGGCTCGAGGGCTTGTTTGCCTCGCACCCGCCATCGGTGGAGCGCGTGCGGCGCAATCAGGAACTTGTTGCGCAGCTTGGCGCGGGCGGGGACCTGGGCCGTGATCGCTTCCAGGCGCGCATGAAACCGCTTCTGGCCATCAAGCCCGCCTACGACAAATACGATCAGGCACTGGCAGCCGTGGAAAAGAAGGACATGGCCAGGGCGAAATCACTGGCGGCGGAGGCCGCGCGCCAGGAGCCGCGCGAAGCGCAGTTCCAGCAGCTGCTGGGTGACATTGCGGTCAGCGAGAAGCGCGATCTGGACGCATTGGCCTTCTTCCAGAAAGCGCAGCAGCTGAACCCCAACTACTTCGGTTCATGGCTGGGTGGCGGCGTGGCCCAGTACCGGTTGAACAACAAGACCGTCGCAAAGCAGTGGCTGCAACGCAGCTACGACCTGTTGCCCACGGCGCCTGCGGCACTGTACCTGGGAAACATCTCACGCGATGCGGGCAACACCGATGCCGCGCTCGGGTTCTACCAGGCGGCCGCTTCCAGCGGGAACGCCTACGGTCGTGATGCGCAGCGTGAAGCGGTGCTGATCGATCTGCCGCGCCGGCCTGGCAACTACGTGACCACCCAGGCGGTACGCGACCTGTCGGGCAAGCTGTTGCTGAAGGTGCAGAATCGCGCGCCGGTAGCGGTAGCCGGAATCGCCGTGACTCCCATCGTGGTCAATGCGGCCGGGCAGGTCACCAACACGGGCCGCACCGTGAATGTTCGCGGGACGCTGGATTCCGGCCAGCAGGTCACGGTGGATGCCGGCCTGGGCGTGTTGACCGAAGAGCAGGAGAAGATGCTGCGCTTCCGGGTCGAGTCGGCGCGGGTAGTGGAGTGAGCGGCTAGTCGAAGCGGATGTCGTCCAGCGGCACCGGCATCGCGTTCCACGCGGTGAGGGCCGACTTGTTCGGGAACTGCAGGTCGAATACCACCTGGTGCGTGCGGTCGAGCCCCACCAGGCGCACGTAGTCGCCTTGCGCGACGTAGGCGTAGTCGATCAGCAGTGAGCCGTCTGCGGTTTCATACGCACTGCTGCAGATGCCGGACAGGATGGACTGGCCGTAGTCGAAGCCCCAGACCTCGGTGGCAGTGCGATTGAGCGGGTCGATGCGGTACGCGGAGACGGTGCTGTAGGCGCGGCTCATGCCCGCCGGCGCGCCGACCGGCTGGCGGGAACTGTTCTGGCCATTGTTGAACACCAGGATCAGGTCATCGCGGGTGATGCTCACCGCATGCTGTCCGATTGGATAGTCGCCCGGTCCCTGCAGAACCAGCGCCTTGTCCTGCAGCGAGGGAAACTGGTTCCAGTACTTGGTGGGGTCGCCGAGAATCCATTTGATCTCGGAGGTGTCGTAGTCGATGCCGATCAGGAAGTTCTCCCGGCTGGAGACGATCAACGTGTTGTCGCTGGGCCGGTAGGTGGCCGCATTGACATGGAACCAGTCGGCGGGATCGCGCACGAAGGCGCCCGCATCGTCGCCACGGCTGCTCATGTAGGCAGAAAGAATCGCGCCCAGGTCCCACTCCCTGTGGAAGCCGCTGGCCATGTCCAGCTCGGCGATGACGCTTGCGGCGCTGGTCGTCGTGGCGACTTCGGTCAGCAGCCCATTGCGGCCCTGATCGATGTTGTGATGAAAGTAGGCATAGCCGGCGCGGGTGGGCGTGAACGATGTGATGGACCCGTCCAGCTCGACTCGCGAGAACTGCGTCGAGGTCCGGCTGCCGACATAAAAGCCCTGGTCCTGGAAAGTCGATGCCTGGCCGGAAGGTATGCCCGTGCCGATCCAGCGGACTTCGCCATCCGTATCGATGATGACCGGCGAACCCTGTTCCGACTTCATCACCATGTAGTTGAACCCCAGGTCTGTTTCCGGCTGGCGCTTGCGGATGATGGTGGGCGAATCCAGCACGGGGTTCTTGTAGGTGGGTGTCACCACCGTGGCGGTCAGCAGTTCGACGGAATCATCGTCGAACACGAACTCCAGCATCACCTGGTTCACGTATCCCGCGTAAAGGCCGATGACGGGTATCTGGAGACGATCGGATGCCTTGATGGCATTACGCCGCTGCAGACCCTGGCGTGAATAGGAAACATGCACCGGCGCGGCACTGGCGCCAGGCTTGGGCTGAATGCCATAGGTCAGTGACTTGAGGGAGCGAAGACTCTTGCTCCTGAATTCGATGACCTGCATGAAGGCAGTGGCGCCTTGTCCGATCAGCGAATAGTGCACATCGCTTGAAGCAGCAATGCCCCATGCGCCGGCACTCTGTCCGCTTCCGCCGTTCGTACTGTCAGATCCACTACCACATGAAGCAAGGAAGATTGCCGTTGCGAGCAAAACAGGAATGCGCATACAGAAGAACGAACGCCCCCGCGAAAAATGTTCGCAGTTGGAGCGTTGCCCTGCATGCAGGTTCCGTGAATGAAAAAATGTTTCGAGAGCGCTTGCTGATGTTCGGCAAACGGGCGCAACGAGATCTGAAGATTACGGTTCGCTTTGCGGCCAGCGTCGCCAGCAATCCGGGTCGCCGTAGGCCATGAAGTCCGGATTCAACAAGGTTGGTCGCGAGTTGTAGCGCAGCGGCTCACCGCTCTGGATCTCCACAACCTGTCCGCCGGCTGCCTCGACGACTGCCTGCCCGGCGGCGATGTCCCATTCGGAAGTGGGACCAAGGCGCGGATACAGGTCGGCCGAACCATCGGCTACCAGACACAGCTTGATGGAACTGCCGGCCGCGATCAGTTCATGCGGACCCATCGCACCGAGCGCCTCGGCCAGTCGCGGTGATCCATGCGAGCGGCTGCCCAGTACGCGCAATGGTGCGCGCGCCATGCGCCGCACGTTGATGGAAGAGGGCGCGCGGTCATTTGCTTCGCGCCATGCGCCAACACCTGGAATGCCGGAATAGGTGGTGTCCGACACCGGGATATGCACCACGCCGAGCACCGGACGACTGCTCTGGATCAACGCAATGTTCACGGTGAATTCGCCATTGCGTGCCACGAATTCCCTGGTGCCATCCAGCGGGTCCACCAGCCAGTAGCGCTGCCAGGTGGCCCGCTGCTGCGGGCTGATCTGGTCAGCGGATTCCTCCGATAGAACAGGTACTTGAGGAGTTTTTCTCGACAGCTCGCCGACGAGGAGCTGGTGCGCCCGGAGGTCCGCTTCGGTCAGGGGTGAGTCATCGGCCTTGGTGCGCGCCTCGAAGTCCGTGCCGTACACCTCGAGGATCTCGCGCCCGGCCTCGCGCGCAATGGCCTTGATGGCTGCAAGCAGTTCGATCAATGCAGCGTCAGAGCCCGGCCAGCGGATTGTTGTAGGCATAGGCAATCACCCCGGCCTTGTCCAGTTCCGCAATGATGCGCTCGGCGGCTTGTGCAGCGGACATGGACGTGGTGTCGATGCGCACTTCCGGGCGTTCGGGCGGCTCATAGGGCGAATCGATGCCGGTGAAGTTGGCGAGTTCGCCGGCGCGTGCCTTGCGGTACAGGCCCTTCGGATCGCGTTTCTCGGCCTCGCTGAGCGGCGTATCGACGAACACTTCGAAGAACTCGCCTTCGCCGAGCAGCCCGCGCGCCATCTCGCGCTCCGATCGGAACGGCGAGATGAACGACACCAGCACGATCAGGCCTGCATCCACCATGAGTCTGGATACTTCGGCAACACGCCGGATGTTCTCCACCCGGTCGCGATCGGTAAAGCCCAGGTCGCGGTTCAGCCCGTGGCGGATGTTGTCGCCGTCCAGCAGGTAGGTGTGGCGGCCCAGTGCATGCAATCGCTTCTCCACCAGATTCGCGATGGTGGACTTGCCGGCACCGGAGAGTCCGGTGAACCACAAGGCGCAGGCGCGTTGCCCCTTGAGTTGCGCGCGGGCATCGCGGGTCACGTCCAGTGCCTGCCAGTGGATGTTGTCGGCACGGCGCAATGCCGCGCTGAGCAATCCAGCACCCACCGTGTCATTGCTGAGCTTGTCGATCAGGATGAAGCCGCCCGTCAGGCGATTCTGCGCATAGGGATCAAAGGCCACGGGCCGATCCAGCGTGACCTGACACAGACCGATCTCGTTCAACTCCAGCAGCTGCGCAGGTTGCTGCTCCAGCGTGTTCACGTTCACGCGGCACTTCGGTGAGGCCACGGTCGCATTGACCGTGCGGGTGCCGATCTTCATCAGGTACTGGCGCCCGGCGAGCATGGGCTGCTCGTGCATCCAGATCAGCGTGGCCTCGAACTGGTCGGCCACTTCGGCCGCCTCGCCGCTGGCCGCCAGCAGGTCGCCGCGTGACACATCGATTTCCCGATCCAGCGTCAGCGTGATCGACTGGCCGGCGACAGCGTGGGGCAGGTCACCGTCGTAGGTGACGATGCGCGATACGCGTGCTTCGGCGCCGGAAGGCAGTGCGCGGATGCGATCGCCCACGTTGACGCGGCCACTGGCGATCTGGCCGGCGAAACCGCGGAAGTCCGGACTGGGACGGTTGACCCATTGCACCGGCAGGCGCCACGGCTTGTGTTGCGCGCGCTCCTCGACGTCCACCGCCTCCAGCTGCTGCATCAGCGTGGGGCCGTGGTACCAGGGCATGCTGGCGCTGGCTTCCAGAATGTTGTCGCCCTTCAACGCCGATACGGGAATGCCGGTGATGTCTTCCATCCCCAGCTGCCGGGCGAAAGTGCGGTAGCTGGCGAGGATGTCGTTGAAAGTCGCTTCGGCATAACCAACGGCATCCATCTTGTTCACGGCCAGAATCACGTGGCGGATGCCCAGCAGCGACACGATGTAGCTGTGGCGGCGGGTCTGCGTCAGCATGCCCTTGCGCGCATCCACCAGGATCACCGCAAGGTCGGCGGTGGACGCCCCGGTAACCATGTTGCGCGTGTACTGCTCGTGGCCGGGTGTGTCGGCCACGATGAACTTGCGCTTTTCGGTCGAAAAGAAGCGATAGGCCACGTCGATGGTGATGCCCTGTTCGCGCTCTGCGGCCAGGCCGTCGACCAGCAATGCAAGGTCCAGTTCCTCGCCCTGCGTGCCGTGTTTTTTCGAATCCTTGTCGAGCGCGGCCAGCTGGTCCTCGTACACCAGCTTCGACTCGTACAGCAGCCGGCCGATCAGTGTGCTCTTGCCATCGTCCACGCTGCCGCAGGTGATGAAGCGCAGCAGGTCCTTGTGCTCGTGCGTGTTCAGGTAGGCCAGGATGTCCTGGTTGGAGAGGTCGATCGCGTGAGCCATCAGAAATAGCCTTCCTGCTTCTTCTTCTCCATGGACGCCGCCGAGTCGTGGTCGATCACGCGACCCTGGCGCTCCGAGCTCGTGGTCAGCAGCATCTCCTGGATGATTTCCGGAAGCGTTGCCGCCTCACTCTCCACGGCGCCGGTGAGCGGATAGCAGCCCAGCGTGCGGAATCTCACGCTCCTCATCTGCGGCGTCTCGCCGGGCGCCAGTGGCATGCGTTCATCGTCCACCATGATCAGCGCGCCATCGCGCTCCACCACCGGCCGCGGCGCCGAGTAATACAGCGGCACGATGGGGATGCCCTGCTGGTGGATGTACTGCCAGATGTCCAGCTCGGTCCAGTTCGACAGCGGAAACACCCTGAGCGACTCGCCCTTGTGCTTGCGCGTGTTGTACAGCTTCCACAGCTCGGGACGCTGGCGCTTCGGGTCCCAGCGATGCTGGCTGTTGCGGAAGGAGAAGATGCGCTCCTTGGCACGCGACTTCTCCTCGTCGCGCCGCGCACCGCCGAAGGCTGCGTCGAAGCCGTGCAGGTCCAGTGCCTGGCGCAGCGCCTGGGTCTTCATCACGTCGGTGTGCACGGCCGAGCCATGTGTGAAAGGTCCGACGCCCTGGGCGAGACCTTCCTGATTGGTGTGAACCAGCAGCTCCAGACCAAGCCGCTTCACCGTCGCATCGCGAAATTCAATCATCTCGCGGAACTTCCACGTGGTGTCCACGTGCAGCAGCGGGAACGGGGGCCTGGCTGGGTAGAAAGCCTTCAAGGCCAGGTGCAGCATCACCGAGCTGTCCTTGCCGATGGAATACAGCATCACCGGCTTGTCGCACTCGGCCACCACCTCGCGCATGATGTGGATGGCCTCGGCTTCCAGGCGCTGCAGGTGTGTGAGGTGGTCGGTGGTGCTCATCAAATCGAGGTTCCCGGTGGCCGCGATGGGCTTATAACGGGGCGCGCAGTCTACCAGCTGGACTTCATGCGTCTGGGGAATCAGCTGACTACTCTGGATTGTGAGACCGATCCCGCCTGACCGCGGGCTTCCTTTAAACTACCGGCAGTTACCACCAGATTGATCTACATGGGCCAAAACAAAGGCTTGAGCGGTGCGCATGGGGGCCTTGCCGCACAGAACGCCACCACTTCGCTGTGGGGCGGGAACTCCAGCTACGTAGAAGACCTTTACGAGCGCTATCTGGCCGGTGAAGAACTGCCCAGCGACTGGCAGCAGTATTTCTCGACCCTGCCCGGCGCCAGAAGCGATACCTCGCATGGACCCATCGTGCGCGAGCTCGAACAGATCGCGCTGGCGCCACGCCACGCGGCAGCGCCTGTCGAATCCGCGCAGTCGGAGAAGCAGGCTGCGGTCTCGCGCCTGATCCAGATCTACATGAATCGTGGTCACCTGATTGCGCAGGTGGATCCCCTGGGGCTGATGCAGCGACCCAAGCCGCGGCTGATGGAACTGGACCACATGGGTCTGGGCGAAGAAGACCTGGATACCGAGTTCTTCACCAGCGGCCGCGTGGAAGCCGTGCCACGCCGCGCAAAGCTGCGCGAGATCATCGCGATGATGGAGCGGGTGCTGGCCGGCACCATCGGCGCGGAGTTTGCGCATGTATCCGACACCGATGAGCGTCTGTGGCTGCAGGATCGCTTCGTCGAGGGTCGCCTGACCCAGACATTCAGCGCCGAGGAGCGGATCAACCTCCTGCGCCAGCTGACCGCCGCCGAAGGCATGGAGCGCTACCTGCACACCAGGTACGTGGGGCAGAAGCGCTTCTCGCTGGAAGGTGGCGACGCACTGATTCCACTGGTCAACGAGCTGGTGCATCGGGGCGGCATCGTCGGCGTCGAAGACATGGTGATCGGCATGGCCCATCGCGGGCGCCTGAACGTGCTGGTCAACGTGCTGGGCAAGGCGCCGTCCGAGATCTTCGAGGAATTCGAAGGCAAGTACGACATCTCCCGCCTGAAGGGTTCGGGCGACGTGAAGTACCACAAGGGCTTCTCGTCGGACCTGCGTACCGCAGGTGCCAACGTTCACGTGGCGCTGGCCTTCAATCCCTCGCACCTGGAGATCGTCAATCCGGTGGTCGAGGGTTCGGTGCGCGCCCGCCAGGAACGACGCGGCGACGTCGGTGACTCGCGCGTACTGCCGGTACTGATCCACGGTGACGCGGCCTTTGCGGGGCAGGGTGTGGTCATGGAGACCATGCAGCTGTCACAGGCGCGTGCGTTCTACACCGGCGGCACCGTGCACCTGATCATCAACAACCAGGTGGGCTTCACCACGTCTGATCCCCGCGACGCGCGCTCGACCATGTATTGCAGCGACGTGGCCAAGATGCTCGAGGCACCGATTTTCCATGTGAACGCCGACGACCCGGAAGCCGTGGTGTTTACCGCCCGGCAGGCGCTGGCTTACCGCATGAAGTTCCGCAAGGACGTGGTCATCGACCTGGTCTGCTATCGCCGCCTGGGGCACAACGAGGCCGATGAGCCGGCTGCAACGCAGCCGGTGATGTACGCGAAGATCCGCCAGCATCCGACCGCGCGGCAGATCTATGCCGACAAGCTGCTGGGCGAAGGGGTTATCAAGGAAGGCGATGCACAGGCCTTCCTGGACCAGTACCGCGATGGCCTCGACGCGGGCAAGTCGCAGGTGCCCGGGTCCCTCGGCCTGATCGGCAACCAGTACACCGTCGACTGGACCAAGTTCCAGCGCAACGACTGGGCCGAGCCGGCGGCCACTGCCATCGACGCCGAGCGCCTGACCAGGCTCGGCGCGCGCATCGTCGATGTGCCGCAGGGTTTCAAGCTGCATCCGCGCGTGGAAGCCATCTACGCCAATCGCCGCAAGATGCTGGCCGGCGAGCAGCCGCTGGACTGGGGCTGCGCCGAGACGCTGGCGTATGCGGCCATCCTCGATGACGGCTGCCCGATCCGGATCACCGGACAGGACAGCGGGCGCGGCACCTTCTTCCACCGCCATGCAGTGCTGCACAACAACGAGACCGGCGAAACCTGGACGCCGCTGGAACACATCGGCGTCCAGCAGCCACGCTTCACGGTGACCGATTCGGTGCTGTCCGAAGAAGCCGTGCTCGGCTTCGAATACGGTTACTCCACGACCAACCCGGCCGCGCTGGTGATCTGGGAGGCGCAGTTCGGCGACTTCGTGAATGGCGCGCAGGTGGTCATCGACCAGTTCATCAGTTCGGGCGAATCCAAGTGGGGCCGGTTCTGCGGGCTGACCATGTTCCTGCCGCACGGCTACGAGGGGCAGGGTCCCGAGCATTCCTCGGCACGGCTGGAGCGCTTCCTGCAGCTGTGCGCCGAGAACAACATGCAGGTGGTGGTGCCTTCCACGCCGGCGCAGATGTTCCACATGCTGCGCCGTCAGACGCTGCGCTCGTTGCGCAAGCCGCTGATCGTGATGACGCCGAAGAGCCTGCTGCGCCATGAGCTGTCGGTGTCGCCACTGGCGGACCTGACGGACGGGGGCTTCGCCGCGGTGATCGACGAGATCGACGAGATCGATCCCGCGCAGGTGCAGCGCGTGGTCTTCTGCAGCGGCAAGGTGTACTTCGACCTGCTGAAGGCGCGGCGAGCGGCGGAGCAGAAAGACGTGGCCATTGTGCGCATCGAACAGCTGTATCCGTTCCCCGTGCAGGCGTACGAGAGCGCACTGCGGCGCTATTCGCAGGCCCATGAAATCGTCTGGTGCCAGGAGGAGCCGCAGAACCAGGGCGCCTGGTACCAGATCCGCCACCGGCTCGAGGGTTCGCTGCAGAAAGACCAGCAGACGCTGTTGTATGCGGGTCGGCAGCACGCCGCGGCGCCAGCCACCGGCATTGCCAAGATCCATGAAACCGAGCAGCGGGAGCTGGTCGATGCCGCGCTGCGCGCCACGGCGCGCGAAGCCGTGGGCGCCGGCGCCACGTCGCGACTGATCGGCGATACCGGCGTGTTGCCGGTGCTGCGCAAGAGTTCTTCCGTTTTGTAAGGCATTCTTCAGTCCATGAGCACCGAGATCAAAGTTCCCAAGCTGCCCGAGTCCGTTGCCGACGCCACGCTGGTCAACTGGCACAAGAAGCCGGGCGAGGCCGTCGCGCGTGACGAGAACCTGGCGGACCTGGAAACCGACAAGGTGGTGCTGGAAGTGCCCGCGCCGGTGGCCGGGGTGCTGAAGGAAATCAAGGTGCAGGCCGGCGCCACGGTCAAGAGCGATCAGCTGCTCGCCATTCTCGAGGCCGGCTCCGGCGCTGCAGCCGCACCGGCGCCCAAAGCGGCGGCGGCAGCGGCTCCAGCGGCCGAATCCAGGAAGCCTGCGTCCGCTGCACCCGCGGCGGCTGCCGTCAAGGCAGGGCCGGCGGCGCGCCGCGCGGCCGCCGAGGCTGGCGTGGATATCGCAAAGGTCCAGGGCAGCGGCGCTGGTGGTGCCGTCAGCAAGGCGGACGTGGCTGGCTTCGGCGCCGATGCGGTCGAGCACGCTGGCGCGCGCGTCGAACGTCGCGTGCCGATGACCCGGCTGCGGGCACGCATCGCTGAACGGCTGATTTCTGCGCAGGCAACCCAGGCGCTGCTCACCACCTTCAACGAGGTGGACCTGCTGGCAGTGCAGGAACTGCGCGCCCGCTACAAGGACAAGTTCGAGAAGCAGTTCGGCGTGAAGCTGGGCTTTTCTTCGTTCTTCGTGAAGGCGGTGATCGAGGCCCTGAAGCGCTTCCCGGTGGTCAACGCCGCCGTGGATGGCAATGACATCGTGTACCGCGAGTTCTATGACATCGGCATGGCGGTGTCGACCGAGCGTGGCCTCGTGGTGCCGGTGCTGCGCAATGCGGACCAGATGACCTTCGCGCAGATCGAGAAGGCAGTGGGCGAATTCGCGGCCCGGGCCCGCAGCGGCACTCTGACCATGGAAGATCTCACGGGCGGCAGCTTCAGTATCACCAATGGCGGTGTATTCGGATCGCTGATGTCCACGCCCATCGTCAATGCGCCGCAGAGTGCCATCCTCGGCATGCACAAGATCCAGGAGCGTCCCGTCGTGGTCGACGGCCAGATCGTGGTGCGGCCGATGATGTACCTGGCACTGACCTACGACCATCGCATCATCGATGGCAAGGAGGCGGTGCAGTTCCTGGTGACCATCAAGGATGTCCTGGAGGATCCGGGCCGCCTGCTGCTCGGAATCTGATCGTGACCGATCACTTCGACGTCATCGTCATCGGGGGTGGTCCCGGTGGTTATCCGGCCGCCATTCGTGCGGCCCAGAACGGCCTGACCGCGG